>JACCEC010754923.1_pt1 | contig 54699 bp, 39 predicted proteins | sample 7450121 | NCBI WGS metagenome assembly JACCEC01 (sample SAMN15323455, study PRJNA562643) | freshwater metagenome | isolation source: river surface water | place: USA:Blue River Watershed | collected 2017-08-18
CAGGAAATACCGCGCGAACTGTATGTCGCAGTGGCGGTTGTGCTGTCATGGGCTTACTGGCTGCAAGGAATGAAGCCAGGGGACGAGAAAATCTAACTCAAACTTCCTCGTAACCACGACCACCGCGTGAGCGCGCCATGCGGCCGAGACGGTCGTAGACTTCGACGGAGGCGGTGGTGTCACCGCCGTTCAGTGTTTGGAGCGTGCCACGGATGGCATCGAGCTTGCGGGTGATCAGGATTTCATTGCGGCGATGCATGTCGCGGCAATCGGTGATCAGGTTCTTGAAGGTATCCCATTCCGGATCGTCCAAGCGATTCGATGCGGTGCCCACGCCTGTCAGGCGAATGAGTGAATCAAATATTTGGGTTTTTTCTGGCTGCAGTGCATCGAAGATATCGAGGTTTTGCACTCGAAGCGCATCGAACTCCTGCTCCAGCAGCTTGTGCAGTTCTAGCCCGTGCTCAAGCGCCGCGACCAGCTCGGGGCTGGGTGCGGAAGAGGGTGCAGCGGTCATGGCTTCCTGCATCGGGAATCAGTCGATCGGCCGATCAGCCGATCAGTTTTTCTATTGCGACGAAGCTCTCCGCGATACGGCGTGAATTCATCGGGTAATTGCCATCGCGGAGCGCCTGCTTGATTGCCTCGACTTTTTCACGGTCAAAGCTGGGCTCAGCCGCTGCGCGCTTGGCGACTTCGGAAAGCTGCAGCGTGTCCTCATTAGGCACGGTTGACTTGGCTGCCTTGCTTGCCTCAGGCTGACCATCACCGGGGCGCTCCAGCGCTCGGCGCTTGGTTTTCTCAAGGGCGACTTTGTCCAGCGTGGCGCTGCCACTGAAGATACTGGATATTGGATTGCTCATGATTTTCTCTCACTTTCGGCCATCGGCCTTTTATTCCTGTCACAACGAGTATCGGATCTGCTTTAAAAAACTTTAGCCCGCATCATAAAAAAATCGTGATTGGCCGCATACCCGCAGAAACTTGGTTACCTATACTACTCTAATTTCTTCTAACTTCCTCTAACTGAGCCTTTTCCTGTCACAACACCGCCTAAAATTCGTCCAGATTCGGCATTTCGCAATTTGATTTGCTCGCCCAGCCGGCCATCCTGCATCGCTTCAAGGCGCACTGAAATCTGAAATTCACCCGCTCTTCCCACCGTCAGCTGTACCAGCTCGCCCCTTTTGACCAGAACGGCTGGCCGCAAGTCCACGTTTCTGACGGGCTCGCCTGCACGCAGGGCTCTGACGAGCTCCTGGCCTTCGAGGCCTGTGGCTTCAAGCAGGTGTGACCTGTTGATTTTATCGGCATCCATCTTCTCAAGCTTGAACATCTCCGGCTGTAATAGCTGTCCGGGCGTCAAATTACTCGCTGCCACCAGCACCATCCGGGATTCCGGCGCAGCCTGCACTGCCAATGTGCGTGCCGGCGCCGTATTGCTTGCCTGACCGGCGGCGTTTGATGGTTTTGTATTTGCCGAGGATGTTTGATTGACTTGCGCGAATCCCACCTTGATATAGAGCTGCCAGGCGGGCTTGAGGCACCGCGCTCTGACACTCTCGCGGTTAACAAAAGGATAATCAAAAATATACTGCGAAGCGCAAGGCTGCACGGCAACCCGCGTATCCAGCGGTGCGACGATGACCTGATCCACCGGTACCTCATTTTGTGATGCAACCCATTTTGCCGTTTCGCCTACCAGCATTTCCTGCGGGCTGGCAGCTTGCGCACCCGGCATCGCCAGCAGGCAGACGACCAGCAGCCTCGCCGGCAGTCGGCGGGGTAGTACGGCAGTAGTTTTCATGAAAGTTGGCATCGTTTAATGGGTCAAAAAAGCCTTCGTTGCTTAATTCAGAGTCTCCTCGACTGGAACAGGCCTTGCTAATTCTCTTCTATCAGGGCTCATCACTGTTGAACTCCCGACAGGTATGGGCTTCAAAGCAAAAAGAGTTCCAGCCCCCAAAAAGGCCAGTCAATATGCAGATTCAAGCCAATAAAGCCCAGCTTGCCGCCAACACGACCGATGCCAATCGTGCTGCCGAGCGCAAGGCCAAGCCGGGGGATTTCCGACAGGTCCTGGCGCAAACCAAGGACGGCAACGGCGGCACCGTGACGGTTCAGCGAGGCGATACCTTGATGGGTCTGACCCGAAATTATCTGGGTAATGCAGTCGGTCAATTCAACGGTGGTCAGATTCTCGAGATGGCCAAGACCATCGCTCGCGAAAACGGCATTGCCAATCCCAATCGCATCATGCCGGGACAGGTGCTGAACATGTCGCCAATGACCACCATGGCCGCCCTGAAACTGCGGCCTGGCACCGTTGAGGCGGTACAGTTGAGTGCCAATGCTAATGTGGCAACACCAGTCCTCGACAAGACGCTGGCACGTGCCGTGGCCAAGGGCTTCCTCCCAGCCGAGCAGCAGACCGAGGTGCGCAACAAGATACTGGCGCTGGCCAGCGAGCATCGCTTCGCTCCCGACGACTTCGCGCGCATGACCTTAATGGAATCGGATGGTATGAACCCCAAGGCAAGCAATGGTTTTTGCCACGGCATCATCCAATTCTGTGCCGGCACCGGCGCGACAGGCGTTGGATACGCCGGCAAACCGAAAGAGATACTCAATCTGTCCGTGATGGACCAGTTGGGTCTGGTCGACCGTTACTTCACCCGCACCCGTCTGAAGGAATACGGCCCTGCGTCGCTGGATAACCTCTACCTCACTGTGCTGACACCGGGCGCGCGCAGCGAACCCCGTGCCGACGTGCCTCTCAAAATTGCCGGCCGCCAGGCGGCCTATTTATATGAGGGGCGTGATCCGAATGCTGGCGTCATTACCCGCAATTCGATTGTGAATGGCTTGCGGCTGAATGCGCAGCAGCGCCTGGGCGAGTTCAATCAGACTGTCGCGAAAATCGAGAGTTCGGATTTGTGAGCATGAGTGACTCAACATAGGTCGCTCTGCGAAAGCTGCGGGTGCACGATGAAAGACACTAGGTCCCCCTCGCTGGGAACGGGTAGGGAATTCGGGTCGCACGCGATCCGCCCACGCAGCAGTCGTCACATGCAGGTGATGACGGTAGTTATTGGGGCGACCGTAAAACGCCTGCTGTCATCCCAGCGAAAGCTGGGATCCAGCGTCTTTGTTTCACTGATTGCCACCCCACGGCAATCCTTTGCCACCTGAGGCAAAGCTTGCAGCGGTCAATCCTTGCCGCTTGTCGCCTCACACCTGACGTTATTTCCACAAAACAAGCCTTGGCACGACCTTTGCAATGGTCGGATCGACAGCTGGAAACTTGAGCGAATTGTCGGCAATCCGGCGACCGCTCGGCAAGGAGAACGATATGGATGTATTGAGTAACGCCCTAGGCATACACGAGAAAGCACTGCGGGTGCGCAATCAGCGCATGGAGCTGCTCGCCCGCAATATCGCCAACGACGATACGCCGCACTTCAAGGCGCGTGAACTTGATTTCAAATCGGTGATGGCGGAATTCAAGCCCAGCGACAACATGAGTTCCACGCACATGACGCACTTTCCGTATGCCGACGAAAACCCAGACGACGATGGCCTGCGTTACCGCGTGCCTTTCAGTGCATCGCTGGACGGCAACACGGTTGAGTTGTCAGTAGAGCAGGCCAAATACGGTAAGGCAGCGGCTGATTATCAGGCGACCTTATCCTTTCTTGAAAACCGCGTATCGAGCATACGCAAGGCATTGCGAGGAGAGTAATCATGGCAATGTCTATCGATAATATTTTCGGGATTGGCGGTACCGCGCTCAATGCGCAGCTGGTCCGAATGAACAACACGGCATCCAACCTGGCCAACGCCGGCACGACCGCCGCCACCGAAAAAGAAGCCTATCGCGGCAAGCGCACGGTATTCAAAGCGCTGATGGATGAAGAAATGATTCATGCCGGCGCACCCTATATCGGTGGCGTCAAAGTCGACAAGATTGTTGACGACACAAAGCCCATTCCTCGCGTCTATGACCCGAATAATCCCCTCGCAGATGGCGAGGGTTTTGTGTATCAGGCCAACGTGAATGAAGTCACCGAAATGGTGGACTTGATGGCAGCGTCCCGCTCGTATCAAAACAACGTTGAAGTCGTTAATACCGCGCGCGAACTGATGATGCGCACGATCGACATGATTAAAGCTTAAGGATAATTGACATGGCCACCACAACGACCGGACCAGCATCGTCAACTGCGATGAACACGCTGCCATCCAATATCAAGACCACGGCGCAATACAAAAAAGATCAGGAAAACGCGATCTTGAATGGCAATGGTGGCGAGATGGGTCAGACCGCGTTTCTGACGCTGTTCACCACACAGCTGCAAAACCAGAATCCGCTCGACCCAATGGAAAACGAAGCCTTTGTTGCCCAGTTAGCGCAATTCTCTCAGCTCGAAGCGACGACCAAGATGTCGGATTCCTTGCAGACCCTGGTCAGTTCGATGACAGGCGATCGCATGAGTTCTGCGGCCAGCCTGATCGGTAAAACTGTGGCTGTCAGTGATGGCAAGGCCATTAAAAATGGTGAGCCCGTTGAGGGCTCAGTCAGTTTAGCCAATGACGTCGACAGCATCACAATCAAAGTGTACTCATCCACCGGCGCACTGGTACGCACCGGTCAGATCGGCGCGCAGAAGAAGGGTGATTACCCCTTCAGTTGGGACGGCAACGATGCCGATGGCAATGCGCTGCCCGATGGCACCTACCGTATCGAAGCCAGCGTCACTCGTTTTGGCACCGCCAGCAAAGCACCGGTTACTACCATGGCCAATGTGCGCAGCGTGACTACTGATGCACTCACCGGCGACATGAAAGTCGAGCTCGATGACGGCTCGCTGGTCAGCTTAAGTGAAGTTAAGCGCATCGGCAATTAACGATAAAGAACAGATCAAAAAGATTTAAAGCGTATTTAAAAAATAACCGCCCGCCAGCAATTCAGGAGAAGCAAACATGTCTTTTTATACCTCGTTGACCGGTCTGAACGCCGCAACCTCGCAGCTGTCCGTGACCAGTAACAACATCGCCAACGTAGGCACCACCGGTTTCAAGCGCTCGCGCGCTGACTTTGGTGACATCTTTGCGACTTCGCCACTGCAAAAAGCGTCGTCCGTTGTCGGTCAGGGTACCGCGTTGAAGCAGGTCAGTCAGGAATTCAGCCAGGGCAATATTCAGTTTTCAGCGAACTCGCTGGATATCGCGATTACCGGTGATGGTTTCTTCCCGCTAAAGTCTGCCGACGGTCTGCAGGACATCTACACCCGAAACGGTACCTTCTTGCTCAATGACTCCTACGCGGTGGTCAATGGATCGGGTCAGGCACTGATCGCAGCGTCCGTCGACTCCTCCGGCAAAGCGGATCTGGATAATCTGTCCAAGCTGATCATTCCACGTTCAACCACCGGCGATGCCGTGGCAACGACCGACATTCAACTGGGTCTGAATCTTCCTGCGGATGCCAAGATTCCAACACTGCCATTTGATAAAAACGACCCAACGACTTACAACAAAACCACCGCCATTACTGTCTATGACGCGGGTGGTAACGACTACCTGGCAACCGTCTATTACCGTAAAACGCAAGTAGCCAAACCTGAAGATCCCAGCAACAAATGGCAAACCTACGTGTACATTGGTGACACCAAGTTGCAGGAATTGCTGATTCAGTCCAAAGACAAAACCGGTGAAGCCCAGTTCGTCAATAAATACGGTGAAGTGCGCTCGGAGTCGGACATTCCACCACAAGATATTGCCCGTGGCGTGACCAAACTGTTCAACCTGGACGATCTCAAAAATCCGATCGCATCAACGCCGGCTACTGCGAAAAGTGCCAGCCCACTGCCCGTACCTCTGGTGAATGAATGGAAAAACGGTATTGATTTCCCGGATCGTGCCAACACCTGGGTTGATAGCAATCCCACGAAAGGTGCCGTATTTTCTGATGTGAATGCGCAGTCTTACATCTTGAACACACGTGCAACCATTAATGATGAAACCGCATCGCAGCAAACAGCACTGACCAAACTGGTGTTTGAGCCGGAAGAGCGCGGCAATATTCTAAAACTCAGCATTGCTACCGATTCCTACGTCGGTGCAGATCTGGATGATTTGGTTTCTAAAGTGAATGCCGGTGGCCTGTACACGGCGACCAATGTCGCAGGTAAGCTGACCGTGCAGTTGACTGGCAATTCTGGTGATCCGACAGCGATCGACGAAGACTACGAACTCAGTGTATTTACGGCCAATGCGGTCGATAGCGCTGATATTCTTGAATCCACGTCAGGCGGAAATATTACGCAACTGCTCATCCCTGTGTCGGATACAGATGAGTCTTACGCCATTGAAATTGGCGGCGAAATTTTTTCAGGCTCTACGCTGGAAGATTTGAAAGCAGCGATTGATGCCGATGGTCAGTATGCCGCAGCTCTGAACAAGGCCACCATCACAGCCCCCAGCTTTGGTGATCCAACCGCGGCAACGACTGACTTCACCAATTTTTCCATCACGATTGACGGGGTAGTTCAAACTATTACGCCAGCACCGGCAGCAGCCACTCTGGCTGCTTTGGCAGCGGATTTGAATACCCAATTAAGTGCGATCGATCCCACCATGAGTGTCGCTCTTGTCAATGGAAATATTGTGGCCACCTCGAGCGATGCCGACGTGCGTATCAGTGCCATGAGCTTGACAACGGCAGCTGTTGGTGCTGATGCCGGTACGGATGGCGGTGGTCAGCTGACGATTGAATTGGGTACTGCAAGCGAAATCAATCCAAATTATTCATTCATCTCGGGTGTTAACGGTACACCGTCAGTGGAGACCGCCAAGACTGAGAAAATCACTGAGCTTACTTTTGCCATTGATGCCGGGACGGGCGCGACCGATCCGGGCATGCAAAGTTTGGTGCTGACGATTGGTAACGACACCTACACCGGTGAAGATGTCGCCACGCTGGAAGAAAACATCAATCGGGCTGGTAAATACACTGCCGAGCTCGATACCACAGCCAATACCCTGGTGGTTGGTCTGACTGGAGAAAGCGGCGACCCGACACTGATTAACAGCAGCTACAAGCTAAGCCATATCACCGGCTCTTTACAAGCGGATACGATGACGGATCTGGCCAGTGAAATCAATATTGATGAAACACTGGAGTATGAAGCTTCTGTGAATGCTGCGGGTCAGCTTGTTCTCAAGCCCAAAGACGGCGTGAATCCATTTGTGATTCCGGAGTTTTCAATGACAGCTTCATTCGCTGACGGCTACGAGATTCGTCCAGAAAGCAAAACTACGAGCAGCATGAGCTACAAAGTGGAATACCTGAGTGATACGTTCACTCTGGATCTGGGATCCGAGCGTTATCAGGGTGTATCGATTGAAGAATTGGTGGATGAAATCAATGGCGTGTCACAGGTTTCAGCCGATTCCACTGACTTTACCGAAACTCTGACCGGTGCTGACATCACGACCCTGCGCGTCGCAGTTAGCTCGGATGTGAAAGACCTGAGCATGACGTTTGGCACAGCGCCTGACGATCTTACGTTTACTGGCTATGACATTACTAGCCTGATCAGTGCGATTAATGCTGACGGAACCTATACCGCGGTCGCCACGTCGACTGGTATGACCATCGAGCCGGGTACCGCAACCGCGATCGATGCCACTTACTCGCTGGACTACCTCAGTAAAGACACGAATCGTATTTACGACGCTACCACTACCGGCAACACAGATGGTAGTACGACTATCACGATCAATGCCTACGGTACGGGCGCCACTATCCCATCGATCAGCGCTCTGACAGCCTCGTCTTTGGGGGTGGAGACAGGCGCTGACGATATCGTATTTGATTTGAATGTCGATGGGTCGGCAACGCCGATCACGGTGGATCTGAGCTACCTGAAAGATCTGGCCACCACCAAGAAATATACCGGTATCGAAATCGCTCGGGAAATCACCAATACGATCAATAAATCCTACGGTGATCAGCGATATTTTGACTTTACAGCCTTCAAGCCTACCGAAGATGCTACCGAGGCGGACATGTTCCGGTTGACGGTGGGTGGCGTGTCTAAGCCTATCGTACTCACCGAGGGACAGTTCGGCATCAAAGATTTATCCGCAGTGACCTTGCAGGACGCCATCTCTGCCATTCAGGCAGTGGTTGACAAAGAAGTGGAGTTTCCATCGCCCGTGACCGTGGGCTATGACCCGGTGCGGCAAACGTTTACCTTCAAGCCGGACGATGAGGTCGATGTCTCAATTCGTTCTTACACCACCTCCCGTAATGATTTGTTTGGTCTGAGTGACGTTGAATCGACGATTGATCCCGATACAGGCACATGGGGTAAATCTGTACTGCCAAACGGCAGCATGATTGTGAATGCAGAAGATCAGCGCTTTGGCGTCGAAGTGAAATTCGATGAAACGACCGGTGAGTTCGCGATTAGCTCAGGTACAACGGGTGATACCTCCAGTATTTCGATTTCTAAGGCTTCTGCGCTGGCGAACTATCTGTTCGGTTTCGTTCAGGGTGATACCGCCACGGAAGTTGATACCTCATCGACCCCCCTTCGTGGTATCACCTCGACGGCGGCGGAATTGAAAGGTAACGCCATCGGTATCAATCTGGATAACAAATTCCGTGTTGATGGCTCGAACAATCAGTTTGTTGTGACCGTCGATAACGTCACTGGCTTGATTACCATGCCCGAGAAGACGGATTACACGATGGAAGAATTCCGTCAGGCGCTGGAAGATCGTATCAACGCCCTGGCCGATAACTTTGGCCGTACCGTCAACGGTGTGAAACTCGACATCGTGACCAATCCCGGCACCAATACGAAGAGCTTTGTTTTCAAGACCGGTACCACGGGCGACGATTCCTTCCTCAAGGTATCGGCTAACAGTATCTGGGGTCTTGATGGCTTGCCTAGTGCGCGTGGATCGACCAGCCGCTGGATTGAGCCACCTCAGGCGCAAAACGCTGACGGCTTCCCGCTCTATGTTGACCGCGATGGCTTGGAAACCTCGGATCCGGGTACTTTCTCGGAAGATGAAACGCGCGATCTCTGGTCTCCAATCTTTCTGGATAAGGGTGAGCTGACCTTTGACACCGCCGGTAATCTGAAATCACCGATGGAAGCGATTGCCTTCAAATCAACCACGATTGGTGATTCGGGTGCGACGCTGCAGTTCTCCATTGATTACGTCTCATCGACTCAGTATTCGTCGCCTTTTTCAGTTCTCAAGCAAGACCAGAATGGTCGTCCCGAAGGTGACCTGATCGGCGTGGATATTGGTGACGATGGTCTGGTGTCCGCGTCTTATTCCAATGGTTCGCAGAAGTCCCTGGCAAAGATCGTGCTAGTGAACTTTGCCAGCCCGACGGGTTTACGACAGATTGGTGACGCCAGCTACTACGCCACCTCCAAATCAGGTGATGCGAAGTACGGTGAAGCTGGTTCTGCTGGCTTTGGCACGGTTCGTGCTGGTGCACGTGAACGAGCGAACGTTGACTTGACCAATGAGCTGATCGAGCTGATTACAGCGCAACGTAACTTCCAGGCGAATGCCAAAGCGATTGAGACCAACAATACGCTGACGCAGGCCATCATCAACATCCGTAGTTAATACGGCAAAGTAACCGGAGTCTGACATGGACCGTTTAGCCTTTACCGCGATGGCGTCGATCAATGAGCGACGCCTGCTGCGTGAACAGCTCAATAATGAGCTGGCTAACGTATCGACTGTCGGCTTCAAGAAAAGCTTCGAAAGCGCCATGGTGGCAGTCAAAGCCAAAGGTGATGGTTTCGACACGCGTATTCAGCCCTTCATCGACAAGATGAATGCGGTCAACCTCGAGCCCGGCGCCATTATGGCCACCGGTAACAAGCTCGACGTCGCATTGCTCGATAAGGCCGTCCTGGGTGTGCAGGCCAAGGATGGCACGCTGGCATTCACCCGCCGTGGTGATCTGCATCTCAACAGTAATGGCGTGCTTGAGAATGGCTCATTCCATCCGGTGTTGTCCGACGATGGTGTGCCCATCACGATCCCGCGAGGATTTGATGTACAGATCACGCGTGAAGGCGACGTCTATGCGCGTGATCCGGCCCAGCCCGCACCTGCGGCTCAGGTTCTGGTGGGGCGACTGATGCTGCGCGACGCCAGCCAGATCGTTTTTCAGCGCCGACCCGACAGCCTCTATACGCCGCAACAGGAATTCCGTCTTGCCAATGGCGGTTTTAAACCCGGTCCGAATCAACCCATCATCGCCGTTGGCGCACTGGAGAGCAGCAATGTGAATCCGGTTACTGCGATGGTCAAACTCATCGATTTCTCGCGTTCTTTCGAGACGCAAGTCAGAACGATTAAAGAAGCGAAATCACTCGACGAGTCCGGCGCGAGCATGCTTCGCGCACGTAGTTAATTAAAGACAGCACAGACAGAACAGAATAAAGAGGGAACATCATGGATGCATCAATGTGGGTAGCCAAGACCGGTCTGGATGCACAACAGACCCGACTCAGCGTTATCTCGAATAACCTGGCCAACGTCAATACCACGGGCTTCAAGCGCGATCGCGCCATGTTCGAAGATCTGCTCTATCAGAATGTCCGTCAGGCGGGTGGTCAGACAGCTCAGACCACACAGGCACCGACAGGCTTGATGATTGGTACCGGTACCCGCATCGTCGCGACTGAAAAAAATCACGCCCAGGGCAACATGATCAACACCCAGAACGCGCTCGATATTGCGATCGCCGGCGAGGGATTTTTCCAGATCACCATGCCTGATGGTACCGTCGCCTATACCCGCGATGGTTCCTTCAAGCTCTCCAACGTTGGTCAGCTGGTGACCGCGACGGGTAATCCGCTTGCGCCACCCATCGTCATTCCTGGTAATGCTTCATCGATCACGATTGGTGAAGACGGCACCGTGAGTGTAGAGATCTTTGGTGGCGGCGGCGCTCAACAGCTTGGTCAGATCCAGGTTGCGCGTTTTGTGAATGCCGCTGGCTTGACCCCTCTGGGTGGCAATCTCTACAAACAAACGGTTGCCAGTGGTGCGCCTCAGCTGCTCAATCCCGGTACGCAGGCGGCCGGTACGCTGCGCCAGGGCATGCTGGAGGCATCCAACGTCAACGTGGTCGAAGAAATGGTCAACATGATCGAGACCCAGCGTGCGTATGAAATCAATTCCAAAGCCATCTCCGCAGCCGACGGCATGCTGCGCTTCTTGAATAACAACCTGTAATAAAAATTGGACAGGACTCTCATGAACAAGCGCACTAATTCCACTATGACTGTTACAGCGATGGCTATTGCCGTCCTGATGACGGGTTGTGCCGGGCCCATGCCCGTTGCACACACACCAGAATTCGCACCGGTCACGCCCCTGCCGCGCGAGATCAACAAGCAAGTCACAGGCGCGATTTTCGCGACCGACAGCACCGATCTCTGGCAGGCCAAGCGCCGAGATTACCGCGTCGGTGACATCATCACTGTGTTGCTGTCGGAATCGACACAAGCAGCGCGCTCGCTCAACAATGAAACCAGCCGCGAATCATCCAACGATACGGTTCCCGCTGGTCTATCAACAGCAATCCAAAGCGCTAACGTAACCTTCAATGGCAACAAGCTACTCAACGGAATCAAGACCGACGGTGCCAATATTTCCAACAAGGGTACCGGCGTGGCTGATCAGAGTGCAACGCTCTCTGGTTCAGTTGCTGCGACGGTTATCGAGGTACAGGCCAATGGCAATCTGGTCGTACGCGGCGAGAAGCAATTGTCGCTCTCCGAAGGCGGTGAGGTGATTCAGGTCTCGGGCGTGATTCGTCCCAATGATGTCAGCGCAATCAACACCGTACAGTCGCGTCGTCTGGCCAATGCACAGATCACATATCGCGCTGTGGGTGATCTCGCCAACGCGACTCGCGCGGGGTGGGGTACCAGCTTCCTTTATAAATTCTGGCCGTTCTGAGGAAAATTTTGATGAAATTCTCCCTTAAACGACTTATCGGCACATTGGCCTTAAGCTTGATAGTGATTCAGCCTGCACAGGCTGATCGCGTCAAAGATCTTGCTTCGGCCGCGGCAGCACGCACCAATCAGCTGGTGGGTTACGGCATTGTGGTTGGTCTGCAAGGCACGGGTGATGGTGCGCAGGTGGCATTCACCGTGCAGACGATTCGCTCCATGCTCGTCAAAATGGGTCTGGGTCTAGATGGCCCTTTGTCTGATTTTGAAACAGCGGCAGCCGCAGCGGGTCGTTTTGATGTGCAAAACGTTGCAGCAGTGATGGTGACAGCCGAATTGCCTCCCATGGCCAAACCCGGTCAGCGTATCGATGTCAACGTGGGCACCCTGGGTAAAGCCAGCAGCCTGCGTGGTGGCACGCTGATCCTGACCAGCCTGCGTGGTGTCGATGGTGAGGTATATGCCCTGGCACAAGGGCAAGTGAACACCACCGGTATCGACGCCAGTGGCGCCGGCTCAAAAGTGGCCATTGGTGTGCCCACCTCGTCTCGCATTCCCAACGGCGCCACCGTCGAGCGTATGGTGGATACGCCGTTCGATAAATCCGATTTCATCGTACTCAATACGCGCGATCAGGATTTCACGACGACACGGGCCATCGTCGATGCGATTAACAAGAATTTTGGTGCCGGCACTGCCAACGCTATCGATGGCGTATCGATTTCAGTTCGAGCGCCTGTCGACATGTCGCAGCGTGTGGCGTTCATGAGCATGATCGAAAATCTGGATGTCGTTCCCGGTGAAGCACCTGCGCGTGTGGTGGTCAATTCACGTACCGGCACTGTTGTCATCAGCCGCAATGTGAAAGTCACTGCAGCGGCGGTGTCACATGGCACGATCTCGGTTGCGATTGCAGCGACCAACGAGGTCAGCCAGCCCGGCGCTTTTTCAGGCGGACAGACGGCCGTCAATCAGAACGCGAACGTTGCAGTCACTGAGCCGAACAAACCCATGTTCCTGTTCCAGGCTGGTGTGGATTTGAGACAAATTGTGGATGCAATCAACCAGGTCGGGGCATCTCCCTCTGCGCTGATTGCGATTCTCGAAGCCCTGAAAAGCTCCGGCAGCCTGCGTGCCGAGCTGGTGGTGATCTAATATGACCGACGGCCTCAACAATTCGACACTGCAGTCTTCGATCGACTTCGCCGGTATGGCGAGTCTGCGCGGACAAGCGCAGCAGAAGACCGACAAGGCGACGCGTGAAACCGCGACCCAATTCGAGGCCATGTTCATTAACGAGATGTTGAAGTCCATGCGTCAGACCATCGAGAAGAGTGATCTCAATGGTTCGGATGCAGAAGATACATTTCAAGAGATGTATGACCGCGAGCTCTCACAACAGCTCGCCAAGCGCAATACGCTGGGTGTGGCTGACATGCTGGTCAAGCATCTGGATAGAGCCAATGCACCGCAACCGACGTTTGATGCCACGGCGCAGCCGATGCCGCTCACTCAGGTTCAAGAGGGTATGGCTGTGCAACGCACGCAGTCATCATTGCCTCTGGTGCGTCCCGATAAATTCACATTCAAGCCCGGACGCGTTGCGCCCGTGCCCAACACTGGGGCTGAATAATGAGTGACATGCTCACCATTGGTAGCAGCGCCGTCGCCGCTTATCAGCGCGCGCTGGGTACAGTATCGAACAACATCGCCAACGTTGGTACCGAAGGTTATGTGCGTCAAGAGACCTCGATGTCCGAGAACATGCCGCGCCAGCAGGGCAAGATTTATCTTGGCACCGGCGTGAGTGTTGCGGGTATCAAGCGGGCTTATGACCAGTTTCTTGAGCAGAATCTGCGTAACAGCACCAGTGAAATGAATACCCAGGGTCCAATGGTCGATTATGGCAACCGGATCGTCGATATCATGGGCAGCGACACGGTTGGTCTGCCACCCGCACTGGATAAATTTTTTGGTACGGCGCGTCAGTTGTCGGTCGATCCGGCTTCTACGATCCTGCGCGGACAATTTTTGCGTGATGCCGACGGTCTGGCGTCGCGTTTTCGCGAATTGTCGACACAGATGCAGGGTGTCGACACCGAGACACGCGAAGCGATTGCTTCAAAAGTCGCAGAAATTAATACCCTGGCCGGACAGATCGCCACCGTGAACAAGCAACTGGCTGGTAAGCCTTTTGCTGACAGGCAGCCACCCGATTTGCTGGATCAGCGTGATTTGCTGCTGACCAAACTCTCCAAGCTGGTCAGGATCAATGTATCGACCGCCGTCAATGGCAGTGTCGGTGTCAGTATCGGAAATATTTCGGGTGAAGGTCAGATCGTTAACGGCGACCGTTCCGTTAGACTCGCCGCAAAATTTGATGAGGCTGATCTGTCACGGGTCTCTATCATCGCAGATCCTTACGGAAAAACACCCGAAGAAGTCATTGGCATCAGCAGCGGTGAGCTGGGTGGACTCATGGGTTTTCGTGAGCAGGTGTTGCAGCCCACATTCACGTCACTAGACTTTCTGGCGACCACGGTTGCCAACGAGCTCAATCAGATTCATCGTAACGGTATTGATAGCCGGGGCGAAGTGGGTCAGGACTTGTTCCGGATTGCTCCGGTCATTACCACTGATCCTGCAACCGGCAAGCGAACTGAGATCGATCGTCCCGCCGCTGGTATTTTTGTTGCGCTTGAAGATACGGCGAAAGTTGCGGCGGGTGCGCTGTTTCGCGTTGTTGAAAATGAAAACAATCTCAGCAATGTCGATGCGACATTGAGCTATTCAGCAAGCTACCCGGATACATCCAAAGTCAAGCCGCTCTCGCAGGTGTTAAAAAACAATGCCAATCCTTCCGCGGGAATCGCTTCACCGAATGATCTATTGCTAGGCCAAATTCCTTTGGGCAGCAACAACTGGTCGCTGTTCATGGACGGTGCCACTGAGGGCCAGCAGCTTCAAGTCTTTACGCGCGATGGTCGCCAGCTCTTGGGTGGTCCTGTGACCGATGATGTCCAGCTCCGGTCCATGATGACCTCAGCTAATGGGTTCATCCCGGGGTCGACTTACTCAACCGACTACCTGAATCTTTCGGGCGATGCGGGCTACAAGCAGATGTCGTCGTTTTATGGACTGATCAGCAAGCCGATCGAGCAATATGACAGCGCGACGCGTTTCACACCCGAACATAACGTGTTGCCCTCATTCCTTGATCGTGACACCCAAATCGGCGAGGAAATACCCGTCGGCCTGACAGAAATTCCTGCGAATCGGCTGACCATCAATGGCCGTGTGTTACCGCGACTGTTGCCGACATCGCCGGCGCAAACCCTGCAGGCCAGCGATATGGCCGCCTGGATGATGCGCGCGACCGAGGGTATGACACCACCCGTCGGCATCAATGCGCTGACGACGACGCCTGAACTGGATATTGATCCGGAAGCGGGTTTGTTTATCAATGGCGTGGCGATTGAGGCATCCACCGGACGCACAATGTCTGAGCTGAGTGATCTGATCAACGGCACACTGGGCAATGAGACTAATGTCGTCGCCTCGCTGGATGACACGGGCACCAAGCTGATTCTCAGTAACGCGGATGGTTATGGCGGTGACGATATTCGAATCGGCACCATGGATGATGACGGTAAGCTGGTCGCCCAGACCGATTACAAAGGCAAACTCAATTTTGGTGAAGATGACGCCATCAGCATTGGCTATGGCACGGCCGGGGAGGCCGGTGACCTGAATCTTCTGGGTACGCCGATTGGCACCTACTCGACCAGTCTCTATCCGACACTTTTGCTTGAGGCAGGCATCGAGAGCGTCAGGATTCCCTCCACGGTCGATGCCATTGCAGCTGATACGCTAACGATTAACGGTGTCGCGCTGGGCGGGTTGGATCTCGGTCGCCGTTTGTCGGTGCCTGACATGGTGAACTGGCTCAATGCGACGGGTACCTCCCTCGATCCACAGGTATTTGCGAACGGTTACAACGAGATTCGCTTGCTTGCGGCGAGCATAGAAAACGGCCTGACCAAGCCGCTGTATTTGAATGACGTACAAATTTCCGGATCAGCCACGGGCGGTAGCTTTGCGTCTGCGGAAGATCTGGCCGGCGCCATCAATACCGCCGATACCGGACGCGTGGTTGCCAGCTTGAGTACTCAGAGTCTGAGCAAGACTCTCGAAATTAATGGCGTGACGATTACTGGCTCCGAGTCCGATGGTAGTTTCACAGATCGGGCTGATCTGGTCGCCATGATCAACGGTGCGACCGCCACGACGGGGGTTACCGCGACGATGGATGCTGTCACCAGCGAGATTGTGTTGACGAGTGAGGACGGTGAGGACATTGTCATCGGAGATGCCGATCAAGGGAATGCGCTGGGCGTGACCAGCGGTACCTATTCAAAAATTTACGCACAGGTCGATGCCGAGGGCAATCTGACACTGGCGAATGGCAGTGGTGCTGATATTCGTGTCAGCACGCTCACTGGCGGTAGCAATGCACTGGGTCTGGGCAATGGCAGTTATAAAGGGCAGTTGACCTTAGCCTCGGAAGAAGAGATCCGTCTGGGCTTCACCGATGAACAGATAGGTAATGGCGCGGCCGAGCTGGCGAAGCTGGGTTTGCGTACGGGTGTCTATATTGACGGCGCAGTGACTGAAGATCTGCTGGTTTTTGTGTCCGAAGGTTCAGCCACGATTGCAGGTAGCTACGATGCCACGATGGCAGATCCGGCAGCATTAAACGAGGCCCGGCTCTCTGCATTGCGTTCTGAAAAATACGACATACAGTTTACAAGCAACGATCAGTATCAGGTCACCTGGGCAAATCCAGCGAATGGTTTGATTACTGTCCTGGCAGAGCGCAGCTACGATCCTATGGCAGGTATTGAATATCGTGGACTCAAACTCACGCTGAATGGCCCACCATCTGCCGGCGACAAATTTATCATCGATGGCAATCAGGACGGCACGGGTAACAACCAGAACATGCTGGACATCATTGCGCTGGAAAGAAAGGCAGTGATAGGCGGCGTTGAAGGTAAAACGATTTCTCAGGCCTATATCGAAGAAGTAGGGAAGGTCGGTAATTTCTCCAGTCAGGCAACGATCGCTCAGAAGGCACTTCAGGTCGTTAATGATCAGGCGATTGAAGCCCGCGACAAAGTGTCCGGTGTCACTCTGGATGGCGAAGCGGCTGACCTGATTCGGTTTCAGCAAGCGTATCAGGCGGCAGCAAAGACGATTCAGGTGGCCGGCACGCTGTTCGATTCCATCTTGCAGGCCAGTAGCTAACAAGGAGTTCTAAGTCATGCAAATGTCGACTAACCTGAAATTCGATCGCGCCATTGCGCAGATGGGTATTACGCAAGATAGACTTGCGAAAACCCAGATGCAGCTGACGACGACAAAAAAAATCAATAAAGCCAGTGATGCGCCGGACCAGTCAGCGCAGATCACTCGATTGAAATCAGCCATTACGCGGCAAGAAAATTACGTCAGTACGATCAATCAGATTAAAGACAAGATGTCGCAGCAGGAGACAACGGTCGAAAACGCTACTACCATTTTGACTCGCCTGAAAGAACTGACAGTGCAGGCAGCCAATGACACCTATGGCGCAAATGACCGTAAATCAATTGATATCGAAGTGCGGCAGCTACGTGATCAACTGCTATCGCTAGCGAATACGCAAGACATCGATGGCAATTATATTTTCTCCGGCACGCGGGTCGGCAAGCCCGCGTTTGATACCGATGAAAACGGTAAGCTGGTTTATAACGGTGACCAAACCGTCAGCATAGCCGGCATTGCCGACCAGTCCTCGGTGGATACGAATCGTGCGGGTACACGACCGTTCGATAAAATTGTCCGGCCCGCTGAGGACGGCAAGCCCGTACCCGTGGGGTTTTTCCAGGTGATTGATGACTTGTCGGCGGCGCTGCAGTCGAATGATGGCGTTAATATCCGCCGCGCGGTAGGTGAAGTCGAAACCCTGCAGCAGGGTTTGTCGGACAGCCTGGCTAGTATTGGTGCATCAGTCAACAAGCTCGATAACCAGATTGATCTGGCCGAGGAAAACATGCTGCGTATGAAAAGTACGCTGTCGCAGGCTGAGGACACCGATTACACCGAGGCGATTACCAAAATGAACAAGGATATGCTGGCGCTGGAAGCGGCGCAGAGCAGCTTTGCGAAGATTTCGCAGCTGAATTTGTTTGATTACATCCGTTGAGAATGAGTTGCCCAGCTAAAGAAAATGCTTCATCGGCCGACACTCAAACAGGCATAGTGTTGGTCGTCAGTGATTTCGTGAATAAAAGGATCTCAAAGTGGCCTTAACGACTGGATCAGTTTCTAATTCGACATCCTCGGCGAGTGCCGCATCCCAAGCGACCAAGAGTGCCGCGACCAGTCTGATTAACAAGCTGGGTACTGGTTCGGGCGTCGATATGAGTTCACTCGCTCAAAATCTGGTGGATGCAGAAAAAGCACCGCGATCAGACACGATCAACCGAAATATTTCCAAAAGTGAAGCCAGGATATCTGGTTACTCGGCAATGGTGGCATCGCTGAGTATGGTCAAAACCGCGTTTGAATCACTACAATCACCTTCCAAGGTAGATCTGGTCACAGCGACAAGTAGCTTGTCATCTGCGGTAGCCGTGAGCTCGACCACAGGTGCATCACCCGGTGTTCATGAGATCGAGGTAAAGCACAGAGCTCAGGCGCAGCGCAGTTTGTCTCCCAGATTCAGCTCGGATACAGAGTCCCTGAATAGCGGTAACCGCTTCATTCTGCGTCTGGATATAGACGGCGAATCTAAAGGTATAGAAATTCCTGCGTCGAAAACAACGCCCAAAGGGATTGTTCAGGCGATTAAAGATGCCAATATTGGTTTGAACGCCCAATTGGTCAATACGGGAGATGGAAGCGCTTCGCCTTACCAAATCGTTGTCACAGGACCTACCGGCGCGAAGAATAGCTTCAGCTTTACGACCGACGATGCGACGGGTGTCAGCGAGCAGCAGACAATCAGCCTTCGCGATGCAATGAATACCGGATCGCTGAGTATTGCGGGCATTACCGTGGATGTAACCCAGGGTGAAACCAAAGAGGTAGTGGCTGCCAGGATCAAAGCAGCGCTTGATGCGGATGCGCTGAAAAGTGGCGGTAGCGGCCGAATTTTTACGGATAACGCCGACGGAACGCTCACCATCACTTACGCCGACACCGAGGGGGATGTATCGACCGAGGTCTATACAGACACGTCGAATTCGATCACCGGCGTGGCGACTACCCGCTCATTTGTCGCTGGCGCAGAGCTGACGACAGGCGCGACAAAGATGCAATCTTGGACATTCGGTGATGCCACTGAAGCCGGAACTGTCACGATAAATCCCGGCGGATCACTCGCTTTTGGTGCAATTACCGTCAGTATTGCCGCAGGTGATACTTCCGCGGTGATCACACAAAACATTAAAGATGCGCTCGATGCAGTTGCATCCGGACGTTTTTCAGTAGGGTCCGACGGCAGCCTGGAAGCGGATTACACCGAAGCTGATGGTGATGCTACCTTGGTGTTTTCCATAACGCCAGATGATCCGAGCAAAACGTCAGCCGATGTCATGACCGACCCTGTTGAGACAGTATCACAGGCCTACGTTGCCAGAACTTCAGCAACCACGCTGAATTTCTCAAACCGCCTCCAGGCGGCAGGCGATGCGGAGTTAGTCATTGACGGTGTGACAATTTTTCGGTCTGAAAATTCAGTGAGTGATGCAGTTTCAGGATTAAAAATTGATCTGCTCAATGTCACCCAAGTAAATGCACCCGCAGTCATCACACTCACTCGTGATACCGCATCGCTGAAGGATAAAGTTGCTGCATTGGTCAAGTCGTACAATGATGCAATGTCTGATTTTGCTATTCTCTCAGGCCCCAAAAATGCAGACGATCCTGAGGATGTCTATAGTGGTTCTCTAGCAAATGATTCGACAATCCGACTGGTCAAAACACAGGTGCGCGCTTTATTTTTGGGTGACTCGCGTTCACCTGGAAAAAATTATCGGGCTTTGCGTGATCTTGGCGTATCGATCGATAAAACGGGCGTATTGCAATTTGACGAGACCAAGTTTTCGGAGGCTACGTCAAAGAATTTTGATGACGTTGTTACTTTTCTGACGAATAATACTGAAACCAAAAGTACGTTTACGACAGCTGCTCAGGGTCTGGCAGGTGATGCAGTAAAGCGTCTTTCCGAACTGACGCGATCAACCGGATATATTCAGTCTCAATCATTCAGTGCCCAAAAAGATGTTGAGCGATACAAACTTGATCTGGAAAAGCTCGATGCGAGAATGAAAAAATTGTTGGAACGCTACACGAAGACTTTTTCTACGCTGGACAGTTTCGTTGGTCAGGCCAACAGCACCCGATCGAGCCTGAAATCTACCTTTGATGCCATGAATGGTAGTAACAATTAAATTCCGGCAGTAAAACTACCTGCGTCATACTGATTTATTGACCAGACTGATCCTGTTTTGAGCATCGTTTGCAAAAGGCAGGTCGTTTGAGACTGGTAAGTGTGTTAAAGCCAGTGGTGGTCAGAATGGTTTATGGTTCTGAATCGCAGCAGAGTCCAGAGGGTTGACCGAGAAATCACTGCCTCTGATGATGCGTTGTCCCAATTTATTGTGTCCCGCATTTTTTGATTTTCGAATGACGATGATTGAATTTCGAAACTCCACAGACTCTATCCATCCCTCGGTAATGAATTCTGGAATATTTTGCAAGAAAAAAGTGGATAAGTGTGTTTGAAGGGAGGTGTTTTCATGCCACCACTCATAACTCACAACATCGACCAGTTTCTTGAAGAAGGCGATTGCCGATCGTTCGTTGCTGATCCCGCCGCCATACGCCTGATGATATAAAGTGTGTGTGTCTTCAATGACATAGACGCCGCCCGGTTGAACTGCGGGAAAGTAAATCAAAAACGAATTGATAATGTCTAGAGATACATGTGACCCATCATCAATAATGATAGAGAAATCACTGCAGTGCTGAAGTATTTCCCTTGCGGCCTCTTCGGTATTTGCATTTCCTACGACAACTGCGATCCGTTCATCGTCGTAACTTAAATTTTTGCAGCGTTCGTTGATGTCGCACCCAACAAATTTTTTGCCTTTTGTGAAGTACTCGGCATAAGTTTCCAGGGAGCCGCCATTTTGTACGCCGATTTCCAGCATCGTGATGGGATTTTTTTTCAGGGGTGTGAATAGCTCATCATAAAACTCAAGATAAGATTCCCACTTATCACTGGCTTTTCCTTGTTTCTTTTCGTGAATGGCGGCAAAGGTGTTCTTTTTAATGGTCATGAAATTCTCCATTGTGCGTTATTTCGCGCGGTAGTTTGAAATCGCGCTTTAGGCGATGGATTGTGTCATCGGGACTTCTGGTATCTAGGGCTCAAAATATATTTTAACGGGAAGTTGTGTCGTTTCACATCACGGGCGGTTGGTATGGAATTTCCTTTCGTACTCGCCAATACATGTCCAGATACGCCGGATCCCGAGTTTCCCGGTATTTTGATTTCATGAGATCGCAAGTTTGAAGCATATTTCTGGTTCTCGAATCGTCACTAAATAGTCGAGTAAAGATGGGACGCGCATTGCTCTGATCTGCAACAAGTACTTTATAGTTGCTACTCGCCATAATCAGACTGGTGAATCGCTCCTGAATGAAGGTTTTCATCGGATACTGATTGATGTTGGAGCCATAGCTGGTTGTTTTTGTAAATTCCGGATGCTGATCGGCATTGATTTCTACGTAAGCGAAGAATTTTTCTGCTAAATCCTGCCAGGCTAGCCAATAATCTTTTTTCGCGATGACATAGTTCGAAAAGGCTGAATTGGCCGAGTCTGTGACGATATTTCTCAGATCTGTTGTGAAACCGTGCTCTGACAGAAAAGCTTGCGTCAGGGCGGTGAGACCCGAGTGCCAGACTTCGCCTTGCTCCCAAGGATTGATAAAGTAGGCAAGCTGATCCCATGCCGTGCTGAAGATGGCGATATCCATAGAATCATAATTTGCCTCGATTGCCTTCAGGACGCCAGTTGCATCAATGCCAGTTTTTTCAAAAAATTTCGGAGATAAAAAACCATACCAGGCATTTTCTTCGAGGGGGTGGTGTCTGAGAAAATTCAGTATGACCCAAAACTCGAACCAGTCGCTATGCTTGCTGTTGGTATTGTCGAGCGGTATGAAGCCAGGTTGGATTTTGGCTCGTGATTCTGCATCGTAAAATATCTGGTATACGAAAATCTTTTTCATGTCGTGTTTGGCACTAAGAAGATTTTTTTGAAGACGACTGCTGACGTTTTGTCGTGTCAACGGCAAGTGAAATTGCGCTGCCGAAATCGTCGATAAATTTTTCTTTGTCGAAAAGAGGGCTGGTTGCTCTCGCTGCCAGCATTTTTGTTTTTATTTTTTTGATCAAAGACTTGTCATTGCCGAGTTCAATCGCCTTGGACTCATAAGACGCGATGTCGTCTACGATGAGTTCCTTGAGACCCAGTGATCTCATTACATGAGCCGATAATCTTGACATGATGGTTCTGCCGGGCTTGGTCAGGATCGGCAAATTCGCGATCACCGCATCGCGAGCGGTTGCACCATTGCCGTAAGGGGATGTGTCCAGAAATAAATCAGCAAGGGCAAGCTGTGATCGGTATTGGGCTGGATGCACACGCTGACTGAAGTGCAGTCGGCCTGCATCGATTCCGTGGGCCGTGGCATACGACTCCAGGTTTTTGCGGGTTGTCGGATTTTCATCGACCAGCCAAAGCACGCTGTCTGGCACTGCCCGGAGGATATTCATCCAGGCACCAAACATCTCGGGTGTGATTTTGTATGAGTTGAGGAGTGCACAATAAATCGTGCCTGTCTCGGGCAGATTAAATTGGGCACGGGTGACGCCAGGCTGCAATTCAGTGTCGGGGTCCACGACCAGATAGGTTCCGCCCAAATACAAAGGCTCCTCGGTGAAGCCGCTTTGCTTCTTTTTGGGGAAGAGATCTTTGGTGGTAACGATGTAGTCGACAGAGGGCATGCCACAACTGGCAAGAAAACCTATGTAGGCTATTTGCAAGGGCGCTGCTCGAGCCGCAACTATGCCGGGGCGTGCCCCTGCTGTAAGACCGGCCAGATCAACCAGAACATCGATCTCCATTTCCTGTATCCGCTTGATCGCAGTTGCGTCGTTGATATCCTGAAGCGGTACATGTTTGTCCGCTACGCTGATCAAGCGCTTGCGCATGTCGAAAACCGAGTCTGATGCTGTGGTGATATCGAGCAGGTAGATTTCGAATTTCGTTCGGTCCAGTCCTTCGATGAGCGGGGCAAAAAATATGCTGGTTGCGTGCAGTCTGAAATCTGCAGAAAGAAAGCCAATTCTGATCTTGGTATGGCCTTTGTAAAATTGGCCACGCTTTACCGAGCTTGGTGATATCTGATCGAGTTGTTTGCTTTTCAGGAAACGATTAACTGAGCCGAGATTTTCCGTCGGATCGTCAGTCAAGGCCAATGACATCAGTGGCCCGATATGCTCCTTTTGAAATTCAATGTCCGCAATTATTTCTGAGGATATGACGGGCCAACGACATAGTTTCTGTCGTTGCTGCAAAAGTGTGGTGACTACGGCATCTTGTTTGTTATTTAATTTCAGGCTGCGCATCAACGCGAGCTCGGCATCCTCTGGTCTATGGGTTTGATCCATCAATCTTGCAATATTATTAAGCAGATCGATTTGAAGATCTTCAGAGGGAATGGCGGATTGCCAGACTGCAATTGCCTGATCGAGTTTGCCTTGTGATTCTAGCGACTTCCCCAGTGCGAGCATGGCTTCTACGAATTGCGGCTTTTGCTCCAGGGCAGCCCTGAATGAACTTTCGGCCTTGGGGTAGTTTCCCTCTTTTTGAAGCAGCCGACCAAATTCATACCATATAAGAAACGACAACTCGATATTGGCGTTGGCTTTCAACCATTCCCGGAACAGCTCAATCGCCTGAGATACGGCACCGCTGCCTTCGAGCTTTCTGCCGGCCTCCAGTATCGAATTGATATCCATGGATCGGGTAGAGGCATTAGTCGGCATAAACGCTCAGTCTTCTTGAAAAATTAGATTTGCTTTGAATGCTATCGGTTCAACTATCTGATTTTTGACCACGCAATTCAATACTTTTATTTAAAACCTGCGACATTGCAAAATATATACGTATTTTTCAAGACACGGGCCATCTGTCGGGCTCAATCGTTGATTTTCCAGCGCCACATCAGAAAAAATAATCATAAAGACAATTTTTCGATGCGGTCTTCAGCCTTAATTCATTAAAAATTGTATTTTTAGTATTTATATAGGCTGCCGTCGGCGGTTGTATCCGGCATGGGCTCATTTTTGTGATTGCCGCTAAAGGTTTCAAAAGATCTGTCGAACCAAGATCCGAACGAGGAATTTTTGCCCTGCCGTCCGTTGTATTAAAAAAACGATAATGAATTTTCAAGTTGTCTGATTCCTAGATGAAGACACTTGTTTTTTAGATAATTAATTTAATAGATTCACAGACACATTTTGTTGTCGTGAAGATTAAGAGGTTCCTATGTCCTCCATTTTTACAAACATGTCGGCCACTGCGGTTGCAGATTTGACTACGGCGCAAATGAGTCGTTTGAAATCCGCTGATTTCGCTGGGCTGAAAACCGACCAGGTCTCTGCGCTCAAAACTGAGCAGATTGGAGCAATCAAGGCTGACAGTTTTGTAATTAGCACAGAGGCCATGGCGCTGTTCAATTCGGCGCAACTGGGTGCGATCTCGTCCGATGCGGTCAAAAAACTGAGCAACACTCAGATAGCCGCAATCACCACGTCAGCAATTTCAGGTATGCGACAGGGGCAGCTTGCTGTCATGTCATATTCGCAGATCAATAATTTCGGCACCAGCCAGATTGCCGCTCTCGATACCACAGCGAGTTACATTTCGACTGCTCAGATCGCCAGCCTCTCTACCGATGTTATTTCGTCTATCACGACGGATGGTTTGCTTGCGTTTAGCAGTGCCCAGTTGCGCAAGCTTTCTTCGACTCAGGTCGCCAAACTTACAACTGCGCAGGTCGGGGCGCTGACTTCGGACGAAATCCTGACGCTGACGACCAGCCAGATCGCTGCGCTCGAGACTGAGGATTTGAATCAGTTCACCTCGGATGAAATAGTGGCGCTAGCTACCTATCAGGTTCGTGCGTTGAGCAGTACTCAACTCAACAGTCTGGATGCATCGCTTATCAGTGCGTTTACCAGCGATCAGCTCGCTACGATGACCACTGCGCAGTTGAGTAATCTGAGTACGGATGCCTTGAACTCGCTATTGTCGGACCAGGTGGGTTACCTCTCTTCGACCCAGATAATGGCTTTGAAGACAACACAACTGAATGCGCTTAATTCAGATTTGTTGAGTGCGCTCACGACCGACCAAGTGGTCAAGCTGACAACCGCCCAGGTGGCTAATCTCACTTCAGATCAACTCAATTTCCTGAGTTCAGATCAAGTACAAGCGCTGAGCACCGCTCAGATTGCGGCGCTCAAGACGGCTCAGTTATCTGCGCTAGACAGCACATTATTCGCGGAACTTACATCCCTACAGCTCTCCAAGCTGAGTTCTAGCCAAGTAAATAATTTGAATTCAGATCACCTGGGCGCCTTGAGTTCGGATCAGGTGGCGGGTCTCACGTCCGCGCAACTCGGTAGCATGACGGTGAGTAACCTGGCGCTGCTGGCAACTGATACGATTTCCGCGCTGAGTACGGCTCAGCTGCGCGGTCTGACGACTGCACAGATCGTGGGTCTGACTTCCGCTCAGGCGGGTGCCCTCAGCTCAGTTCAGATTAGCGCGATGAGCACCGCACAGATTGCCAGTCTGGAGTCTGACGATCTGAACCAATTTTCGTCTGATGAGATTCAGGCGCTCACTAATTCGCAGTTGGCGTCATTGACGAGCGCACAGCTCAATAATCTCGCGACAGAATTATTGAGCTCTTTCACGACCGCTCAGGTCGTGCGTCTGAGCACTGCGCAGATTGCGAATCTGGTAACAGATCAGTTGAATGAATTGACGTCTGATCAAGTCGCGGTCATGACAACGGCACAGATATCGGCACTGAAAACCACACAGCTGTCGTCGCTTTCCACTTCAATGCTGACCCAGTTGACCAGTTTGCAGGTGTCGAAGCTGAGCAGCAGTCAACTTAATAACCTTACGTCGGATCAGCTGAGTGCCATAACAACGGATCAGGTAGCCGGGTTGACCTCGGCGCAGATTGGTAGCCTCACTGCAGCTAACTTGGCGCTGCTGTCTTCAGACGCTATTGCAAAGCTCAGCACAGCACAAGTGCCAGGACTGACCACGGCGCAGATCGCGGGATTGACGACTGATCAAGCTCAGGCATTGGATAGTGTGCAGATAGCACGTTTGAGCACAGCACAGATCGCCGCATTGGAAACCGATGACCTGAATCAGTTCAGTTCTGATGAAATTCAGGCGATGAGTGTCGCCCAGATTGCAGCACTAAAAACTTCGCAATTAAATGGTTTAGCTACTGAGTTACTCGGTGCATTGAGCACGGCTCAGGTGATTCGCCTGAGTACAGCACAAATTTCCAACCTGTCATCCGATCAACTTAACGCTCTCAGCTCGGATCAAGTAGTCGCCATGACGACTGCGCAGATCAATGCACTGAAGACAACTCAACTTGCTACCCTAGATACATCGCTGTTGAGCGCACTCACCACGCTCCAAGTCTCCAAGCTCAGTACAAGTCAGCTCAATAACCTGACATCAGACCAGCTCGCTGCTCTTACCTCTGATCAAATTGTTGGCTTGACTTCGGCCCAGTTAAGCAAGTTGACCGTTGCCAATATGGAGAACCTTTCAAGCGATGCAGTATCAGCGCTGTTGACCAGCCAGATTACTGGCTTAACGACGGCTCAGATGGTTGGGTTGACAACTGATCAGGCAACAGCTTTAACTTCCGTGCAAATTGCCAAGCTGAGTACGGCTCAGATTGCTGCGATGGAATCGGATGATTTGAATACATTCACTTCAGACGAAATTCAGACACTTTCTACGCTGCAGATATCGGCATTAACGAGTTCTCAGTTAGATAATCTCGCAACCGAGTTGCTGAGCTCTCTCACGACAGCACAGGTCGTACGGCTTTCCACAGCAAAAATCAATAACCTGTCATCGACGCAGTTGAATTTCCTGACATCGGATCAAATTGCGGCATTCACGACGCAGCAGGTCAGCGCACTGACCACCGATCATTTGTCTAACCTGAGCAGCGATCTGTTTTCGGCAATGACATCGGTTCAGGTCAATAAGCTAACCAGTACACAACTCAACAGTTTGAGTGCTTCGCGTATCGGTGATTTGTTGTCCGGGCAAGTGGCTGGTTTGACTTCGGCGCAAGTCTCGGCGCTGACGACAGATATCGTTGCTGCGCTCTCCAGTGATGTTATTGCTGCGTTGAATAGCTCCCAAATCCGTTGGCTCACGACAGATCACATTAATGGTCTCACCTCGGATCAGATTGTTTCTTTAACCTCGAGTCAAGTCTCTAGTTTGAGTACTGCACAACTCGTTGCGCTGGGTTCTGATGATCTGAACTTGTTCGCAACGGATGAGCTGACTCAACTCACTACGGCGCAGATAGTCGCACTCAAGACGAGCCAGATTTCCAGTCTCGGTACAGAGCTGCTTGCTGCGTTGACCAGCGACCAGGTTTCCAAACTGACGAGCGCTCAGCTGAATAACTTCGGCTCAGATCAGTTGGCGGCATTGACCACCGACCAGGTAGCAGGCTTGTCGTCTGCGCAGATTAAAAACATGACGGCGTCCAAGTTTGCTTCGTTGTCGTCTGATTTAATTTCAACACTATCCACAGCGCAGCTGCTAGGCGTGACGACCGCACAAATCGCTGCACTGACAACCGATCAGGCGTCGGCGCTGACTTCCGATCAGGTCGGAAAACTCTCCACCTCGCAGATTGCCGCGCTTGAGTCGGATGATATGAATCAATTCAGTTCTGATGAAATTACGGCGCTCAGCACAGCGCAGATCGCTGCACTGAAGACCGCTCAACTTGCCGCGCTGGATACAGCCCTGTTGTCTTCCCTGACTACAGCGCAGATTGCACGCTTGACGACGGACCAACTCAATAATTTGACGACAGCGCAGCTTGAGGTGCTGACAACGGATCAGGCAGCGGGATTGAGCTCTGCGCAGATTGCGAGCGTTACAGTCAGCAAGTTGCAGGCTTTGTCCACTGATTTTGTGTCCAAGTTGAGCACGGACCAGTTGCGCGGCTTGACCACGGCTCAGGTAGCTGGACTGAATTCCGATCAGGTGGCTGCACTGGGTTCCGATCAGTTGACCAAGCTTTCTACAGCACAGATTGCAGCGTTCGAGACAGAGGACCTCAATACCTTGACCTCTGACGAGGTGGCGGCGCTCGGTACGGCTCAGGTTTCGTCGCTGACCACGGCTCAGGTTGCCGCACTCGACACGGCATTGTTGTCGGCAATGTCAACCGCGCAGATATCGAAGCTCACCAGCAGTCAGATAAACAATATGACGAGCGATCAGCTGGAATCGCTGACGACCGACCAGGTGGCTGGGTTGACTTCTGCTCAGATCGCGTCAGTAACGGTTGCCAAGCTGGCGTCGCTGTCGTCAGACTTTGTTTCAAACCTGTCTACAGTTCAGCTCAAAGGCTTGACCACGGCTCAGGTGGCTGGTCTGACATCGGATCAGGTCAGTGCTCTCGGATCTGATCAGCTTTCCAAGCTTACGACCGCACAAATCACAGCCCTCGAGACAGAGGACCTGAACGCGCTTTCGTCAGACGAGATCGGCGCATTAGGTACTGCTCAGATCGTAGCACTGACAACCAGCCAATTGTCTGCGTTGGATACCGGTTTGCTTGGTGGATTGACCACTGCTCAGATGTCCAAGCTCACCAGTAGTCAGCTCAATAATCTGACCTCCGATCAGCTGGCCGCTTTGACAACCGACCAAATGTCTGGATTGACATCGGTGCAGATGGGTACGTTGACAGTCGCAACCTTGAATTCACTGCTGACCGATGTGATCGAGAAGCTCTCTACGACACAGCTGCGTGGGCTTACAACCGCTCAGATTGCCGGATTGACCAGTGATCAGGCCACGGCTCTGAGTTCGGATCAGCTCGTCAAGCTGACTACGGCACAAATCGCAGCCTTTGAAAGCGACGACCTCAACCAGATTGGCACGGATGAGATCAGTGAGTTGGGTACGGCACAAATTCGTGCGCTCACCTCGGCGCAGTTCGCAGCCCTCGATTCAACCCTGTTCGAGAAACTCAGCACAGCCCAGCTGAGCAAGCTCAGCGACACTCAGCTTGCGTCCTTGACGTCGGCACAAGGTGCAATCCTCAGTTCGGATCAGTTGGCTGGCTTTGCAGCTACTCAGGTTGCAAAACTTGGTACTGATTTCCTGCAGGGGATCGCAACCGAAGTTGTCGACAACCTAAGTTCAGACCAGGTGGCTGCATTGACGACTACGCAGATCCTGAGTCTGACTTCTGACCAGATTGATGCCATGCAGAGCGCCAGCTTGATTCAGTATCTGAATTATTAAAAGCTGGGTCAAGCGATGTTGGGGTTGTTGGATTGGTGCCCGTGTATGTGTGGCTACCCGACTGCTTTTCTGGCAGGTTGGCAGATCCTGTGAGACGCACCATAGATATCAAAAAGATATCTGTGGTGCGTGTTCCTTGTTGCCGGCAGCTATGCGGCTAAAGTTTGCCGCCCCCTAGCCGATTCATCGAACAAGCGATAGAGGTTCTTTATTAATCTTTGCGCAGTCAGCCATTGATATGGCTTGTAGTCGTGGAATTCCAAAAGGGGTATTTCTTATGGGCGATCTTCTGAAATCAGTCGCAAGTGCGATGCAAGTTGGCGTGCGGGAGGATATGCAGGCAGCGAAAAGTGTCCCCGCCAATCCAGTGCCTTTGAGACCCTCGATGCCGGGCAAGACCGAAGAAGCTGCCAAGCCTAAATTTGACCCCGAGCAGCAACGTGAGGCGATGCAGGAAATGATCGAGCGTCTGAATCAGCTAGTGAAAGAGACTCGGCGCGATCTGCATTTCTCTCTGGACGAGCGTATCAACAAGTTCATTATTGTTGTTAAAAACACAAATTCAGGCGAGGTCGTTCGTCAGATCCCGAGCGAGGCGGCCGTAAAAATGGCGCACAGCATCGAGGATATGAAGGGAATTCTCTTCAATGACGAGTTTTAAGTCTGGTTTAGGTATTAAGTTTTAAGAATCACAGCCGATTCACGCTTTAACAGAAGGAAACAAGACTTTCTGTGAGACTGATGCAAGAGCAAGCCGCTTCTGACGAGATGTAATGTTGATGACGGTGTTGTTGCAGCACAGCCTTTTTTGAAAAGTTGATTTTCATTTAGGAGTAACTAACATGTCTGTAATTAACACCAACGTCAAATCAATGATCGCGCAGGATTCGATCGTTAAAAACAACCGTGCTCTTGAGACTGCCATGCAGCGCCTCTCGACCGGTAACCGTATCAACAGCGCGAAAGACGATGCTGCCGGTCTGTCGATCAGCACACGTATGGATGCGCAAGTTCGCGGTCTTTCGATGGCTATCCGTAATGCAAATGATGGTATTTCGCTGATGCAAACAGCTGAAGGCGCGATGGACGAAGTCACAAATATGCTCCAACGTATGCGTGAACTGGCAGTTCAGTCGGTCAACGGTGTGAACAACGCTGCGGACCGTACTGCGCTGAATGACGAAGTGGATCAGCTCAAGCAAGAGATTGATCGCATTGCCAAGACGACGCAGTTCAATAACATCAACCTGCTTGATGGATCTTTCCAGGACAAGACGCTGCAAATCGGCGATAAAGCCGACCAGATCATGAAGGTAGGTATTAGTTCTGTTGCTACCAAAGATCTGGGCATGGGTAATTCCAGTGCAACCAATAATGTGGTGATCGGTGGCCGTCTCGGTTTCACTGATGATGAAATGGCGATCAGCTCGGCATTCGCCACAGCGACATCAATGAGCCTGGTGATCAACGGTACCGTCATTGACATCATCAAGAGCGATACCTCTGGCTACAATGCCGGCACCAGCGGTGGCAATTCCGCCCTGGACATCAATGACGTCATCACTGCGATCAACCGCAGCAATGCAGGCGTTACTGCTAGTGGTTTCAATGAAGTTGTCGCTAAAACGGCTGGCACGGGTGTACTCAGTGCCCAAAGTTTCCAGATCACCGTCACTATGCTGGATTCAGGCTCGACCATCGAATACAAAGTCGGTGAAACCACCAGCATGGCTGATCTGGTCGACAAGATTAATGCTGTTGGCGGGGCCTCCACGGTACAAGCAAAGCTGAATGAATCTGGCAAGCTGGTGTTGTTCAACAACTCGGGGGCAACCATTGCTGTATCCGACTCTTCAGCAACTGCCGCTGAAGCTTATGATGGTCGAAGCGGCTTTGCGACGGGTGCGGGTCGTCAGTTCCAGGGTTTCCTGAAACTGGAAGCTACCAACGGCGAGCCTATCTCCATCGGGACTACCGCAATTGCTGTGGGCGCTACCAGAACCGATGAAGCGGCTGCTCTCGCATCCCTGGGCCTGGTGCGCACCCAAGGTTTCCGTACCGATGATGGCAACGAAACCATTACCGATGCTTATACCGTTGTAGGTGCTGCGGTAACAGCATCAGACACGGAATGGGCCAAGGGCGAACTCAATATCAACGGCGTTGATATCTGGCGCTCTGGTCAGTCGACGGATACGCTGGCCAAGAAAGTTGATCTGGTCAACAGTTTCGCTTCTGAGACAGGTGTCTGGGCTGACGTTTACTCTGATGACAGTGGCTCTACCGTCATCCGTCTGAACTCGATTAACAATACGCCTATCTCGATCGATCTGGGTGATCAGTTGTCCTCGGATGCCCCTGGTTTGGGTGGTTATGCTTCCCACGGTTTGCGTGAGATGAACGTTGGTGCTGCTGACTTCGACACCAACGAACCAACCTACGGAACGGGCGGCGGCGGTACATCATTGTCCGGCACGAATGTGTTGACGGAAGCGTCGGCCACTTCGGCGATCAAGACGATCGATAATGCGATCGAGAAGATATCCTCGACCCGCGCCAAGCTGGGTGCTTACCAGAACCGACTGGTCAGCACGGTCAACAATCTCGACAATATCGTCACCAACACTGCACAGTCAAAGAGCCGTATCAAGGACACTGACTACGCAACGGAGACAACGCAGCTGGCGAAGACGCAGATCATCCAGCAAGCTGCTACTGCCATGTTGGCTCAGGCCAATCAGGCACCCCAGTCAGTCCTCTCCCTGCTGCAGTAAACAGCAAATTGAGGAAAGCTGGTTCAAACCCGCAGAGTGCAAGCTCTGCGGGTTTTTGTTTTTGAGCGTTGAATAACACTCCACTTTAATTATTTAAAAGGCAATATCATTCAGGTGCGTTTTTTGCTTTGTCGCTCGTAATGCCAATTTTATGACACTCATCATGAGCACACGAAAGCACAATAGTACCGATGGAAAGCTGACACAGGCCAGACAGGCCAAGGCTCGCGGCGATTTCCTCTCATCACGCACCTTGTACGAAAGAATTTATAAAAAAGACAATAAAAATGTCGAGGCTTTGTCCAGCCTCGCCTACCTCAATATGGATCTGTCCAATCTGGGAGAGGCCTACGGGTACGCGGCTGAATTGGCCCAGTTGATGCCAGAAGATCTGAATGTAGGCATGATGATGTCGGTAATTCTGATGCGTCTGGGAAAACTCACCGAAGCCAGGGCGCTGTTGATGCACATGCAGACAGCATTTCCTGATCGGATAGAGATTTTGCATAATCTTCACTCCGTCGAGACTCAGGCAAAGCGTCATCAGGTGGCGGCACAATTTGCCATGGCGGCGATAGAAAAATGTCCCACGGACCCTCATGCCTACAACAATTTGGGTGCCTCCATGAGCGCGCTTGGATTGAACCAGCAAGCCAAGGCAGCTTTTGAGGTGGTGATTGCCCTTCAGCCTGGTCACGGTACGGCCAATGCTAATTTGGCGTTGATTTTGGCGGGTGAAGGCAAAATCAACGAGGCTATTGAATTACTTGAAAAAATTCTGCGCGTTGCCGAGGCCAAACATGACGAAGGCAATATTCAGGCGCTGCGTCACAATCTTGGGTTCCAGTATCTGAAGGTAGGCCGCTTGGCTGAGGGATGGAGTCATCTCGAAAGTGGATTCAGCGCCCATATCGATCAGAACCGCGGTCGCCGGCCACAAAGAAGTTTTGAGAAGCCTCGCTGGAAGGGACAGTCCTTGCAAGGAAAAACACTGCTGGTCTGGCGTGAGCAGGGATTGGGTGACGAGTTACTGTTTTCCACCTGCCTGAAAGAGCTGGCAGGTACGGAGGGCAAGGTCATCGTTGAATGCGAGATAAGATTGATCAAAACGCTGGCACGATCTTTCCCGCAATTCCATTTCCGCGAAGTGGCCTATTTCAATAAGCCCGGCTTGCCCGCGTTTCATCACGATTACGATTACCAAATACCCGTGGGTTCGCTCTGCGGAATTTTCCGCCAGAAAATCGAGGATTTTGACCGATCGGGCCCGTATATTGTCGTTGATCCAGAGCGTGCGCAGGTTTACCGCGACAGGATCGGTGAGGCAATGCAGGAGGGTGGAAGAAAGCGTTTAATTGGTATTTGCTGGCGAAGTGGGGTCATCGAGCCCACACGAAACTCTGGCTATACAACGCTCGAGGCCTGGGAAGAGATTTTTTCCGTGCCGGGAATTCAATTGGTGAATCTGCAATACGGTAAATGCGAAGAAGAGATTCTGGCGGCCGAAGAAAAATTCAATATCAAGATTCTTCGGTGGAGCGACTTGAATCTGCAAAATGATCTGGATAATGTTTTTGCATTGATGTCATGTCTGGATGAAGTGGTTACGGTTGCAACCGCTGTCAATACGATGGCGGCTGCTGTTGGATTGCCGGTTCGGACCATGTCGAATGGTCGCGGTTGGCCATTGCTTGGTACAAATCGATATCCGTTTTTCCCCAATGTTCAGTTATACCGACCAGAAGAAAATCAAAGTTTCGATCAGGTGATCAAAAGGATAGCCGACGATCTGAGAAAAATTGACTATTCAGATTCGGCTGGATTGAATCCTGTCTGAGAGGCAGCATATGGCGCGGTATCAAGCCCGCGGGTTTCCCGAGGCGCTCGTTTTTCTGAATGCAGCGCGCCGGTTCGACGTGTCGTATTTCAGATTTTAAGCAAATACCCCACTAATTGATCATGTCCCAAGCCAGGGGCGTACCTTTTGCGATGTCGGTTCTGACGGCACGTCCCAGAACAGCGTCGTAGTGTTTGGGGGCGAGTCCGTAGCCGGGGCGAATGCGTCGTATGTTTTCTGGTGTGAGAATTTCGCCAGCCGGAACATCACGGGTGACATAGATAGAACGGCGGCGCAGTCTGCCTTTTTCTTCGGCTTCAGTGGCACCGTATCGGATTTCGCCGAGCGATTGCCAGGCTCTTTCTGTTTCAACCACCAGGCTGGCCAACTCTGCCGGCTCCAAAGAAAACGCGGAGTCGACGCCACCGTCATTTCGGTCCAGCGTGAAATGCTTTTCAATGATCGTAGCGCCGAGGGTCACTGCGGCGACAGATACGCCAACCCCTATGGTGTGATCCGAGAGACCGATTTCGCACTGAAACAAATCGCGCATGTGCGGTATGGTTCGAATATGGGTATTGACGGGCGATGCAGGATAAGTACTCGTACATTTAAGCAGGATGAGCTGTTCGCAGCCGTTACTGCGGGCCGTATCGACGGCTTCCGCAATTTCGGTCACCGTGGCCATGCCTGTTGAGATGATGACGGGCTTGCCGGTCCGCGCAACGCGGCGGATCAGCGGCAGATCCACGCATTCAAAAGAGGCGATCTTGTAGGCGGGCACATCAAGCGTTTCCAGAAATTCGACAGCACTTTCGTCGAACGGTGAGCTGAAACAGGCGATGCCGCATTGTCGAGCACGCTCGATGATAGGGCGATGCCATTCCCAGGGTGTGCTGGCTTCAGCATAGAGCGAGTAGAGACTGCGTCCAGACCACAATGAGCCGGGTGCAGCCTGGAATTCGGTGTTGGCGACGTCGAGCGTCATCGTTTCAGCAGTAAAGGTTTGCAGCTTGATCGCGTGAGCGCCTGCGTTGGCTGCTGCATCGACGAGCGCGAGCGCGCGTTCCAGCGACTGGTTATGGTTACCTGACATCTCTGCAATGATGTAAGGGCGGTGCGCAGCGCCAATCGGCAACCCTGCAATGTTCAGCATGTCAAAGTCCTTCGCTTAATCATGAGCGTGGTGACTTACGGTGGTCGGTGTTTCGAAGTCCACAGCGATAAGACGTGCGCCCTCTCTCGATCTGCTGCATGCCTCGGCGCGAGTCGACCCCACTGCCAATACTGCGCCGAAACGTGCCCCGGAGTTTGACAAGGACGGTATGCGTTGTCCCGGTGAGAGATGCATGCGCGCCATTTTTACACCCGTGACCGAAAGTGCGGCATCGGCAGATCCGACATGACGGATCAATGCGTCGGACGCGGGAAAATCACGTTCGGTAAGAAACAGTACAGAGAGTGCCGGACTGATCGGATAGGGGGTACAAGCCGAGAGCGGGGATGAGTGTCCCATCGCCGTCAGGATGCTGAATTCGATCATATCGATGCCGCTGCTATGCAAGGCAACTTCATACATATGGCCGCCCGGTATTCTGACCGCGATCTCCAGCACCTTGGGTCCATCAGCGGTGTGCAATACCTGCGGGTAGGCGATTCCATCGGTTAGCCCGACTGCGCGAATCGCTTTTTCAGAGGCATCCATGATCGCGCGTCGTTCGCTGTCGGCGAGCGGTGGCGGGGATACATGTTCAATCGCAATACCGAAATGAGGCGGTGGTGCGGTGACTCGCTCAGACAGTGACAGAAAATGGATTTTTCCGTGCTCGACTGCGGCAGTCACGTTGATCTCGGGACCAGCATAATACTTTTCGATGATTGCTTTGGCGTCGCCAGCGAATCCAAGCGCATCGGTGACAGCAAGCTGCAAAGCAGGGAAATCATTGACCAGTGTCGTTCCGCGTTGACCGGAGCTGTCGCTGGGTTTGAGTACCACTGGAAAACCGTGTCGGTCGATAAAAGAAAAGGCTTGCTCCAGATTTTCTACCGCTTGACTCTCAGTGGTAGGCACATCGAAGAGTGCGAAGCGCTCCCGCATTTTATTTTTGTTGGTAGCGGCCAGTGCAGTCGCTTCGGAATATCCGGGCAAACCCATGCTAGCTGCAACGTGTGCGACAACAGGGACGGCAGTCTCGGAGCCAATCGTCATCACGCCATCGATGGCCAGCTCGCGCGCGACTGCAAGGTTGCCTTCGCGGTCCGCGGTGCTGACAACACGAGAAAAATCGGCAAGTCCCATACCGGGAGCTTCGGGATTCAAGTCCGTTACTGCTACCTGAAAACCCATTTCGCGGGCCTTCAGGATGGCGGGAACTTGCTCGTGCCCCGCGCCGATGACAAGCAAGGTACGTGGTTTCATGCGACGGCTTCGGTCATGTAGGAGAAAATGCGCTCACCATCAAACATTGGCACCGCCGTCGAGATGTCTTTGCGAGAGCAGAAAATGATGTCCTCCGTCTGTCCCAGCTGAACCAGGTTGGTGCCGCTTTCGCTTTCCAGAAAATCGCGTTCCAGATTGTCGCTGTAATACGGCTCCAGTGTGCCCCGCGCGGTTACATTTCCTATGGCCTGCATGATTTCGGTCACTGTTGCGCGATCCTCGATGGCGGGCAGGTTATTGCGGCCCGCTGCAACCAGTGAGATACCGCTGCCACGACGTGCCGCCAGTTCGACCGCTGCCAGCGCGACGGCAGTGCAATTGTTCATACTGCCGATCAGCACTACGCTGCTGGTGCCATGCGCGGCGCGTATGCATTCCGTGCCATTGGTGGTGGAGATAACCACAGACTTTCCGTCGATGGCCTTGCGTGTCAGGCTGATTGGACTGTTGTCGAAGTTTGCGCCCGGCAGTTTTGCGCCACCGCGTTCGCCGATCGTGACCTCACCCTTGAGTTCAGTCGCACTGACGACAGGAATAATTGCTCGCGCGCCCAGGTCCACACAGCGAGTGATTGTGGCGCTGGCGCGAATCGCATCGACTACGACGACCACGTCACCGCGAGATTGCGCTCGCAGCGCGCCGGCTACGCCCAGCTCAAGGAATACTCGTCGGCTGCTGCGGCAGTGATCGCGGAAGGTATCGCCACGCAGGCCGTAACGCATCGACTCGAGACTGAGTACGTCTTGCGGCGCGACATTACCTATCGACACGCCCGACCCCAGCTGATGTAACAGCCATGCCTGTTGGTCCTTCTGTGGAGCTTCCCAGATCAGCAAATCGGCATCGACACTTTGAAATAATTCGTAGGCAAGTTCGGCATTCACATCACCCTTGATATCGCCCTTGCCGCGGAAGATGCCCACCGTTCCCGATTCACGGGCCTCGATAATGACTTTCTGTGCGCCAGCAGCAAGGTCTTCGAGCACCTCAGTGATACGACGCGCGTTGGTGATTGCCTGATCTTCCTGAATCAGCTTCTTGCCGACTTCGGAGGTCACATAGAAGCCCAGATCAACGGCCTGTTTCAGAATGTTGTGTTTCTGCTGTCGTGTCATGGATGGATGAATGCCATCGGATACTTCGATGGCATCGAAGCCAGTAGATTTCAGCAGCCGGAGCGTAGTCGGTATATCGCAGCGCTCGAATGCGGTTTCCAGAAAGGTTCCACCGGGACAGACACGAATTTGCGCCGCCTTGAGCAGCGCGATTTTTTCGCGCAGCAGGGTTTCTGGATAGAGTGTGCAAGACCCCCAACCGAGTTTGACTACATCGATGTAGTCTCCTGCGGTCTCAATCAGGTCTCGCGTTCCGGCGAGACCAAGATGTTTGTCTAGCACCATGGTAAGCCCGGTATTTCTGGGCTTGGCTGCCCGGCGTCTAAGATCGAGTTGATTGAAAATAGCATTCATCGAGATTCTCCCTGGTGGTGCATTGCAGGTCGCCGCTGGTAATAGCCGGTGATCTGACGACCGATCCCAAGTTCGGCCATTGCCTGATACATTTTTACGGTGGCATCGGGTGAGAGCGCGTGGAGCAAATTTTCTACCTCGACACGAGCTGCGTGGCACGATTTTCCGACCTGACCGTTGGTCACATAATTTGTATGCTCATTGAACAGGAACAGATCGATTGGGAAATCGGCTGACACGCTAGCTTCGTCATAGCCACAATCCTGTGCCAGACGTGAAAGTCCGTCGCGGTTGAAATAGGAAATGTGATCAGGTGCGACAACCCAGAACGGCCGGTCGATTTTCTTTTGTTCGAGAAGGTGCTGCTGGAATGCGGAAAAATCATTCGGTACCTCGATCACCAACACCGCATCATCGTTCATCAATGGCGCAACGCTGCGCAGCAAGTGTGCTGGATCGAGCAGGTGCTCAAGTACATTGTCGAGAAGGATGACATCGAAGTGAGTATTCTGTTCGGCCAGCGTGTCTACTGATGCCTGCAAATCACCAGTGATGAGTCTCTCCATCAAATGCGGGTGGTGGGTCTGGCAGCCATGCGCACTGTAGTCCAGTCCGGTCACTTCCCAGCCTTGACTCGCGAAGAACTGCATCGCGAAGCCTTCGCCGGCGCCAATGTCCAGAAAGGCCGGCACAGCAGGTAGCGCCGTGTGGCGCAGCGTGCTGATTACGCGTAACTTCTGATCCAGCTTGTTGCGGCGAAAGGTGAGTTCCTCGTCCTTGTAGCTGGATTGATGAGTGCGAATTTGCTGCTGATAGTATTTTTTCGCGTAGTACTCTCCCAGCGCTTCCGGGCTCGGTTTTTCCGCGAGTTCGTAGTAGCCGAAATCGCTCTGGCGCACGTCAGCCATCGGCTCTGCAAGGGGGCGGGTTTGGCTTGTTTGCATTGTTTTGTCCTTTCTAGGCGAGCACAGGTTCGGCCGGCAGTGGGGGCGACGATAATGCGGATACCATGGCCGCAGCTACGCGCGCTGCTCCCTGGCCGTCCACCAGTTTCGGAGGCTGTGATTGACGCGATAGCTGTTCAAGGGTTGCATCGGCGAGGTGCTGTGGATTAAGCCCATCCAACTCGCCGATATAGATGGCTTGTCCTTGCGCATCCCAGGCACGAGCCTGCGGTATCTGGTTGTCTGCGATTGATACCAGCACCATAGGCACGCCAAATAAATTGACTTCGTAGGTGGCAGTGCCGCCGGCCATCACGGCTACTTTGCAGCCTTGCATCAGGGCAGGCAGGTCAGCGGGTTCAATGTAGTAGCGCGCTCTCCCTGGAGGCAGAGCAGCAACCAATGCGCTGAGCACATGGTGATTGGGATTCTGTCGCCCAGCGACAACGTCGAAACAGATGTCGGGGGGCAGTGCGGCATGCAAGGTCTGTAATGCGATGCGGATGGCACCACGATCATCACCGCCACCGAACATCAGCAGTACGCGTTTTTTGTTGGTGGATCGCTGACTATCAGGTACGTGCAAAAATTCCGGACGCAGTACAGCATGCGCAGGACCGAGCAGCAAGAGGGCTGCGGGGTTGAGTGCATGTTCACGGTAATAGTTACCGTTGGCAGCGGGACTTGCGTTGACGATCAAGTCAGCCCATAGGGGATGGCCGCGTGCGCCATCGAACTGCAGCCACCGCAATCCCTGCTCTGCAAGCACGCGTTGATAGCTTTCGTCGATACGCATGTCATCCAGAACCAGGGCGCTTGCCCGGTATTTTGTGGCGATGCGCGCAAGATCGGCAGCATCAGCCGCTGGATGTCCGAGCCAGGGCAGGGCTATCCAATGGCTGAAAAGTTTGGCATCCCCAGTCTGCTGGCAAGCAGCATCGGGGCCCACCATCATGCACTCACGGCCCAGTGCGCACAGCGCAGCAGCGAGTGCCCGGCAGCGCATCAGGTGGCCAAATCCCAGGAGGGAATTCGCATCGCATCGAAAGAGGATCATGCACTCACCTCGGAAGTGTCGCGTGAACGATGCATTATCTGTCCCATCATTTCTGCCATGTCCCAGTCTTCTTGTGTATCGATGTCGATCACACGTCGCCGGGGAAGCAAGAACGGTACGGAGTGACCGGAGAACATCGGCCGTCCGTCCAGAAACGCTTGTGCCGATCCCCAGTAGAACTGGGCAGCATCGTGATAAGCAGGTTCAAGATCTTGCGAACGCGTCAGTCTATGTTCAGGCTGAAACATTTCAAGGCACCCATCGCTCAGACGACGGAATGCACGTTGTATCGGGAAAGGAAATTCTGTCGCCGAAAAAACAAAATTTGCTTTAATTTTCTCAAGTATTTTCAGTGACGCTTTCAAGTCTGTGCTACTCAGGAAGGGCGCAGTCGCATAAATGCAGCAAACCTGATCAGGCATGCCATGGCGTACGATGAAATCGCGTAGGGCATGATTGACGACATCACGCGTTGGCGTGAAATCATCGGCGAGCTCGTGGGGGCGGCGAAAAGGTACTTCAGCACCCCATGCCTGCGCGCACTCCATGATCTCGTCATCATCGGTCGAGACGATAATGTGATCAAACAGACCGGATTCACGTGCGGCTTCGATCGGCCAGGCGAGCATCGGCTTGCCGCAGAATTCGCGGACATTTTTGCGCGGTATGCGTTTGCTACCGCCGCGTGCCGGAATGATCGCCAGTCGCATTTTTTTATGAGCGTCGCTTCAGCAACAACAGCTCTGAATGGAAACCGTCGACCGTCTGGTAGCCAAAAGGATGCACGTTTGCTTCAATTAATTCATAGTCCGACAGCATGCTTAAGTAATCGTCTCGTTTGATCGGCACTTCAACACCGCCGTTGTGTGCCGTTTTTTTCTGTTTTCCTTCACGCATATTGCGCAACAAAATCCAGCGTGCACCAAGGCGCTTGATATGTTTCAGATAGTTATCAACGACGGGTGGCTCCATTTCCTGGAAGGAGATGAAGTTGACGAACAGATCCACCTGTCCTTGCAGTCGTTCGATTTGCCACGAGCAGAGTACTGAGGCCATCGGCAGGGTATCGATAGCGATTGATTCGTGCGCAGCTGTGCTGCTGTAGGACGCCACCTGTGACTCGCCCAGAACCTCGGCGAGATAGCGCTCGGCGACAAATTGGGTCGGTGGGATATCGATATCGATATAGCGTGCATCAGGTATATCCGATTGGGCCAAAATCTCTCCCAGAGTGCCGAAGCCGCCACCTATCTCGAGTACAGTGCGGATGCTGTCGGTTCCGATGTGCTTTTTGAGCAGCGACAGACCAAGAAGGTAATTCAGCGAGGAGCGACTGAAGCGACGACCATCGAATTCGAATTGTTCGACCGGATTGCCTGCAACACTCTCGGAGAAATGATGCAGGTGTGGTAGACGCGAAGCATCATCGGCGGCCAGCAGTACCCGATAATCCGACAGTGCATTCAGATGGCCGCTGAGATAAGCGTGCAAAGCCAGTTGTGCTTTTTTCCCGGTAGGGTATTCATCGCCAAGCACCGTCGACAAGCGTTCGACTTGTTCGCGTGACAGGCCAAGCGTTGGCGGGCCATAGGTAGGAACAAAGTAGCTCAGCGGCGTTGGCAGGCGACGGAAATTTTCCATACCTTCGGCTCGCAATTCATCGGCGATACGTAGCGATGCCTGTTCCCAGAACGAGGTCGGACGAAACAAGGCATCTTGCGCCTGCAGGTCGTGCTGCGCAGCGGACAATTCAGGATAGGAGTGCATCTTCAGTTTCCTTTTCAAACCGGTGGTGAGCAATGGCCTTTGACAGCGTTGTTGCGACCCGTTCAAGTTCGTCGTTCGATAGCGCCGGATAAAGCGGCAGACTGATTGCGCAGGCAGCGTGACGCTCTGCTTGCGGAAAATCTCCGGGTGCAAAGCCCAGGTGCTGGTAATAGGGTTGCAGATGGACCGGTGTGTAATGCAGATTCACCATGATGCCGGCTGCCCGGAGCGCATCAAAGACAGGGCGGTGCATTTGGGACGCGTCGAGCCGGATTACATACAGATGGCAGGCCGACAGATGATCTGGTGAACGGTAAGGGCGTTGCAGGGGTAAACCTTGGAGCAGCGTGTCATAACGGTCCGCCAGCGCATTGCGACGTGCGACAAATTCATCGACCCGATGCAATTGGCTATTGCCCAGCGCCGCTTGCAGGTCGGTCATGCGGTAGTTAAAGCCCAACTCGTGCTGTTCGTACTGCCACGGTCCGAGGTAGTCGTTGTGGAATGTCTTTACATCGCGCGTAATGCCGTGGCTGCGAAGGAGTTCCATTCGTGCAGCAAGCGCAGCATCGTTTGTGACTGCTGCGCCGCCTTCGCCAGTCGTGATAATTTTTACTGGATGAAAACTGAAGATCGTGATGTCGCTGTAGCGGCCGTTACCAACGGGCTCGCCCCGGTAGCGCGCGCCAATCGCGTGGGATGCATCCTCAATGACGCGAAAGCCATACTCCAGCGCCAGTGCAGAGATGGCCTCCATATCACAGGGCAGACCTGCGAAATGCACGGGAATGAGAACTTTGGGCAGAGTACCGCGCTCACGCGCGACGGACAGTTTTGCAGCGAGATCTTGCACCGACAGATTCATCGTTCGCGAATCGATGTCGACGAAATCAACGTCGGCACCACAATATCGTGCGCAGTTGGCGCTGGCTACAAAGGTGTTCGGAGTCGTCCATACATGATCGCCGGGGCCAACGCCAAGAGCCAGGCAGGCAATGTGCAGCGCAGATGTCGCGCTGTTTGTGGCGACTGCATGTTGCGCACCACTTAGCCTGGCCAATGCTTGCTCGAAGGCGGGTATGGCCGGACCTTGCGTGAGCCAGTCGCTACGCAAGACATCAACAACCGCTGCGATGTCGTCTTCGCTGATTGTTTGGCGTCCGTAAGGAATGGCAGTGACATTCATGCAGGTTCGAACTGGTGATTAATGTGCGTACGGATCAACGACCGAATCTCCTCAACTGTCAGGAAATCCGGATTGCAGCCAGAGTTATAGGAAAAATCCGGATCTACAGGCTGCGCTTTACTCAACTGTAGATAGCGTTTGAGGCCAGCAGGGGAGGCCTGAAGAATCGCGTAATACGGCCCAAGATCAACGGTGTTTCCACTGTCACTCAACGTAATCATTTCTTCGTGAATCTTTTCACCTGGTCGCAGACCGACTACTTGTTTTTCGCATTGCGGCGCAATTGCCTCGGCAACGTCAGTGATGCGATAGGACGGAATTTTTGGTACGAAAATCTCGCCACCCATTGCTTTTTCCAATGCCCATAGCACCATCTCGACACCATCTTCAAGAGAGATGTTGAAGCGAGTCATGTTCGGATCTGTAATCGGCAGCACACCGGTTTTAGCCTTTTCCATAAAAAATGGAATGACCGAGCCGCGTGATCCCATGACGTTCCCGTATCGGACCACCGAAAAGCGAAGATCGCGATCCCCTCTGAAATTATTGGCCGCCACGAACAACTTGTCGCTGCAGAGTTTGGTTGCACCATAGAGATTAATCGGCGCTGCCGCCTTGTCGGTTGACAGCGCAACCACCCGTTTGACACCCATATCCATGCAGGCCTCAATCAGGTTTTGGGCACCCATGATGTTGGTCTTGATGAATTCGAAAGGGTTGTACTCGGCAGCGGGCACTTGCTTGAGTGCGGCAGCATGCACGACGGTATCAATACCTTCGAGTGCTCGGCGGAGTCTGCGCTCATCACGCACATCGCCAATGAAAAATCGTAATGCAGGGTATTGGTCGGCAGGGAATTCCTGCTGCATCTCGAACTGTTTAAGTTCATCTCGGCTGAAAACCACCAGTCGTTTGACCTTCGGGCAATGATCAAGGACGGCACGGACAAAAGCCCTGCCAAATGATCCCGTACCGCCAGTGATCAATATCGATCGGTCGCAGATATCGCGGTTTTGATTTTTTGTTCGCATGTCCATTTTTCGACAACCCAAGTTGGTTTGCGAACATGCTTAGCAGAAAGCGTGCCTGACGTGGTTTTTCTCTCAAGGTCCTGTTTTTCCTTGATTTTCATGTGGCGGTGAGTTCTTTTTTTGTCCAGGTTCTGCGTGGCATCGAGAGGGAAAGTATTGGCCGCCACGGCAAGGTCTTGCCACTTTCTTGCCGCTGTGCCCTCTGTAGTTTTGATGGTTGCGATTTATTCGAATGGTATGCGTGTTGTATGAGTCGGCGTCAATACACTAAACATTAATAGCGATGAGGTGTCGCAACCATTGGCATTCATTTTGCTTATTGATGCTTCGCAAGTCATCTTGTAAGTCAACATCGACACATGGTGTTGCCCCAATTCGTTGCTTAAGGAGTCTTTTTTCATGGCCAATCTCGCTCAGGAACTCATTACTAACGCGGAAAGCGGAAAAGCTTTCAGCGCTATGCAGATATCACGTTTTTCACCACAAGAAATCAGAATGGCTATTCAGGCACTCATGGGTGAGGACAGAGATGCGCTGGCTTATGCGTTGGGTGATGCCGGTCTTGCGCTTTATCCTGACAGCGAAGACATCCTCGCGATTACTTCACTGCTGGCGGTGGTTCGCGAAGACTGGCCGCAGGCAGTTGATCTTTTGAGGCAGTTGATCGAAATGCAGGGCGGTCAGGCGACTGTATTTACCCATTCGATGATGATCCGCTCCTTGCGCTGCAACCTGGATCTGGCCGAAGCCTTTGAGGCAGCCGGTGTTGCCTTGTCCTTGTTCCCCGAGCACCCGGAGCTGCTAAAAGAATATGACGCATTGGCCGAAGTCCTTGGGCTTTGCGCCGTTCAGGCTCAGCACGATCAGGTGATTTAATTATTTATTTAATAATGGCAATTTGCTGCCGAAATATCGACAGATTTTGCCACTTTGGATTTGCCGGGGATTTAAGCTCGCCCTGAATTCTTGTAACTAATTGAATAAAATAGAGTTTTTATCTGGCATGGTGTTTGCTTAAATCGAACTGACGGGTAGCCACCCGAAATTATTCAAGCAAGACCCTGGAGCCGGAAGGAGAAACCAGAATGGCAGTTATCAATACAAACACCAAAGCACTTTTTTCGCAGTCAGCCCTGAAGCGGACCGAGGGAAGCATGTCCAAGGCAATGGCGCAACTGTCCACAGGCAAGCGTATCAACAGCGCCAGTGACGATGCGGCAGGTATGGCGATCGCTACAAGAATGTCGCATCAGATTCGTAGTTTGAATCAGGCGGTCCGAAATGCGGGTGACGCCATTAACCTGATCCAGACGGCGGAGGGCGCGACCAACGAAATTACGGACATGATGATCCGTATGCGCGAGCTAGCTATCCAGGCAGTCAATGATACCAACGCCAATGAGCAGCGAAGCTATCTTGACCTGGAATTTCAGCAACTCAAGCAAGAAATTGTCCGGATCGCCGATGTCACCGAATGGAATGGTTTCCCTGTGCTCAACGGCACGGCAGGTGAGCGGGTAGGTGAAATGCCGGTATTCAAGGCGACCTCGGTAAGCCAGTTTGGCAGTGTGCTGATTAATCCAACGACGGTCCGAACATTAGCGGGAACAGATGACGGTGATGGTGTTGGTGAAATTCAGGAAGTTGTCTTTGCTGGTACTCCATCGACCTCTACATCGACGGGTTTTATCACTATCGCCGACGTGGAAATTAATGTCACCTCAGATGACTTTACTGACGGTGATTTGTCTTCTTATCTTACTTTCATCGCAGAAAAATTGAGTGAAGACGATCAGTTTTCTGTCGATTCCGGTCGTACGGTAGAGTTTGATGGTGTCAATACGTTGAAATTCACTTATACAGCGAGTGATGGTGATGTGGACAAGATTGCAGTTTATCCACCTAGCGACCTGACCTACACGAATTCGGATACGCCGTATCGCAATGCGATTACCAATGCAAAAGAAACTTTTACTGACAGTGGAGAGTTTCTCAAAAGCGGATCCTTGACGATCGAATATCCTGGATCGGGTGATGTTGCGACAGCTACATTTGTCACCGAGTCTGGTGAAGAAATTACCATGACGGGTGAGCTGGATACTGTTAATGGTACGATTTCTTTTAGTGATGCGGATGATTTCAATGCGAGTGTTTTGTCGGGTTCCCTGACTTATACGTTTAGAAATTCCGATGGCGATGCGGAAGACATCAGCAGCCGGGCAGTCTCCTTGTCGGTCAATGTCGCTGGCAGCATTCCCTCGCTCCGTGCGGGTGACCTGCAGATTAACGGTATTGAGATTGGCGCGTCCAGCGCTGATGATGATTTGTTATCGCCGGCGAATAATGCCTCAGGCAGCGCAATTGCCAAAGCGGCCGCGATCAACCGTCGCGCGCGTGATTCCGGAATCACTGCGGGTGAAACACAAACAATCGCAATCTCCGGAACGCCGATACCCGGTACTGTCGTCATAGGTGGAGTTGCTGTTCAAATCACGGCAGCGGAAAGCACCTCGGTACTAGCGACTGCCAAGATTGCAGCAACGCTTAACGCCAGCACAGCCTTTGGCGCTGAGTCGGGCCGTAGTGTCAGATACGCGCCAGGCAGCACCACGCTGGTCATTGATTTTGCCGCGAACGAGGGAGATGTCGCAAAACTGACGATGTCGCCAGGATCTACGGCACTGACGGGCTTGGTCGAAACGACGCGTACCCATTCAACCATGTTGCCCGGCACCGGTGTTTATGCCAAAGTCAATGAGAACGTGTTGACTGGCCGGGCAATGTCAGCTGAGTCTGTGGCGAGTGGCACCGTGTTCATTAATGGTTTTGCCAGCGCCGATATCACGACCACTTTAAATAATACCCGTCAGACCCGATCCAGCGTTGTCGCAGCGATTAATGCGATCAGCGATCGTACCGGCGTAAAGGCGATTGATACAGGCTTTGACTCTCAAGGCGTGACTCTTTTGGCCACGGATGGTCGTAACATTGAGGTGCGCTTTGAAACAGATTCGAATTCAAATACATTTGGTCAGCGCATTGGTTTGCGCGAAGGCGTTCAGAGCAGTACGCTGTCGCTGGAGTCGCGCGTACAGGCACCTGTTGTTCTGACCTCATCGGCTACGGGTGACATCACGCGTGCAGGATTAATTGAGGGTAATTTCACTAAAAATCAATCGGTATTCAATACGGATGTGCGCGCCCCGGTAGTTATGCCTCAGGCTCAGGTTGAAGCGATCACCATCGATGACGGTGCTTTGGTTGATGGAGAAATATTTACTGCAACAATTAACGGTTATACCTTCGAGGTCGAAGTAGATTCCACGGCAAATCCTGCAATAGAAAATGCACAAGATATTCGGGACGCTCTTGTAGAGGCCATTAATCTGAAAGCAGATGTGATGGGCGTGACGGCCTCGGCTGGACGTAGTATTAGTGAATTAACCCTGACAGCCAATACAGCCGGGACACCATTTACCTATTCCGTTGAAACCGATAGCGTTGATGCAACCATGCCAACGCAAACAGTCGCCAAGAATATATCGGCCAATTTCAAGCCATTGAATGCGGGTGATCTGGTTATCAATGGCATCAAAATTCGCGCCACATCCTCAGCCGACGACACCGTGTCGAATAGTATTGCTGCCAGTAGTGACCCCAGTTCGAGTGCGATTGCTCTAGCTGCTGCGATTAATTCGCATAGCTCGGAGACGGGTGTACGAGCGCAGGCAAACCCGGTTGTAAGTAAGGGTTTGAGCACGGACACGGCTTATCCGGATTCCGGCACTTACAGCTTGTTCGTCAACGGCACGACGATTGAGATTGATTTTGAAAAAGGCGAGACAGGGTCTGCCCGTAGAACCAAGGTAATCGATGCCATCAATGAGCGCGTTGGCCAACATGGCGTAACTGCAAGTGATAATGGCAATGGTGTAACGCTTGAGTCTGATGGCCGAAATGTATCTGTCTGGTTTGATGGCGGCGTGAAAGACCTTACTGCCGCCAGCTTTGGACTTGAAAAAGGTGGTTCTGTAGAGCAGGTGTCTCGTATTGTTTTGGGTTCTGATGCTGCGAACACAAACAGCGATGATACTGCCAGCGTGGTGATTAATGGCGTTACGATTACATCGGATGTCGACGCCGCTATCGCAAATGGTACTGACCTTGCGTCTGCCTTGTTCCAGAAAATTCAGGAAAAAATTGATGCAGGTGAGATCAGGAATGTCGAGGTCAGTTATGACAGTGGTACGACCATCACGATCACTTCAACGATTGCTGGAACGCCATTCAGCCTGACCGGGGCCGCGGTTAATTCAGATGACGCCACGCTCAAACTTGAGTCCGTCACTGCAAACAGTGTGGGGGACAACGACGTCATTGGTCTGAGAGCTTCTCAGGATCACGACGGAACTGATGCCATCTCTGTCAGTAACAAGGCGCTTGGCGCCAAGACCTTATACGGCACCGTCCGCATGATCTCCGATCCTGCACTGTTGCCTATCGGGCTGCCATCGCCGATTGGCGCGCCACCCTCGGATCAAGAGGCTTTGGTGCGTGCCAACGGTAAACCATTCACTGTGTCTTCTGGCGTCAAGGGATTTGGCGAGGACAGTAATTTTGCTTCACTGGGATTCCAGTCAGGTACTTTTGGCGGTCGCGCCAGTACTGACCTCGATCCGCCGCGCGTGGGTCGACTGGCCTTCCAGGTAGGTTCGGGCTCCAATCAGATGATCACGATTGACCTTGCCGATTTCGGTAAAGGTGGCCCGATCACAGGTGAGATTACAGGCGACGTCGATCTCAATGTCGAGCAAAGACGTACACGCATTAATACGCGTGAGGGTGCTTCGTCAGTGTTGGCCTTACTCGATACCGCCATGGATAAGGTCAATGCGACCCGGGCGACAATGGGTGCGGTAATGAACCGCCTTGAGCACACGATCAATAATCTGTCGAACGTATCGACGAACTTGTCCGCCTCCCGCAGTCAGATTGAAGACGCCGACTATGCGGCAGCATCGACTGAAATGGCCAAGACCCAGATCATGCAGCAGGCTGCCACCTCCGTGCTCGCGCAAGCGAACATGAGTCAGCAGACCGTCCTCAAACTTCTGGGCGGCTAATCGCACCCGGAGTGACGCTGCCCGGACCACAAGTCCGGTCGGTGTATCCTGAGAGCTTGTGACAAAATACGGGCAGCAGGGGAGCGTGATCTGAGGTTGGTATGGACAAGAACGACAAGCGCAGCCGAATCATTTTTCGGCTGCTGCGCATTTCGCTGATTTCATTGAGTTTGCTTCTGGTGGCGCTGGTGCTTCATCCCGAGCGCTTCCTGCCGCCGGGCATGACGCTGGGTGAATTTTTCCAGGCTTTGCTGGGCGTTTTCATGCTGGCAGGCGTTTTCGCGGCGGTGACTTTTCGCGCCTGGAATGACTATCAGAACAAACGACGTAATAAAAAATGACGACTCCTAAACTCACTGAACAGGAAGAGGCGCCCAACTGCTGGCAGTGCCGCCACTTCGCCGTGAGTTGGGATCCCAAGATGCCTTATTCCTGCAGGCTTATGGGGTTCAAGAGCCGTATTCTTCCCGCCATCGAAGTACTGCGCGCTGATGGCCTTCGCTGTCAGGGCTTCATGCGCAAACCTGCTGCAGCCGCTGCCTGCAGCGAATCCACCACACCGACGACTCTACGCAAGCTCGCATGAAAGCGACCGCCAGACTGTATGCTTTGCTGCTACTGATTTGTAGTACTGCACAGGCAGATATTGGCGTTGCGATGAAAGCCATTGAACGCGGACACTACGCGACGGCTGAACGCGCATTGCGCAAGGCTGCCGACAAAGGCGATGCCCGTGCCCAGAATAACCTGGGTTATTTGTACGAACATGGGCTTGGTGTCGTTCAAAGTTATTCTGACGCGCTCGCCTTCTACAAGCTCGCTGCGGAAGCCGGAATACATGAGGCGCAGTACAACCTCGGTACGCTGTACCACCACGGTCGTGGCATCTCGCGCAATCACGAGATTGCGTACAAATGGTTTTCTTACGCTGCCAATGCGGGATATACCGAAGCCGAGTACATGCTGGGAGAATCTTATCGTTCCGGTCTCGGCGTGAAAAAAGACGGTGCGGTTGCACTGTCCTGGTATCTGAAGGCCGCGCGCAAGGCGCATCCTGCCGCCCAACTCATGGCTGCCTCAATGTATTTTTCAGGCGAGGGCTGGCGCAAAGAGCCAGCCAAAGCGGTGGTGTGGGCCGAGATTGCGCGGTTTAATGGTGAACCTCAGGCGACTGCGCTGCTGGATAAGGCTAGCAAGTCAATGGGGCCGGAAAAGAAATCCGAGGCCATGGAGCTTGCCGCACTTTGTTTGAGAAGTAATTACAAAGATTGCCCGGAGTGATGGGTCGGGTATGTCGATATCCAGGAGTAATAGGCTGGAGCGGATGCCTGAAAGTCTGCGCGGGTGACTAGGCTTGGTCAGTAATTCGCCAATGCTCTCGCTTGTTAGCAGCTGCAGATGATGAATGTATCTGCATTCAACAGTAGCAGGTTTCTCTTAAGATCCCTAAAAACGAAAATTTTTCATTGGGCGCGGCTATTAAATTTATCCGCTTATTTGTGAGTCAAGGATTCGGTCGCTTTATAGAAAGCAATTGCCTCGACATTTTTTAGGGTAATTACGGTTCCTGACTTGGATGTCGCAGTTGTTTTATTGGCATCAACGGTCCAATCTTTGGCTGTGCCTTGCAAAAGTACGGTGTCCGCTCCGTCGCCGCCGTCGATGGTTGCGTTATACGTGCTGGCATAAAATTTATCTGCCTTGGTTCCCCCGGTAACACTTGAAAACGAGCTACCATAGCTCAGAGACAAGTTATTTTTACCGTCATAAAGTGCTTTGTTCAATGTTACTTTACTGGTGTTTTTTGATTTTTTTAATCCTGTATAGACAGAGTTTGCAGCTGCAGTTGCATTACTGTCATTAAATCCCAGATCAGAAAATTTATCTTTTATTTCTGCAATTTTGTCGGCATCCGTAAGGCGCATCGAGATCGAGCTGTAACCGCCTTGTCTTAAATCGAAAATATTGGATCGCGTGGTGGATGAGGCATTCAAGGCAATACCGCCCGTCTGTGGAGCCCACAGGGTCTTGAATTGGCTGTAGTCATCGTCTAGCGTAATATCTCCCGCCGTCGTCGATGTATTGGCGCCGTAAAGATACTGCAGCGCTGCCAGATCGTATGTCTGGTAGGTTTCCGGATTTGATGTTGCGAGAGAATAGCTGTACGTGTAGCCAGAGTCAGATGATGACCCGGTCAAGCTCAAGAGTTGCGAGCCGGTCGGGTTGTTATATGACATGATGGACATGGATCGGGTGTCCATTGCCGTCGGCAGGTAGGGTTTGGCCGTCGTTCCGCCGCCGGCATTGTAAGCACCAGGATGCTTTAAACCCATGGCGTGACCAATTTCATGGATCAGTGTTTCCCACCCATAGCCGCCTTTCGTGCCCAGATTGTCGCCACTGTTCGCAGTGTTGTTGCTGTTGTCCATCATTAATACAGATGGATTACTTCCATTCCCCAACGGGTAGTTCGCGTATCCTGCGCTCGCTGTTTGATCATTCGTACCGAATTCAATATTCGATTTTGATTCGTCGTATTCGAATGTAACGTTGATCAAGGTGGACAAATAATCGAAGGCCGTTTTGACAACGGATTTCTGAGTGGCGTCCATTGCCGCGAAGGAGCTTGAATCTTTGGAGCTCAAAAAGCTCTCCGATCCGTCTAAAAATCCGTAATAAACGGTACTGCTCGCGCCACTTAATTGCTTGATGGAGCTTGAAATACTGGTTGAGGATTTTTCTGCAATGTTTCCCGCCGGGTGCCACCAATAGCTTCCTCCGGCCAACACGGCATCGATATTGGAATCTCCGCTGGTCTTGGGTATTGTCGACAGTTTTTGAGTAGCATCAAGCTGATAGGAAGTTAGTGAGGCGCTCCCTTTTTTGTTCGCTGTTATGCCAAATTTGATGGTGTAGTCGCCATCCGCAGTGGCGACCCATGCCAGAGAATTGGTTTTTCCAGTCGCATACACTTTGCCATTGGCATCAGTGATTTGCATGCTAACTGTTGGCTTGCCGCCGCTGTACGTATAACCATAGCCAGCGCTAAAACTATAACTGGCGCCTTTCTTTAATGTGAGTTTTATCGCGCCGGCAGTGGTTGAACCTGTAACCGTTCCAGTTGTTGCCGTGTATTCCGCAGTCGGACGACCCGAAGTCCAGGCCGTTAAATCAGGCGATGTTGTCGCATCTGCTGCTGCGCCATTGATTGCAGCGCTCGCTGCCAATGTTTTTGAGGAAGCCAGATCTTGCTGTACCTTGCTGGCCAAAGCGCTTTTGACCGTGACCGCATGCAATTTTGGCATGGTCTGGATACCGGTATTTAAAATTGCCGATCTATTAATTCTCAATTTTGCAATCCTCGCCGCTATAGACAAATCCAATACCTAAAATTGGTATTCGTCACGGCGCAGACGTACTTTAGCTAAATTGAAGTCAGATCTTCCTTTGTCGTGGGAGAGTGCTTGTCCGATACAGCGGCAATCAGCGTTTCGCTGGATGCTCGTATGGCACGTATTTCGCCGATACCGCGGCCATGCATACCTGAGCGAATCGACTGTCGACTTTCCGTCCCCCCAAAAGCGGACGGCTTCTTCCTCCCCCGGCAAACCCCTGCCGATCCGACAGATCCCCTGAAAACCCGCATGTTTCCTTGCTGAATTATCTGGCACACGGATTGCTATGAAGAACTCACTCAATGTTTTCAGAGGCAATCAAAGTGACAGCATCTACCGAAATCTCGCATCCCGCGTTGTGGCTAGACCCGAAGTCTGCGGTTGGCCCGAATGAGCGTGAACAGCTTGCCGCTGCCGGACTGCAGTTGCTGCCGGTCGCAACACTCGACGACTTGAAGCAAGGGTTGGCCCGTGCGCGGCTGGTGGTCATTCGTCTGATGAATGATGTCAGCCTGCTGCAAGAGGTCAAGAAACTCACCCAGTCATTTGGTCATGCCGTGCCTGTGCTGTGTCGCATCGATCGCAATCGTTTCGAGCTTGCAGTGGAAGCGATGCGTTGCGGTGCTTACCAGGTAGTGGCTGCAGATGATTGGTCGGTGGATGTCTGGCGTGAATCGCTGACCCTCGCACCTCGCCGGCCCGAGCCGCAACGCAGTGGTCCACAAACCTTTGTCTTTGTTGATCCCAATAGCCAGCATCTGCTTGAACTCGCACGCCGTGTCGCACAGACGCAAGTCTCCGCCTTGGTCACAGGTCCCACCGGTGCCGGTAAAGAAGTCCTCGCACGTGTACTGCATGATGCCTCGCCGCGTCGTAATGGCCCTTTCGTTGCCATGAATTGCGCCGCGCTGCCTGAGAACCTGATTGAAGACTTATTGTTTGGTCACGAAAAGGGCGCTTTTACGGGTGCTTTGAAAGAGCATCGTGGACTGTTCGAACAAGCGCATGGTGGCACCATCTTCCTTGATGAGATTGCCGAAATGCCGTATCACCTGCAAACCAAACTCTTGCGCGTGCTGCAGGAAAGAAAAATCACGCGCCTTGGTGGTCATGCACCCATCGAACTCGATGTACGCCTGGTCGCAGCGACCAACAAGGACTTGCGTGAAGCGATTGCCGAGCGTGAGTTTCGTGAAGATCTCTATTTCCGTATCAGCGCTTTCAAATTATCTGTGCTGCCGCTGCGCGAACGGCCGGGCGACATTCTGCCTCTGGTCATGCAATTCCTGCGTACCTATGGTCCGGTGGATCGTCAAATTGAACTCTCGCCACGCGCAATCGAATTGCTGCAGCACTATCGCTGGCCAGGCAATGTACGTGAGCTGCAAAACGTGGTTCAGCGCGCACTGGTGCTGTCTAACAGTGACATCATCACCGAAGCCGAACTCATGTTCGATGAAACCGATGAAAAACCCAACGCGCCGCCAGTATCGCAACCCTTACCAGTTGCGACACACACGCAACTGATGAAATATGGTCAGCATGAAGTCGCTGATGCGCACAATCCCGAGGCTGTCGATTTGTCGACGGCGGTCAAGAGCAGCGAGTACCAGGCCATCATGGCCGCGATACAGACAACGCGTAATCGTAACGAGGCCGCGAAAAAACTCGGTATCAGTCCGCGTTCATTGCGCTACAAGATGGCGCAATTCCGCGAACGTGGTGCACCCATGGCCGTAGCCGCTTGAACAGGGAGCCAAGATCATGATCAACAAAATCAATAGCCAGGCCAACATTGACTCCATGTTGGCCACATTGCGTCAGCATCAGGTGGATTCGTCGGGCAAGACCACGCCACCCTTGCTCACCGTACCAGCACCGGAAGTTGGCAAGCCGACCTTTGGTGAAGCGATTGAAGCCGCGG
>JACCEC013045299.1_pt1 | contig 54556 bp, 45 predicted proteins | sample 7450121 | NCBI WGS metagenome assembly JACCEC01 (sample SAMN15323455, study PRJNA562643) | freshwater metagenome | isolation source: river surface water | place: USA:Blue River Watershed | collected 2017-08-18
AGGTAAAGGAAAGCCAAAACAGGATGAAAAAACAATGCAGGAAAAGCCGTTTGTTCAGTCCTATAAAAAGGATGAAACATTTAGACCTTTATTGCGGGGAAGTTTAATAAACAAGTATGTAATTACTTGGAATGATGATTATTTTATTAGTTTGGGCGATTGGCTTGCAGAGCCAAGATATTCAGCTAATTATGATTCTGCATTAAAAATTGTTATTCGACAAACAGGTAGCTCATTAATTGCAACCATTGATGACAGACAATTTGTTGTAAGGGATAATCTTTACACCATAATTTCAACTAACAAAGAGTATTCTGAACATTTGATATTGGCTTGTTTAAACTCAAAATTGTTGAATTGGTATTATCAAAATATTGTGAATAATGAAGTTGGTGAAGCATTGGCACAAGTTAAAAGGGGGCATTTAGAAATTTTGCCTATGCCTAAATACAATAAGACAGTTTTTGCAACAGTAGAAAGACTAATCCAACAAATCTTAGACAGAAAAAAAGCAGATAATTCAGCAGATACAGCAGATTTAGAAAATCAGATAGACCAATTGGTTTACCAACTTTACGAATTGACAGAAGAAGAAATAAAAATTGTGGAGGGGAAATGAGGCTGTTTACTGCATATTGGTGGGTGAGGACACCTGCCGCCAATACAAAACAAATCCCGCGTCAGTAATTGGCGCGGGATTTGTTTTGCAATTAGGAAAACCTATTTCTTAGGAGCCTTGTACGTAATTTTGTATAACGTTCCGTTCAAATCGTCGGTAACGTAGAGGGCGCCGTCGGGGCCTTGGGCAAGGCCGGTGGGGCGATGCTGAACGGGGCCTGTGGGTTTGGCCAAATCAGTGCCTGCGAAATTGTCGGCAAAAATCTCCCAAGGCCCAGAGGGTTTGCCGTTTTTGAACGGTACAAAAGCCACCATGTAGCCCTTTTTCAACACAGGCGACTGCCCGTGGAAGGCAATAAACGCACCGTTTTTGTACTTGGCAGGAAACATGTTACCTGTATAAAACAACAAGGCATTGGGGCCAAGGTGTGCCGGAAAATCAGCTACAGGGTTCACGGCCTTTTCTCCTCCCGTTTTTTTGCCGTCGCCGCCGTATTCGGGGCAGAGGATTTTCTTCTTTTGGAAAGGGTCATAATAGACATAAGGCCAGCCGGCATCGTCGCCTTGGCGGAGTTCGTAGAGAGTTTCGGCAGGCAATTTTTCGCTGTCTTGAGGGGTATAATACTGAGGAAAATCTTCGTGGAACTTCCCGCGACCGTGCATGAGGGCAAAAAGCGAATTGTTAGCTGAGTTCCAATCCAAACCTACCACGTTTTTCAAGCCTGTGGCATAGCGGATTCCGTCGCTGTAATATTGGTTCATGCGGTCGGTTTTGAAGCGCCAAATCCCCCCGATAGAATCCAACAACGGGCAAGGCATGATGCCCTGTTTGGTACCAGGTTGTTTGCAAGTTTCGTCGTACGAACCCACGTTTACATACACATAGCCATTGTTATCGACGGTCAAGTTTTTGGCTTCGTCGCGGCCGCGAGCTACCAGCCCTTTAACAATGAGTTCGGGATGTTCGTAGTCGATAACCTCTTCTTTATCATTGAGTTTGTAGCGATAAACACTGGTAGACGATGACGCGTACAAATAACCACCACGGATGTACATACCCGAGCCTTTGTAATCGCCAAAGCCGATTTTTTCGTCGATAACACCGTCGCCGTTGGTATCGCGGAGGCGGTAAATCGCTTTACCGTCTTTAAGTTTATTGATTTTGACGTAAATATCGCCGCCCTTAGAAACGGCCAAATGTCGCGGTGTTTCTAAGTCTTCGGCCAAAATGCTCACGTTAAAGCCTGCAGGCACTTTTATATCGGCTGCGGCCAAGGTTGGTTTTTTAGAGGTACGCGGGGAGGACCCGCTTTTGTAAGATACAAGCGTAGTGGCAGCGGTCAAGGCTGCGGCCACCGAAAGAGTTCGTAGATAAATACTCATGAGGTTACTAAAAAGAATTTGGTGTTTATTCTCGATAAAGCACCAAAGCCCATAAATATAACGAGAAGAGATAGGTTACTTCACTTCTGTAAAATTCAATTTTGGTAACTTCATCGCATTTTCGATGAGTTGAATTTCAATGTTCAAGATACCTACTTCAGACACAAGGTCGATTTTTTCGATGTCGTCGGTCGGTTTATGATAATCGTCGTGGCCACCCGTGTGGAAAAACAAGACGGGGATTTTCTTGGCATAAAACGAAGCGTGGTCTGCCCCGCCGCTGCCCGACTTATCCGTAAAAAATTTGACGTTCCCACCATTCACGTCCTTAAAAATGGCAGGCCAAGCATCACTAGTACCGTAGCCCCCAATGCCCACACCACGGTCGGGAGCGTAGCGGCCAATCATGTCCATGTTGGCCATAAAATTTATTTTTTCCAACGGCAAAGTAGGATTATTTACAAAATACCGCGACCCTACCAAACCTAGTTCTTCGGCTTCGAAGGCAATAAACAAGAAATTATAGGACTCTTTGACGTTGTTTTTGGCAAAATACCGCACCAATTCTATCAATCCTGCCACGCCCGACGCGTTATCGTCAGCGCCGTTGTGAATTTGCCCTACGGCGTTGGCGTCGCGCAGACCTCCCTGGCGGCCTTCGCCCAAGTGGTCGTAATGCGCTCCGATGACGATGGTGTATGGCGCGCTATTGTCCAGAAAACCAATTACATTAGAAGCGGTACGAATACTGTCGGGGACAACCACACGGCGTACTTTTGCCGTAAAAGGTTGCAAAAAACCGTCGGTGCCAAGGGGAGTAAGCCCATTTTTCTTAAATTGTTTGATGATATACGCCGCCGCTTTTTTATTCTCTTTGCTACCGGTACCCCGTCCTTTCATTTTATCGGAGGCCAAAAACCGAATGTGTTTTGCGACAGATTCCGTGGTTGGACGTACCGACTGGCTGTATAACAACGGAGATACGAGAAAAAAAGCGAGTACCAAAAAAGGTTTCATACAATTGAAAAAATAAAAATGGGGGATATACTAAAACAGAGGAAAGAGTTTATTCTTTAAAGAAATACATAACGAGCATAGATGCGGTAGTATCTCCCATATTGGCGGGTTTGTGTGGCAGATTAGCATCAAAGAAAATGGAGTCGCCCGCATTCAAGGTATATTTTTGGTCACCCACGGTGTATTCCACTTGTCCGCTGATGATGTATTTGTACTCGTAGGCATTGGTTTTGACCATAAAAGCGCGGGTAGCTTTGGGGGCTAGTTCCAGAATCACAATGTCAGTAGGAAGGCTTTGGATGTTGCGCGTCATGATGCGTTTGTACAAAAAACCTTTTGATTGCTCTTTTTCAAACGATTGGTACTCTTCACTGCGCTTGACCAATACCTTGGCTTCGGATGCTTGTTCGACGTCGGCAAAAAAATCGTTTAAATCGACCCCTAAAGAGCGAATAAGGTTGATAAGTACCAACAGCGAAGGAATGGTTCGATTGTTTTCAATTTGAGAGATAAGCCCCTTGCTCACTTGGGCGCGGTCTGCCAATTGTTGAATGGTTATCCCTTTCGACTTGCGGTAATCTTTCAGTTTGCTACTGATTTGCAGAAGTACTTCGTTGGCCATAACTACAGAACAAACAATTTAGGATTTGGGTAGACAAAGTAGGAGTATCTATCCCAAAAACCCAAACCTATTCTATAAATACTTCTCTACCTACCTATGAAAAGACCTGTGTGGCAGTTTTCAGTACACTACCCTGTCCTATTGGGAACTTAGCTTTGCATTAAACTCAACTTCCGATAAAAGCTTTTCTCTTCCTTCAAAAGTTCGTCATGCGTACCTCGTTCGATGATCTTTCCTCCGCTCAATACCAATATTTCGTCGGCGTGTTGAATAGTACTAAGGCGGTGAGCGATGACCAAAGTGGTACGATTTTTCATCAAATTAGTCAAAGCCTCTTGCACCAACTTTTCCGATTCGGTGTCTAAGGCCGAAGTAGCCTCGTCCAAAATCAAAATCGGTGGGTTTTTCAAAATCGCACGTGCAATGCTCAAACGCTGCCGTTGGCCCCCCGAAAGCTTAGTGCCTCGGTCGCCGATGATTGTTTGGTAGCTGTCGGGCTGTTCCAGAATAAAATCATGGGCATTGGCGATTTGAGCCGCCGCCATCACTTCGGCTTCGCTGGCTTCGGTGCCAAAAGCGATGTTATTAAAAATCGTATCGTTAAACAAAATCGACTCTTGCGTTACAATCCCCATTTGGTCGCGTAGCGATTTTGTAGTGATGGAGCGCAAATCCAGTCCATCAATCAAAATTTGCCCTTCAGTAGGGTCATAAAAACGGGGAATCATATCCGCAATGGTTGATTTACCCCCACCCGACGAACCAACAAGGGCGACGGTTTTGCCTTTTTTGAGAGAAAAAGAGATATTTTGTAATACAGGAATTCCCTTTTCGTACTCAAACGACAAATTTTTCACTTCAATGATTGAGTTAAACTGCTTGAACTGCTGGGCATTGGGTGCATCTTGGACTTCCAAAGGCATATCAATCAAACGCATGATGCGCTCGCCCGATGCTACTCCGCGCTGAATACCACTGATGGCGTTAGAAATCTCTTTGGCAGGACGTAATACCTGTGAAAAAATGATAATGTATGTCACGAAGGTAGAGGCCGAAAGCTCAAAGTTATCCGAAAGCACCATCGAGCCACCGTACAATAAAATTCCGGCGACGACCGATACTCCCATAAATTCGGACATCGGTGGGGCAAGTTCTTGACGAAATACCATACGCAATAATGCGTGACGATACCCTTGGTTTTCTTCTTCAAAACGGCGACGAATGACTTTTTCGGCATTAAAACCTTTAACCACCCGAATCCCGCCAAACGTTTCGTCGAGGACGCTGATGATATTACTCAAACGCTGCTGTACTTCCGACGCCGACTCTTTGAGTTTTTTGGCCAACGTGCCAATAATAATACCCGAAAGAGGAATGACGATGAGCGTAAAAAAAGTCAGTTTGGCTGACATGGCAAAGAGCGTAACGAAGTAAAAAATAAGCGTAAACAACTCTTTGAACAACGCACTAAACGCCCGCCCGAGCGAGTTTTCGATTTCTTGGACGTCGGTAGTAACGCGGGAAATGAGGTCGCCTTTGCGCTCGTTTGAGAAAAACGAAAGGCTCAAACGAATGGCACTGTCAAAGACCGCTTGGCGCAGCTGGGCTACGGTGTGCGCCTTGAAATTTTCGATAATACGAATGGAAAGGTATTTAAAGACGTTGGCCAAAAAAACGCACAACAAAATAGCCCCGCAGACAAATTGCAACGCTCCTAGTTTGCCATATTGCTGAATGGCGTGCCCAAAGTAATATTGGAACAAATCGACCAAATAGGCGGCATCAAAACGAAAAGAAGGAAAAATGAGTTGAGACGGGATTTTTGCTTTCCCAAAAAGGACATCTAGTAAAGGTTGAATCAGTGTAAAATTGAGTACCCCAAACAAGCTACCCAATAAAGAGGTAAAAAAGTACGGCCCAACGTATCGGCTAAGTGGGCGGGCGTACTGTAAAATGCGCCAGTAAATTTTCATTTAGCTATGTAAATCAATGAATGAGTTTTCGGGGCTGTTTTTTTAGGAGAAAGGAGTTATTGAAGTCTTTGTTTTTGTGACGAGGATATGATTATTTTCAATCGCTATCGCCACCCGCGAGATATTCCAGCAACCCTTCTACCAAATAATGCGTATTACGAATAGTAGGTTTTCGGTGACCCACGCTAGGGTTTAGCGTAATTCGGCTCAAATAGGTTGTGTCCATACAATTCGATTTTAGGGTTCAAAGGTACAAAAAAATACCCATTGTGAATGAGCTACTACATAACGTAGATGACCCAAAAACAATTTTGGTAAAAAGAAAAAGACCGCAGATGAGTATAAATTAGTTTTTAATATTTTTTAAAATATATTTGTACTTATTATAAACTGTTCCTGCCTTTATCGTGAAAATGAATCGAAAAATACTTACTTACCTGTTCAAAAACAGGCTTTTAATAGGAGTGGGCGTGGCGGTCAGTTGTGTAACTACTGCTTGCTTTCTGAATGGAGGTAGTACCTCGGCAGCGACTGTCCCTGACGAGGTTGACTACAACTACCACATCCGGCCGATTCTCTCAGATCGGTGCTTTAAATGTCATGGTCCTGATGCTAACAAACGGGAGGCTGCTTTGCGTTTAGATACCGAAGAAGCCGCCTATGCTGCGCTGAAAGATAATGCCAAACTCCATGCGATTGTCCCAGGCAAACCCGACGAGTCGGCGGTGTGGCAACGCATCATCACCAAAGACACGGCCGAAATTATGCCGCCGTTGGAGTCCAACCTCAAACTAAACGAACACGAGATTGCGCTGATTGAAAAGTGGATTAAACAAGGCGCTAAATACAAGCCTCACTGGGCGTTTATTGCGCCAGAAAGGCCCCAATTGCCCGCCGTTGACAACGATGCTTGGCCCAAAAACCCTATTGATTATTTTACGTTGGCCAAAATGGAAGAGAGTGGCCTGAAGCCCAATGAAGAAGCCGATAAAGAACGACTTCTGAAACGGGCGGCTTTGGATATTACGGGACTTCCTCCTTCGCTCGATTTGCAAGAACGTTTTTTGAAAGACGAATCGCTCAATGCGTACGAAAAAGTGGTGGACGAGCTGCTAAGTTCGAAACACTACGGCGAAAAAATGGCGATTCCGTGGTTGGATGCTGCCCGTTATGCCGATTCGCACGGGTATCAAGATGATGGATTGCGGACAATGTGGCCGTGGCGTGACTGGGTAATTCATGCCTTTAATCAAAATTATAGCTACAGTAAATTCCTGACGTGGCAGTTGGCAGGAGACTTAGTCGTGAAACGTCAGAAGGGTAATCTTGCTAATCCACGCATCAAAGAGGCATTGCTGGCAACGGGCTTCAACCGTAACCATAAAATTACGCAAGAAGGTGGGGTAATCGACGAAGAATACCGCATCGAATACGTAACCGACCGTACCAATACGTTTGGGAAAACGTTTTTGGCACTGACCTACGAGTGTGCTAAATGTCATGACCATAAGTACGACCCTATTCTACAAAAAGATTATTACAGTGCTTTTGCCTTTTTTAACCAAGTGCCCGAAAAAGGCTTGGTAGGAACCATTGACGCTTCCTTTGCAGATCCACCAAATCTCAAACTGACAACCAAGGATGTTAAGAGTATTCTGACCTTTGTCAATAAAACCGATACTGCCGATGTGACGGTCATGGTGATGCAAGACTTGGATACGTTGCGCAAAACACATGTACTGAATCGGGGTAGTTATGATCAGCCTACCGATGTGGTTAAGGCACAGATGCCTAATGTTTTACTTCCATTTGATACCCAAAAATACCCTCAAAACCGCTTAGGGCTTGCTCAATGGATGCTTGATGCGAAAAACCCACTGACAGCGCGGGTGTTTGTGAATCGGGTATGGCAGGAGTTTTTTGGGCGCGGAATCGTCAAAACCGTTGGCGATTTTGGAATGCAAGGGGAGCTGCCTTCACATCCACAGTTGTTGGACTGGTTAGCGGTGGATTTTCGTACCCACAATTGGAACATCAAACGTTTGGTAAAACAAATCGTCATGTCGGCGACCTATCGGCAGTCGGCCGTGATTACCAAGGAACACTTGGCCAAAGACCCCGAAAATGTGTTGTTGGCGCGTGCCCCTCGAATGCGCCTTTCGGCAGAATTAATACGCGATTTTGTGTTATCCACAAGCGGGCTGTTGAGTCCGGTTATTGGTGGGCCAAGCGTTAAACCTTACCAACCAAAAGGTTTATGGGAGGTGGCAACTTCGGGGCGTGGAACCCTTAAAAACTACATCCAAGACCACGGTGATAGCTTGTACCGAAGAGGGATGTATGTGTTTATTAAACGAACGGTGCCGCCGCCGTCGATGTTGATTTTTGATGCTTCAAACCGCGACCAATGCGAGGTGAAACGCTCGCGAACCAACACGCCATTGCAAGCATTGGTGATGCTCAATGACCCTGTTGTACTGGAATCCGCGCGAGTTTTGGCTGAAAAACTAGCATTGGAAAAGAACTCGGACGAGGATAAAATCAAGAAAGCATTTCGCATCGTTGTGTGCCGAACTGGAAAAGAAAAAGAACTCAGTGTGCTCGAAAAATATTTTGAAAGTGAGCAATCGGTGTTTGCCAAAGACCCCAAAAAAGCAGCGAAGCTGCTGAGTGTAGGAGAGCGTCCGCAAGCACGAATCGCTAATCGCCCCATGGTAGCAGCTCTTATGCAATCCATACTGATGATGTATAACTTGGAAGAAGCGATTATGAAATAACTGGGCAAGAACACACAACAATTCATTAAAACTATGAATAAGAACGAATTTTTAGAAAACCGTTTGAATGTCAACCGTCGGCATTTTATGGGAAAAATGGCGGCGGGGATTGGTAGTGTTGCGCTCGGGTCGCTGCTCGTTCCTGATTTGTTTAAAGGCGCAGGCGATGATTCCGAAGAACTACCTTTGGGGATTGCTCATTTTGCGCCTAAGGCAAAGCGGGTTATTTATTTGTTCCAAAACGGTGCACCATCTCAGTACGAAAGCTTTGAATATAAGCCGTTGCTAAATAAAATGGCAGGCGAGGAACTACCCGCCTCGATACGAATGGGGCAGCGCCTTACGGGGATGACCGCTAACCAAGCCAAATTTCCGTTGGTAGGGTCTTACTTTAAGTTTGCCCAACATGGGCAGTCAGGGATGTGGATGAGCGAGTTGTTTCCCAACATTGCTAATATCGCCGACGACCTGTGCATGATTAAAACCATGAACACCGAGGCCATCAACCATGACCCTGCACTCACTTTTATGCAAACCGGTGCGCAACAAGGCAACCGCCCCAGCATGGGGTCATGGGTGAGCTACGGCTTAGGTAGTGAAAATAAAAACTTACCTGCGTTTTCGGTACTGCTATCGCGTGGTCGAGGAAATGGCCAGGGCGTGTATTCAAAACTTTGGTCTAACGGGTTTTTGGATTCGACGCACCAAGGGGTGGTATTTAGCAGCGGCGAAGACCCTATTTTATATCTCAATAACCCCGCTAATGCTGATAGAGCGTCGCACCGAAAAATGCTTGATAATCTGGCAGAATTGAATAGCATAGCATTTGATGATTTTGGTGACCCCGAAATCAAAGCCAAAGTTCAGCAATACGAAATGGCGTATCGGATGCAAACCGCCGTTCCTGAGTTGACAGATTTGAGCAAAGAGCCTGACCATATTGTCAAAATGTACGGCCCCGAGTGTTTGGTGCCAGGCACTTTTGCGGCTAACTGTTTATTGGCGCGTAAACTTTCGGAAGCAGGGGTACGTTTTGTGCAGTTGTATCACCAAGGATGGGACCAACACGGAAACATGGTGGGAGAGATGCCATTGCAAGCCAAAGATACCGACCGCGCTTCGGCGGCTTTGATCACCGATTTGAAGCAACGAGGCTTGCTCGACGAAACATTGGTGATTTGGGGAGGTGAATTTGGGCGTACCAACTACGGACAGGGGAACTCAACCAAAGACAACTACGGCCGCGACCACCATCCACGGGCGTATTGTACGTTCATGGCAGGTGGAGGCGTAAAGCCTGGGACGGTTTATGGCCAAACAGATGACTTTGGGTACAATATTGTGCGTGACCCTGTTCATATCAATGATTTCCACGCAACGGTGATGCACTTGATGGGTATCAATCACGAAAAACTAACCTACAAGCACCTTGGCCGTCGCTATCGTCTCACTGACTTGGCTGGAAAAGTATTGCCCGGGCTAATAGCGTAATAGGCTGGAAGCCTGCTAGCTAATAGTCGTCGCTCGGCTCAGCCGAGCGACTGCCTTAAAATTCGACATTCTGCCCTCTAACCTCGACACTTAAAAATGTTTCGTTTCCAAACCCTTCTATCTTATTTACTGGTTGGCTTTCATGTACTATTGTTGTTTTTGTTGATTTTTCAGGAAAAAGTCATGTTGCCCGCTTGGCTTCAGCCCGTCGGACGAATGCACCCGATGGTGCTGCACTTGCCCATTGGCTTGTTGGTCATTGTTGGGCTATTTTGGCTTTTTAAGCGGGAGTTTGCGGGTGAAAGTTTTGAAAAACTCATGAAATTTGTCTTGGGCATAACCGCTCTGTCGGCCGCAGTAGCCGCGCTGATGGGCTTCTTCTTGTCGAGAGAAGAAGGTTATACCGCCGACGTCCTCAGCTGGCACAAATACACGGGCATCGGGTTGAGTTTCTTGTGCTATGGCTTATGGGCTTTGTATCAGACGCCCCAAGAACAACGCCTCTTTACGCCACTTTTGGGGGTTAGTGCCGTTGCTATGTTCGTGACGGGGCATTTTGGAGCAAGTTTGACCCACGGCGAAGACTACCTGTTTCCCAACGCTGCCTCGCAGTTGGCATTTACGGACGATACGCCAGTGTTTGAAGCTGCTATCCAACCCATTTTGAAAGCCAAATGTTACCAATGCCATAACGAACAAAAAACCAAAGGAGAACTGTTGATGACCACCCTTGCGGGCTTGCTCAAGGGCGGGAAAAACGGCCCGATATGGGTAGCGGGCGATGCGCTAAAAAGTCACCTTATCCAACGCGCTAATCTGCCATTGGAAGATAAAAAACACATGCCACCCAAAGGTAAAGCCCAGTTGGAAGCCGACGAAATCGGCGTGCTAACGGCTTGGATTAATGCAGGTGCTAATACCAAACAAACAGTGGGGCAGTTGGCTGTTAATGACCCTATTAGGGCTTTTTTGAACAAAGAAAAGAGTGCTGAGACTCAAGTGGCCACGTACGACTTTGAACCTGCTAGTACCGAAACGATTGAGAAGCTAAATAATCCTTTCCGCGTTATTTTTCCGATGGCCAATGGTTCGCCTGCATTGCAAACCGATTTCTTTGTGCGTCAGGCTTACAAGCAAGAGCAGTTGGGTGAGTTGTCCGAAATCAAAGAGCAATTGGTGGTATTGAACTTGTCAAATATGCCCGTCAAAAACGAAGATCTAAAAACCATTGGACAATTTGAACAACTGGAAAAATTGGTGCTAAACAATACCGATATTACCGACGCTGCCTTGTCAAACTTACAAGCTTTGACCAAATTGAAGTCATTGTCTCTTTCAGGAACAAAACAAACCAAAGCAGGTATGGCGGCGTTGGCAAAACTCCCAGCCCTTAAAGAAGTGTTTATTTGGAATACCCCTATTTCGGAGGCCGACGCCAAAGAACTTCAAAAGCAATACCCTGCTATTCGCTTTGAAATGGGTTATGTACCTACCGATGCCGAAAAGTTGAAACTTAATCCGCCTGTATTGGTTAACGAAAATTTGGTTTTAACAAATGCCACGCCCGTTTCGTTTAAGCACCCTCTTAAAGGTGTCACCATTCGTTATACCACCGACGGTACTTTACCTGATTCGCTGACGGCATCAGCTTATCAAAAACCATTTGCCTTGAACGGTTATACTGTTGTAAAAGCACGGGCGGTGAAAGACAAATGGTACGCCAGCGATATAGTCGAATATACTTTTTTCAAAGGAGGATACCGCCCCAAAACAGTAGAATTACTCAATGAACCCAATCCACAATACATGGGAGAGGGGGGTGGAACATTGGTAAACTTTAAAAAAGGGGAGGCCAACGACTTTAAAAACAAAGCGTGGCTGGGCTACCGAGAAAAGCCATTGGAAGCACTTTTTGTTTTTGATAAACCAACGCCTGTCAAATCGACGATGTTGAGTATTGGGCGAAATATTGGTGGTTATATCTTCCCACCAGCGTCGATAGAAGTGTGGGCAGGAAACGACCGTACTCAACTCCAATTGATGCAAAAACTGAGTCCTGTGCAACCTACCAAGGAGGAATCGCCTCGAATAGAAGCCATTGAGATGAAGTTGAAAGAAGGCCGTTACACATTTATCAAAGTGATTGCTCGACCTGTAGGCAAGCTCCCCGAATGGCACGGAGGTAAAGGGCAACCTGCTTGGGTGTTTGTGGACGAGGTATTTTTTAATTGAGGAAAAGAGAAGGTAAAAGTTTGATAATTAGCAAATTCATGATTAATGGCCTTTCAATTTTAAACTTTTACTTTTAATGGATAGGCATCTTGGTTCTGGGCATGGGATACCACCAAAGTGGTAGTTGCTTGTAAATAACCTAGTCAATGAGCTTGATTTTTTGGCGGTTTTGGGGACTGTTTTCCTTGATTTCAATGGCGCAGTCCTCAAAACTTGGTGCCGAAAGAATCGGCCTGAAATTCTTACTAAACCCAAAAGGTTCTTTGGGATAGCCTACCATATTTTTATCAAGTTTGCCGTTGTCGTTGAGGTCATGATAGACCGCAATGACGTATCTTCCTGCGGGTAAACCCACGACTGCTTGCTGCGTTGTTGCGGCGGTAATCGGTACTACTTTAAAGACATCTGGCTTTGCTTTTGGGCCTGTAAAAGGGTTCCCTTCTCGAAAAAATCCGACGCGGAGGCTGCCTTTCGCTTGTGTAATATTAGAGACATCCACCGATACCGAAATGATATTTTCACTGGGAGGCTGGTTGCTTTCCCCGTGTAGATGGTTACTCACGACCAGCTTGTAGTTCGCAATAGCATTCCGAGGCATTTTATGTGCGGTTGATTGAATCGAAAAAAGGAGAAAAAAAAGGCTTATAAGAAGATTTTGCATGAGATAATGGTGGAGGTGGTTTATTGTTTTCATCCTAATTTTTATAACTTAAATGTAAACCAGAAGGTTTGCAATTCGTTACGAATTGTCTATACTTGCAGAAATACTCGATTTTAAACTTAACCTAGTGATGAAAGAAAAACCGAATTTAAGTTTTTGGCAAATTTGGAACATGAGTTTCGGATTTTTGGGGATTCAATATGGCTTTGGATTACAGCAGGCCAACATGAGTCCCATCTTCCGTTATCTTGGCGCCGACGAAGCTTCAATCCCTGGCCTTTGGCTGGCGGGTCCGCTTACGGGGCTATTACTTCAACCGATTATTGGCGCAGTATCCGACCGTAGTTGGTCGCCCAAATGGGGCCGTCGTCGTCCGTTTATTTTGGTGGGGGCGCTTGTTGGAAGCCTTGCCATGATTCTGATGCCAAATTCTTCGGCAGTATGGATGGCGGCTGGATTGATGTGGATGCTCGATGCGGGTCTCAATTCGGCTATGGAGCCTTTTCGCGCTTTTGTGGGTGACATGCTCAACGAAAAACAACGCCCAGTAGGTTTTGCAGTACAATCGTTTTTTGTTGGTTTTGGACAAACCCTTGCCAATCTTATGCCATATATTCTACCGCTTTTGGGGGTATCGATGGTCTTGAGTGATGAGCAATTGGCCAATGGGATTCCCAACTCGGTACGCTATCCTTTTTACATCGGAGCGGCTTCTATTTTATTAGCGGTATTTTGGACCATGCGGACTACCAAAGAGTACCCACCCGAGAACGATGATTACAAAAAACAGCATGCTTTTACCGAAGAAGAGAAAAAATCAATTTCTTTTTGGCACTTATCGCTTGCCGTAGGAGCTGCTATTTTAGGCTTTGGCTTTGCGTATTTTTCAGGAGGATTGGCAATGGGGCTTCAGTGGGGGTTAGGCATTTTAATCGGAGGTTATTTGATTTTGATGCTGCCTGTGTTTAAAGAAATTTTAGCGCCATTGTCTTCAATGCCTACGGTGATGCGTCAGCTTTGGTGGGTGAAGTTTTTTACGTGGTATGGGCTTCCATTGATGTGGCAATACTTATCTCTTGCCGTGGCAAAATATTCTTTCAGTGCTCCCGATGCCGTTTCTAATCCAACTGGTTTTGAAGAAGGAACAAAGTGGGGAGGGCTGTGCTTTGCTATGTTTAGTGTATCCTGCGCCGTGATTTCGTTTTTTATTCCTCGTATTGTGAAAATCGTGGGTAGCTCGCGCGGAACGCACGCATTATTTCTGGTTCTTGGGGCGATGGGCTTTTTTATGACATTACTTTCCAACGATAAAATGGTGTATTTAGCTGGAATGACCATCATTGGTTTGATGTGGGGGTCAATCATGTCAATGCCTTATTTGATGCTTGCAGCGGCTGTGCCTAAAGAAAAAATGGGGGTGTATATGGGGATTTTCAACGGCTTTATCTGCGTACCTCAGTTTATTGGTATGTTGACTGTGCCTATTTTCTACAAAACCCTCCTTGGCGATGACCCACGCAATGCCCTTGTCTTAGCGGGTGTGTGTATGCTATTGGCAGCAGGGTCTTGCTTTCTTGTAAAAGAACAACAAGCGTAGGTGTTAAGTGGCTTATGCACTTATTTTTTTCCGAAGTTATAACCCAAGGTGACAAAGAAAATTTTTGATTCCGTATTGGCATGAGGTTTTATCCCATTTTCAGAAAAATTAGGATTCAAAAAGTCGCCGAGGTAGTACTGAACTTTCAATCCAAAACCTTGTTTAGTTTGGAATCCCGCAAAAACGGCAGGCATAAAAGGGTTAGAACGATTGCTAAACCACTCGTTGAATTTATCTACTTTCTCGCCATTGATAAACGTTTTTTGCTTGAAATTTATAGCATAGGCGACTTCTGCACCTCCATAGACATAGAACTTACGAAGGTCTCCAATTTTGATACCTACGGGTACTCCTACAGCATACACCCGTTGCTTGTATTTGAATACATCTGTTTTGACAGTCCCAACGATTGTTTCCTCAGTAATCATTCCAACATTGGTCAAATTCAACCCAGCAAAAAGGCCCAAATGGTTGCCCAAGTCGACGTTGGCGTTGGTACCAATGTTGAGGAACATCGTAAAACGAGGAATGGTGGACATCTCATTGCCTTTGCGGGTGACTTGAGCAAACGACAACAAACTGGCGTTGCCTCCTTTGGTATAGTATATTTTGGCGTCATTTTTTTTCCCAGAGTCGTTTCCTGAATCTTGAGCAAATGCGCTGAATGAAGTAGCGAAGGCGATAGAGAAAAGTAATTTTTTCATGGCTATAAATTTGTTTAGTTTAAGCACTGATTTCGATAGCAAGATGGAGCAACGCCCCAAAAAGTTGCAAGATTGGGATAAACGGAACGATTTACAGGATAAGTGGTTTATAAAGTAGTTGGAAGAAAAAGAAATGGCTAACTCTTGGAAAAACCCGTTAAAAAACAGCAGAAACTTTTTTTGATTTGTGATTATTAATAATTAGTTCTAACTTTGCAGCCCATTTTGACAGAGAAGTGAAAGCGCTAACACAGTACGACATAGACATTTACGGCTTAAAAGAAAAGCAATACGCTTACGATTTTGAGTCGAGAAGCGAGTTTTTTGAAGAACTGGAGCAGGAACTCATTGAGAATGGGCATTTTAAGACCCATTTGACGCTAGATAAATCGGCTACGATGCTGATTCTTAACTTTCACATCGTAGGAAATGTAGAATTAGTGTGTGATCGTAGTCTTGAGATATTTGAAGAACCTCTAGACATTCAGGAACGGTTAATTCTCAAGTACGGCGACCACAACGAACAGCTATCGGACGAAATTGAGTTGATTCGTCAAGATACAGTTCGCATTAATGTCGCTAGCCATATTTTTGAGTACATCGCATTGGCACTACCAATGAAGAAACTTCACCCTCGGTTCCGTACCGACGAGGAAGAGATGGAAGACGAAGAGGAAATCGAAGGAATTTTGGTGTATCAAACTCCCGAGGATGAAACCCCAGAAGAACTTGAAGAAGAAGACCCACGCTGGGCAGCCCTAAAAAAGCTGAAAGGCAACTAATACGCGCTTTTTTAAGTATTTATAAATAGAAAACGAACAATTAATTAACGACATAAGGTAATGGCACATCCCAAACGAAGACACTCAAGCACACGCCGTGACAAGCGCCGTACGCACGACGCATTGACGGGCAAGGCACTTTCTACTGACCCAACAACGGGCGAAGTACACGTAATGCACCGCGCCCACGTTTTTGAGGGTAATTTGGTTTACAAAGGCAAAGTAGTAGTAGAAGGCTACGCGAAAGCCTAGTTTATAAAGCATTGTATATGAAAGCATTTCATCACAACTTGTATAGAAAGTTGCGATGAAATGCTTTTTTAGTATTGCTTATCTACTATTTTTACAGCCACTTTCTACCCAATATCTACAATAGAAAAATGAAAATAGGAATAGATGCAATGGGAGGGGATTTCGCCCCTGAGGCAATTGTCAAAGGTGCTGTTCTAGCGACTCCCGATTTACCGAACAATGTCCAACTAGTACTCATTGGCAAACAAGATATTGTGAATGAGTTATTAGCGAAGTACAACTATCAAGGCTCGCAGATTGAGGTTGTACATGCAGAGGACGTAGTAGAGATGGGCGAACACCCAACGAAAGCGTTATCTCAAAAACCTCATTCGAGCATTTCGGTTGGCTTTAAGTTGCTTAAAGAAAAAAATATAGATATTTTTTGCGGAGCAGGGAACACAGGTGCGATGCACGTGGGGGCACTGTTTAGCATCAAAGCCATCGAAGGGATTATTCGCCCTGCTATCGTGGGGCTTGTTCCTCAGAAAAAAGGAGGATACGCTGCTATGCTTGACATTGGCGCCAATGCTGACTGCAAACCTGAAGTGTTGGAGCAGTTTGGAGTGATTGGTTCTATCTACGCTCAATACACTTTTGGTATCGATAACCCTCGGGTAGCGTTGATGAACATTGGAGAAGAAGAGCAAAAAGGCTCTCTTATAGCACAAGCAGCTCATCAACTTTTGAAAGAAAACTCCCGTATCAATTTTGTTGGTAACATGGAAGGGGGGGATTTTTTTGATGATAAGGCCGACGTAATCATTACCGATGGTTTTACTGGCAACGCCCTTTTCAAACTCGCTGAGTCATTTTATACGGTTGCAAGTGAACGTGGTATTAAAGATGACTACATTGACAAAATGAATTACGAAGCGGTGGGAGGAAGTAGTATCGTGGGCGTAAACGGAAACGTTATGATTGCACACGGTATCTCGTCGCCGATAGCTATTAAGAATATGATTAGTTGGGCTCGCAAACAAGTAGAAGCTCAAACGCATGTTCATATTGCTAAAGCATTAAGTTGAAATCACCTTTATTGTCATACCTTTGAGTTGTAAAAAGTTGATATATAATCACTTATATTAAAGTAAAAAATGAGTCAAATTCGCGCGGCTATTACGGGAATACACGGATACTTACCCGATTATGTACTAACCAACGCAGAGTTGGAGAAAATGGTAGACACCAATGACGAGTGGATTACCGCACGTACTGGTATTAAAGAACGCCATATCCTCAAAGGCGAAGGACTGGGTACATCTCACATGGCCGCCGAAGCAGTGAAAGGGCTGTTGACCAAAACAAACACTGCAGCAGGTGATATTGATTTGCTGATTTGTGCCACTACTACCCCCGATTTTGTGTTTCCAAGTACAGCGAACCTCATTTGCGATATGGCGGGAATTAAGTCGATTGGGAGCTTCGATATTCAGGCGGCTTGCTCGGGCTTTATTTATGCTTTGACGGTGGGTTCTCAATTTATTGAGACAGGTAAATACAAAAAAGTGATTGTAGTAGGAGCAGATAAAATGTCGGCTATTATTGACTACACCGACCGTACTACCTGTGTGTTGTTTGGTGATGGAGCAGGTGCTGTTTTGCTCGAACCTAACACTGAAGGGCTCGGAATTTTAGATACTATTATCAAGTCAGACGGAGCGGGCCAGCCGTTCTTGCACCAAAAAGCAGGAGGTAGCCGCTTTCCACCCACGCACGAAACGATTGATAAGCGCTGGCACTATGCCTACCAAGATGGTCAATCGGTATTTAAGTTTGCCGTCACTAATATGGCCGATGTAGCGGCTGAAATCATGGAGCGTAACCACCTCTCAGGCGACGATATAGCGTGGTTAGTGCCTCATCAAGCTAATAAACGCATCATTGCTGCGACGGCTAATCGTATGAAAGTGGGGATGGATAAGGTGATGCTGAACATTCATAAATACGGAAATACGACTGCGGCAACTATTCCACTTTGTCTGTGGGACTATGAATCGCAGCTTAACAAAGGCGATAACCTCATCTTTGCCGCCTTCGGCGGAGGCTTTACGTGGGGGTCGGTATATGTGAAGTGGGCTTACTAACAAAAACACTTCTCAATTCTCAAAAATCAAACTTTCGATGAAAGGCTTCCTAAAAAGAAAGCCTACTATTTAATGAATTAACGATTCATACTAAAATGGCAACAACTGCAGACATCCGTAACGGATTAGTAATTAATTTTAACAACGATTTGTTTCAAATCATCGAATTCCAACACGTTAAACCAGGTAAAGGTGCGGCTTTTGTTCGTACAAAACTGAAAAGCCTGACCAGTGGTAAAGTATTGGATAATACCTTTAACTCAGGCGTTTCTATTCAGCCTGTGCGCGTAGAGCGTCGTGAGTTCCAATTCCTGTACAAAGATGAGGCAGGCTTCAACTTTATGGACAATGAGTCGTTTGAACAAATTTCTCTTGATGAAAAATTGATTGACGGTGCCGACTTAATGAAAGAAGGCCAACTCGTAGAAATCTTATTGAATACCGAAAACGAAGCACCCCTCACGTGCGAACTTCCAGCTACGGTAGATTTGGAAGTAGTATATGCAGAGCCTGGAATTAAAGGCGATACAGCCAACAACCCTCGCAAGGCAGTAGAAGTAGAGACGGGAGCGCGCATTATGGTGCCTATGTTTATCGAACAAGGTGATAAAATCCGCATCAAAACGGCCACCAGAGAGTACTCAGAACGCGTTAAGTAAGACGTAAGTCCCCAAAAAACCTAACTTCAAACAACAATGGAAATTAAAGACATTCAGAAACTACTCGATTTCATCGCTCACTCTAGTTTGGACGAAGTAAACATCGAAACTGGTGAGTTTAAAGTGAGTGTAAAACGTAATGCAGTAACGACGGTAGTAACTACGGCGGCTCCTGCTCCAGTAGTGGCTGCCCCAGCTCCTGTAGCGGCTGCCCCAGCGCCTGCTGCCCCGGCTCCCGCAGCTGCTCCTGCGCCTAAAGCGGATGAGTCGAAGTATTTGACTATCAAGTCGCCAATGATTGGTACATTTTACCGTTCGGCAGGTCCAGATAAGCCATCGTTTGTGGAAGTAGGCGATGAAGTTTCGACAGGAAAAGTGGTTTGTATTGTAGAGGCGATGAAGCTTTTCAACGAAATCGAATCGGAAGTTTCAGGACGCATTGTGAAAGTGTTGGTTGAAAACGCTACTCCTGTTGAATACGATCAACCATTGTTCTTGGTAGAGCCTGCTTAATAATTTCCTAAAACTTATGTTCAAGAAAATACTAATCGCCAATCGCGGGGAGATTGCCTTGCGCGTCATTCGTACATGCCGCGAAATGGGTATCAAAACAGTCGCTGTGTATTCTACTGCCGATCGTGATAGCCTTCACGTTCGTTTTGCAGATGAGGCTGTTTGTATTGGCCCTCCGCCGAGCCGTCAATCGTATCTAAGTATCCCTAATATTATTTCGGCAGCGGAAATTACCAATGCCGACGCCATTCATCCAGGCTACGGATTTTTGTCTGAAAATGCCGAATTTTCGCGTATTTGTGCCGAATACGGTATCAAGTTTATTGGAGCAACGGCTGAGCAAATCAATTTCATGGGGGATAAGTCAACTGCCAAAGCAACGATGAAGTCGGCGGGTGTACCAGTTATCCCAGGTTCAGAAGGTTTGTTGGAATCGGTAGAAGAAGGCAAAGCTTTGGCCAAAGAAATTGGCTATCCTGTGATTGTGAAAGCTACCGCAGGTGGCGGTGGTCGTGGGATGCGAATTATCAAAGAAGAAAGTGAATTTCAGAAGGCATGGGACGATGCCAAAATGGAGTCAGGGGCGGCATTCGGAAACGATGGCTTGTATCTTGAGAAATTTGTTGAGGAGCCTCGTCACATCGAAATACAGGTCGTAGGTGACCAATACGGTAATGTTTGTCACCTTTCTGAACGTGATTGCTCGATTCAGCGTCGTCACCAAAAATTGGTCGAAGAAACACCTTCGCCGATTGTTTCGCCCGAACTTCGTGAACGTATGGGGCAAGCGGCTATCCGTGGAGCCTCGGCGATTGCCTACGAAGGAGCAGGAACGATTGAGTTTTTGGTGGACAAATACGGAGAGTTTTATTTCATGGAAATGAACACACGTATTCAGGTTGAGCATCCTATTACGGAGGAAGTCACTGATTTTGATCTTATTAAAGAACAAATTAAAGTGGCTGCAGGTGAGCGTATTTCAGGCCAAAACTATACGCCAAAGTTGTACGCAATGGAGTGCCGTATCAATGCTGAAGACCCCGCCAATGGTTTCCGTCCAAGCCCAGGAAAAATTACGCAGTTGCATTTCCCTGGTGGACACGGGGTTCGTATCGACAGCCACGTGTACGCAGGCTATACCATCCCGCCAAACTATGATTCAATGATTGCGAAAGTAATTGTGAGTGGCCAGTCGCGGGCAGAAGTAACAACGCGTATGAAGCGTGCCTTGCAAGAGTTTGTGATTGAAGGTATCAAAACGACGATTCCTTTCCACATTCGTTTGATGGATGATGCGGGCTTCCAATCGGGAATGTTTACGACAAAATACCTCGAAACATTCGATTTTAGCGGTTTGTAATAGGACGTAAAACGGATTTCGTTGCTTAAAATAAATAAAAAAAAGTGGGCCATATAGCCCACTTTTTTTTATGTCGTTATACCGATTAGGGTTACAAAGTTGAAGCCAACTAGCTTGCAATTTTAGTACGAGCAGCGGCTTTGGCTACTGCACCGTTGCCTGCTTTCAAATCTTAGCAGCTTTGGCATCGAGATGAAGAAAAAAATAATTTCAGTTCTATAATTATTTAGCAAAACAATACTAAACGTGACGAAAAACATTTTTTTATATGAGTAGTCCTACTAGTTTTGGTAAAATACTATAGGACACTTCCTCTATTAACGTTCTTAACCAATCTTTTCTTTATGGCAGCAACACTCAAATGCCCCAAATGTGACAGTCTCGAGACTGTCAAAAACGGAATCATCAAAGACCGTCAGCGCTTCCGTTGTAAAAAGTGTGATTATAACTTTACGGTCGATAAACTAGGTAAAGGAATTAGCTCTTACTACGTGATTAAGGCACTTCAGCTATACATAGAAGGGGTTAGCTACCGTGAAATAGAGCGACTTCTGGGCGTGAGCCATGTATCAGTGATGAACTGGGTAAAGAAATATCAAATCAAAATGCCCGATCGTATTACGCACCATGCTACCTATAAAGTGATGAATCATAAGGAGCTGGCAGAGTTTTATGCTGACCGCAAAAATTTGGAAGGAACGGGTATGATTGTGACCGAATTAGGAGACAAGTTTATGATGATTAAATGGGAAAGATTCAAAGATTAATAGGGTCGATAAAGACATTGAGGAGGGGGTAACAGACGATGTTGCCCCTATTTTTTTATATAAAATGGCCGTTTATTGCTAAATTACTATATTTTTGCTAAATTAAAATAGGTGATTTTCTTGCTATATCTCCCGAATTTTATGATGACATATTGCTTCTAGTCTCTCCTTTCTAAGGTTAAACACCATTTTTTCAAAATCTTTATGCAGGTTTTTTGCGAAAAACAGCCCTTTTTCTTGCAAACTATATGCGTTTAGCATAACAACATCACCTAGGTGGATTTCTAAAACCTTTCTTTCACTTTTGTCGAGTGATTATTCAAAAAAATATTTGAATAACACAAAACGAACCGACCTCTTTTTTTAACCTCTTTGTTCTAAAAATTACCTATGAAAAAGTGTTTATCATTACTGGTGTTGATGGCCAGTAGTATTCTGGCAACAAACAGTTATGGCCAAGGCTCAACTGACTACGGAACGGGCATCAAGCTTGATTTAAACCCAGAAAAAACGAAGTACATTCGCCTCATTACTTGGAATCAAACGTGGTTCAGAGCGACTGAACTGAACCCAGGGACAACCATTGGCGGCGAAGCCAAGAAAACAAATTTTGATATTTCGGGGCGTCGCCTTCGGATGTTGGCGTATTCGCAAGTGAGTAAGCGTTATATGGTATTGGCACACTTTGGTATCAACAACCAAACGTTTATTAATGGCGGTGGTTCGGGAAGTACAGGGACAGGGGGGTACGGAAATGGTAAAAAACCTCAGTTGTTTTTTCACGATTTTTGGAATGAATATCACGTGGTATTACCCACAAAAGAAAACAAAAACTCAAGCTTGAGCATTGGGGCAGGTTTACACTACTTTATGGGATTATCACGGATGACCATGGCCTCTACGCTTAACTTTATGGCGGTGGACTCACCTATTTTCTCATGGGCAACGATTGATAATGCCGATCAATTTGCGCGTCAATACGGCTTTTTTGCCAAAGGAAAGTTGAATAAACTTGAGTACCGCTTTGGATTAAATAAGCCTTTTAGTACTAGTCTTACACCCTCCAACGTTACTGACGGGGTCAAGGCGGTGGCCGTTGATAATAACGGAAGCAGCAAATGGGCCAAAACGGGTTATGTTGAGTATCAGTTCTTAGACTCAGAATCAAACTTGTTGCCATTCAAAGTGGGTACTTATTTAGGGACAAAGCGAGTATTTAACATTGGTGCAGGATTTTACAGCCAGCCTGAAGGAACACGTTCGTCGGTCAATGGATCCATTGCAAAACATAATGTGAACTTAATGTCAGTGGATGCCTTCTTAGATATGCCCATTGGTAAAAAGGAAAAAAACACGGCTATTACGGTTTATTCGGGCTTTTTCAAGTATAACTTCGGACCAAATTACTTGAGAAATATCGGTATCATGAACGAAGGTGTAGTTGACGCTACTTACACCGGTGCTGATAAAGTAATGGCAGGTGCAGGGAATGCACAACCTATGATAGGCACTGGAAATATTTTCTATACGCAAGTAGGGCTTTTATTACCAAAAGCGACCGATAAACCTAAAATGCGTGTACAACCTTTTATGGCTTACACCAACAAAAACTTTGATGCACTCCCTAAAGCTGTGTCGAATTTTGATGCAGGTATCAACTGGTTGATTGATGGACACCATGCCAAAATTACGACTCAGTATTCGTTGCGACCAGAGTTAACAATGTCAGGAGCAGGGAAGAAATACGGAGAATTTATTGCTCAGCTTCAAATTTATCTCTAATACCTTTTAACCTAATCAATTTTAAAAACTCACAACCTTTTCAATCATGTCTGAGAAAAAACAAAGTTTGGCGTACATCATCGGAGCTTCGTCTGTTGGTACGCTCATCGAATGGTACGATTTCTACATATTCGGAAGCTTGGCTACTGTAATCGCTACCAAATTTTTCCCGCCTGATAACCCAACGGCGGCCTTCCTTTCAACGTTAGCAACATTTGCTGCAGGTTTTGTTGTTCGTCCTTTTGGAGCCTTATTTTTTGGCCGCCTCGGTGACCTTATCGGCCGTAAATATACTTTTATGGTAACCCTCATTTTGATGGGAGGTGCTACCTTCTTGATTGGGTGTATTCCAAGCTATGAAACTATCGGCTTCATGGCACCTGTATTGGTATTGTTACTCCGTTTCTTACAGGGGCTCGCACTCGGTGGAGAGTAAGGAGGGGCAGCTACTTACGTAGCAGAACACTCACCTGCCGAAAAGCGCGGATTCTGGACATCTTGGATTCAGACTACTGCAACCATTGGTTTGTTTGTTTCATTGTTGGTTATCATGGTGACTCGTAACAGCCTTGGAACCGAAGCGTTTAATGATTGGGGATGGCGTGTTCCTTTCTGGGTATCATTGGTGATGGTAGGGGTATCGTTTATCATTCGTCGTAATATGCACGAGTCGCCACTGTTTGCCAAAGCAAAAGCAGAAGGAAAGACCTCAGCGAACCCATTGAAAGAATCGTTTGGTAATAAATATAACTTCAAGTTTGTGTTGTTGGCACTTTTTGGCGCAACGATGGGACAAGGCGTAGTTTGGTACACGGGTCAGTTTTATGCGTTGAGCTTCTTGCAAAAAATCTGTAATGTTGACGATAACCAAGTGAACGTCATTATTGCTCTAGGGTTGTTGTTAGGTACGCCATTCTTCGTTGTATTTGCTTCGTTGTCTGATAAAATTGGCCGTAAAGGTATTATGTTGGCGGGTATGTTGTTGGCGATTATTTGCTATCGCCCGATTTTTGAGAAAATTTACCAAACTACCAATCTCAAAAACAAAGAAGAGATTGTGGCCAATACTAAAATAGATGTAAAACGTGAACTTGCGCCTAAATCGGAGGTAGATTCGCTTATCACTACCACTACTACTAAAGAGTACACCGATGGCACGAAGTACAAAGAAGTGAAGAAGGTGACTATCTTAGCCGATGCTAGCAAAGAAGCCCCTAAGCCAGAAGTGAAAAAGGTAGTAACGGTAAATAGCAGCGACCGTACTACGCTAGTCTTGATGGTATTTGTTTTGTTACTTTTCGTAACAATGGCCTACGGACCTATTGCGGCATTCTTGGTGGAAATGTTCCCAACCCGCATTCGTTACTCGTCGATGTCGTTGCCGTACCATATTGGGAACGGGGTGTTTGGTGGATTGATGCCTGCGATTGCGACTTACTTGGCGACCCGTGCCAAAGATGCCAACGATGCTGCTGAAAAAGCAGGGCAAGCTATTGTGAATACACAGCCTTATTTGGAAGGTTTGTGGTATCCAATTATCCTTGCTGGGGTATGCTTTGTGATTGGCTTGCTTTACATCAAAGAAGACAAAAACGCTAACGACTAATCTTTAACCCTTTAAAAAGACTCAGAATTATGAACGCAATAAAAAGAATATTAGGAATTGCCTGGATTGGTATTGGTCTATACGCAGGCTATTATCTTTTCATCAACCAAGCATTGCCAATGTGGGATAAAGGTGGTACCGATTTAGTACCGGCCATCATTTATACGTTCATTTTGGCACCAATCATCGCAGGTGGGATGTCGGTTCTTGGCTACTATGCACTCACTGGCGAATACGACGAAAAATAAATAAGGTTAGGTTTAGGGTTTATAATTAGGAATGGTTGTCGAGCGTGCTACAAACCCTCGGCAGCCATTTTTCACATTCTTAATCGTATGTCAAAAACACGCGAATTGGCCTTAGTGGCGCTGAGTTTACTCGCTTGGGCGTTCTATAATAACCCCATTTTAAGTATTTTCAACCGCTTGAGTTTCAAGTGGCGCATTCCTGTGTTGTACATAGGAATTTTCGGAATCTGGTTTTTAATTATTGGGCTTACTTTCTTGATTGTTAATAACACTAACAACCATCATTCTGATGAATAGCTTTTGGTTGGTCTTTGGGTCAGTTTCTTATCTGTTGGTTTTGTTTTTTGTGGCCAATTGGGCCGAGCAACGTTCGGCTAGAGGGCGTAGTTTGGTCAATAATTCGTACGTCTATGCCTTGTCATTGGCCGTTTATTGCACAGCATGGACGTTTTATGGAAGCGTGGGGCGAGCGGCTGAGTCGGGAGTAGATTTTATCGCCGTTTTTATTGGGCCTACCATTACGATGCCTCTTTGGTGGGTTATTTTTCGAAAAATTATTCGCATCTGCCAGGTTCAACGTATTACTAATATCGCCGATTTTGTGTCGGCACGTTACGGCAAAAGCCAAGCACTCGGGGTGGTTGCTACAATTTTGTGTGTTATCGGCACGATTCCCTACATTTCAATTCAACTTAAAGCGATTTCAAGTGGCTTTGGGATTCTAACTACTGCCAACGATACGGATAGTTTTCCTTGGATTGACAAAGCTTTCTATATTTCGATTCTCCTGACGATTTTTACTATTCTATTTGGCGCACGCAAGCTCGATGCCAACGAGCGGCATGAAGGGATGGTGGCAGCGATAGCTTTTGAATCGCTTTTTAAGCTATTTGCTTTCTTAGCCGTAGGCCTTTTTGTGACTTTTGTTGTTTTTGACGGATTTGACGACATTGTTCAAAAGGCTTCTACACTCATTGATTTAAATAGAGTATTTACTATTAGGGAAGAAAAAACCAGTGACTGGTTTTGGTATTGTTTATTGGCTTCCTTAGCCATTATGTTTTTGCCACGTCAGTTCCAGGTGACAGTCGTGGAGAATGTAAACGAAAACCACCTTCGTAAAGCGCTCTGGATTTTTCCACTGTACTTATTGGTCATCAACATTTTTGTCGTTCCAATTGCGTTGGGAGGGAAAATTTTGTTAGGTACAGCCGTGAAGGCCGACCAGTTTGTGTTGTCTATCCCTTTGCATTTTAATGAAAAAGTACTGGCCTTTGTGGCGTATTTAGGTGGATTTGCGGCTTCAACGAGTATGATTATTGTGGAATGTACGGCCTTGACGGTGATGCTAACCAACAACTTGGTGATGCCTTGGCTGGTAAGTCGTACCGATTTTCAGCGACGTTTTGGCGGAGACATGGGGCAGGTCGTCATTATGTTGAGGCGTTTTTTTATTGTTCTGTTGATGGCAGGGTCGTATTTATACTATAAAAACGTCAGCGACAAATACAGTTTGGTTTCGGTTGGAATGGTGTCGTTTGCGGCGGTAGCTCAGTTTGCCCCCATCGTTTTAGGCGGTATTTTCTGGAAACGGGGGTCATTGGTGGGAGCTATGGGGGGGCTTTTGGTGGGAGGATGTGTTTGGTTTTATACCCTGATTATTCCGTTGACGGTGTCGGCAGGGTATATGTCACCTGATATTCTCAGCAAAGGCCCTTGGGGGATGGAGGGGTTACGGCCCGAATCGCTATTGGGGGTAACTGGATTAGATAACATTTCTCACGGAACGTTTTGGTCATTATTACTGAACATACTTTTTTACGTGGTTGGGTCGTTGTTGTCGCAACCTACAGCGTTGGAACACAACCAAGCGGCATTATTTGTAGATGTTTTTAAATATTCAAAAACCTACGAAAGCTCAGTAGCCTGGAAGGGAAAAGCGCTGGTGACAGATATCAAATCTCTACTGACGATTTTTTTTGGGAAAAATCATACTGAAGAAACACTCCAACTGTATGCAAAACAAAATAAGTTGGATTTAAATACAAGGTATGCGGACTCTCAGGTAGTTAACTACGCCGAAAAAATGCTGGGAGGAGCTATCGGGGCAGCGTCGGCGCGTATTTTAGTATCGTCGGTAGCAAAAGAAGAACAAATTAGTGTAGAGGAGGTGATTGATATTCTAAAGACATCGCAAGAATTAAAGACACTAAATGAAGAATTGACGCGAAAATCAGAAGAACTGGAGCAGTTAACACAGCAGCTCAAACAAGCCAATAAACTTTTGCAAATTGCTGATATTCAAAAAGATGATTTTTTGTCGACGGTGACGCACGAAATTCGGACACCATTGACGTCGATACGGGCTTTGTCAGAAATTGTTCATGATAATCCTGACATGGACGAAGAGCAACGGTCGCATTTTGTGAATACTATTACCAAAGAATCTGAGCGTTTGACCCGGCTGATTAACCAGGTGCTGGCCCTCGAACGTTTTGAAACGGGAAAACAAGAGTTGGACATCGACGAATTTTTGATGGAAGACATTGTGGAAGAATCCTTGGAAACGCTTGACCAACTAGCAAAAGAAAAAAATATTAAAATTGAAGTAACTTATGAAGGAATTTATGACCCAATCCGCGCCGATCGTGACCGACTTATTCAGGTGATTATCAATTTAGTATCTAATGCGATTAAATTTTGTCCTGCTGAAACGGGAAAAATTCAAATTAATACTATGCAAACTGATTCATCTCTATCATTTAGCATATCAGATAATGGTCAAGGCATAGATAATAAATATCAAGAGCTTATATTTGAGAAATTTTATCAAACTCGTGATCAATCGGTACGGAAACCGAAAGGAAGTGGGCTAGGATTAGCCATCTGCAAAAAAATAATAGAACTGCATCAAGGTACTATAAAAGTAGAAAGCGAGCTAGGTAAAGGAAGTGTATTTACGTGCGAAATTCCTCTGAATAAAAACTAAATACCTACTTTTATTGGTTTACTTATAAAAATATAAAAAAACAACGGGTATGAAAATTTTGATTGTTGATGATGAGCCTAACATTTTAATGTCTTTAGAATTTTTGATGAAAAAAGAAGGGCATAAAGTGTTTATTGCTCGTGACGGTGCCGAGGCATTTGACATCATTGAAGCAAACATCCCTGATATTGTCTTACTTGATATTATGATGCCCAAAGTGGACGGATATCAAGTCTGTGAATTTATTAAAAAACATGATGCTTATAAGCATGCTCGGGTTGTTTTTATGAGTGCTAAAAGCAAAGAGGCCGACGTTTCAAAAGGCTTGGAGTTGGGGGCAAGTCTATATGTGCCGAAACCGTTTTCCACCCGCGAATTAATGGCTAAAGTCAACGGATTGATAAAGGATATTGCACAGGCAGCAGCCTAACAATCAGGGGGTTATAATATAAAATATTAACTATACCAACTTAGCGAAAAATATTACTATTCCTTGAATATTTTAGATTACTTTTGGATAAAAATTCAGTTGTCCAACTCTCTAATCTTATTCGTCATGGAAGAAAATAAGCCCTCGTCTGGTATTGTTACCAAAGTAGTTATCGCGGTTGTTGTTCTAGTATTTATCTATGGTATTTACTGGCTTTTGAATGGCGGTATGGATGGAGCTTCACTTGAGGGAAGTCACTAAGGTTGTTTTATTTTCATTCTTTCAACTGCCTGTGCCATGCCTAGCAATACACAATCCACAAACTATACTTCAATATTTGCGGCAAGTTTAACCAACCCCGAAACGTTTTGGGCCGAACAAGCCGAGCAGATTACGTGGTTTAAGAAACCCGAAACGATGCTTGAGAAAGATACCAACGGTCTAGATCGTTGGTATCCGGGTGGGCTTCTCAACACTTGTTATTTAGCAGTAGATTACCACGTTGAGAATGGAAGAGGGGAGCAAATAGCGATGGTTTATGATTCTCCCGTTACAAATACAATCCAGAAATATACTTTTTCAGAGTTACAAAACAACGTAGCTAAATGTGCAGGAGCATTGCGAGCATTGGGAGTTGAAAAAGGCGATAGAGTGGTTATTTATATGCCCATGATTCCCGAAACAGCATTTGCTATGCTAGCTTGTGCCCGTTTGGGTGCAATACACTCGGTTGTTTTTGGGGGCTTTGCACCGCACGAGTTGGCCATACGTATAGAAGATGCCGAACCTAAAGTGATTATTTCGGCTTCTTGTGGAATTGAGTTTGACCGTATTTTACCTTACAAACCACTGTTGGATGAAGCTATCGAATTGGCTTCTTTTAAACCCAATCACTGTCTTATCTATCAACGTTCGATGTGTCATGCACCAATGATACAAGGGCGTGATGTGGATTATGCCGAAGCTGTTGCACAGGCTGATCCTGCGGAATGTGTACCTGTAGACGCGACTCACCCACTTTATATTTTATATACCTCAGGAACTACGGGAAAGCCTAAAGGGGTAGTGCGCGACAATGGAGGACATGCCGTTGCTCTTAAATTTAGCATGCACCATGTCTATGATGCCCATGCAGGAGATGTTTTTTGGGCCGCGTCTGATTTTGGTTGGGTCGTAGGGCATAGCTATATTTTGTATGGGCCGTTGATTGCAGGGTGTACAACCGTCTTGTTTGAAGGAAAGCCCGTTCGGACGCCTGATGCTGGTACATTTTGGCGGGTGATTGCTGAACATAAAGTAAAGACGTTTTTTACGGCTCCAACGGCCTTTAGAGCGATAAAAAAAGAAGATCCCGACGCTTCATTGAAAGCGAAATACGATACGTCAAGTTTGCAAAATATTTTTGTGGCAGGTGAACGCTGTGACCCTCCAACGCTAGAGTGGCTCCAAAAAATAGCCCAACTTCCCATCACCGACCACTGGTGGCAAACTGAATCGGGATGGCCGATGGTGGCCAACATGATGGGCGTAGAGTCTTTTCCTGTCAAGGCAGGCTCGGCAACTAAGCCTGTATGTGGGTATAATCTCAAAATTGTGGGCGAAAACGGCCAAGAACTGGAAGCCAACCACGAAGGATATGTATGTTTGAAACTACCACTTCCTCCAGGTTTCACTCCTACGCTTTGGAACGATGACGCTCGTTTTAAAAACTCGTACCTCAAAAAATTTGAAGGGTATTATCTGTCAGGAGATGGAGGATATGTAGACGACGACGGTTATGTGTTTATTATGGGGCGCGTGGATGATGTCATCAATGTGGCAGGGCATCGCCTTTCGACGGGAGAAATGGAAGAATTTGTGGCGTCACATTCTGCCGTGGCCGAGTGTGCCGTGGTTGGAATCGCCGACGAACTTCGTGGGCAGCGGCCTGTGGGTTTGGTAGTCTTAAAAGACGGTATTACAATTGAAGAATCAACGCTGGAATCGGAGTTGGTGGGTATTGTGCGAGACCAGATTGGTGCCGTGGCGTTTTTCCGAACGGCTATTGTGGTGAAGCGTTTGCCCAAAACCCGCTCAGGAAAAATCTTGCGGAAGACGATTCGCCAAATTGCCGATGGAGAGTCCTATACGGTGCCATCAACGATAGATGACCCCGCTATTTTAGAGGAAATTGCTGGAAGCTTACAACGCAGAGGGGTGGGGCAAGCCTTTGAAAATCAAAAAGTATAAGCTTATAATTGAATTATACGTTAGGTTAAGTTCGAACGCCAGACTTGTCTCAAGTCTGGCGTTTTTGGTAGGTTTAGGGCATGATTTTTATCATTTTCTATATAAAGTTAGCAATTTTGTGACACTAATTTCACCTAAACGAGAAAATGTTTTGCTATTTTTATACCCATAATTCAGTAACAGACTTTCCTTTTAATAACCTTAATCAATCAAACACCTTTTGAAATCATGCGTATTCGTACATTTGAAGAGTATCAGGCCGCTTACCAGCATAGTGTAGAAGATCCTGAAGGCTTTTGGGCAGAAGTGGCTCAAGAGTTTAAGTGGCACAAGCCGTGGAAAAAAGTACTAGATTGGAATTTCACAGGACCTGATGTAAAATGGTTTGTGAATGGCAAAACAAATATTACCGAAAACGCACTCGACCGCCACTTACGTGAACTAGGTAATCACCCAGCGATTATTTGGGAACCCAATGACCCCCATGAGCCAAGTGTTACGCTTACCTACAAAATGTTGCACGACCAAGTATGTCGTTTTGCCAACGTACTGAAACGCAATGGAGTCCAAAAAGGTGATCGTGTTTGTATTTACTTACCAATGGTGCCTGAGGCAGCTATTGCGATGTTGGCCTGCGCACGTATCGGAGCGATTCACTCGGTGGTGTTTGGAGGTTTCTCGGCACAATCATTGACCGATCGTATCAATGATTCTGATTGTAAGGTAATTATCACCTCGGACGGTGCGGCGCGTGGCTCTAAAAGTATCCCTATGAAAGATACCGTTGACGATGCCTTGATTGGATGCCGTTCGGTAGAAAAAGTGATTGTACTTACCCATACTCGTACGCCAATTTCGATGATTAAGGGGCGTGATGTATGGTGGGAAAGTGAAATGAAACAAGTTACTTCCGACTGCCCTCCAGAAATCTTGGATTCTGAAGACCCCCTGTTCATTTTATATACTTCTGGGTCAACGGGTAAACCCAAAGGGGTGGTTCATACTACGGGGGGCTATATGGTGTATTCGGCCTATACATTTCAAAATGTTTTCCAATATGAGACAGGTCAAATCCACTTTTGCACCGCTGACGTAGGTTGGATTACGGGACACAGTTATATCGTTTATGGTCCCTTGTTGAGTGGTGCTACTACTTTGATGTTTGAGGGAGTGCCAACGTATCCTGATGCAGGGCGTTTTTGGGACATTGTCGATAAGCACAAAGTAGATATTTTATACACGGCTCCCACGGCGATTCGTTCGTTGATGGGCTTTGGTTTAAAATATGTTGAAGGTAAAGACCTTAGCTCCCTCAAAGTGTTGGGCTCGGTAGGGGAGCCTATCAACGAGGAAGCGTGGAATTGGTACAACGAACACATCGGAAAAGGGCGATGCCCAATCGTAGATACCTGGTGGCAAACCGAAACAGGGGGCATTCTCATTTCACCAATTGCGGGAGTAACTAAAACCAAACCCACGTATGCAACTCTGCCATTGCCAGGCGTACAACCGATTTTGGTGGACGAAAATGGCGTTGAGATTGAAGGAAATGGCGTGAGTGGTAACTTGTGTATCAAGTATCCGTGGCCATCGATTATTCGTACGACTTGGGGCGATCATGAGCGCTGCCGTCAAACCTATTTTTCAACCTATCCGGGACGTTATTTTACAGGCGATGGATGCTTGCGTGATGAAGACGGATATTACCGTATCACTGGACGAGTGGATGATGTATTGAACGTATCGGGACACCGTATCGGAACGGCCGAAGTTGAAAATGCCATCAATATGCACGCCGACGTGATTGAAAGTGCCGTGGTTGGCTATCCGCACGACATTAAAGGGCAAGGAATTTATGCATTTGTGATTTGTGAAAATACCCTCGATGATGAAGACTTGTCTCGTCGCGATATTTTGGCCACTGTAACGCGTATCATTGGGCCTATTGCTAAACCTGATAAAATTCAATTTGTGAGAGGGTTGCCAAAAACACGCTCAGGAAAAATAATGCGACGAATTTTGCGTAAAATCGCCGAAGGTGATACGTCAAATTTGGGCGATACGACCACACTACTCGATCCAACGGTGGTGGAAGATATCAAAGATGGAGCTTTGTAAATAATGTAAACTGATGCTTGAAAAGGGCTTGAAGCAATTTGCTTCGAGCCCTTTTTTTTAGCTGAATTTGTAAGAAATAAGAGTTGTCGTTGGGTTGTGAGTAACCTATGTTAACCCCATAAGTGTATGTATTTTATGGCGATTATTGTAAATGCGCACGAAGACATATTTTTGGGCTGTCCGTTTGTTAGTTCTCTTTTGTTCAATGAGTACCTAATTGAGTGTCATACTTAGGCGCTTGAGCAAGAATCATCTTATAAACTTAGGCTAACACCCCTACCTTACGCTCACTATGATTCGAGCCTCGCTAAATTTACTTTCTTTCATTGTTCTACATGGTCGCCAACGCGATTGTGAAAATTAAGAAATTTCCTCCAATTTTAAATGGTTACGTCTTGTGGAAAGTAGAACAATAAGTACTCAAAATGATAACGGCCTTTTATTTACATTAGACATTTTGCTCAATATTATACTCGTAAGGTGGCTCCGACCCAATGGGGAATTAATAGTTCGGGGTGCTTACACCCCGAACCACCTGCTACTCAGGCGTTACGTAGGCCGCAGTGATACCTCCATCTACGAGAAACTCCGTACCAGTTACGTACGAAGATTCATCCGATGCTAAATACAAAACAGCGTAGGCCATTTCTTTCGCTTCGCCAAAACGACCCATTGGAATGTGTACCAAACGGCGTTGTTTTTTCTCTTCTGTATTCAAAAACTTCATCAATAATTCGGTGCGAAGCGGGCCTGGACAAAGTGCATTTACACGAATATTTTCGCGCGCGTGAATCACTGCTAATTCGCGGCTCATCGAAAGAACCGCCCCCTTGCTTGCCGTGTAAGCCACTTGTGGCGTCGCTGCACCCAACAAGGCCACAAACGAAGCCGTATTGATGATGCTTCCTCCACCCGCACGACGAAGCGCAGGAATTGCGTATTTACAACCAAAAAATACCCCTTTTACGTTGATATTCATGGTCAAGTCCCAAACTGACTCTTCGGTCGTAACGGCGTTGTCGTCATCGCTGTGCATAATACCCGCGTTGTTGAAAACCACATTCAACTTACCGAATGTTTGTTCAGCAACTGCCACCATGTTTTCACAGTCAGCCGCTTTCGATACGTCGGCACGTACATATACAGCTTGTCCGCCTTGGGCTTTGATGAGGTTAGCCGTTTCTTGTCCTGCCGTGTCATTGACATCAGCCACGACTACCGCTGCTCCTTCTTTGGCAAACAATAATGCCGTCTCACGGCCAATTCCGCTACTTCCTCCAGTAATAAGGGCTACTTTGTCTTTTAAACGCATGTTCTTAAAAATATAATATGTGTGTTTAGATTGGTGTTATTAAAATCTCATCTCTTTGGGAATCATCCCCATAAACGCTTTGTAAACCCGTACAGCCCCTTCAGGTGCGGGGTGTTTGGGATCGCCCCAGCTTACTTTACTCTCTTTTTTCCCTTTTTTATAAATCAGAAAGTACGAAATACGGCTCGGATGCTGAAATTCTAGTTTTTCAAAATCAATGTCTTTCAACGACTTAAAAGCCATTTCAATGTTTCTTGGTGTTTGATTCCCCAAAACTTCCAATTCTTTGGCGGAATTGATGCGGCGATAAATGCCTCCATCTTCCAACAAACGGTATTCTTTTTCTAAATTTCCAATACTTTGCCCCACAATCAGCTGCCGTCCCTCGTACGTAAAAGGGTGTTTAGAAACCGCAAACGGCGTCGGTTTTGGCGTAGTATCTTGTCCAAAAACCACCGAAATTGTTCCAACAACCAAAATGATTAGAACTAATAGGTGCTTCATTGCTTTTTGGACTTAGCTGATTTTTAATTCTTCCAACGCCAACCATGTCATCAAACCTGGACCAATTTCCAGCGCCGATTCGTCAATATCAAACGTAGGGGTGTGTACCCCCGAAACAATACCTCTTGCTTCGTTGCGCGTTCCTAAACGGTAGAAACAAGCATCGGTAACTTGCGAATAGAAAGCAAAATCTTCACCTGCCAACCACAAATCAAGGTCAATCACGTTCTCGGCTCCCATATACGACACCGCCGCTGCTTTGGTACGGCGCGTAAGTTCAGTGTGGTTTTTGAGGTAAGGATACCCTTTACGCACTTCTACATCGCAGCTACCTCCCATGGCTTCAGCCAATCCCTGCGCAATTTTGGTAATGCGTTTCCAGCCTTCTTCGCGCCACTCTTCGTCCATACAACGGAACGTACCTTCTATATATACTTCATTCGGAATCACGTTGGTCGCACCATTGGCAATCACTTTTCCAAACGACAACACCGACGGTGCAGCGGGTTTACGGTTACGGCTAATGACCTGCTGTAACCCAACAACAACATGCGACGCAATCAACACAGGGTCGATGAGCGTATCGGGCATCGCTCCGTGGCCGCCTTTTCCTTTTACAGTCAAATACAATTCGTCCGTACTAGCCATGTACATGCCTTCGCGGAAACCAATTTTCCCCACAGGAATATTAGGCGCAACGTGTTGTCCTAAAATGCTCGCTGGACTAGGGTTTTGCAGCACCCCTTCTTTAATCATCAACGAGGCTCCTCCAGGAATTTTTTCTTCGCCAGGTTGGAAAATCAGCTTTACCGACCCTTCAAATTCGTCGCGGAGTTCGTGCAAAATACGCGCTGTAGCTAACAACGACGACGTATGCACATCGTGCCCACAGGCGTGCATCACGCCTGGGTTTTGTGATTTATAAGGAACATCATTTGCTTCGACAATCGGGAGGGCATCCATATCAGCCCGAAGTGCAACTACTCTGCTGCCTGGATTACGGCCTTCAATGAGCGCCACAACCCCCGTAGCAGCTACTCCTTCTTGGGGCGTAATTCCTATTTGTTTCAATTCGTTGGCCACAAATTTTGCCGTATTATACTCTTGAAACGATAACTCTGGATTGGTATGTAAGTAATGTCGGTTAGCCACGGTAGCTGCGGCATACGCCTTCGACAAGGCTTTGATTTTTTCTAACATGGTAATTAGTCTTAACTTTGACCAGACAAAACTACAAAATAGAACACTCGGAAGACGCAGATACGGGCGATTTTCGCAGATAAATTCTATTTTTCTATACGCTGACGCATGAAAATCGGACTATTCTTTGGCTCATTTAATCCCATTCACATGGGGCATCTTATTATTGCCAATACCATGGCTACAGCGACCGACCTCGGCCAAGTTTGGTTTGTGGTTTCGCCCCAAAATCCGTTCAAGAAAAACAAGAGTCTATTGCACGAGTTCGACCGCTTTGACATGGTAGACCGCGCAATTTCGGACAATACTAAATTTAAAGTTACTGACATTGAGTTTTCGATGCCTCGTCCGAGCTATACCATTGATACTCTGACGAAATTGCAAGAAAAATTCCCCCAACACACCTTTAAATTAATCATCGGAGAGGACAATTTAGCGCAATTTAAAAACTGGAAAAACCACGAAGCCCTCCTTCAGTACTATGGTTTATACGTTTATCAACGTCCAAATTCAGCTCCTCACGAATTTGGCAATCACCCTGCTGTACAATTCATTTCGGCTCCGCTACTCGATATATCCGCAACATATATTCGTGATTGTATCAAAAACAAGCGTTCTATTCGGTACATGGTACCTGACATTGTCGAAGAAATGATTTCAAGGAAGAAATTTTATATTTGACAATATGCTTTGAAATACATTACTTTGCAGCGATTTTGAACCAAACTTCTCACAAAAATGTCAGAGATTGCAAGCAAAGTAAAACAGATTATTGTTGACAAATTAGGCGTAGATGCCGCTGAAGTGACTGATGAAGCAAGCTTCACAAACGATCTTGGGGCGGATTCGCTTGACACCGTAGAATTGATTATGGAATTCGAAAAAGAATTCAATGTATCAATTCCTGATGACCAAGCTGAAAATATCGGTACTGTAGGTCAAGCGGTAAAATACCTCGAAGAAAACGTCAAATAAGCATATTTTTTGTAATTTATAGATCCATTTTATGATTCTAAAACGAGTCGTTGTGACAGGGATGGGTGCGTTGACGCCCATCGGTAACACGCTATCGGAATACAAGGAAGGGTTGTTCAACGGCGTCAGCGGAGCTGGCCCCATCACCCGATTTGATGCGACCAAATTCAAAACCCGCTTCGCTTGCGAAGTGAAGGGACTTGACATGGCCCAGTTTATTCCTCGTCAAGAAGCTCGTAAAATGGATCTTTTTACACAATTTGCTGTCGTCGTTGGCGATGAAGCGGTAAAAGACAGTGGGCTTGACCTTGAAAAAGTAAATCTCGACCGTGCAGGCGTGATTTGGGGTTCAGGAATCGGAGGTCTCAAAACGTTTGAAGAAGAAGTGCTTTCTTTTGGAAAAGGCGACGGTACTCCGCGTTTTAATCCGTTCTTTATTCCTAAAATGATTGCCGATAGCGCTTCCGGAATTCTTTCGATGCGTCATGGATTCCGTGGACCTACTTATGTTACGGTTTCGGCTTGTGCCTCTTCTAACAACGCTATCATCGACGCTTTTAACTACATTCGTTTGGGCAAAATTGATTTTTGCTTGACAGGTGGGTCAGAAGCTGCCGTTACGCAAGCGGGTGTGGGTGGATTCAACTCCCTCAAAGCCCTTTCGGAACGTAACGACGATTATTTAACGGCATCTCGCCCGTATGATCAAGACCGTGACGGTTTTGTGTTGGGCGAAGGCGGTGCAGGATTGATTCTTGAAGATTATGACCATGCGATTGCCCGTGGAGCTAAAATCTACGCCGAACTTATCGGTGGTGGCATGTCTTCGGACGCGTATCACATCACTGCTCCGCACCCTGATGGTATCGGCGCTTATTTGTGCATGAAAAATGCCCTTGAAGATGCAGGTATTAACCCTGAGGACGTGGATTATGTAAATACCCACGGAACATCGACACCGATTGGAGACCCTCAAGAAATTAAAGCGATTGAGCGGCTTTTTGGCGAACATGCGTACAAACTCAACATCAGTTCAACCAAATCAATGATTGGGCACTTGTTGGGAGGAGCAGGAGCGGTAGAAGCGGTGGCGTCGATTCTAGCTATTCAGCACGGAATTATTCCGCCAACCATCAACCACTTTACGGATGATCCAGACATCAACCCTCGCTTGAACTTGACATTCAATAAAGCGCAAGAACGCGAAGTGAAAATTGCACTTAGCAATACTTTTGGCTTCGGTGGACATAATACTTGCGTCATATTTCGTAAATTTGAAGGATAAAATTCATCCCAATTGCCTACGGTATTAAATCCCATAATTGATTTCTTCAAGCCTGGGAACTTATCCCCAGATAAGAAGTTTAAAAAGGCCGTGGAGCTAATCATCGGCGCAAAACCTTCTAATATAGAGGTTTACCAGTTAGCTTTTCGCCATACTTCAGCGTCTAAGGAGACGTCGATTAAGGGATTCAGAGAATCGAACGAGCGTCTTGAGTACCTCGGCGATTCGGTATTGGGCATGGTCATTGCCGAATATCTCTTCAAAAAATTCCCTTACAAAGACGAAGGATTCCTTACTGAAATTCGCTCACGCATCGTAAATCGTGAGACGCTTAATGGAATTGCCCGTAAAATCGGCCTCGACCGTCTGATTGAATTTGACGGCAGCCGTCGGGGAATGCCCCCAAACTCTTCTATGTATGGCGATGCCCTTGAGGCACTCGTCGGAGCGGTATATTTGGATAAAGGATTTCGGTTTACCAAGAAATTCATCACCAAAGAGCTCCTTACCCACTACGACCTAGACGCGCTTATCAATAACAACGCCAACTTCAAGAGTCGCCTTATCGAATGGGCGCAACGCGAAGGTAAAGAAGTGCGTTTTTCGATTGTCCAAGAAAATGGTAGCCGTCACTTCCGCGAGTTTATTTCGCAAGTGACCCTCGATGGTGAGGTTTTCGCAACGGGCAACGGTTATTCTAAGAAAAAAGCTGAACAGTCGGCCGCCGAAAAAGCTTGCGAGATTTTGGAATTGAAGTAATGAGCGTACACGAGACTTGTATTTCATCTTTATTTTGTGGTAAAAAGCTGAAAACCTTGAAATAAGCAACACGAACGAGACGCTCGCGCCATCGGTGAAATAGTAGTCAATCGTGAGACACGAGCGACTACTCAAACTTGTGCTTTGGCACTTAAAATACGAAGCCAAACCGCACTGCCATTCGGTTATAGACACGGTTTTCCCACTTCTCTATTTCACCCCAACCCAAAGGCTCGGTAGCTTTGGCATGCTGCCGCTTGTAACCGAGAGAAAGCAACAACGCGCTTCCTGATTTTAGACCAAATTTTAAGCCTAACCCTGGGCTAATCATCATTCCGCCGTCGGTTTTGTAGCCCGTTGCGTCGGCATGAAGCCATTGAAATCCGTAGCCTGCGTCCAACATCCCTAATAAGGTCACGTTGTTTTTACTTTTGGCTAAATCGTAGCGGATGCCTGCGGCAATGGGCATCAATAAGGCCGATTGGTACCAATCTAGTCCCGTCGTGAGTCCTACTGCCATGCGCGGTTTTAGTTGGACTCCGTTAAATGTTTGCAATGTTAAACTAAGGCGATTTTCGACTTGTTGTTGTGCAGGTACACTCCACGGAATATCATACACTACTCGCCCAAACAAGCCTCCCACTTCCGTCATATTGACGTAATGAGGCTTAAATTGGGCGGATGCAGTGAATGTACAACCAAGTACATAGATGAATATCAGCGCAATACGTATCTTTTTCATGTTTTCATGAGTTGGTTTTAGAGGCTCGTACAGGCGTCCCTGTCCAGCATGACCAAATTGGTTAAATTTCAACCCGTTTTACTGGAATTTTACTGATTTCACGAAGTGCCGACGGATTTGAAATATCAAACTGATAAAGTCCGTCTTTCCCAATCATCAAAAGCGTTTTGTTAGACAACGGAATCACGTCGTACGCGTCCATGTCTTTTAGATGTTGAAGTTGTTTTACGTCAAAATCATTAGCAATATTAAATGATTTAAGCCCGTGCGGGCCTTCACACAAGTATAAATTAGGGTAATCGACGCCCAAGCCGTGCGGATTTTGCATTGGATACGATTTCAACAAACGCGGTGTCCGTAAATCCGTAATATCAATTACATCAAGTTGATTTAGCCCACGGTTGCAAGTAGTGCCCGAACGCAACGTGACATAAGCGCGGTTGTCGGTCACCACCACGGGGTCGCACGACATGGCATGTTGGAAGGTTGACATGTGCTGCGGGTTTTCGGGGTTACTATTATCGTAGATAAACATTCCTGTGGTAGAACCGATAAACAGCTTATCGCGGTACGGGAAAATGGTTTCAATGCCCCAACCCAATCGGATTTTTGTTGAAGCCTTGGGCTGCGAAGGGATACCAATGTCAAAAAGCTGCATATCGCTTTGGCTTACAGTATATAAGTACTTGTCGTACAGCGCAAAACGCGCCATCGACCCTGCTTGTCCTTGCGCGTTTGAATTGGAAGGAGCCGTACTTGACTGAAAAGCAGCGCTGCGGCTATCCATCGCAAAAAATACGCCTCCCCACCACGAACCGTTGCTATTTTCGCAGTTGGTTTGAATAGTTTCGGTAACAATCTGCACATTTTGATCTTGAATGGCACCCGTAGTAGTATTAAGCGACCACCAAGCCCCGTCGAATTGCCCTGTTTGAAATACCTCCTTTTGGCGACTTATTTCTTTTACTTCCAACGGATTAGAAATGTCCAACGCCACTAAATCAGAATAACTATCGGCGTACAAAATATTCCCACGGACGGCCATGTCACCATTGCCTGGAATGGTGATGAATGAAATGATTTTGGGAGAGGCAGGATTGGAGTTATCGACGACGTGTAAGCCCTTTTTTTGCTCGTTGATAAACAAATAATTTCCTTTGGCGTATATTTTTCCTGGGGTTTCTAGTTCGTGCGCCGTTTCGGTGCGTACCCCTTGGCGAATTTCGGCCAATGAAATGGTCACGGGTGTGAAGCGTTTGTACTTACGTGTTTCGGTACAGCGGTCGGTGCACGACCATTGCGCAAGACCAACAATAAAAAGAATAGCTAAAAGTAAAGGTCTCATGGCAAGCGTGGGGGTTTAAGGTGTTTTTACCCCAATGACGCTTTTCTGTTCTATTGCGTTGGAACACAAATAAAATAATCACTTTTCTCTCCACCACTCACGGCTCCAACGGCGCTCAAAACTCCACCCTTTCGCCCGAAGCAGCAATGGGATATAAGCGTGTGATTCTTTGACTGAAAGCGCTTGTTGGTACAACTCATCATCCGTTAGAATAACCCTTTCGTAATGCGCTGCCCGCTTCACTGTCAAATCTGCAAAAGGGAGTTCTTCCAAAACCTCCACTCCCTGTTCAGCAGTAGCTTGTTGTAAACGGTGCTTCAAAAGCCAATTCGACGATTGTTTGGTCTGTTCCAAAGGCCGTGGGCGGTAGGCGCCCGAAGACACATTCAACGCATATGCCAAGTACGATTTTAACAGTTTAGGTCCTGAATACACTGCCGTTTCTACCAGAAGTTGGTCAGGCCAGATGCTTGTCACTACATACACCTTTTGTCGTGCCCGAGTGACCGCCACATTCAACCGATTTTCTCCTCCCCTGGCATTCAAACTCCCAAATTGAGCACGCAATCGCCCGCGAGTGTCAGGTGCGTATCCCACCGAAAAAATAATAATATCACGCTCGTCTCCTTGCACATTTTCAATGTTTTTGACAAAAAATGACTTCTTCCATCCTACCTCGCCTTGCTCGACCGTTTCTTGCAGCAACTGTTCAATCAACTGTTGCTGAGGATAGTTGAATGTCACCACACCCACCGACGCGTTGGGTTGCTCATTTTGCAACATTTTCACCAACTCTACTACCCTCTCAGCCTCTGTCGTATTACGATTTTGTTCCCAAACCCCATCCACTTTGACGTATTCAATCGCAGGAGCGCCTTCGTTTATATCCTGAAAATGAGGCAGTAACTGAAGTTTATTTTTATAAAAATGTTGGTTTGAAAAATCAATCAAATCCAAAGAACGGCTTCGATAATGCCCTTGCAGCAATGTATCTGGGTAGAAATGTTTGGCCAAATCCAACAACGACTCCACTTCCAAAGCAACCTGCTCTTTTTCGGTTTCGTCTTCATAGCGTGCGCGGTACAAATCGTACGGTGCCAACTGCTTGCTATCGCCTACAATCACGGCTTGTTTGGCCCGATAAATCGCGGGAATGCCGTACTCAGCATAGCACTGAGAAGCTTCGTCAAAAATCACCACATCAAACCATCCATGCCTAAGTGGAAAAACGGCCGAAACCGTCTCGGGCGATGCCATCCAACACGGTACCAAACGAAACACTTCCTCTCCATGGTATTCCATTAGTTTCCGTACGGGCCAAATCTTTCGCTTTTTGGTTACTTGGTGCTGCAATTCGCGGTAGGTTGTGCGGTTTTGCAAGCGATTGAAGTTCATCTCTTTGTAAGTTTGCTCGCGAAGCTGCATTCCCAAAATTTCTCTACTCAACGCCTGTTTTTGTTCAATAAGCTGCTGAAGTTCTTCTTCCCACTGACTCATTTTTAAGGATGAAACCGCCCTAAGCACAGGATTTTTTTCTTCTAAATGCGCCAACCAAGCCAGCCGTAGCGAGTTTTGAACCACGCCTATCCACGAATACGCCGTTTCAGTTTGCAGCTTTTCGTATATTTCTCGTTCCGATTCGGACAATTCATTTTTTAACGAATCCATTTCTACCAAAGCATCAAAATTGGTATCCAACGCTTTTTTAAGTTCCGCCCCGTACGCAGTCGTACCTTCCAACCGTAATAATTGCCCTTGGGTCAAATAACCCTGCCAACGTCGGTAACTGTCTGAAAACTTCGAAGCCAACGTCAATAGCTGTTTTGTCACCCAATCCCATTCTTCTTTGCCTTTTAAAGTCAGTTTTACTAAAAAAGGGGCATTTTGTTGTATCTCAACATATAGTTGTTCTGCTTGCGCAATCGCGTCACTGACTTCTTCCCACCGAAGTAAGGTCTGACTTATACTCGCTTCACGAATCGAAATCGCTAACTTATTTTCCACCTCGTCCACCCACTGCTCCAGAGCTTTTCGGTTTTCAAGTCGCTGTCGAAGTTGGTACAAATCCGTCAACTCCAGCGTTAATCCAAACGAAGCCATAAGCTGCCGAAAATAATCTTTATCCGGATAAAAGAGCCATTTTACCACTGACTGACGTACCTGTATCAACGCCTCTAGCCGGCGTTCAAAACGAAGCAATTCGGGCGTTGGTACTTCATCATTTAGAATCGTATCGGTTAGTAATTTCTGCTCGTTTTTGCGTGCTTTGGCAAACCATTGCGTAAGCGATTTGGTCATTTTTCCGCTGACTTTACGCTCAAAAAAATCCCAAAGAATCGGATTTTGAAAACGTTCATGCCATATTCTTACCTGATTATCAATAAGATGAAATTTATGTAAATCATCGACATTCAACCCTTGCCCTAGCCACTCTATCGTCGATTTTTGAGCCTGTTCGTAGAACTGAACAACCTCTTCTATCGTATTTTTTACGGCCGGTATTTCCTGAAAACCTATGCGAGAAAAGTCAACCCGCTCTTCCCAAGGGTGCGGTGATGGCAACCAACGATGATATTGTTCCAAGCGGCGCAGTTTTTGTAAGAATGTCTCCAAGCGGTCGTCAAAACGAAACGTGCGAAACGAGGAGATGAGTATCGTTTGAAACTTTGTATCAGTCGTCAAATACAATTCTTTGGGTGACAAACCACATTCACTTGCCTCAAAAAGCGCCTCTTTGAAAGTATTTAGCTCACTACAAAGCTGCTCAATCGAACGACTTACTTGTAAAAACTGCCTTTCTAGCACAATCGAATCCAACGCATAATTTTGCTTTTGGTAATGTTCAACTTTGCTAATCTGAGCATCAAGTTGGTCGTACAAATCGGTTCGATCATTTTTAAAATCGTGAATAAGTGCGGCAAAGGGTGCTACTCCCACTTGCCGAAGCCGTTCGTGTACCACATCCAACGCAACCCGTTTTTGACATACTAGAAGCACACGTTTGCCACGGGCAGCAAAATCAGTCATTAGGTTCGCAATCAGCTGTGATTTTCCCGCCCCTGGCGGGCCTTCCACGACCAACGATTCCCCCTGCTTTACCCGCAACAGCGCTTGTTCTTGTGAAGCATCCTGCGGGAATGCAGTAAACGTATTGGCTTCTTTTATTGAGGCCGAAAAAGCATTCACATCTTCTTCCCTAGCAGGTTCAAAACTTTGCTCAATAAGTGCTTCGTAATCGGGTGCTAAATAGCTCCCTGCTTGCGGAAAAAACCCTAAAACAGCCTCAGGAAACAGTTTCAGTTCGCCAGTTTGTTCCAAAAGTTCAAGGTCTGCCTTCGAACATTCATCAAAATACTGCAACGTATCCTGAAAAATATCTTGATTAAAATTCAGTTCAAGCGCACTTTGTTTGAGTAATTCGTACAACTCCGTCCGAAATACCAACGGGTCGCGGCTCAGTTCTTCCAAGTTTTTTTCTAATAGCTCATCAGGAATAGTTATCTGATTAAAATACCCATACGCTAGCAAAAAACTACGATTGAGCAAGGTAGGTTCAGGGCGACGAATAAGCGCCCAGTACCCTACATTTTCTTCAGTCGTTTGAAGAGTTACGGGAAAATATACCAAAGGTGCGTGTATCACCGTACCATCCATCAATTTCCCTCTGACAAACGGATAGCCCACATACAAATCCTCTGAACCCCGTTCTTCTTCGATAAATCGCTCTGTACGAGCCAATTTCCTCAACCGCTTGCTTATTTCATTCCCTTTTTCCGAACGCGGGTCAATCACCTGTCCCAACCGAACCGTTTTTTTCTGGGCAATCACGTCGCACAAAACATCAAATGCCGAGCGGTTATCTACAAAATCTAACGCTTTCCAATCCAGAAACTGGTCAGCCGAAAGAGTTGATAACAACAACGAACGATTACGGCTGCTCAGATTCGTCAAACGACGCAGGTACTTTTTAAGAATATCAAGAGTCAGATTCATTCTTTCAACGCGGAAATAGGGAGTAAAACAAATATACACCTACTTGTTTAAGTTCGATAAACTTTCACGATATTTGTCAATGGTATGCTTGCAGACCACCGACGATTTGATAACGTATAATCAACCCTAAAAACCAAAATGCAGATAGCTCAACAAGTTCTTTTTGCCGTGGCGTTAGGACTAACGGCATGGCTTATTTCAAAACGGGTAGGAATCATAAAAAAAACGATTCAGCTAGGAAAATCCGACAACCGAACCGACCGCCCCAATGAACGCCTGAGTACTATGATACGGGTGGCTTTTGGTCAAAAGAAAATGTTTGACCGCCCCGTTGTTGGGATTATGCACTTTGTCATTTATGCGGGTTTTCTGCTGATTAACCTCGAAGTGCTCGAAATCGTTTTGGATGGTTTGTTAGGCACCCACCGGCTGTTTGCTCCTGTTTTGGGGAGTTTTTACCCTGTGCTTATCAATTTCTTTGAGTTTTTGGCAGTAGGAGTACTTGTGGTATGCGTCATTTTCTTAATTCGTCGCAATGTAACCAAAGTAGAACGCTTGCAACCTTCTCACCACCGCGAACTAAATGGTTTTCCCGTGTTGGATGCCAACGCTATTTTGGTGACAGAAATTATCCTCATGTTCGCTATTTTAAGCATGAATTCAGCCGATGCCCTGCTTCAAGAACGTGGTGCTGACCATTATCCACTAGTGGGTGGTTTCTTTTTTAGTACTTTTTTACAGCCCTTGTATTCAGGCTTATCAGACGGTGCTCTTGTTGCCATTGAGCGTGGCGCGTGGTGGTTGCACATTTTAGGAATTTTTGCTTTTGCTTTGTACGTTACCTATTCAAAACACCTACACATCTTTTTAGCCTTCCCCAATACCTATTTTGCTAATTTAACGCCCAAAGGTGAAATGCAAAATATGCCAGAAATCACAAAGGAAGTAAAAATCATGCTCGGTTTGGAGCAACCTGACGCCACAGAGGCTCCTGCCGAAATCGGTCGTTTTGGTGCAAAGGACGTGACAGATTTGAGCTGGAAAAACTTAATGGACGCTTATTCTTGTACCGAGTGTGGGCGCTGTACTTCTGCTTGTCCCGCCAACATTACGGGGAAAGCCCTTTCTCCACGCAAAATTATGATGGATACCCGCGACCGCTTAGAAGATATAGGAAATATAATGCTAGCCAACGGAGGCGAATTTAAAGACGATGGCAAAAGCTTGCTCGGTGACTATATCTCAGAAGAAGAGATTTTGGCTTGCACCACTTGTAATGCCTGCGTTCAAGAGTGCCCCGTCCTGATTAGTCCGTTGGACATTATCCTTCAATTACGCCGCTATAAAATCATGGACGAAGCCCAAGCTCCTAGCTCATGGAATGCCATGTTTAACAACCTTGAAACGAATCAAGCTCCTTGGAAGTTTTCACCGAGTGACCGCTTCAACTGGGCCGATAACTTAAAATAATAACAAATAAACGTCCCTATTGTAAATAATACTAAAAAAAGCGGAACAAAATTTGCTCCGCTTTTTTGTTTTGTTGGGAAAATTTCCCTGTTTTATTCACCAAAGTGTTTACGTACTTTCACTAAAGCCGAGCCAATCACTTGGTGCATATCATAGTAGCGGTATTCGGCTAGGCGTCCACCAAAAATCACGTTGGTTTCAACCTCTGCCAATTTACGGTATTCTCTCAACAAACGGTCGTTTTTATCGTCATTGACAGGGTAATAAGGCTCCTGCCCAGGCGTCCACTCTTGAGGATATTCGTGCGTAATTACCGTTTTTTCCTGCGTTCCAAACTCAAAATGTTTGTGTTCGATGATTCGTGTAAAAGCCGTTTCTCCATCGGTATAGTTTACCACTGCATTTCCTTGGTGGTTGGCAGTATCCAGCGTTTGGTGCTCAAAACGCAAGCTGCGGTACTCCAAATACCCTAATTGAAAACCGAAGTACTCATCCAATTGCCCCGTATAAACGACTTGTTTGGCCAAAGCCTCTAGTTGAGCACGATTTTGAAAGAAATCAACTCCTAGACGCACCTCGCTTCCTTCTAGCAAGGCTTCGTTCAATTTGTTGTATCCCCCAATCGGGATTCCTTGGTAGCGGTCGTTGAAATAGTTATTATCAAACGTAAAACGAACGGGCAAGCGCTTGATGATAAAGGCCGGTAAATCCACGCATTTACGCCCCCATTGCTTTTCGGTATAGCTTTTGATGAGTTTCTCGTAGATGTCTGTTCCTACCAAAGAAATGGCTTGTTCTTCCAAATTTTGAGGGTCTTTGATATTCGCCGCCTCAATTTGCTCCTGAATTTTAGCTTTTGCTTCTTCAGGCGTTTTCACCTTCCACATTTGGTAAAAAGTGTTCATATTGAATGGTAAGTTATACAACTCCCCATAATAATTAGCAATAGGCGAATTGGTGTAGCGATTAAACTCCACAAACGAATTCACGTAGTCCCAAATCTCTTTGTCATTGGTATGGAAAATATGCGCTCCATAGTAGTGCACGTTAATACCTTCTACATTCTCGCAGTAAGTATTTCCTCCGATGTGGCTTCGACGATCGATAACCAAGCATTTTTTTCCGCGTTTAGTAGCTTCATGCGCCCAAACATTTCCAAACAATCCAGCACCAACAATTAGATAATCGTACATTTTTTTTAAAGTTGGCAGTCAATACTATGGTCGATAGTCAACAATCGATGGTCTATGGTTCATACGCCAACAGAAAATCACTGTAAGCTATCAACCATGGACTATGGACTATCACTATGGAGTACCAGCAATCAACTGAAGTTAAAGTCTCCAATAAGTTATTTTCTCGTCCGTATTTTGATACATTCCTTTCAAATCTATCAGAATAGGAGCTTCTTTCATGATTTGTTTAAAATAATCAATCGTTAGTAATCTATATTCGTTATGCCCCACCGATACAATTACCGCATCATAATCATTTGATGGTTCATCCATCAACGTAAGGCCATATTCATGAACCACTTCATTGGGTGAAGCGTTGGGGTCAACGATATGGACATTAACCGAAAAACTCATCAATTCTTTGATTAAATCAGCTATTTTTGAGTTGCGGATGTCTGACACATTTTCTTTGAACGTAATACCCATCACTAGCACTTTAGCATTTTGAGGGCTTTTACTTTTATGAATCAGCATTTGTATCAAACGCTTAGCGATAAAAGCGGGCATTCCATCGTTGATTCGGCGGCCACTATGAATTACTTGCGGATCGTAACCTAGTTTTTTGGCTTTATAAAGCAAATAGTAAGGGTCAACACCGATACAGTGCCCTCCTACCAAACCTGGATAAAATTTAATAAAATTCCATTTTGTCCCTGCTGCCTCAATGACATCCTTGGTATCAATACCCATTCGGTCAAAGATAATAGCTAACTCATTCATCAACGAAATATTCAAATCTCGTTGCGTATTTTCAATCACTTTGGCCGCCTCTGCTACCTTAATCGTTGGGGCTTTATAAATACCTGCTGAAATAATTTGGCCATACACCTGCGCAATTTCTTTCAGTGCTTCGGCATCACTTCCCGAAACAATCTTCAAAATTTTATCAATTGTACGGTCTTTATCTCCTGGATTGATTCGTTCAGGTGAATACCCTATTTTAAAATCTTCCCCTAATTTCAAGCCTGACTCTTTCTCTAAAATTGGCAAACAATCCTCTTCAGTACATCCTGGATAGACGGTTGATTCATAAATGACGTAATCTCCTTTTTTAAGGGCTTTACCGATAGCACGGGATGCTCTAATTAAAGGCTTCAGGTCAGGGACTTTATAATCATCAACGGGCGTTGGAACAGTAACAATAAAGAAGTGAGCTTGTCGTAAATCGGCTTGATTAGCCGTAAATAAAATATCTTTTCCCTCAAACGAAGAGGATTCTAATTCGTGAGACGGGTCTAGCCCCTGTTGCATCATCGCAACACGCTCTTGACTAATATCAAAACCGATTACTTGAAAATGCTTAGCAAACTCTAGTGCAATGGGTAAACCTACGTAGCCTAAACCAATGACTGCTATTTTCTTTTCTTTTTTGAGGAGTTGTTGATACATTTTCATCCTTAATCAGTTTACAAATATAGCATACTACTCATCTGAGTACCAAATGAAACGGCCCTGACATTTTGCGTCAGGGCCGTTTCTAATTGACATATGTTATGAGCCTTATGGCATCAATTTCATTTCTACACGACGGTTTTTCTTCAATCCATCTACCATACCGTTGTCAGCTATTGGTTTGAAGGCACCGTAAGCGTCCACCACAATGCGGCTTGGATCTTTCAAACCTGCTTGTGACAAGTACTGCTTCACGGCATTTACACGCCGCTCAGACAAGGCTACGTTATAGCGGTCAGATGCACGGCGGTCGGCATGACCTGCCATCTGCAATCGACATTGCGTTTTATTCATCAATTCTACTACTTTATTCAATAAATCGTAGAATTCAGGCTTGATGATGGCTTTATCGGTATCAAACAATACGTTGGCAAAAATTTCTGAACAAGCCATTCCTGGGAGTGCATCTTTCACGTACTTATCGAAATCAATTTTTTGACCCGATCCTGTTACGATACTTCCAGCAGGCGTATTTGGCTCTTTGTCGAAATAATCAGACACACCATCGTTGTCCGTATCTGTTAACAAACGAGGGTCAATTTCCTTAGGTTTATTTGCTTTAGCAATTGAATCAATTTCTGACAACGAAAGGATTTTTGGAGGCTTAACCAGCAATCGTGGGTCAGTATAACGCAAGTGGTAGAACCCTTTACCAGCATCTAACGCATTGAAATCGTACGCCCATTTGCCGTTTTTCTTCTGTACGCGAAGAGGTTTTTTACCCAATTTGTAGGTTAAACTAACAGCAAAGAATCCGTACTTATCAAGTGCTGAGCTTCCTTTAGGAGTTCCTGAGAAACTATTGGCCGTACTACCTTGGTACAAACGCCCACCTTCGCCACCATCATAAATGGCCGATGGGTCACCCCCTACTGTTGCATCAAGTTTTTCAGTATTTACGTTGTTTAAGCGAAAATCTAAACCTAAATCTAGGCTTTTGTTTAATTCGTACGAAGTACTGAACCCTACTGGAATCACCCATTCTTGAGTGTATGCCGAGGCTTTTTTGTTCAAATCCGTGATGTTGTTTCGCAACGTCGGAGAATCATCCGAGCGGCGTTGTAAACGGCCAGAGCCTAATTGATACGCCGTCGAACGGAACCAAACTTGGCCTACCCCGCCGTACAAATCCATTTTCCAACGCTTCATCTTTGTGGGACCAAAAAGGAGACCTTTTAGGTTAACAGTCGCTGCAACGTCTGCTTGGAAATAGTTAGCATTAAAGTACGATTGGTAAATACGGCGTTTCATCCCTTTGAGATTACCTCCACCTACATCAAGACGTGCCCCAAAAAGGTACGTAAGTTGTTTTCCAAGAGTTAACCCTACGTGCATGGTACCACGCTCCGACTGGCTGTCGAAATTATTCGTCCCTACAGACCAAAAATCATACTCACGCAAGTCACCATAGAACTGACTTGGGCCAGCATAAACACCAAGTGACCAAGTGTTCATCTTGTAGGGACCTTCATAAGGGGCTTTCGGATTATACTGTGCTTGGGCTTCAAGCAAGTATGTTCCCAACATTAAGAACGTGACAAGCAGAAATACTTTTTTCATAATAAACTTTTTTGTAATGTTGAATAATGGGGATACGTTTATCTTTATGCCCTCTACTTATGGCAAAAATAGTATTTCCTAACCAAATTCGACAACAAAAGTAGAGATTCAATTTTTATTTCAAAAATGTTTTGTTCTTCTAAAGAAAATTCTTTTTGCCCAATTTTCAAAGCCGATGGGTTATTTTCTTTAAAATTTCGTTTTTCCATTGCGCAAATGTTCCTGCTAAAATTTGTTCACGAGCCTGACCCACAAGCCACAAATAGAACGTTAAGTTGTGTACACTGGCAATTTGCGAGCCTAAGATTTCTTCTGATTTAATCAAATGGCGAAGATAGGCTTTTGAATAAAAAGAGCTCACATAGCCGCCTAAAGTCTCATCGATTGGCCTGAAATCATCTTTCCATTTCTCATTTCGGATGTTTACTACCCCTTGGGTTGTGTACAAAATTCCATGGCGCGCGTTACGTGTTGGGAGCACACAATCAAACATATCTACCCCTAAAGCAATACTTTCTAAAATATTTTCTGGTGTCCCAACTCCCATTAAGTATCGAGGTTTGTCTTTGGGCAAAATATCACACACCAACTCGGTCATTTCGTACATATCTTCGGCAGGCTCTCCTACCGACAATCCACCAATAGCATTTCCTTCTCGCCCCATACTCGCAATAAATTCGGCCGATTGGCGCCTTAAATCCTTATACGTACTTCCTTGTACAATGGGAAACATAGTTTGGCCGTACCCATACTTTGGTTCAGTAGCATCAAATCGTTCGCAGCACCGTTTCAACCAACGATGCGTCATCTCCATAGACTTGCGAGCATACGAGAAATCACACGGGTAAGGAGTACATTCGTCAAAAGCCATAATGATATCTGCCCCAATCTTCCGCTGAATATCCATGACGCCTTCGGGCGTAAAAAAATGCAAAGAACCGTCGATATGCGACTTAAATTTTACTCCTTCTTCTGTAATTTTTCTCCCAGTTCCCGCCAGTGAATATACCTGATACCCACCGCTATCGGTCAAAATGGGGCGCTCCCAACCGTTAAACTTGTGTAAACCTCCTACTCTTTCCAGTATATCCAATCCTGGCCGTAAATACAGATGATAGGTATTGCCTAAAATTATTTGTGCTCCAATATCTTCCTTTAGCTCCCGTTGATGTACCGCTTTTACAGTACCAGCAGTACCTACTGGCATAAAAATAGGGGTTTGAATTATCCCATGATCTGTATGAACAACCCCAGCGCGGGCTTTTGAATGTGGGTCGTTGGTTACTAATTCAAATTTCATTCTTGTTCGTTTGATTGATTACTCGCGCACTTAACGCACTTTTTTTTGCAAAAATACGGGGTGATATTGGTTTATCTAGTTCTGTAACTTTCTGTATGCCAAAATAGCCAGTTATATTTGCAGACTTATTAAAAATACATGGATATACTTTATTTCCCTGATTGGCCTTCACATCCTATCATCAATACATCATTAGGTTTGCTAGGCATAACCGTTCTAGTCCAACTCTATTATCTTTTGGGCGTTTTTACGAGGCTACTTTTTAGGCGTTCACCAACGCCTCCTTCGCAGTTACCTCCCGTAACTGTTGTGGTATGCGCTCACAATGAACTCGAAAACCTGCGCACATTACTTCCAATGCTCAATGAACAAGACTATCCTAACTACGAAGTGATTGTCATGGACGACCGCTCGGTGGATGGCACCGTCAATTTTGCCGATACCGAAGCCAAGCAATGGAAACGGGTTCGTTTTTTGCACATCGAACAGGAATACGAGCATGTCACACCCAAAAAGTATGCCATCACTACAGCCGTACGTAGCGCCAAGCACGAAATTATTTTACTTACCGACGCCGACTGCCGCCCTACAACCGACCAGTGGATTAAGGGAATGGTTGCTTACTTGACCCCCGATAAACAGATCGTCATTGGTTTTTCTCCCTATGAAAAACGATCAGGTTTTCTTAATCGCCTCATCCGTTTTGAGACCTTTTATGCAGCCATTCAATACCTCTCACTTGCCTTAGCAGGAAAACCCTACATGGCTGTTGGGCGAAATTTGATGTATCGAAAATCACTTTTTTTACAAAACAAAGGTTTTTATACCCACTTGCGAGTGACTGGAGGAGACGACGACCTGTTGATGAATGAAATTGCCACCCCCCAAAATACTGCCGTTTGTCTCGACCCCGATACATTTATGGTGTCTATTCCTAAACGAAACTGGGCCGCATGGTATTGGCAAAAAAAACGACATCTTTCGGTAAGTAAGTACTACAAATTCCCAAATAAAGTTCGACTTGCTGTTTTATCAGGAACACATATACTAAGTTGGATATTTTTTATCGGTTTAGCAGCATGGGTTGGACTCTCCTTCCCGACTTTACAATTAGGGTACATTATCGTTATTGCTAGTATTTTTGGACTGCGTTTGGTTACTCAATGGATTATACTAGGGATAGCAAGTCGTAAACTTTACAAGTCAGTTGGGTGGTTTGTTATTCCATTTATGGACTTTGTTTTATTCGTTTATTACATCGTGATGTCGATAGTCATGTGGGCTAACCGACGCAAAAAAGTGCGCTGGCATTAACTCACTTGTCGGCGCAATGATTAGCTTAATTTTTCTGTTGTTATGGAAATCATCGAAAAATATTTTCCCCATCTTACTCCAACTCAACACGACCGTTTTGCGCGTTTGAAGGAGTTATATGCTCAGTGGAATGCCCAAATTAATGTTATTTCTAGGCAAGACGTTGAGAACCTCTACGAGCGCCATGTGCTTCATTCACTTGGCATTGCCAAGGTTGTACAGTTTGCCGAATTTGCTAGTATCTTGGATGTAGGTACTGGAGGGGGGTTCCCAGGGATACCATTGGCTATTATGTTTCCAGAATCCGAATTTCATTTGGTTGACAGCATAGGCAAGAAGATAAAAGTGGTAGAAGCTGTGGCCGAAGCCCTTAACCTCACCAACGTCCGTGCCGAACACTGCCGCGCCGAACAGGCCGATAGCGATTATGATTTTGTTGTTACGCGTGCCGTCGCAAGGATTACACCTTTACACGGCTGGGTCAAAAATAAAATTAGCCGCAATCACGTTCATTCTATCTCTAACGGCGTATTAGCTTTAAAGGGCGGGGATTTAGATGAAGAAATGAGCGAACTCAAGCGTAAATACAAAATCTACAACTTACAAGACTTTTTTGAGGAAGAGTTTTTTGAAACCAAAAAAATCGTGTACGTTCCAAACTAAACTTGTTCAACACTATAACTCTCTCATGAATCATGAACGAAATATTCAAATCAAGTAGCATCAAAGACCCTGTTCGTCCCAACGAAGTACATCTTACTGAAAAAGGAGTAAGCTTCAAGCTAAAGAAGCTCATTGGCGGCACTGAACAGTTTGTATTTTACAGCGACATCTCAGGCGTAGAGATTGACAGCGGTATGTTTTTTGCCACTATTCGCGTTATTCCCCGTGCAAGGCCCGAAATTGTGATTGAAAACTTCACCAAAGGGGATGCCCAACGCATCAAAGAGCTCATTTTGGAGCGTGTATAATTGACTGATTTTAAGAGTAAAAGGCTATTTAATCAAAAAAACAGCAAAAAAATATTAAGAAAATCTTGCTTGTAATTGTTAAAGCTACTAATTTTGCACCACCAAATCAGAAACGATGACGGTCAAACTCTCGAATAGCTCAGTCGGTTAGAGCATCTGACTGTTAATCAGAGGGTCGCTGGTTCGAGCCCAGCTTCGAGAGC
>JACCEC012671137.1_pt1 | contig 54499 bp, 49 predicted proteins | sample 7450121 | NCBI WGS metagenome assembly JACCEC01 (sample SAMN15323455, study PRJNA562643) | freshwater metagenome | isolation source: river surface water | place: USA:Blue River Watershed | collected 2017-08-18
GAACGATAAACAAGCGACGAACGTTGATACGATCGAAAGCACTTGGTTTAGCCAATAGAGTCTTATCACCGAACAATACAGTACCTTGACCTGGGAAAGTAACAACTGGGTTAACAGCGTTACGATATAGGTTGTCACGGTTAGTTTGGTTAGGATTGCAAGACAAGCGAACAACGTTCTTAACCTGACCACGGTTTAGACCACCTGGAGACCACCATGGGTCGTTAGTGTAATCAGTACGAGCGCATAGACCAGCGATGTCGCCGTTCAATGGAACCCAACGATACACGTCGTTGTAACGGTCATACTGGTATTTGAAACCAGAGTCAAGTACAGTGTAAGAGTTGCTAGATAACTGATTACGGAACTCGATAATCTTGTCAACTGCAGTAGAACCGTCGCCGATAATAACTTCTTCAGTATCTGGGTCTTGTGCAGAGCAGAATACAACAGCGTCTAAACGCTTCAATGCAACGTTGTCGATAACGTAGTTGATAATATCAGCATTGGCTTTACCAGTTAGAATCAAGCTAACGTCATACAATTCAGCGTTAGAGAATAATTCAAACGCTTCCATAGTTTGACCGTCAGTAGCAGACGCATCATCGAAACCACCAGATAAAGACTGAGTTAATGGAGCAGTCATAGACTTGAAAGTAGTTCCAGCCATTACGCTACCCCAGTTAGTGTTCTCAACACCACCAACAACTTGGTCAGTGTGATCCATCCACCAGATCCACTCAGAACGACCGTTGATAACGTCTTTGTAGTAGTTGTTTGTACCGTCTGGTTTCTTGTTATCAGAAGCCTTAGATACGAAAGCGTACTTTTCTAGAACTTGGTTTTCAACGCCAGAGATATAACCCTTTTCGTCGATAATGATAATGTGCATTTCATCGTTAGAACCACCGATACGAGCAGCACCTTCAGAAGTTCCTGGAGCAGCGTCAAACTCGTCGCGATATGCCCAAACAGAGTATGTTGCAGCATCAGCCATAGAAATTTTTAGAGTGTTACCTAGTTTGCCTGGGTACTTAGCAGCCCACTCACCAACCACGCCAGCACCGTTAATGTACTGAGCAGAGTAGTATTGAGCGTTGTAAATAGGCACACCTAGTGGAGTGATAGAAGCAGTAGCAACAGCTTGAACACCACCGACTGGAGGAGCAGAGATAGCAACGATCGGAGCAGCAGATAAACCAGATCCTGGAGTATCAATAACGATAGAAGTAATTGAAGATGGACCAACTGTCACAGAACCAACAGTAGCTGCAGTAGTTGCGCCACCGCCAGTTAGAGTAACTGTAGGAATTTCTCTATAACCAGCGCCACCATCGTTAATAACGATTTGAGAAACGCTAGAAGTACCAATATCCACAGAAGCAACGATAGCACCAGTACCGCCACCAGCGTCAGTAATGTAAACAGTTGGAGCAGCTGTGTAACCATCGCCACCGTCAACGATAACGATCTCAGTGATTACACCACCAACAACAGTTGCAGTTGCAGTTGCGCCAGAACCACCGCCACCAGAGAAGGCAACGACTGGAGAAACGTAGTTATAACCACCAGAAGATAGAGTGATACGCTCGATTGGACCACCAGAAAGGATAGCAGTTGCTGCAGCAACAGTTACAGTATCACCAGCTTGAGCGATGATAGAAACAGTTGGAGCAGAAGTATAACCAGCACCACCGTCAGCAACTGTAATAGCAGTAATAGCACCACCAGAAAGAACAGCGTGACCAGTAGGAGCTACACCACCTTCTTCTTGAATTGTTTCTTTAACAGTGATAGAGAAAGTAGCACCAGTTCCTGGACCAGCAAGAGTGATACTTGGGTTAGTATATCCATAACCCTTGTTTGTTACAGTAACAGAAACAACACGGTTGTTTGAGTCAACTGCAGCAGTAGCAGTAGCACCAACGCCAGTTGGGTCATTGATAGTTACTGTTGGGGCTTGTGTATAACCAGAACCATTAGTAACAACTGCGATAGAATCAATAAGACCATCAGTTTCGAAAGTAACTGTTGGTGCAGCTGCAGTAGATAGATAGCCATAGCCAGCGTTAGAAATTGTAACACCAGAAATACCACCAGAAGGTGTTACAACGGCATTCTTCATATTAGTTGTCTTTTGACGAACCAATAGAAGGTTATTAGAATAAGATAGGAAGTTGGCAGCTGTGAACCAAGACTGGAAGTTGTTATTATTTGGTGTACCAAAACGACGAACTAATTCATCTTCTGAAGTAATTGTGATTGGTTCTAATACAGGACCCCAGTCGAACTGACCAGCGAAGGCACCAATAGATGTCGCTACGGCAGGAACGATAGAGGTAAAGTCTTTTTCTACGACTGCAACGCCTGGAGATAATTGAAACGGCATTGTTGTTCTCCTTGTTAATAAAGATTACCTAGACAAAACTGTCTACGAATTTATTTAGTTTTTACAAGTTTTCACTCAGAAATTCAAAGGATCGGCTTCAGGTTTACCGTCATCGTAGAACCCGAATGGGGTTAAATCTTCTTCGATAGCTTTCATCTGCTTTTCATACATAATCTTGCGCATATTAATATTATTTAGTTCTTTAAAATAACTCTGAGTTGTTAACCAACCAAATAGGACTAGAGGCATAACTAAGTCATCGTGGTATCCTTCATCGGCTTCGTAAGAACCACGCTTCTCAATAAATGTAGAGATTTCAGAAATTGTGTCTGGGTCTGTAATTAATAGTTTGTTTTCTTCAACCATAGCTTTAAAGTTATGGCACCCAATTCGCTTAATGCGTTTATCAGTGTTCACACCTAACTGTGATTTAGCTCCACCGAAACCGCCACCGATAGACTGAACACCGTTCGCTCTAGACACCATTAGAATATTCTCGTACTCTAGTTCTTGGTGCATAATCTGAGCGACCTGATCAGATACGTTGGTTTCTATTAGAACGAATGCGTTGTTGTATTCAGTTGCAACTTTGAAAATAACTGATGGGAATAACAAAGGTGTGATGTCATTCTTCTTATACTTAGCAACGATGCGATAAGGAGTTTCTGTAATATCAATTGTTTGGATAGTTGAGAAATCTCCCTCAACACCCTGAGCAACGTCAACGACTGAACAGTAAGTGTGGTTTTTCTGAGGACGTTCAAATACGTCTAAACCATCTTTACTGTAGATAGGTTGATCCACTGTCATCTTAGCGATAACGTCAGCACGGATTAGAGTTAAGCTAGAACCTAAGAAGTTACATAGAACCTCTTGGTTGAACTTGAGTTCACCAAGCATCTTACGCTGTTCTTCAGCCCATGCTTCATCGCGACCTGGGATTTCCCAGTATGGAATAAACAACGGAACGAAACCGTTACGATCATTCTCAGCATCATTCCAGAAACGCCAGAAGTGGTTGTAACCTAGTGGAGTAGATGATAGAAGAATCTTAGTTGTTTGACCCGCAGAAATAGTTGGGTAAACCGCAGTAAAGAATTCCTCGGCAACGTTGTTTGGAATAATCGCAGCTTCGTCAACGTATAGCATGTTAACAGACTTACCACGAATACCAGACTTACCAGTTGCAGCAGTAAATACCTTTGAACCGTTTTCTAGTTCGATGTCACCCTTGTTCCAACCAGTAACACCTTGTTGCATCCACTTAGGTAAGTTCTCGTACATCGTTTGATAACGGTCAAGAACTTCTCGAGCAGCTGCAGCTTTGTTGGCTAGAATAGCAACGTTTTTGTTAGCTTGAAATAGAGTGTACCAAAGAATGTATGCGGCAGAAGAAGTAGTCTTACCTTGCTGACGACCTTCCATAAGAATAACACGACGGTTGTTATGGATGATGTCGATCTTGCGTTTCTGGCAATCATATAAAGAGAACTTTTGTAGACCGTGGTCTAGTGTTACGATGTAACAGTAGTTCTCAATAAAATAGATCGGGTCTTGTGCGCACTTAATATACTCCTGAACTTGGTCAGGAGTAAACTCTATTTGAATACCAGCAGCTTTTAAATTCGCATTACTATTATATACTTCAGCCATATTTTATAAGTCTTGTATCCACTCTTCGCTAGTTACGGTGTTTGTAGTAGTATCACCAACTGCAGTATATTTCGCAGAAGCAACCATTGGATCTTTTTGTTGTCCAACGTTTGCCATAGAAGTAGCAATAACACCTTGTGTAGAAACTGGACCAAATAAAGAAACTTTCATTTGGAAGTTAATAGTGTGAATGACGAAACGTCTTTGTTGGAATGTACCTTCAAATTCATCAGACACAATAACTGAGTTTAGAACGACAGGTACGTCTAACTTAATACCCATTTCATCTACTGCATTAATAGTCATTGAATATTCTGGAGTGAACCATGGAAGAATCTGCTCGATAATTTGCAGAGCGTCTTCTTGAGTCTTAGTAATAATATACAAAGACATATCAATGTTATATGGTACAGGTGTTCTAACTAAAGCAGCTGAGTTTTCACCAGAGTCTGCTGCGTCATTTTTCATATACTGCATACGGTTCATCTTACGCAAAGAGTCATAAGTGTACGCAATAATTTCAAACGATAGTCTTGGTAGAGAAGTTAAAGTGTGGTTTTCCAAACCTGGATCTTCATCAACGCGAACTAACCATTTTTCTTTTGGAGCATAAGAAAGAGGAACGTGTAAGCGTTGTATAGTAGTTCCATTTACAGGGTCTGTTTGTTTACGGTCAATATGAATGTTTGAAAACAGGCGACCAAACCCAATAATACATTTTCTAACTATACCGTGATAAAATACGCTATCGTTTAACATCAAACTTCTCCGAATGGGTTAGACTCGTCGAAAATTGCATTCTCCGAGACAGCTTTGTCTTTAAATACTTGGTTATCAGCAAACCCAGTAGCGTCTTCGACCTGAGGGTTGATAGCAGTGTCGAAAGACTTAAGATCTTCAAATACATCAACCTCAGGTACACCAGTATTAATCTTCTCGCTACTGTATTGGAACAGTTCAATGTCAAGTTTGTAAGTGTACAAACGACCTAGCTGATAGAAAGGCTCTTGGTGTTTAACGAATTTAATTTCAAACAAACCTTTTGTTAGAGGGTAATAAATTAAATCACCTTCGTTTGGTCTGTTTGGTAAGTATGTTGTACCGTGAATACCAATAAGGTCATTCCAACGTTTACGAGCAACAGTAAGAGTTGCAGATTGATCCATTAATAAACCGAACTTTTGAATCATTGCACCCTGTCCAGCCAAACTCTCGATGTTATCGAAGTACATCTCGATTGGATATGCGTGTTCAAACTTCGATAAACGATCTTCACCGAAGATACGGTCAGTAGATACTTGAGTACGAGGAATGTAAAGAAAGTCTTTACCGTAGATCTTCAAAGACTCGATAATAATGTCTTCGATAAGATCTTGTTCGTTAGAAGTACCTTGAGTAAAATATGGATTTGTTGCCATTCTTTACCCCATAAAGAATTCTAGCGGTGCTGACTTTGTTTTTAATTCTGTTTCTAGATTTTCAATTTCTGACGTTGCTTCTTGATATAGTTTATCGCCATCAAGAGTTACACCACCTGGTAATTGTAGACCAGAGAACTTCTTAATGTTAACTGCCCATTGTTTCTTAAACAGAGCCGTAACGTAGTGCTTCAACCATGGTTCTCCAAATACTTTAGAAAACTCAGTTGGGTTTACTGCGCGATATCCTTGGATTAGAATATAGTCACCGATAATAACGTCAGTATTCCAATTCACATCAAGATACAAGCGGTTTTGCATACGGTTGAAGCGATACAATGGGTGACCGTTTAGCTCAAGGTCAAGCATCGCTAGGTGGCTCATAACAGTTTTGTAGTAAACGATACTTGTAGATGTTAGGTCGTACAAGTCATTCAAACGTAGTTGATATTGTAAGTCAAAAATGTTCTTAGAAGAAGACGCTTGGCCGATATTTAAAATCTTAGTAACACCATAAACATAGTCTGGTGTTGTGATATACTTGTTATCATACTCGCCAAGAACCATAGATACCGTTGTACCGATATTTGGTCCAGTTGGGTTACCAGCGTCTTTGATAGTAGAAGAAGCTGTCCAAGTGCCCTGAACATTCTTTACTGTCCACTGAGTTAGTGTAGATTCTTTATCCCACTGACGGATAACTTCGCAAGTACCACCGTCAGAGTTGATAAGTTTCGTGCTGATAACTGGAATAGAAGAAGCTCCACTGACTGTAAGAATAGACGCATTAATCTTGTGTTTTAAATACATCTGTTCTACACCCTCATAGTGGTATAGATTCCAGTAGTCTAGTGCTTCGTCTAGTCTATCTTCTAGTTGAGTATCGTCAACGTTGATTTCTAGAACAGGTGCACCAAGAGCTCTAAGTGCGTATTGTTTTAATTGTTCTCTTGTAGCGACAGCCATGGCTCGTTCTCTTATTAAGTAAACTATCTATTATTTAGTTGACTTGAATGTTTGTAAAAACCTATTATATGCGTTTCTCAAAGCACTCTTATTCATAATAAAAGTAGAGTTATTAAGGTATTTTCTAGTCTTCAACCACTTTTCGTCTTCTTCGTTCTGATCTCTAACTTCAAAATCGTAAGAATTTTCAGTCAATGGAATTAGTTGGCAGATAGGCTGGCCAGCCTTAATCGTAAATGTTCCTCGCCCATTAACATACCCTTGAACATTAATCTCAGAAGAAATTGATGGGTCTAGAACTCCAATACAAGATTCAAACTCAAAGAAGTCTGTATATGGTATAGGTATCATCAAAAATTTTACATCAGACTTAATGTGCCATGGGGTGTTGATCTTTAAGATATTCTTGTTAGACCATGGTCGTCTTGGTAGGAATTTACCAATACCATCACCACTTTGAATCTGTAGAGTTGGGTTTCCGTCTAGTAATGAATTTAATTCTTCGCTTGGTGAAGCAGCGTTTAATGTATGCTCTTCAGAAACAACATCAATGTCGTGCCACGCAGTTACAACGAAGCCCTTCGTTAGAGTTTCTACAATCCCTGGGCATCTAGAGATAGTCAAATCTCTCTTGTTAGCGTTTTCTTGAAATGCCTGTCTAGCTTGATACATCCAATTAGGCATACTCTTTTTAGATTCTAGAATAGGGTGCGCAGCTGCAACTCCATCAACTGCAGAAAAGAATTCAATTTTCATAATTTAATGTTAAAGGCAATATTAACTCTTTGACGATCGCTATGGTTTACTTCAACTTCATGAGGTATCCATCCTGGCCAGACGAGTAAATCGCCATCCTTCGGTTGGTATGTCATTCTAGAAATGAATGGGGTATTATGCCCACATTCGCTCATTAAATTTGCAGGGTTGTGGAAAGTTAGATCCCCAGTACCCTCGGCTTGCATATAGTAACAAGCCACATAATCATAACTTCTATGAATGTGTAATCTATTAGAAGAATGGGGGTCATTGATATTAGTCCAATGATCAATCTTATTTATAGATGGATTAAAACGGTGCTGATAAGAAGGGTCTTCTTTCATATAGAAGTCTATCAGGTTGGATAACGAGAATTTTATTTCTTCAACTAGCCAGTCGATATTTTGGTAGTCAAAGTTAGACCTCCAACAACCGTCATTTGAATTCATCTTGGCGGGTTCTTGTTCCTTGGCGAATAAGGCTTGTTGTAATAAGTTATTTCTCTGTTCAACGCTACCAACGTTTCTAACTAAAACGTCTGCTCTAAATACATTCCATAAAATCATTTTTGAACCACCACAATAAACAATCCATTCCACCACATATCTTTGTTCTCAATTTCATTGAGTAATAGTTTGGAATACAGTTTAGTAAAACCACAAGCTGCGATACCTTGTTCAGCACCCTGTACAGCATCGGTCCAGTTAGCATCATCAAAGATTAAAATAGCAGTATCGGCTAAACAGTCTTTGACCTTAACAACTGCATTCTTAGTAGTCTCAACATCGTGTGGACCATCGTAGAAGAATAACTCAACACCATTAATCTGAGAAGTGTCCAACTGGTTTAAGTCAGTATGGAATACTCTTAGGTTTTTAATATGCTTAGTGTTCTTTGTAAATGACTCTTTAGAGTTATCTGGTAAGATAAATATGTTTTCTTGTGGTTGAATATCTTCTTTCCAGTTATCAACGCAATTAACTTCTAAGTGTTCATTATAGCCAACCGCTGCTGCAGTTGCACCCATCGCAGAACCAATTTCCAGATACTTGCTAACGTGCTGACCAATACCAAATAAAAGGTTTTGAACACGCTTAGATGTCAACCCTGGAACTTTCATTTCGTTATTATAGCTAACGCTCTTAACTAACTCGTCAGCGACAACAGTTACTAACTTGTTATATTGTTGACCGTCTTTCTTCTCATAGACTTGGTCGCAGAAGTTACAATCCCAGCAATCAAATTTACAGTTCTTAATAATCTTACGCCATGCATTGATTGGCTTATCTACTAGGTTGTTATCGTTGATGAACTCTTCAAAGTCATCAAACAGAATCTCTTCACCCTTAGCATATCGCTTAATGATATCCATTGTCATGTAGAGTTGGTTTACAGATTCTCTACCGTGCATCTTGAATACATCTACGAACTGTTTCATCTCATCCCAGTCCTCTTTCCAAGGTGGTAGGTTCGCAGTCTTTAAAGGTACACTTGGGTCTTCAACGTTCCATTTTGGACAAGATACTCTAGAGATAGAATCGTGGAAGTACGCAGGGGTTTCGCCAGCTCTTGAATTATTAAACTCGAAGTGCTCATCCATCATTGGACAACCACCCAAGCAACCTTCGTTACCAAGTAGCGACAACTTAACGCCATACTTATCTGCTGCTTTCTTACATTTAATTAAACCATCTCGGTCACGCATCATATCACGATCGAGGTTAATGTAATGGAATCCAGCTTCAGCTAGTTTAGCGATTTCGTTTGGTCTTGTAACGTTTCTTAGAATCGTATTCTTAATAAACAGTTCTGGGAAAGCTGCCTGAATCTGACCAGTAGCAACCCAGTGCGTGTGCGGGATAGTCGCTGAACGAACGCCAGCGTCATACAACTGTTTAAAATTCTTGATGAATAGATCTAGGTTTTGTTGAGTTGGAGCAACCTTGATATTATTAAAAGTTGCTGAAACTCGAATACCTAAAGTCTTTTGGATATGCAAGGCAGTTTCAATAGCGAAGTATTGATCCTGTTGCAAGATGATGATGTCTCCCATCGCATCTTGCGTAAAGGGAGGCATCCTTGAGGTAAAGTAGATATCGTAAATGTAGTTCTTGTACTCTTTGCAGAAGTCCATGAACTCATAAAATTGTTTCTCAGAAAGTTTTTGATTTAAAGGAATTGAAAACATAATATAGTCACCTAATTGTTCGTATATTACTATATATCAAATTTGGCAGAGTAGGTAATTCCTTCTTCTTCTTTCTGGATAACTGGCATTTCCATTTCAAAACGGTTATGCATTAGACGGTTACAGTCTCCGATATTTTCACAGGCTTTGATTTCTTGCTCAATTGCTTGTTTTCTAGATAGTAGATCTGCAACCTTAGAGTTATATCCGTCAATTGCAGAGATAACTTTATCAGCCATTTCTTCTAGAGTAATACCACGAGCATCAGCCAGTGCTTGAATCATTGGAGCATTAGTTTCTCCAACTTTAACTAATTCAGCTTCAGTTTTCTGTTGAGCCCAAGATTTAGATTCAAGTTCAGAAACTCCAACATTAAGTTGTACTAGACGCTTGTCGAAAATATCATCCAAAGTCAAACGCATGACTTCTTTCATAAGAGTGGTTGTGTTTGCTTTGTCTTGCTCAGTCATCAAATACTTGGCTTTTTCACCAGTAGCTTCTTGAGAACTTAACAACTGCAATTTAGCGTTCTGTTGAGTTCCGCTTCTGATAGAAATATAACCTCTATAAGAACCAAAGAACATCCAAGCCCACGCTACACCTTCATCGATAATCTTTGGATTTAAGTGGCGATATTCTACGATATCTGTGTGAGTATCTGGAATGAAACCAATTGCGTAGTTATTCCATGTACCGATAACTTGAATACCAGCACCTAAAGATCTGGCATCAATATTTTTGAATAAGAGGTACATCTTGTTGTCCCTGTTCCTGTTCGTTGGTTAGTAGTTGTAATGTTTCTGTTCTCTTAATACCAATTAGTTGTGTAATATCAGAAACTGGTTTACCTGACTCTAGTCGTTTCTGAACACCATCAGTAATCTGATTCATTCTTGTTTCATTAGTAATCACCAACTCATATGCCATAGCTAAACACTTGTTTTGAGCGTCTGGGTCTAATTGCCAGATAGCTTCCATATTACCAACACCGATACGACCATATGCTACCATATCTGTCGCAGCTTGTTTAGCTAAACGATATTCCCAATACTTGGCTTCAATTCGCTCGCAGTGTTCTGGGTCATCAAGAATATCCATATACAGTTTACCTGTTTCTGGATCAATACCCTCTGGGCTTGCGTTAAACCTTTCAATGGCTTTTAAGAATTTTTCACGTTCAACCAAAAGGCTTCTAGTTTTCTCTCTAGCAATCTCTAGGCTTCTCTTCTTTTTACGGATTTCAATATCGTGTAGTTTCTTTTGACCCTCAAACTGAGCCATAGATTTCATTTCTTCTTCTAACTCAATTTCAGCAGCAAGTTTGTCTTTCTCATCATTAAATGATTCAACTGCTTCTTGTCTAGAGTTTAGCTCAATCATCATTTGCTTAATTTTATGCATAGGGTGAATATGCGAATTAGCAACGAAGTGTTTAAGTTTAAACTCAGGAATAGACCAATCTCCAACGATTGATCTAGCGATTAAATCTTTATGTTCTTGTAGAGCAGGTAAAGTGTTGCTATTTGGTAAACGAGCCACAAAGTCACGTGGGTCTAATAATTTATTTTCTTCCATAATATTCCTCAAAAATTAAAGCGGACTCCACCCTGTTGCTGCAGAAGAGCCTCCTGGTACTCCACCACGGAATGTACCTAATGTATATCCACTATCAGAAGTGTAGTAAAATTTATGTCCGTTATTATTCTGTGCGCCATCATATTCACCGTGCATATACTGGTGATCTTGACCCATAGAATAGTTTTCCTCGCCAATGTTACCATATGGTCGAGCAACAACTTGGTTATATTCGTTTGTTTTGAAGTCCCACTTACGATAGTTATAACCACCGTTGTAAGTACCTTCGTGACCAGCATAACCAACACCAGTCTTAGAACAGATAGCTTTTTGCTGGTTATTAGCACCAGCACCTTGTGGAGAAGTTAAAATTTGGCTTGTATAAAATTGTAGAACTTGACTAGAACCGTCGTTATATAGAACAGCGTGGTTCTCATCGACGATAGCTTGAACACCAGCTCCAGTACCGTTACCTAAAATACCAATGCCTGGGTTAGAAGACGTTTCAGTAGTAAAGTTAAACTTGTCCATGTTGCTGTTAGAGCAAACATAAGTGTATTCTGTTTCTTTGAACGCAACACCAGCATCTTGACGGCTTGTCCACATATAGTTTGCAGAGTTAGCAGCACGGGCAGTTTCAGTGGCAAGAGCCATACCAACAACCTGAGTAGTTGCAGTTGAGTGAGCGTTAGCTGCAGAGAAAACCCATGCGGTAGTCTTACTTGGCGCACCTTGAATATACGACGCAGAATAAACGATCTGGTCACCAAGGTTAGTATAGCTGTCTGTTGCAAGAGGGACACGGTTTACGTTCTTCCAAGGAGAACCGTTTTGATAACCACCGAGAACGTATGTCTTGGTAATAATGCTACGATACTTGAAACCAGTATCGCCGATAGAAACGTCCATCCACTTTGAACCATCCCAGTGACGAAGGTTATTTTGCGTTGTGTTAAAATAAACTTGACCTGTGATCGGAGATCCTGGGTTTGCGGAAGATGGCGCTGGAGTGATACCATCAGACGCTACAACCTTTGAGCCATTTACATATAAACTCATTTGATTTCCTCTAAACTAAACTTGTATTTTTTACCGTTCTTGTTATTTATAATATAGAGGTTGGATTCACCTTCTTGGATAGTCCAGTTACCCTTTGTACCATCGACCGTGTTACCTTCTTCGTGCCCTTCGTTAGAAAGGTGTAAGTCGTTCGTATAGATGTTTCTCCAAGCTAATGAACTAGAACCTAAGTCATAAGCTGCGTTAGAGTTTGGTACGAAGTTTGAAGCAACAGAACCGTTAAAGTAAACAATGCTTTGGAAATTATTTGTACCGCCAAATGTATTGTTACCATTAAATGTATGACCTGCAGAAATAGTTCTTGCGTTAGAAATATGAACATATTGTGAGTGGTCATCACTGCTAGTTGTATTAGCTAACTGAGCGTGAGAAATAGTTTCATATGTTCTTAAAGAAGGAGACATCTGCTCCTGAATAGACTTAACAGAAACGATTCTCACTTTGTTACCAGCATATCCAGTGTTAGTGAATAGAGTAACACGATACATTAGAGCAGCGTCTTGGAATGGTAGTGTTCCAGGGTTGAACTGTTCTGCATATGCGTCGTTAATATTGCTGTAATATGATTTACCCATCACAGCCTTAACTGGTCTAACAATATCGTTAGTTAGGATAATCCAATAGTTTAGGTATGAGTTGTTTGGGCAATCTGAAAGAGAACCGTTACTTCCGTTGACAAGGTTATATCTTGCAGTGCTTGATGTTCCAAGAATCCATGGAACTGTAGATTCAGCAGTTTGAGTATAGTGTGCACCATCCATATAAATGGTTGGTAAAGAAGCTGTACCGTTAAGAACCTGTTGGAAATAACCATTTGGAGATGCAGCGTGTGAAACTGCATGAGTCATATCTTCGTCGATTAGATAAATCGGAGAAGAGAATGCGATTGTCGTTGCTGAATCATTGTTTAATGTATAAGACATTAAACCACCAGATTTCCAAATCGCGCCATTCACATACTGAGAAGCAGTATGGAATTGAGTATCTCTAGAAGCATTGTGACGTTGGTCGCCGATAATAACGGCAGTATTATATACGCTGTTTAGATAAACAGAAGCAACTAAAATTGTATCAGAGAATACAGATGTATCATTGGTAAATTCTTCTAATTCTAGAGTTGTTGGGTTAATACCAATCCAGTGTGTGCCGCCAGCTGCAGATAAAGTAATTGTCTTACTTGCAGTGATTGTAGACTTCTTACCACGATACCATACGTTAAAATCTGATGTTCTGTTTAAGGTAAAAACACGTGTAGAAGAATTATAAGATAAAGAAGAACCAGCTAGAGTTTCGAAGCCAGTCATATCCTTAGTTAAGTTACCAATAGACTGTAACGCTAGAACGTTAATAGCCTGATATACGTTAGCTGCAGACATGAAGCGAGTAGTTGTATCAGTGCCCGCTTCCATTTGAGCTTGAGTTACGTTAGTGGAAGGAACGTTTGTTCCACCAACGTTAGTTCCTGCTGCAAGAGTTGCAACGCCAGCGGCAAATTCGCCAGCTGGCCCACGTTTAACTAAAGTGTTTGCTACGTTTGTAACTGAAGAGTTCGCACCTGCAACAACAGCGTTGTTTAGGTTTACGAAGTTTGCATCAATTTCAGAGTTAGTTAATGGAGAACCTTTTGTAGTAATACCAGTAGATACAATGTTATATGCGCCAGCTGAAACAGCAACGGCAGCATTTGAAACTAAAGTAATCTGAGTATTAGAATCAACAGTAAGAACTGTACCAATAGTAGTTCCACCGCTGTTTGTTAATTGTTGACCAATAATAACTGCAGTAAGAAATGCAGTACCAGAACCAGTTACTGTTGGGCTAGAAGTGGAACAAGTAATTGTGCCTGCGCCAGCAACTGACGCATTTGTGACACGAGTGGTAATAGCTGCCATTTAAATTTTCCTATTTACATTCCAATGTGTTTTTTAATACTGTTTATTTCACGACGGAGTTCTTTAATACCCTCTACGAGTAAAGGGGCAAAACGTTCATATCTGATTGTTAAATATTTATCATCAATTGGAGCAGGTGCTACAATTTCTGGCATAATCTTTTGAGTATCTTGCGCAGATAAACCAACTTCGCGAACAGCCTCGTAACCAAGGTCTTGAGCTGTTTGGTTAGCTTCATAATAGAAACCAGTTAAGCTGTCAATCTTATCTAGTGCATTCTCGATTGTACCAAGACGAGTCTTTAAGTTGTCATCGGAGTAGTAAGCAGTAACGTTGGCAGTTGCTCTAATTTCACCAGCTGTACCAGAAGCACCAGTACCAACGCCAATAGATTGAATATGTAAAGAACCGAAACGATTATTAGTTTCACCAATATCGCCTGAGCCATTAGTACCACGTTTTAGAATCTGAGTAACTGAAACGCTTTGCATATAGCCAACGTTAAACACGTTATCAGATTGACCTAAGTCACCAGAACCAGAAGTACCAGTCTTTGTTAAAGAAGAAATAGTTGGATTTAATACTAAAGCAAATGTTGGGTTTCCGTCTTTACCATCAGCGTTTGTAATTGTTAGAGAGTTACCCGCAACAAAACTACGAACGTATGCAGTGTTAGTAGTTGTTCTACCAATCCAACCCACACCAGTAGTGGCAGATAGACCAGCTAAAGTTGCAGAATACGCTTGAACGTCTGAACCGATAACAAGACCTAAGTTTGTACGAGCGCCAGACGCTGAAGAAGCACCTGTACCACCGTCTTCAATAGTTAAATCTGTGATACCAGTAATTGTACCACCAGTGATATCAATTGTGTTTTTATTTTGTGTTGCAATAGAACCAAGACCTAAATTAGTTCTTGCATTCTGAGCGGTAACAGCACCAGTACCACCGTGTTCCAACTGAATAACACCATCAACGTTAGATGCGTTACCAATTAGAGAACCAGATACAGTACCTTGTAGATTACCAACAACGTTACCAACGTGAACACCATAAAAGTTCGTTGCTTTTAAATTTCCACCTGCATCTCGAATAGCTACTGTATTTGCAATAGCTTCAGATGCTGGAGGTTTACCGTGTACTAAATCAGCGTCTAAAGTTGACCCAGCGCCAGCATTACCTTCTAAAATAGAAAGCATGTTTACAGCAGTGAACGCTGCGGAGTCTAGTTTTTCTCCAACTTCACGGTTAATAGCGTCAAAATTATGATCGACTTCTTCGATCGTTAAAGGACGCTCTTTGTCTTGTCTTAGGTTAATAGCAGCCATTAGTTACCTTTTTCCAATAATTGCATTAGAATACTTTTGATATCATTCATATCACTCTTAATTGTATTTATTTCTTGTTGCAGTTGCATTACTGAAGATTGAGTTTGTTTTTGTTCTTCGTGTTGTTGTAATGCTAACTTTTTGTTTTCCAAATAAGTCTTATAACCACGAGAATCTATATTTACGACACCCCCAGAGGAGGTGTCTTTCTTTAGATTCTTATAACCCTCGACGCTAACTAGACTCATGACAATGCCAATAATCTAAAGTTCTTAACCTTTGGAACGTACACTGGGTTGCTAGACTTCATAACAATCTTAATTTGCACGTTGTTAAAAGGTTGTAAACCAGTAATGTCGATATTCTTTTCAGTAAACTTACCTTCTGCGTCATAGCTATCTGAAGAGAAGTTGCTATCAGTCCATGGTAGTTTTCTTAGGTCAACATCACCAACCCAAGTTCTGTAATAAACTTTGATCTGGGTATTGTTAACAATACTTGCATCAAATAGAACCTTGATTGTATCAGCTGCTTCAGAAAGACTTAGAGTTCTAGTCACATAGTTCGCTGCGTTATGTGTACCATATGGAGCAATATCATCAACATATTTATCATAGACGGAGATATTGAAATCTGGGTCAGTGATCATATCAATAGTAGCAGTTGTACCAAACACACGGTCTAAGTAAACCTTAGTCACATCTAATTCAGCGTTACCAGCGTATGTTGTTTTATCTTCAACAGTTTGAATATTCTTAACAACATAAGTTCCATCAATAGCGGCATCAACGCCAGAGATAACGATAGTCTTACCGATACCAGCAGAAGCTAATAAGTTATCAGCAGTATCAATATTTGTACGGATGATACCTTGTGTACCGTTGTTCTCAAACACTAGACTTGGAGTAGACTTGATATAGAAAGCAGCAGCACTGATAGAGTTAGTTGCAGAACCAGTTAAAGTGATAGAAGTGTTAGAGTTTACAGTTTGTACAGTACCAACAACAGCGTTATCGCTTAAACGGTGTAGAGTATTACCTGCAACAACCTGAGAAGTAAACAGAGTATTCACGCCAGTGATTGTAGAACCAGAAGAAGTAATTGTACCTGTACCAGTTTGTTGTAGGTCAGCTGCAGCTAAATCAGTAGCTTTCAATAACACGCGAGTATCAATAGTTGGAACGTTTACTGTAGACGCAGATTGGTTATTGATTCTATTAGAAACTGCATATGTAGCAATTTGTTGTAAATCAATAACAGGAGAAATAGCGTCGTTTAATGAAGTCATAACTGCTCTGATTTGTAGAGGAGATGTTACAACGTTATTAACTGTTGGATAGTTCTCGTGAGATGGTAAGTGCATACGATATTGGAAGTTCAAGTTCGTATTTGGCACGAAAGGTGTATATGGAGTAAACTCTTGATTCTCTTTCATGCTCTTAACATAGTAATCAATCTTAGTATCTGGGAATAACAGATCAGAAGACTTATAGAACATAGTGTCCATAGACAAGCCACGAGTAATCTGAATACCAAGACCACCATACTCGCCAGTAATAAAGTCAGCAGTTGTTCCGCTTAGTAAGTTATTACTTGCAACGTCAGTAGTTGTAAGGTTGATAATGAAAGAGTCTTGCTCTAAACCAGTAGAAAGAACAGTATGTTTAGTATTCAACAGAGTTGCTGGAATACCAACAGTTGTACTTGCTGCACCATAATAACCTTCTGGGAAGCCAGACATTGTAACATATTCACCAGCTAATAGACCGTGATTTGGAGCATATACACGAACATATGTAGAACCCTTTGTAATCTGTAAAGGGTTATTAGAAAGAGTAATCTTTTCTGGTGGAATAGAACGTAGGTATAGCTCAGAGCTTACAGAGGTGTTAAACTTAGCAGTCTTCAATACGAACTTAGCGTCTAGTAGAGTGTGGATTTCCCACTCACGTGCGTTCTGAGAAGCGTATAGAGAACCAGTTAGAGGCTGACCAGAGATAGTATTAGAAGTCAGAATATCAGTCTGACCCATTTCAGAAACATATACTTGAGCACCTGGTTCATCAGTCATAATAACGAATGCATATGTTTCGTTATCTTGTAGATAAATTGGAGATTTGAAAGTAAATGTTGTCGCTAAAGAACTATCATCAGACACGTGAATTTGATCAGGAGTCTTAGTTACTCTAGAGAATGGAATAGTCTTAGTAGAAGAAGGCACACCATTGTCTGTTGGACGTAGCTCAACAGAGATTGGACGACGACCAGCTTCTGCGAAGTATAGGTCTAGAGAAGTAACGAAGCAACCACCTGGGCTGTTAACAGTGAATGTCTGAGCAAGTGGGTCGTATGTGTATTGATACAGAATCTTAGTATCAGTAGTTGTACGACGAACTGGTGGTAAACCTAGAACACGAGAGTCTTCAAAGGCAGTAGACTGAACAAATTCAACAGCACGGCTAGAAACGATTGTACGTTCTTTGTCTAGAGAGATACCCTGAGCGTAGTAGACTGCAGAACCAGTTGAGTCAAAAGATGCATCGCTGTTAGCTTGGTTATCAGATAACTTGAATGTTCTTTCACCAGTACGGAATGCAACAGACTCAGTTTCTGGGATATAGAATACACCAACACCTAAACCGTTAGTATCAGTGATAATCTTATCACCGAAAGTCTTCATAGTAGAAGCCACAGAAGCAGTAGAGTTACCGTTGATGTCAACGATTGTAACACCGTTGAACGAACCGCTAGTTCCAATTGCGACAGAACCAGTTAGAGTTTCACCGATAGCAAAACCGTTCTTGATGTTTACAAGGTTAATTTCTTGTCTGATCGGACCAACGTTATCAGAAGTGATAATTTCACCACCGAATGCTACAACACCAGAAGCCTTTAGACGATATAACTTACCACGGTTTTGATCAGAGTAAGACGCAGTAGAGTATGCGCTGAACGCAGAAATCTCAGAACCATCTAAATTAGCAAGGGTGATAGTACCACCGTTAACAGCAGTAACCTTGAACTTACGAAGATTTAGCTCTTTAGAAGTAGCAGTGTTGGTATTAATACCAGTGCTTACAGGGATACTGTTTCCAGTGTGATCATCGTATTGAGTAAGAGCAACTGAATTGTGGAAGTCTAGGTTGTATAGAACAACTTGGTGACCTGGCTTAATACCGTTAGAATCAGCAACAACTAAGTTGAAACTTGTAGCTGGCGCAGCTAAGTTTGTGATAGAAACAATGCTAGTTGCGTTGTGTGTAGTATTAGATAAAATATCGCCAATACCGAAAGCTGGTTCAACACGACCACCATCTTCACCTAGAAGGTCATAATACTTTTGACCGTTGTAAGATCTTCTTGGATCATCGCTTAGGATGTTGTTCTGTAGATCTTCAAACTTGAAGCTCATTAAAGAATTACCAACACGATCGACGATAAACTTATCTGCTGGGATAACGAACTCAGAAACTGGTTGGTTATCGAAGAATGGCCAGAAGCGAGTCTTAGACTTTAGGTTCTCTGCGACGAAAGTAATTGGACGAGAACGCATATATGGAATGTAAGACATATCCACAACACGATCGCCATAGCTTTGTGCATTAGTAGTAGAAGTTAGAGTAGTAGTGATACCATCTCTAGTTTGGTAACCAGTCCAGTCAGTGAAAGTCTTTTCGTAACCAGTAACTTGGATACCACCAACCCACTGTCTAGTTTCGCTAGTTGTAGTTGTAGAGTTGATTGAAGTCCAGTTAGTCTGCCATTCATTCCACTTAGTACCTGTAACACCTAATTCATCTGCAAGATATTTAATTGCATCATAGTTGTTATCATCAACAGCAACTAAGTCTGGACGACGGTTAACAGACTTCCAGTTATCACCTTCTGGGAATAGAGAAACTTGACCACGGAAAGCACCCATAGAGATGGCGTGAATATCCATAGTACGTGTAGCGTTATTATTGAAAATATAATTACGCTCAGTGTATGGTAGGGTAATTAGGTCACCAGTCTTTTGGTAAGTTCTGTTACCACGGTCAGAACCAGATGCTAAGTCTTCAACGATTTCTAATGCATTAGTGTAGTGCATTGGACGAAGAACTCTATTCTCAGAGTCAATAGAAACTCTGTAGTCTTCATTCTGAACGTCGCCGATACCGTGACCAGTAAATTGGTCAACGATGAAGCCGTTCTTGAAACGATCAAGTTTAGTAGTTGCGTCAAGAACCTGCAACTCTGCAGTATCTTTTTCTAGTAAAGAAAGAGAAACATAGTATTCAAGGTTAGAGATACGACGCTCTAACTTACCAATATCGCGCATTGTGTAGCGACGGTTATCACGTTGTTTGATAATAACGTCTTGAACTTTCTTAGTGTATGGTGGAATACCAACAATGGCCAATACCATTCCATCTTTTGGATCTTCTGGTTCCTTAGGAGAAACACCTGGAACACCATTAACAACTGTAAACTTGCCGAAAGAGTCTAGAGCGATCTTATCAATACGACCCACGTAGTTGGCGTGAGGTGCAATCATATCAGAACCAAGTTTTGGTAGCTGTGGATAGAATCCATTAGTTGTAGTCAAGATTGGACGGAAATCAACAACGTCTGTTAGAGAAACTTCAACCTTCTTACCAGTCTGAGAATCGTTAATAAAGTAAGATGGAATCTGTTCATAAGAAACGCCAGAAGCAGTTGTATATGAATCTACAGAGAAGTAGTTACCATCATACTGGGCAGATACGTTAAAGAAGTGATACTTGATGCGGATAGCACCGTTTGGTACTTGGTATCCTGGCTTCAACAGAATCTTACCATATGTGTAGTAAGTAGAACGCTGACCGTTATCTAAAGTGTAACGATCAGTAATATCTACGGCAGCGTCAGAGTTCCAAGTATAAGAACCTGGAGTCATTTCAACGCTGATTAGTTTGAAAATATCACCGTGCGCTAGTTCAATAGTTGAAGAGTTAATAGTTCTCTTATCAACGATAACTTGGTCACCATCAATTTGGTTAAGAACTTTAATTTTCTCTTGACCAGCAGTTGCAACTTGTTGAACAGAAGCGATCAAGAAGTAGTTGCCGTTTGGTACGTTGTTGAAGTTAACAACTTTGCGAATTGTGTCGTTATCGAAAGTGATCATACCTTCAGTAATGTTAACTGGTAGATATGAGTCAGCGTTGATAAGAGTGTAATTTGAAAGGTCAGCATCAGACAAGAAAGTCTCGTCAATGTTTGTAACTTCAAACCATGCTTTGTTAGTAGCAGTGTTCATTGTTGGGAACTGACGACGAACAACGATAGTTGTGTTCTTCTGTGTGTCAGAACCGTTTTGGTTACCACGTAAAGTCTTCACATAAGATGGACCAACTGGGAATAATAATGTTTCCTGAGAAGGTTCGAATAGTGAAGCGTTGAAAATAGTAATACGAGCATTGCTAATAGGTAATGCTGTTGGGTAACCTGCATACGCTGCAGATAGAGTAATTTGATAGTTGTTATCAACTGAAGAAACAGTACCAACTTTAACATCATTTAGGAATACAATGTCGCCAACCTTAACGTTGTCAACGAACAATGTACCAGAACCACTAATAACAGTCGGTGTACCAGAAGCGATAGAACCTTGGCCAGTTAACTGAGTATATGTTGGTTTGATGTTTGCAGAGAAGTTAGCAGAACTAGAAGTACCAACAACAGACTTAACGTCTCTCTCGAAAGAGAAACCAGAGAACATATTAATATCAAACAAACCTAGTTTGTAAGAAGAAGAAGTGCTGTTGTAAGAACCGCTGTTTAATTGAATAGCTCTAACACGTGCAGTACCTACAATATCAGAAGTAGATGGAGCAGCACCAACTGCGATGTTGCTAGTTAAACGAACTTCAGGTAGGTATGTACTGCTATAACCTGTACCACCAACTAAACCAGTGAATCCAGTGATTCTACCATTAGAGATAGTAGCAGTTGCGCTTGCACCAGAACCACCAGAAGATGCTGGTAGAATTTGTACAGTAGGAGCAGAAGTATAACCTTCGCCTGGGTCAACAATGTTTAGAGTAGTAATAACACCAGAGCTAACAGTAGCTGTAACTGTTGCAACTCTTGGTTGTTGTTTCTTTACAAGGTAAACTTTCTCGAAAGTGCTGATTGAAGGAGCTTTGTATAGGTTTTCAACCTGAACATAGTTGCCGATGTTTAAACCGATAGTTTGTTCAGCGACACGTTGAATATGATTACCTTCGTTACCATCAATTTCACGAGCTTTATTGATCTCGATAAAACGTGAAGCAATAGATTCGATTTCATAACCTTGGATATATGCTTTACCTGGGTCAACAACAAGAACGAACTTATCTGAATCACCGTAAGTAACACCTTCAGCTGGTAGAGTACCTTCTTCTAGTGCATCATAAACACCTTGGTTTGTACCATTGTTTAAGTGTTCGCGAACAGACAGTTTGAATTTGTTAACTTCGTAGTTACCAGATTCATCGTATGTACGACGAGCAAGAGTTTTCTCTAGCTCTGAGTAAGAAGCCTTTTCAACTTTCTGGTGAACACGACCGTCAACTACACGAACCAGTTCAATAAAGCGAATGTTGTCAGTTGTAACTAAGTCTAGTTTTACAAGAGAAAGTTTGATTTGATAACGGTGAGCACCTGGAGCAGCGAAGTTGTAAGAACCAGTAGCGTTATCTAGGATAGAATCATCGTCTTCTGGTGTAATTGCAGTTTCAGTAACTTTGAAACCAACACGGCAAGAAGGTGTATTGCTGAAACGACCAACGTATAGTTTTAGATCGTCGTTACGAACAAAGATACCATCAACGTAGTAAATACCAGCAGCAACGTCAACGCTGTATGCGTAACCCAAAACATCAGAAGAAGGGTTGTTAGTATAAGTTGTTGGAGTCTCACCAAGGTTACCAGTTAATTTAACAACCGCAGTGATATCGTTTAACTGGTCTTCAGTTAAACGGAAGTTTGTGGCCATCTGGTTGTCTTCAACATAAGCGATAATATTTTCACCAGGAAGTAGACGTCTAGTTTCGTTATCTTCAGCAGTACCCTCAATCTTACAGTAAAGAGTTGGGAAACCTAAGTCATCAACGATAACACCACCACCAGAAGTGTCAAGAACACGCATTTTAACACCAGATGTTTCACCAGTGATAATCTTGTTCTTAAATGTTTCGATGTAAGTTGTGATGTCGACTGTACCAGTAAACTGTTCAAGTTTAATGAAGTGTACTTTATTGTCAACGTTTACAGAGCCTGGGATAACCTGAGAACCATTCTTGAATACATGGTCACCAAATCTAGAAACTTGGTTCTGTAAAATCGTTTGAAGCTGCGTTAATTCGCGAGCCTGAACCGCATAACTTGGGCGGAACAAAATTCTGTAAAAGTCACTCTTAGGGTCGTAATCGTCAAAATACGGTTCTGTATTGAAATCTAGTGCCATTCGTTTTCTCTTTTTGTAAAGTTAAACCTATACTTTATTTAGTTAGAATTTAATAATTGTTCGCAAAGTAATTGTTTCATCGCCAGAAGGAGTGAAACCTTGTTTATTGTCAATGTACATACATTGACCAGAGAATTTATCAAAACTTGGTAACCCCACTGTAACTGCAGTAAAGTTATCAACGATAAAGTTATTATTGATTTCGCTGATCTTAATGAACACGTCGTTAGCTTGTGGAATATCGCTGTCTAAAGATTGCACTAGAGCACCAGTGTCAGTAACAGAGATAATACGATAACGCTTCTTAGACTTAGTTGAACCAACGTAAGTTACAACAGCGAAACCGTTTTGTTCAGAACCAGTTGTAGAAGTAGGAGGTGTAGAACCACCGATACCAGAAACCACAACAGTATAGATTCTGTCATCATAATAGAAGAACTCACCGATTGTTAATGGTAAAGAAGGTGTCCACTCAATTTCTGGAGTTGTAGTTCGCTCAATGTATAACTCATCATCTTTAGCGAATCTATCTGCAGTAATAGGGGATTGAATGATGAAACATGCAGAACCAATAGTTCCTTGGAATCTTTCAAAACCATCAAACACTCGTGGGTCTTTTAAGATACCAACTTGACGATAGTCGTTACCAACTGTAACACCTTGGTTTAAATCGTTAGAAATGTTAGTGTAGAACATTAAAGAACGTGCAAATAATTCCTCTGGGCAGTTCTTACCGTGACCGCCATATGGTGAAATAATAGCACGCAGAGAAGCACCGTTACCATTACCAACAACCTTAACGTTGGCATATGTATAACCCTCGCCACGGTTTGTGATATTAATTTTAACAATAGCGTTAGTGATCGGATCAATAACAGCTTCAGCCGATGCGCCAGAACCATCACCTTCGATAGCAATGTTTGCAACACCGTATGAATAACCACCAGAAATAATCTGAATGGCGTCAATAGTTCCAGCTGGAGTTAGAATTTCGTTGTTAGCTTGTTGTGAAGAGATAGCACCAAGAGAAAGGTCAGCAACTAAAGAAGCACCTTCACCGTCTCCAGAAACTGTCATTTGGGCTTTAGTATATCCAAGACCTGGATCATCAATAACAACATAAACTAATTGACCATTATCAGTAATTGCGGAGATCTTTGCTTCTGACTTAGTTGTCAAGAAGTTAATTTCTGCACCAGAACCAGTTGGATCGTCAATAGAAGCAACTGGAGTTGCAGAGTAACCAGCACCGTAACGAAGAACTGCATAACCTGTTGCAACTGTACCGTCTCGACGTAGAGTTGCAGGTTTACCAATATACTTTAATCCAACATCACCGTTAGTAACAGTACCGCTTGTGTGAGTTGGTGCAGTTGTTCCAGTGTACCCAGCACTCATAACCTCATACATTCTTGGCGGAGTATCGTCAACATATACTGTATCGCCAATTTCAACTAATGTTGAAGAAACGAACTCTGGAGAAGTAATCTGTGTACCAGATGACCATGTTGGTGCAGTTGAACCGAAGAAACCGTTTTCAACTACTGTATATAAGTTAGTGAACCAAGAGAATTGCTCATTAGTGTAAACTTCTAAACCTTGTTCCCAAGGAGTACCGAAAGAAACGTCTGGTGAGCTTGTATAACCATCACCAGAATCGACAACAACTGTTGAAAGAACACGGTCGGCATATAACTTAGAACGAACTGTTGCATATTGACCTCCACCACCAGTAATAACAACTGGGGGAGCAGTGATGTAACCAGAACCAGCATTAATAAGAACAACTTCACGAACTGCGCCAGTTAAAGAAATAGAATCAATAACGCCAGTTTCAACGTTAGCAGTAGCAGTAGCACCTGCGCCACCACCACCAGAAATTGTTACAACTGGATTAGTATAACCTGTACCAGCTGTCACTAATGTGATAGATTGAACTGGAGAACCAGATAGAACTGGGTTGATTGTAGCACCTGTACCGAACGGATCTTCAATAATGATAGTTGGAGCAGAAGTATATCCTGAACCATTAGTAATCATTTGAACGTTTGTAATTGCACCGTTAGTAACAGTTGCAATTGCAGTGGCACCTTGACCACCACCGCCAGCGATAGTGATAATCGGAGAAACATAGTTCTGACCGCCAGCAGCAATTGTTAAGTTTGTTACGCTAGAAGTACCGATAACAGCAACAGCAGATGCACCGATACCAGTTGGATCAGTAATTTGTACTGTTGGTGGTGTTAAGTATTGAACACCTGGGTTATCTAGATCAATGCTAGTAAGGTTCTTATCATTGCGTGTAGTAATTGAACCCTTTAATGTTGTACCAACATATTTCAAAGCTGCGCTACCATTCAAGACTGTACCATAACGGTGAGTCGGAGCAACGTTAGATAAAACACCTGGAGTTACAACCTCGTAGTAATCTTTAGAGTCGTTGTTGTAAATTGTCTGACCAAGGTTTACGTTGTTGTTTGAAATAAACGGAGATGCAGTACCAACAGGTGGAGTGAAAGAGATAGTTGGATTTGTATATCCAGTTCCTGGGTTTACAACCTGAGCCTGTGTAATATACAATGGATCAGATTCTCTGTAACCGTCTCCAGTAACAGAAATAAGAGCAGTAGAATATCCTTCACCTTTACTTGTGATGAAGATGTTATCAATTGTACCGTTTGAATAGAAGTGGCTTGTCAAAGCAGAAACAACTGGAATGTATTCGTCTGTATAGAATTTGTTACGAAGGTTAATTGGAATGTTATACATGAACTTCCAAATATAACCATCGAGGGTTTTAATTGGCTCTAACTGAGTACCAGTTGGTTTATTTTTAGATAGAGCATTGTTGTTATTGTCAAGGCACTTATAGACGTTATATTCGTCAGTAACAACATAGAAGTTAGAATCTTCCAACTTTTGTGTACCGCTTGCTGCCATACCAAGAACGGCACGGAGTTCAGCGCCAGAACCAGATGGAGATGTAACAATAACATTTGGTTCTGATGTATAACCAGTACCAGGTGTTAATAAAACGATACCAGCGATGGCACCGTTAACGATTTCAGAAACAACTGCAGTGGCACCAGTGCCACCACCACCTTCAATCGTGATTGTGATATCGTCAATGTTGATATAACCGTCACCACCAGAGATTAAGTTGACGCCAATAATCTCGTCGCAATAACGATCATCATACATGTCGTAAATAACATCAGACGCCCAATCTCTTCTTTCAATAACGAAAGCAACGTCTGATGGTTTAATTTCTTTAATTGTGATGATCTCATTACGAACCTCATGTTCATATTTGAGACTATCAACAGGATAGGGTGGGTTATTTTCATCTTCCCAAGAAAGAGTTTTACCTAAAAAGTAAAAATATGATGATGCACGTGTTACCACGTTTTGGAAAACACCTTCTGCTAAAGACTTATACAGAATGGTTTTTACAAGCGATGTATTTGCCATTTAATTCGTTCCGTTATCCTGTTGATATATCATAACAAATATTTATAGGATCAGCTTACAGTTACTTTCCAAGTAACAGCGATTGTATCACCAGCTTGCTTGTTAACAACTGGGAATACTGTACGACAAAGCATTGTACCGTTAATAGAAGCGTTGAAAATACCAGCTTCAGTGATAGCACCAGTACCAGTACCTGCTGGGAAAGTAGCAGTGTAAGTGATAGAGTTGTTTTCTTGTAGGTTACCAGATAGCAATACACGACCAGTTTGAGTGCCTAGAGTTGTGTCAGCGTCAGCTGGAGAAGCAGTACCAGTACCAATACCCATATGTGACATGTGAGTTGGGACGTCTGCAGCTTGTGCAATCATCTTACCTGCGATGTAAATTTTACCAGTAGCAACAACTAGGTTTGGTACTTCAAATTCTTGAGTCACTTCACCGTGTTCGTTTGTCTTGGTAATCTTTACCATACCTTTGGCTTTAACGCCAGAATCAATTAATTGTTCGTTCATTTAAATCTCCTTAATTATTGAGCTTAAGATGTCCATTCCGTAGCTCGACCGTTTGCGTAAATCTCAGCGAAGTAACCACCTTCTTCATATGAATTTAGAACCATATAACCAGCGTTACCAAATGCTGCTGCGTCAATTACATCATCTTCCATATTTAGGGCAACTTCCAAGTAAGGATATGTACCTTCTTGCATAGAAACCACTGAATCTGTATCCAAGATTTTTTTAGAAAACACTTCTGTAAAGTCTACAGCAGTGTTTTGCATAACAACAACGCTATCTGTATCTAAGATAGGTTTAGTAAATAGTTGTGTAAATTCATCAATTGGTAAAACACGTTGGTTAAGAGCGTCTTGACCAGTACCAAAGAATTTATCAAGTTGCATTCTTACATCTGTTGTTGGGTCTGTCACCAACACAGTAGTTTCAATTAACTTGTCAATATTGAAATAATAATATGTATCCCATTGCTCAGTATTTAATGAATCTGATAAATCTTTACCAATATCAAAATACCAGTAGCTATCATCTGGTGTAGGGATAAGATCGTATAAAGTAACACCAAGAGATTTGACAAGAGATGTAAGAGCAAGAGAAAGATTAATCTTGTTGTTAATCGAATACTCACCGAACATTGCCATACCAGCTGGGTGTAGCATTGAACGAACGACTGATGCATAAGACTCTAATTGTTCGTCAATCTTTAAAACATAAGCGAAGGCTTGATAGTAGTATGAGTCTTGAATGAACATAGAATCATCTAAGAAGCCATCGTTTGTTCTGTAATATCCTGGGTATTTTGCAACAGCGCCAAGGGATACGTTTAACAGCGCAGGGTTACCAGTAATTGTGTCTTTAGCGTCAACGAAGAACTGTCTTGCAACTGTACCAACATATGCACCGTCAGAAAATTCATGAGACCAGTAATCACCCCAGTTAATATAACCACCTTCTGTAAAGCCAGAAGTTTTATCAGAATACAGATAAGAATATTTCTTTCCTAGGATAACTTCACCAAGTGCACCAGAACCAGTATCTCCTGGTTGAGCCACAATAGAAACGAAACAAGAAGTATATCCCTCTCCGAGTGTGTCAACAACAACTTTGGTTACAACACCATCAGCAATAGAAGCTGATGCAGTTGCGCCTGAACCACCACCGCCACCAGTAATTGTAATCGTCGGCGCAGATTGATAACCAGAGCCACCGTCAGTAATATCAATAGATACAACTTTATCTACGTCGTTGCCTACACCTAATACCGCAACAGCAGTTGCTGGTTCTGTTGGGTTACCACCAGATAAAGTTACAGTTGGAGCAAATGTATAACCAGATCCTCCGTCAGATACATAGACTGTATTAACAACACCATCTTCAATAATAGCGTGACCAGTGGCACCTGAACCGTTACCACCAAAAGTTACAGTTGGAGCTTGAGTATAATTCGTACCACCGCTGATCAAATTGACATAACCGACAGTACCTTCATCTAAAGAGTAACTGATAGAAACAGGAGCTTGGCCAATCTTCTTCTTTGTAGAAACTGCCGATGTTGGCAGAACTGTAATAGAAAAGTCTGTTGAATATCCAAGAGCAAACTTAATAACGTCAATTGTTTTTAATCCACCGTCTTCATATGTTTCTAGAACTTTAAACCAGATAGGAGTACCTTCACCAGAAGATACTTGGAAAACTTGTCCTGGTCTAAACCCTTGACCACGGTTTTGGATTTTAACTCTTGTTGTGCAAGGTAAAATCTGACCTTGGAAAGAAGATTCATATTTAATAGAATCTCCTGGAGAGATTTGACCGTAGAAATTTCTATCTAGGAAAATCTCATAGATGTTTCTAGATTTATCAAAAACTAAAACGTTTTCAATGTTAGCTGTAATTCTATTTGCAGCATCAACACCTTTTACAACATCAAGGTTGTAAATTTTCTTAGAAGTCTGAACAATAACAGTTTTACCAATAAGGTCAAACGCATCGCCTTGATCCACGCGAACAAATAAAGAAACGTCTTGCGTCCAGCGACCATCAGACACTCTAAGCATTTGACGTCCTGGGTAATCCATATAAACGTCTTTACCAAATAATAAGCGGAATAGAAGTTTATATGATGCCTCAGAACCTTTAGCAAGATACTGATCTTTGATGTGCTTTAGAAGGAATCTCTCAGTTGAATAGTTTGTGCTCACAATAGGATAATTGTGAGCAAGTTCAGCTTTGAAATACTTAATAAAATCTACAAGAGTATCATCAATATCTCTTAGCTTTTTAAAATCAACAGAGTTATTATCTAAGAACTCATAGTACGCTTCAACGAATGCAACAAACGTTGGATACTCTGCTCGAATAAACTCTGGCAGTTGAGAAGCTGAAAGATCTTTCAGCTCAACTCTTTGTAGATTTTCTAAAATTGTACCGTTCATACGCTTCTGATAGAAGTAAAGATATAGTTCTTACCAGCTTGGTTAGAACCAGCTGCAGTCATATCGTTCACGACTTTAACTTTCAAATACGATCTAGCGACTTGTACAATTTGGTTATAAGCTGTAACAACGTCGTATGATTCTGGTTTAAGAATAAATTCGAACGCTGCATCCGCCATAGAAGTGATTGTCAGGTTACGAACGATCAAAGTACCCTTTGAATAATTAACTTCACCAATTGTTGGGTCTACGATAAATTTATTCTGATTCGCATCGAAGTAGAATAAACGTAAGTTGCCTTGTCCATCATCGTCAATGTAGTGAATATTCGCAGAGTTGGGAATATAGAAGCCAGTCGACAATACAGATTCTGCAGGAATTGTAGAGTTAAAAATTGGGTTAATCATATTTAATTTATACTCAGAAGATAAGTTGTATCTTGGAGTAAATTCACGACGAACCAAAATCTTTGTTGTGTTGTTTACGATAGCTTGATCTGAATTATCAATCAATTGAACCAATTGAGAGTAACGGAAAATACCATCGAACTTTTTAAGGTTGATGTCATCATAACCGTAAATTGTTTCACGAATAATAGTTTCTAACTGAGCAGGAGTTTTATCAGAAATCTTAGCGTTGTAGTATGCAGTAACGTCAACCTGAACGTTGAAGTATTCTGGGTCAACGAACTCTGGTGTAATAGAAACGATAGACTTCGGAGCAATGATGTTAGTTCTGATGTAGTCTTTTTGAGCTTCAGTTAGTTTAGTTGAGTCTGTTGGTTTCACACAAATAAAGGTCTTACCATAAACTGGAGGGTCATTATCTTCACCACCCCAAACAACGATAGAGTCAGCCTGAGGGAAGTTTTTATAGATTAGAGATTTGTAGTCTTCAGTTGTAACCGCACGGTTTTGAGCAGCATATAAACGAGGTGCGTTATACTTGATAGAATCAATATCTTCTGGAGAAGAACCGCCAAGGGCTGGAGTAGAGGCTAGTACAGTTAGACCAGAACCTAATAATGCAGAGCCAGCATAAGAGAAAGTATTCGCGCCATTAGGAGATTCTAGTGAAGACACATAGTATTCTAATGTCAAGTAATTACCATCAAGTGGTTTATAACCAACAATACCATCACCAAAGTAGACCTCATAGATACCGTCGTCAAGTTCTTTAATAAAGTATGACTTTGTATTTGAATCTAACTCAGTCATAGATTCAGCTGGAGTGTAAACAATGAATGTATCATCAGTTGCAGTATCTCTAATCTTAACTTTCAGAGTTGTTAAGTCAACGTTGGCGTTAGGAATGATATACTTTTGACCAGGTTTAATGTAGTAGCTGTATTGTAAAGGTGTACCTTCAATCAATTCAACGTCGTTGAACGTATACAAACCACCAACCGCAACAGTTGTAACGTCAGAAGTATTATAGAATGTGTAAGAAACACCGTCAATAGAAGTTAAGAAAGGTTGGTTTGCTGGTAAAGTAACAACCTCTGGGTTATATGTTGGAGCTGTAATAGTACAGTTCACAAATGCTTTTGAACACTTGGCAGAGTTAGGGACATAACCCAACATTTTAGCTAGAGATACAACAGATGATCGCTTAGAAGCTGAATCCAAGAACATCTCATTAACTGCTAAGTTTGTATACAAAGCATTATAGTGAGTGTTGTAAGATAAGATATCTAATAAGACTGAGAAGCCAGAACCCTCAAAATCGTAGTCTTGAAATTTATCTTGCGCTCTTAGGAATTCTTTAAGGTTGGATTTGATTTCATCAAAATCCAGCGCATTGACCTTAATTCGTTTTGTGGTTTGTGCCATTTATCGTGTTCTCTCTAAGATAAAGTCAAGAGTTTGTGGTCTTTCAGTATTAACGATTTTATAAACAATGTTTACATAAACAGAGTTATTTTCTTCAGAGGCTATAACCTCAACGTCAATTAGTTCAACTCTCGGTTCGTAGTTCGCAATTAAATCAATAATAGCTCGTTTGACCATTAAACCTGTAAGTGGTGTTAATGGTTCAAATAATAGTTCTCTGAGCGGACTACCAATATCGCTATGAAATGGTTTCTCATAGTGTCTTATTTGTAGTAGTGTTTTGATAGCCTGTTTGATCGCCGCATCGTCTAGTCTTCTGGTTATATCTCCAGTTACAGGATGCGGTGTAAAATTCAGGTCTAAGTCCGAGAATATTCTTGTATTTCTGCTCATAGATATTATTTAGCTACTTTCCAAGATTATTTAGATTTTGGTGGAATATCATTTAACAAGAAGAAACCAGCTGGCAGACCCTGCGCATTTCTCTTATATGTTGAATCGTTTACCATAGTAAATGCCATCTTACGGTTGTTATTTCTTCTGAATGATACGTGAATCCAAACAGATGACGGTGCACGGTATTCTAAGATTAATTGGTCGTATGTGATCAACGATTCAATCTTTTGAATCAATTCAAAAGTCTTAGTATTCTTATCTGGTAATAACAGAGCGATATCTAGACAGTGACCCTTACAGTGGTCTGATGTTGGAGACTCGTAAGGTACAACACCTTTCAAGCGATATCCTGAAGTGATAGTCCACTGACGTTTGTATCCAGATAAACCACCTGGCAGTGTATCTAAAATTGGTTCTAAAACGTTATTAGCTGTATCCGCGAGGTTACCAACGATTTCTTGAACAGTGTATAGACGTTCTTGGGCATCTTTGTTTGGCTTCAACATCTGTGGAGTTAGTTTATGTTTACCACCAACACCACCGTCAATAACCATACCCAATACAATATTCTTAGATAAACGATAATCGTTAGTGAAATCCTTAGTTGTATTGATTTGAGACTTATCAACATCAATCTGCTTTCCAGAACCACCACTAATTATACCACCAGCTTCTGCAGCAACTGCAACAGCTGCGCCAATAACACCTTCAGTTGAAGATACTTTATTAGATTGAGCTCTACCTTCTGGAGTTTCCCAATCTTCTGGAGTTTCAATAACAGCCTTTTCTTCAAACTGTCTTGGTGGTGGTTCGCTATATGGAATAGAAGAATTTAATGGCTCACCTGCTGGTGGTGGTGTTAATTCAACTGGATCAACCGAAGCAACAGAACTTGCAGATTGAGCAGCGCCAGTTCCAAGGTTATATGTACCATAATCGACATTGACTGGTCCAGTTCCTTTGATATTAACATTTGCAGCAGAATGTTTCATAGTTGATCCAGCTTTAGCGTCAAAGTTTGTAGCAGCTTCGTGGTAAATAGATTCACCTTTAATAGTCGTTGCTTGTTCGGATTGAACTGCAAGAGAACCGCCAGTTACTAATTCCATTCCACCTGCTGCAGTGACTTTATATTGACCACCAACATAAGTGTGGAAGTCACCCGCAACCGCCATAGTAGTATCACCAGCCACGCCAACATTCAAGTTATTACCAACTTGAATGTCTGCATTTTGAGCAACTTGAATATTGGCATCAGAACGAGCGTAGATATTAGTATTACCATCAACTGTAATATTACATTCACCAGCGACGTGGATACAACCGTTCTGTTCCATTAGGATAAAGTTATCACCAACGATATAGTTTACTTGTGTACCATTAGCATCAACTTCAGTAAATGTACCTGATCTGTGGTAAGTATGGATGCGCTCTTGACCAGGAGTATCGTCAAACTCTTGAATGTGTCCAGCTTCAGTTTCATAAACTTTGTTAAAAGGATACTTCGCACCGTAAGCAGCTAAAGGTTGATCCCAAGAACCAGAACCCAGTGCCTTTGGAATACCAATTTTTCTATTTGCGTCTTTTAACTTAACAACTGTACCATCAATAACGCCACGAGCAAGACGGTTTACGTCAGATTCACCAAGGTATTCTTTTAGAGGATATTTGTTATTTGGGTCACGGAAACCGATACCAAAAGAACCAGTTGTAATTGACTTTGTAGATGGACCAGGGTTAGTTGGAGCATTTACATCATCGTTAAAGTCTGGAGAAGCTGGTCCAGCGTCTTTACTTACACCACCGCCACCTTCTTTACCATAGAAGTATTCATAGTATTTTAATTTACGGGCAGCGATGTCTGGTGAGTTAACACCAACAGCTTTCTTAGCTGCATAGAAATAGTCAGGGTGAGCATTAATGTTGACACCCTTAGAAACTCTATCTTTAATATACAAGGCAGCAACGATAGCTGAAGTGTTAATATCGTTGTCAAGAGAATCTGGATCATTGACAATGTCAATATTCAAACCCATCTTGTTAGCCATGTCATTATACTTTTTATAATTCCCACGACCTGTTAACTGAATGAAACCACGACCAAAATACTTACCACCATCAGCATCAGACTGGTTACCAAGGAAACCTTTACCACGCTTAGTTGGACCATAGATTACAGAGAAGAATTCTTCTCGTGTAATACCCTTCTTTCTAGCGTCGGAATATTTGTCCGCTTCCTCATCGGTCAAGAATGAGAAAATTTGTTTGATTCTTGACTTAGAATAATTGTATGATTCTAATTGAGGAATCCAACCTGTCTCACCACCAGCAATACCAAGTAATGCACACTTCTGTTCTTTAGTAGTTAGACCAACTTTATCACAAGCAGCGATAAGTGCTTTGATACCCTCAGATGCTTTCGTTTGAGTGTTCTTGAATTCAGGTAGAGGTGGTAATAGTGGGATTTCGCTATTAACTGGAGTTGTTTTAATTGGGTCAGCTTTTTCAGAAAGAGTAGAAGCTGTAACGTTTGTTTTAGATTCAATAACACTCTTGGCTGAATTTAGAGGTGGGTCAAACTCAACAATATTCTCGCCGAAATCTCTAACATGTGTAGAGATTGTAATTTCTGTACCGCTGTCGATAGAAACAATTGTGGTTCCATAGTCAATACCATAACCAGTAACACGCATGTTAGCTTCTAGTTTGTTGGTAATATCTGTTCTACCAGAAATTTGATCGTAGAACTTTAGTTTGTTGCCAGTAGTTGGTCCAGGAACTGATCTTAATGTTACAGTTTCAGTTGCTTTATCTTGCTTATTGATTGGACCAGAGTCATCAAAGTCAATTGGAACTGGCTCGGTGGCAATACCACCAACAGAACCAAGAATTAAACCTTGTTGGTAAGTATCGTCAAGGTATGTAATAACAACAGATGTCCCTTCAACTGGACCAATTGGTGTATAACCAATACCGTTCATCGCAGCAGAAGTTGTTGGCTGCATGGTTGCACACCAAGGCAAATCTGATGTTGGTAATAAGTTCTTATCGTGTGTATGTAAACCTACCACACGAACTTGGCAGCGTCCTAACTCAAGAGGGTCACTTCTATTTTCAACAATACCAAAAAATACGCTTTGTCCAGCCATTATGCATCCTTATTCATGGAATCTTTAATTAGTTCAATAACACAGTCATGACCAGTCGGTTGAATAGTATGACCGATCGCTGCAATTAGATATTTACCACTATGTACTTTATCAATTAGTTCATCTTGTCTGTCAGTTTTCTTAACAGGTTGTCTTTTAAAAATTGTAACATCAACAACCATACCAACTGTATAATCTAATCTTCCTGGAACTGTAATAGTTATCTTCTGTGATTCTGCCATCTTCAAGAAAGAAATACGTTCTTGAAGAACTCTAGCGTTAGTCGTATCACCGAAAGAAGTAAATGTTTCAAAAGCACGAGGGAATAGAATATGTAGAGAACTTGCTCTAGCGATAACTTCTTTACTGAAGTTTGGATTCTTATTCAAATGTCTCTGTGATGGAAATCTAGATCTAGCTGAGTAATTCTTTACAGTATATGTTTTCTTTGTAGAGTCGTAAGAAATAAGTTTAGAAGAAAGCATACCAGAACGAAGTCTATCCATATAATCATAATTTACTGAATAGTCAATTGTACCAATGCGTTTGTAATCTTCTAGAATGTTCAGTGCGTTACCACCAACTGGAAAATTGTCACGAGTGTATCTATCCATTATAAACTTCTGATGAACTTCGCCTTCATACATCTTCTCTAAAGATCTAAAGTTAAACCCGTCGCGATTCTCAAAGAATAAAAAAGATGGTGATTGTGTTTCTGAAATAGAGTTGTCTGCCAAGAAAGTTAAATTTTTAACTGGAGACCAATATGGAGAAACATATTTAATCGTGTTACGGGTATTTTCTAGAACGAAATTCTTTTTAGTTTCAAGACCATCAATCGGATCATAGATAAATGTACTAACAATATCTGAGATTTTACCAGAGAAAACCTTGCTTAACTTTTTATTAGTATCAACCAAAGATTCAATTGAGATAAAATTCAATTCATATGCTACTGAACGATCGCCATAATTAACTTTCTCGTTCATTTTATAAACGTGAAAAGTACCTTTCAATTGACCACCAGGAATTGTTGGAGTTTTTAAAGATAACTCTAAAAATTCCTCGCCAAGTAAAGGTAGCATTGAATGGTAATCAAAGGAATCTTTTAAAACTAAAGTTCCAGTTATAAATGGGGAGAAGATATCTTCAAAAACTTTAACAGACAAAATCTGCGCAGTGACGTTCTGATAAACACCCTTTGGTGTTACCAGATTAGCTTTCTCAATATTTACATCGCCAGCAAAACGTAGCTGGTTAGCTGCTATAAAGTTTGACATATTATGCTAATTGATCTTCGTAATTTCTCAAGATTGATTCAATCAATGACGGAGAGATAATTCTAATTCTACGTTTCTTGTCGTTCTCTAATCTATGTAGGACATCGCCAGTTACTGGAATTGCATTCTCGCTTGGATTAATATTTTGTCCAGCTGAGTTAGTAAAATAGACTGGATTATGTTCTCTACCTTCTGTTTCAATAATAAATGGAATTCTACCAACACCGCCAGTTTCAGTGTAACCTTCTTGACTGTGACTCTTTAACCAATCTAAAGAAATCTCAGGGATCGGAAAATAGAAATATTGCGTAGCTTCATCTAAACCGATTGGGTCTGTTGGGAAGTTAATAACTTTAACAAAAGAACTATCGTCGTCTCTAATTGTAATCTTAACTGGAGCAGTCAAATATGGGATTTCAAACGGTACTGATGTACTTGTAATTTTAATATGAAGATATCTAATACCATCTTCGTGAGTATCCCATAACCAATCAGAAGAAGACAAAACTGGATTATATGAAGAAGCAATATGTTTTTGTAGAACAGGTTCAGTTAGAGGAAAATCTCTTCTATAATCATACTTCTCATTAGCTAACATAATAACCCAATGGTACTCCGGAGTGCCATAAAACTTCTCAGAAATAATTTCTGGGGTTTCACCGTCAACGATATCATACTCATCATACAAAGTAATATTTGAAAATATTTCTTTTTTAATTCTAACGTTTCTTGTGACGTCAACTACAACAGATGTTCTTACTCTATCACCATAGTTGAAGTCGTAAAGGAACTGCGGAAAATCTTTGAAATACATTATAGACCTCCAGGTGTATCACCAATTGTTTCTTTAGTGGCAAGTTGTAGCTCTTTAAAGTCTAGAGAAACGTTAATTTGTGTTGGCATACCATTTGCGAAAACAGAAAAACTACCATTTGGTGTATAGTTAACAGTCATATTTTCTAAAATACAAGAAGTATGTTTATGTACATTCAAGTTTTCACCACCATTAGTGTAGTAGATAATATCAAATTCAGAAGGGTAAATCCAAACATAGTTTAGTTCACTCTTGAACTCTGGGTGCATGTGTAACTTGAATTGGTGAATAATATTAAGCACGTTTTGCGCTTCGAACTCATCTCTTGGGAAAAATTGATAGTCGAATGTAAACTTACGGAATTCAACCCCTTGGAAAGTTTGTTCTTTCTTAGGGTTTGCTGCAATACCGAGCGCAGCTGAAACTGCACCAGCGTTTGGTAACTTAGTTAATGCTAGGTTAGCTGCTGCTTCACGAACAACAGCGCCACCAGAAGCTAATGACTTCTTCATGTTTGCGGGGTTACTCATTGCTTCAGCTAAAGCACCGCCTGCATCGGCAACTGCTTGAATCGCCGCAGTATCTACTTCTGACCACATAGTACCATATCTAACAGACAACTGATTAGGTACATGTAAAGCAATAGCAGTTTTTAATCTACGTTGACTTCTAGAAGCATTAGGTGCTAAAGAACCAGCGACTGCGACGCCAATGGCATTAATACCTGCTTCTGGAGCTGCTTCAACCGCACCTGCCTTTGCACCTTTTAAACCACCTTTTTTAACACCACCAGATGCACCCTCTAGAATTGTAAGACCAGCGACAGAACCAGCTAGACCTGCAACAGATAAATTCTTTGCAACTAAGCTACCACGCATTCTAGACTCTGTGGTTGGATCTAACTCAACGGTATTTTCTTTGACATTTAGTCTGGAGTCGTCTGCGACGTTGATGTAGAAAACCGCATAGTTTCCACCATATTGTGGAGACATAAGGTCAATCGGATAAGATAATTGATCGATCTTATACTTGTTTGCGTTGAATGTTCGTCTAGTGGTATTAATAGACTGTTGTCTTGGTGCACTTGTAGCTCGGTTTAAATCTGAGGCTAAATCTGAAGCCTTTTGTTTAAGACTATTAGCACCTTCTTTGATAGAAAAACCCATGGTTTTATCCTAAATATTTTTATTTGATATATTATTTATGTTCCATAAAAGACGTTTCATACCCCAAAATCCTCAAAAATATTCAGGGGATGTATCAAATATCATAATGCGTTCTTCTTGGGAAACAAGGTTCGCTAATTGGTGCGATAGGAACCCATCCGTTGTACGATGGAGTTCTGAGGAAACAATCATTCCTTATGTTTGCCCAACAGATAATAAATTACACCGTTATTTTATAGACTTCAAAATTCGGGTTCAGCTGAGAGATGGTTCTATTAGAGTTTATCTCATAGAAATAAAACCAGCCAAACAAACGATTCCTCCCCAGTATCCTGGTAGGAAGACTAAGAAGTATTTAGCTGAATCGTACGGATTCCTGAAAAACCAAGCTAAATGGAAAGCAGCCTCGGAATACGCGAAAGACCGTGGCTGGGAATTTAAAATTCTTACAGAAAAAGAGTTGGGGATCTAGGCTAAATAATAGATATGCCTACTGTCATCAAACAAAACCGTACCGCTGCTCAGCTTGCTGCTCTCGATATTTTCGAGAAGAACAAGTACGACTTAAAAGTAGCCTTCCGTAAATCTAAGGCTTGGTATGAACAGCAAATGATTTTGCTGATGAAACAGATCCAGTCACCATGGTTAGTTATGAAAGGAAACCCCTCTCAACTAACAACCAAGTTGATGCCTGGGAAAATGTATATGTACATTTATGACCCATTACATAAGGATAAAATTCCTTATTTTGACCGTTTCCCGTGCACGCTACTTTATAAACGATCCATCTCTGGTTTTAGTGGAATTAACTTTCACTATCTTCCATACCAGATGAGAATGCAGTTATTATACCATCTAATGCAATATAAAACTAATGCAAAGATGGATGAAAATACTCGTATTAAATATAGCTGGGCAGCGATTAAAGGTGTACAAAAATTCGCAGCTGCAGTACCTGCTTTTCATAATTATAACTTTGGTGGGCTTCGTTCAACATTTAGAGAAATTAGAGCATACGACTGGGCTACTGCTGTTCTACTACCAGTTGAACAATTCGTTAAAATGCCTGACGATAGAATTTGGGATAAATCTCGTCAGTATGTTAACTCTATGAAGAGAAAGAAGAAAAAATAAATGGCGGCAAATAGACAAAAAGATTTTATCGCTGAGATAAAAACAAAAGGTATTGCTAGAACAAACCGTTTCACGGTTGACCTAACTCCACCCAAAGCCCTCGGTGAAAACGTAAAACGTATGCTGTTGTTCTGTGAGAAGGCTTCTCTACCAGGAATTAACATAGCAACTGCGCAGGCTAGATCATATGGTGAACTAAGAGAAATGCCATATGAAAGACTATTCGATCCAATCCAATTAACATTCCACGTTGACCGTAATATGACAATCAAAACTATTTTTGATGAGTGGATGGCATATATTGTAAATCCTAGCGATAGAACATTGGGTTATTACTCAAACTATGTCACACCAATGACGGTTCGTATTCAAGATTTGGAAGATAAAACAACATATCTAGTTCAATTATATGAAGCGTATCCAAAATCAATTGGTACTATTTCTCTTGACGCTGGCCAGAATAATGATACAATGAGACTGGATGTAACTTTTAATTATAAGTATTGGGTAGCAACGCCAATCTCGACAGACCCATATACTGGTTTAGAGAAAACAGCTGGTGGTTTAAATCGTTATCTTAATGACTTTACTGGATTTCAACAAAGATACCTTAAAGGTCTTGGTGAAGCTGGTAACTTCGTTACTGGTGCTGTTGGGCAATATGCTATGAGAGGGTTCTCGCACTTTACGTCTAGAATCCCTTCTATTAAATTTTAATGTTTGGATTTTAAAATGAATACTGATGAATCTTTGTCAAAATTATTTGATTTAGAACCTATGCCGAAGCAAGAAATTATAGAGGCAGAGACTAATGTTGTTTCAATTGAAACTTCAAATAAAATAGAAGATGACTATGATAAGACAAGAGAGAATTTACACGACTTATTGGTTAAGGGTAAAGAAGCTCTCGAAACTGCTCTGACTGTTGCAAAACAATCGGAGCATCCACGTGCGTTTGAAGTTGTTGGTAATCTGATGAAGCAATTAGCAGACATCAATCAGCAATTGATGGATGTTCACCAACAGAAAAAGAAACTGGAAGAACCTTCCAAAACTCAATCTACTAAGAATACAACCAATAATGCTATCTTCGTAGGTAGCACTGCTGAATTGAGTAAGATGATTAAAAATATGTCTAAAGGAGAATAATTATGGCTTTACCAATGCAGTCAACTGCAACTTTTAATTTAACAATTCCTTCTACTGGCAAAAATGTTCGTTATAGACCATTTCTTGTAAAAGACGAAAAAGCTCTTCTGATTGCTCAACAATCTGAAGATCCTAAAGTTATGAGTGACACTTTAATTAGTGTTATCAAATCTTGTGTTCTTGATCCAGTAGATACTAATAACCTAGCAACGTTTGATGTTGAATATATCTTTTTACAAATCCGTGGTAAGTCTGTGGGTGAAACAGTAGATTTATTCTTCCCCTGCGATATTGATCACGGTGAACAGAATGATAAAGCGAAAGTTAAAATCATCCTGAACGTATCAGACATTGAAGTTAAGAAAGACCCATCTCACTCAAATAAGATTGCTTTATTTGATGATGTTGGTGTAGTTATGAAATATCCAACTTTAGAATCAGCCAATGCTATGGAAGATCTAGAGAACATTGATAACATCTTCAGCGTAGTTGTTAACTCTATTGACTACATCTATGATGGAGAAGATATTCACTATGCTAAAGAACAAAGTAAAGAAGAACTATTACAGTTCCTCAATAACCTTTCAACAGAGCAGTTTTTAAAGATTCAGAAGTTTTTTGACACAATGCCTAAGTTGTCACAGGAAGTAGAGTACAAATGTCCTCTTTGTGGTAAGGAACACAAAAAGACAATCGAGGGACTCTCAAATTTTTTCTAGTCGCCCTTGGTCATGAATCGCTACACAATTATTACAGAATGAACTTTGCACTTATGCAATATCATAAATATTCGTTAGCGGAACTAGAAGAAATGATTCCATTTGAACGTGAACTATACGTCGGCATGCTTGTACAATACTTGGAAGAAGAAAAACAAAGAATCGAATCTAAGAAGAGAATGTAACGTATGGGAACTAAAAAAGGCAAGGGCAGTCAAAAAGGTATGGGTAGAACCCTGCAGAAGCAGGGTAATACTCTATCAGTATTAACTCAAACCCAACAAGACATCGCGGATCAGTTACAAAAGCTAACTGATGCCAGCGCAGTCGTACAGGATAATCAGGGTGGCGGTGCTAACCAAGCTCAACTATTAGCCCTACAAATTCAAAAAGCACAACTTGATGTTCAGAAAGAACAGAACGCTGCTTTAAAGAAATTACAAGAAGGTCAAAACAAACAAATCCAACAGTTAGTTAAATCTAACAAAGATTGGAAGACTTTCGGTGATAAGTGGAAGGACTTTAAGAAGGGTATCTCAGATGCCCTAGATCCAGACACAATCAAGAAGAAACTTCTTGGTCCATTCAGTATGTTCAAGGGTGTCCGTCAGAAACAAGAGGACATCGACTTCGCCAAGAGAATGAAAGCTCAAGGCGATACAAGATCTAAAAAAGAATTATACGCAGCATCTAAACAGAGAAGAGAAGGTGCTGCTGACGTTTCTCGTGCTCAGGAAAAAATCGATCGCTTAAAGGCGATGGGTGTTAGTGACGAGGAAATAAAACAGAATAACCCTGAATTACTAGCTGCGCAAAAAGCTGGTTTAAAGAAATACAAAGACGCTGGTATTGTACAAAAACCAGGTGTTGGTAAATTTACTGGTGATCAACCTTCCGTTGGCTTACCACAAACTGCTTCTGATAAGGGTGCAGTTTCTCAGTCTACAACTGACTTATTAGCTGATCAGCAAACTAAGAAAGAAAACGATTTAGAGAACCTTCGTTTGATGAACTCTCAAACGAGCCTTCTCCAACAAATTGCTGATAACACTGCTTTGATGGCTGGCAAGAAGAACTCTTCAGCTGGTGGTGGAGAAGCAGCTGGTGCAACTCAAGGTAATGACAGCGGTATCGGTAAGATTGGTAAATCTTTACAAGGTGTTAAGAACGGTGTTTCTGGTATCGGTCGCGGAATCGGTCAAGCGATTGGCGGAATCTTCCAAGGTATTATGGAAGGCATCGCCGCAGGTATCTCTGCGTTCGGTAAAGGTGCTGTTCTTAAAGGTGTGATTGTTCTTGGTTTAATCACTGCTGTTGTTTGGGGTATGTCTAAAGCACTAGAAGCATTCCAAGACATCGAGTGGGATACTATTGCTAAAGCTGGCGTTGTATTAGCTGGTCTTATTGGCGCAGGTGCTTTAGCTGGCGCCATGGCTCCAATGCTTGGTCTTGGTGCTCTTGCTCTAGGTGGTCTTGGTGCTGCTCTTTGGGTAATTGGTAAAGGTATGAACGAGATGGGTGACTCTCTCGAGAAATTTACCAGTGGTCTAGAAAGATTAGCTTCTATTGATGGCACAAACCTATTAACAGTCGCAGGTGGTTTAACTGCTCTTGGTGCTGCGTTCGCTGTGTTTGGTGCAGGTCAAGCTGCCGCTGGCGTTGGTTCGTTCGTTGGTAACCTATTGACTAAGGTTTCTGGTGGTAAGACGCCAGTGGAACAAATCGTTGATATTGGTAATGCTGGCGCAGGTGTTATGCAAGCAGCTGAAGGTATTGGTAAACTAGGCGAAGCCATGAAAGTGTTTGGCGGTTTAGATAAAGATTCTCTAAAACCACTAAAACAATTCCCATGGGAAGAAGCTACAAAGTTCGTGGCAGCTGGTGGTTCAATGTCCGTATCTGGTGCCAAAGTAGAAAATGCTTCTAAGGCAAACGCTGATCAACAAGCGAAGGTTGAAGGTCAGGCTAGTAAGGGTGGTGGAAACGTTGTTAACACAACTCAGGTTAACCAGAACAGTAGCACAACGAATGCTATTAAACCTTCTGTACGAAATAGCGAATCCAGTTATAACAAGTATATAATGAGTCGCTTCTAAAATGATGAAAAGGGGATCTTAGATCCCCTTTATTTTTACTCAAATTAGATTAGTCTTCTTGAGCGATTTTCTCAAAGTAAGACATAACGTCATCATCGTCATCTGCTGGAGCAGGCTTAGATGCCTTTGGAGTAAAAGCTGGTGCAGGTTTAGAAGGCTCAGGTGCTTCCATAGAAGCAGGTTCGTCTTTAGCCAATTCAGCTGCAGACTTAGCATTAAAACCATTACCAGAAAGAACTTCGTCTAGCTTACGCTTCAGTTCATCATAAGACTTAAAGTTCTTACGATCTAGGAACTCAGCCAACTTGTATTGCTTAGAAGCAACAGAAACGATTTGATCATCGTCACCAAGGGCAGATGGTTCCATGAAAGCTGACTCATCATAGTTAGTGAAGCCGTCCTTCTTACGCATACGCAATTTGAAGTTAGCACCTTCCCAGAAGTCAAACACGTTGACTGGCTTTTCATCTTCAAAAGTTGGGCGAGCCTTATCCATGATTTTATCAAAGATCTTCTTACCAAACTTGAAGAGGAATACTTTACCTTCGTTTTCTGGATGCTTTGGATCGCTTACCACGAGAACGTTAGCAATGTAAGACAGACGACGCTTTTGGTTTTGTGCAATCTTCTTGTTAGCTTCTACACCAGAGTTCCAAAGTGTAGTATTAAGTTCGCTGACAGGATCTTGTTCATTAAGAGTAGTCAGAGAGTTTTCAATATACCACTTACCAGTTGGTCCTTGGAAGCCGTGACTGAAGATACGAACCCAAGGGAGTTCATCACCTTCTACACGTGGGAGGAATCGAATAGTAGCAGTGCCGTTGCCTGCTTTGTCACCTTCAAGTTTCCAGAAGCGGTCGTCAGTATATGACTTAGACTCGGATTGAGGGTTGGCAATCTTTTCGAAAGCATTAGAGATTTGACCGAAGTCAGAGTTGCGCATTTTGCGAAGTGTATTAATATCCATCGTATTTTCCTTTGTATAAAAATGTATTAACGTTGTTTAATATGTTGTATGAAAATTTCATCTTCAATTTCAATGTCCTCTTCAAAAGGGTTTTCACCTTCATCAAAGTCATAATCTTCTTCAACATAACTATTTAGCGTTCTCATTCCTCCACTTTTACGATTATTTGAGTGTTTAGAATGTTTCCCCGAACGGCTAGAGGGATTCTCGTCATCATAACGAGTTGTTTGCTTATGGTAGGTCTTACCCATGATATTACAGAGATAGCTCTTCTTTAAAATGATTAAAAACTTTAACGACTTTTTCTTTATCGTATTTTACAAACCCTTTGAGTTTTTCAACACGAAGAAGTTTATCGCCAAGAACGATCTTTATCATAGGATCGTTTTCCCAAGTACTGATGAATGGTTGAATATCATCAATAATTCTCAAAGTCTCAATAGTTATTTTACCTGATAGAAACATGGAAGTCAACACGGGTAAATCACCGTTTACAACTTTGAAAATACCATCAACGTTGAATTTATGTACATCACACATATTCATGACGTTGGTAAGGTCGTCTACAAAAATCTTACTAATTGACTGTTTGCGACGTTGCCATTCCGTGTATAGTTCTTCAGCTTCGCTGTTTCCGTAAATCGCAGTGTCATTACCATAAGCAAAATTGGAAACGAAGAACTGAATAATCTCTTTGTCATCATTATACTTCTGTGCTAGTTTTTCAAAAATATATCTATCATTTCGGGAATTAAATGTATCACGAGTACCTTTTACATGACCACGTGTTTCAAATACATTATACTTCTTAGAAGTGAAGTGTAGTTTTATAGCCATGTAATATTTGTATGCTTTGAAGCCATCCATAATTACACATCTAGTTGAGCTTGTTTAGGTAACATGTTAGCATCACGGAAATCCATTTCAATTTTATCTTTTAAAGACTTATTGATTAGCGATGCAATATCTTCTGGTTCTAGGAAATTTTGTTTACAATATTCAAGCACAGCATCCATATGGGACATGCGTTTAGTTCGTGCTTGTTGTTCAATGAACAAAGAAAATTCATTTGAGGTTTTAAACATTTTTTGAAATCCAATAATCTAGGTGTTTGATCTTAGTTGAAACTGTATCGTACTCTTTCAGTTTTGCTTTATATAAAGCCCATATTTTTGTATTCGGTTTTTCTGGATCCATCTTATTACCGAACTTATCAAGATACATAGAGAAGAATCTGTCTAGCTTCATCTTCTCTATCTGTAGAGTTTGCTTTTCAGCGATCAATTCAATTTTAGTTTTCATAATATAATTATACCCTAGTTATTATTGGAAGTCAATCTTTATTTTCTGTTTGCAGCATAAACAACACATACAGGGTCAGAAGTCCCATATGCGCACTTTACAGCAATTGGGTCAATACCTTTTACAATGGCAGACTCAATATTAGATTTCATGGCTTCATCACGTTTAATAGTTACATACGTGACACCAACAATCAGAGATATAATTGCGATCATTGCTGCAACGATCGTCGTAATAATTTCAACCTTCATGACAATTCCTTCACTTCATCACATAGACCAAGTTTCTTCGCTTCAACTGGACTCAACCATACATCTTGAGGAGGAAGTAATGTTTCGCGAATCTTCTTCTCATCAAGCCCTGTTGCCTTTTTATAGTGGGCAATCATCTTTTTAGTGGTAAGGTCAAATTCACGAACAGTTGCAAATAGTTCGTGTTCCTTACCAATAGCACCCCAAGAATATTGGTGGGATAGAATAGAAGTATTAGGTGTTAGGATACGTTGTCCTTTTTCACCAGCAATAAAAATCATAAGACCAGCAGAAGCAATCTGTCCAAGTCCAATCGTACGAACTGGAATAGCAGAGCCACGCATAACGTCAATCAATGCAAAGGCAGCGTTTAAATCGCCACCTGGAGAAGTGATAATGAGGTTCAACATCTCTGGTCGTTCTTCAGTAAAATTAGCCTCAAGAATCCACTCAGTTGCAGCCTTAACAGTTGTAAGACTAATTTCTTCCATCATTAGGAAAAACGAATGTTTAGAGTCCCCACCGTCGGTTAATTGTAGGTTTAGTTTATTCATCATAATTTTCTCTCTTTGTAAAAAATGTGACGACCAATAACGGTTGTCTTCTCAAGACCACGCCAACGAGGGTTGACGTAATCAGCATGGTAGTAAAGAGCACCATGAGTGATGTCTTTCAACTTTTCATAATTAGCATAAACGAACAATGCAACTTCCATTGATTCTCTAAATGCTTCACTATTCCTATTTAATTTAACTGGCATACAGAACCAGCTAAACTGACAAGTTCCTTGAGTCTTTTGTTTAACGACTCCACAAATGTTTTGCGGGAATCTTTCATCTTGTGTTCTATTTAATGTAACAAGAGCAACTGCTTTCTTACCCTGTCTTGGTTCATAACCAGCTTCATGGTAAATATTCTCTGCTAGACAATCTACTTGCTTTCTAGCATCTTTAGTTAAATCGCTATAAGCGATATCCATCGTTCTGTTTTCTACAGCTTGGCTTAATCCAAAAGCTGCACATAAAACAACAACAGAACATAATAGTAGTAATTTTGCTTTGCGCATAATTATCTCCTTAAAGTTAAAGGGTGCGTGAATGCACCCCGATCCCATCAGGTGGACTTTTTGCTTCCTTTTTCTTGTGTATTTGGGATTTGTGAAACGAAACTGTTAAGCTCTGAGGCTTTCTTAATTACTTCAGCTTCGCTTGGAAAGGCTGGGAATCCTGGGTGTTCAGGAATAGGTTGACCGTGTAATTTAGCAGCATCAACTTTCGCAGCATATTCGTTGGAGACTTTTTCACGATTGCCGTAATAGTCTTGTTCCAACATCTCTTTCGCCATTTTTAAAAGTTCTAGGCGAATCTCGAACGGTGTCATATTTGACATAATACCTCCTGTGTGTAAAACGGTTCAGTGTGTGCCAGCAACCGTCAAGCTGGTATATTATTTAGGTAATCGCATAGCTACAAAATGTACATCAGGGTTATTGATATGCATTTCATTCCAAACTCTACGCCAGTTCCTAATAAACCTATCATCACCCAACGTTGTTTGTTGTATTAACTTACCAGTTGTCGATGATACGGTATTTTCAAAAATAGAGTCACACCCCCATAAATGAATCTCATCACACTCAGTATTCTTAATCAAGTATTCTGCAGCATAGTGCGCAGCATTATACCAATCTTTGGGTTTAAAAACATCCAAGATAATGAACTGATTTTCAATACGAAACTCTTTTAACTTTTCATATACCTTAGTAGATATTATAACTGGTATTTGAATTAAAGTCAAGTCATTTTTGATTATCCAAGCAATCTCTTCGTCACATATAACTGTTGCATCCAAACTGAACTGATCATTTGGAATATTGCAACCAATTACAAAGTCTCCAGTTCTATCATAATGAGAACGACTTGGACCATTTCCTAATACAACGCCAATCATATAAACCCTAAAATAATGGGAGCCGAAGCTCCCATAGTTCAAAGAACAAAGGTAATTATACCAGCAGTTGCCAGCAATAAACCACCCCATGTTGCTAATGCTTTGTAGTATGTCGATAGTGGTGTACCGAAGTAACGGTTCCCAACCATAACACACTTATGTGTTGGGCTTAGTAAGTAAGCTGCAAAATCAATAGCAAAGAACCACAAGAAGTATTCAATACCAAAAACCTGAGCCATCAAAACAGCGATAGCTACAAACTTACCAGAAGAACCCATCAGGAAAGATGCGATAAAACCAATTGCTGAGATAATCAACATACCAACAAAAGTATGAGGATCTAGCATACTAGCTTTGATCATCGCTTCCCATGCTCCTCCGTATGTCTTCATGAAGTTACCGAGCATAATAGCTGCGGAAACCCAAGCTAGAACATCCCAACGGATATAACCAAGTAACTTCTTGATATTCCACTGTTGAGTGATCAAGACATAGTAGAGTGCTAGGAAACCAAAGCACACAACATGACTAACACCTGAAACATAAGCACCAATAGCAATGAACATCGGTAAGACATCCCTTGTCACAGCACTCAATTTAAAATTACCAGGAGAGATAGCAACTTCATCTTCGTGAATCTGTGTCCAGATATACCACGAGATAAAAACTAAACTCACCACCAGTAGAGGTGCAATCATCCCTAACCAAGCGACGTATGATAAACCAAACGCAGCAATAGGTAGGATAACCGTCTTTTCCAAAGGACTCCACAAATAATAGTGGTGTGTCGCTAAGTAATCGACGATGCCAAGTTTTTCTCTACCCTGTCCCTCTTTTGGAGCAACAGTATCAAGAAGCCCAGCACTAACAGTAACACGACCTTCGATTGGAAGGATGCCTCCGATAGCACTAAGCATGGCGACTACAAATCTATTGGATCTGAATGTATTCTTAACATAGGCAAACGCTGGGGCAAAAAGAGAATACTCTTTCGCTAATCCAGCACTGATCATAATGAAGAATATCATCCAGAGGTACGAAATGTCCTTTAACAGGACTGAAGTAATAAACTCCATCGTTTTCTCCTTTAGATTAAAAATGGTAGGTTATTCTGTTACGAGGAAACCCACCGAAACCCTAAGCAGCGTTTAGGCTGCTAATGCGTAGACAGAGTCGTTTGCATTTACTTGATTTGCTTGATTTAGAGTCATCGCCTACTCCGTTGCCGTCTCTACTATCTACCCCTGTCGAAACCATGGCATCCCCATCAATTATCCTCTTTTATCTTGAAAAAGATAATTGGTGGAGATGGTGGGAGTCGAACCCACGTCCAGAAGTCCTTCGCTTTGAAGGGATTACAACGATATTCTATATATTATTTCTTAGTAACGTATCTTTGACGTAGTGCATTAAAGAACTGTTTATCATCTTCAGTTAGGTCAACTGCTTCAGTCTGTTCCCTGACACCACGAACGTAATTTTCTAGTTCTTCAAAATCACCTTCATATTTAAAATGCTTGGTAATTTTCTTAGTATCATAAACATCCATAATTAGATGATAACGATCTTCATTAGAATCATTTCTAATCTGATGCCAAAGGTTAGCCCAGATAATATACGGGTGCCCTTCAGCTTTCATATTTAAGTTTTCACCATCACAAATATGAACACACTTTTCATTAGTCCACAATGGAATATGTAAACGTGCCATGTATTCGTTGTTGTCAGCGTCTTTATGGACAAGACTCTTACAACCTGCTTTCAAACAAGTTATTCTAGCACGACGAGGTGTTAAACCCAGATCCTTCAGAGTATCAATAACTTCTCTGATGTAACCAACATAGGCTTGAGTTGGTTTGTCGTGTTCTAAACTGTGAGCAATATTAAAATGCTTATGCGCTTTTAAAATTAACTCTTGTGTTGGTAACATTTGCTCAAGAGAAGTTCCAGTTTCAGTTTGGATAGCTTCCCAACCGTCTCTCCAATCAGCAGTTCTACTCAACAGAGTCCAACCACCAAACCCTTGATATTGAGGAGTTTCATAATCTTCACCTTGGATAACTTGGTCGCCAAGAGAGAAAACGTGTTCTCTAACATCTTTTCTTAATCTCTCAATATCAAATTTAATATCTAACTTTTCATACCACATTATAAACTCCCAGTTTCTTTTAACATATCTTGAACAGCTTCAAAATTATGAACAAATGTTCCAAGGGTAACAGCCTTTCTAACCCCAGTAACTGCACCTTCTACACTATGAATCTTCTTAACATCGAGAACCCAACATTCCATAGGAGATGCCCTAAAACGACCAATCTCCAGGAGTTCTCTCTTATCAAATATGTATCCATCTGTTTGGTTCTCTATCTGAAAAGTTTTTGGATCAGATACGTTTGGTTCATAAAAAACAGTATCAACATTATCACCACCAGCATCTAGATAGAAATTTATTGTCGTGATAATCTCAGTATCCGTATGTGGAGGAATATCTCTATTGATAGTCATAACAGTTAGATGAAAGTCATTCCAATATCTTTTAGGAATTATACTCATCAACTTTTCTACATCTGGACTCCATATTTTCTTATAGTCAATACCGTAACCGCCATCGCCAGTGAATGTTTTTAAACCTTCAGTAACAATATACAGTGGAATATCAAATGTGTATTTAATTCTTCGAAACATCTTCAGGCTTCCATTCTTTAATCTTAGACATACGACCAGCCCATGTTTTTAAAATAACAGTATTTGATGCATTCGGGTCAACTACTTTACGAATATCAGTTGTTAAAGAGATACGAAGGTCATCCGACATATTAGGGTCAACCCCGTGAAGGATATAATTTGGAAAGAAAATCAAACGTCCTTCAACTGGTTTAAACCTGCGTGCGCGAACATATGGAGAACCTGATAGTTGGTTTCGTTCAAAGTCAATGGCGCCAGCTGTATCAAATAACACAATATCACCGCAACCCTCTTTTGCTTTAACATAGTAAGTGGCAGCAATTGCAGATTCAGTATGACCGTGGACTTCTAGAGATTCTCCTGGCTCACGAACATTAATCCATCCCATGAAGTGCTCACACCCTTTGATGTTTAGCATTCTAATCTCAGGGATTTCTTTAGTTATAGTCATCGTAACAACTTCAATAATCTTATCTTTAATCTCTTGTAAGTGAGGGTATTTGTGCGCATAATCCCAGATACTATTGCTTGGGGATGCGTCGATACCTAGAGTGATATTACGACCAATATCATAGATTTCTTCTAATAAGGCTTCATTCCACGCTTCATCATATCCAAGATCAACTTCCCAGATTGGGCTTTTCCAAAATGTATTCTGAGCGTTTTGATACCAGTGATATTGTTTGCGATCTTCTTCAGTTTTTGAATTATACATTATATACCTCTAAATTGTTAAGGGATCCTAAGATCCCTTTTTATTTAGATTAAATTGTTACGCTTTCGCCAATCATCGAATTGTCTTATTAATTCTCTTGGTCTTTCGTAGTCAATAACCATACCAGATTTTTCAGCGTGTTTTTCTAGATCTAACCATGCTTGTTCACCACGTTGAGAATAGTTGAACAGAATATTATTATCATCGTTTAGAATATACTCAATGATGTCAGAATATTCATATACCATTTTAAAATAACGGTCTTTATTTTCTTGGCTCATATTCATAATTCTATCATATACTTGAGTTTCAAAATAGTGAAACACATGATCGTGAGAATATGAAACAACGGAACCGTCTTTAGCTTGTATTACATTGATTGTTTCAGGTGCAATTGGAACGTGTGAATCAATTGCTGGTACAATCCCAATATTAAGAGCCAGAAGTTCTTCTTCGTTTAGTTCAGGAGTATCACTCATGCTAAAACTTCCTTATTGTTGAATAGATTTTGAACTTTATCAATAACTGTTGCGATAAAGTATAGGCTTGGGCAAATCATCCATAATGTAACTGCGCCGAAGAAACCAAACTTATAATCTTTTGGTAGTTTAGCAGCGAGCCTTGAAAGTGGTTTACCCATCTTCATAATCAAACGACCAACATTATTATCATTAGGCAGAACACCCATCAAGTAAGCCATATGTTCAGACCACGGTTTAGCAACCTTCTGCGCCCATTTGATAGTAGCTTCTTTTTCAACTTGTTTGCGAGTATCCTTAGGAACCCACAACATAAAGTCTGGAGATTTACCTTCCATACCAGAAACGATAACAGAAGCCCAACGAACATAACCTTCGTAAACTTCAGGGTCAGTTTTCTTTAATTGCTCGCCAAAGGCTTGGTCAGCAGCGAAGATATTATGTGGCATTAAACCGATCTCATGAAGTTTAGTACAGATGATCTTAGAACAGTTACAATTGTAAGACCAGCAGTTCTTATTAGAGTTACAGTTATATGTACAGTTACAGTTACAGTTAGATTGTAACCATGCCTGACTATCACAGTTTGTACAATTTACAGTGTCGCAGTTTGAGCAGTTATTACATTGAATGTTACCGCAGTTACAGTTACAGTTGTAATCGCAGTTTGCACCATTATTGGTACAGTTACCATCCATGTTTCTTTGGTAGTATGCTTTATCCCAGAAACCTGCTAAGTTTGGGCTTCCTGGTCTTTGGGTATCCTTGATATATCCATTTAACCATGCAAAGTCTGCCTGAGAAGAAGTACCTCTTCCCAGTTCATTGTTTACATCGGAAACTCCGATGGTGGTATTATTAGGTGTAGTCATAGTGCCTAATCTCTATTGATTTTAATATTTATACCGACTCGATTCTAGACTTGCCATAAACTGGAACATCGTCAATAACTGCAACCTTTTCGGTAACAACTTTAATTGGGAAAACCTTTTTTGTTTCTTCTTTATGTTCATAGGTAGTACCCCAGATATCTTGGCGTTCTAAAGGTAATCCTTCGCCATGAATGACTGTTGGGATATATCCGCCAGTAATCTGAGTGAAAACTAGAGAGAACATAACAACATTGTCTGAATATGCATTTGCGCAGCTAATATCCCAGAACTTATTATCTAGGAACATACAAGCACCTTTACATAAGTGAAGAACTGGACATCTTGGGCATTCTTTACGATTAGACCAGTGAGTTGATGATGTCAGTTTAACATCATCATAGTTGTCCAAATTACCGCCAAGGTGGGGTTCACCATTCTTAGATGTTTCAGCAGCACTAACGTTCTGACAAGTAATAACATTACCACGCAAATCTACAGCGATGACGTTCTCACCATCCATACCACATTTCTGACCAAGGTATGATGCGGGTTGTTGATTTAATAGACTCTGAGCGAACCCAGCCATCTTCATGTTAATACCCATGAACCCTAACTTTCCAGCAGAAGCATACATTTCACCAAAGGCTTGCTGACGGAAATTGAAGTGGTCTTGTTTAGTGATTAGCGAGTTTGTAATACCGTCTTCGTCATAAGCGTCAACAATACCACCTTCGCCAAGTTGAACGTTCTCATCGCCAGTCAAATTAACGAACCAATCGTAAATAGCTTTACGGGAAGTGTTCTTTGAGTTTAACATAGCATTGAAACTGAATGGCTTCTTCAAGCGAGTCATCATACGATAAAAGCCAAGGATACGTTCTTTAACTTCTGGATCATCGAATGGGTCTGGACCACGAACAGATTGTCCAGGACCATCGTGTGAAATACTAACGTTGAAGTTCATCATCATTAACCAATCAATCATTTCGTCGGTTAAAATAGAACCGTTAGTGATAATTGCGAAAGTTGGTTTGTTAGCCCAATCTTTGAATCTCTCTCTAATAGCTTCTGCTAGCGGTTTTAGAGTTTTCCAATAAACTAAAGGTTCACCACCCCAGAACTCTACATGAAGCCCAGCTTCTTCTCTGAAGTCAAGTGCTTCTAGCTTCTTAAGGAAAGCGTCAATATCTTTCTTAGATGTTTCTGGTGCTCGCTCAACAAACTTCTGAGAACAATAGTCGCAAGAGTAATTACAACTTAAACCAAGTTGAATCTTCAAATGGTTAATCTGTCTAGACTTTTTAAGAGGTGTATTGATATTAAAATTAGTATAGGTTTTACCATAGGGATCTAACATCTTATCGGAAAATGAAAACACTGTTCCGTCTTCTTTAGACAGAGTGTTAGACATATTATCGTAGTAAAACAATTCTGGGTTTTCATCCCCAGGTTTCTTAGCATAAATTTGGAATTTCATAATAACCTCTTATTAGACACAAGTGTATTTATATACCATACTTCTGGCGATAGTCCATTCTAGACTTACGGAATCCTGCGATCCAACCATCACGCTTCTCCACAAATACACGTGGTGCGTCGTCGTCAATTACCATAAGGATAACTAGACGACCAATTGGAATACCTGTACGTTCTTCAAACATGACAGCATAAGCTGCAGTCTGCTCAAAGTAGTTGTGGATGTCATCTCGTTCTTTCACTCTAGAAGAAGTCTTAAAATCAATGACAGATAACTTACCTTCATATTCCGCAATACAGTCAACTGTACCAGCTGCACGCAAGAAATCAGAATATAATGGTGTTTCAAGGCAGTGGATGTTGTCAATCTTATCAAGCATTGGACGCATGCTGCTCCACATATCTTGATCGAACATATCAACAACAATTTCATTCCCTAGAAGGAAGTTTTCACAAAGAGAGTGAACTCTTGTTCCACGGTCTAATGCTCGTTGTGTGATGCGGTTAGCTTCATCTACGCCAACTCTACGCTCCCATGCTGCTCGGTCAAACGTACTATTGACGCCAGTGATAGAAGTGACTGAAGGATAACTATTACCTTCAGGGGTGACATAAACACGTCGCCCATCAGCATTAGTTATCCTCTCTAACTTCGCAATATCATGATGTATAAAAGTTTTCATTTATCTTTCTTCGTAATCCTCGTATCGTAATTTTGCAAGGATATAATCTTTCACTAGTGATGAACGAACAATGTCATCAGGTGTAAACTCAATTCTTGTGAATGCCTTCATATGCTGGGCAATATCAAAGAATTTAAGAATACCAGACATGTCATTCTTTTTCTTATTCAAATCGGTTTGGCGATAATCACCACACCAGATAATCTTCGAACGATAACCAACACGAGTCATAACCGTGTCGATCTCTTCA
>JACCEC012889795.1_pt1 | contig 54452 bp, 69 predicted proteins | sample 7450121 | NCBI WGS metagenome assembly JACCEC01 (sample SAMN15323455, study PRJNA562643) | freshwater metagenome | isolation source: river surface water | place: USA:Blue River Watershed | collected 2017-08-18
ATGTGCTTGAGAGCATGGTAGAAAAACTTGATGAAATGGAGACAAAACTCAACGAGCAAATCGAGAAGAATGTTTCCCTAAACAAGCGTCTCGCAGAGGCGGTTGCTGATGGAATTTTTGAACAAGTCTCTGAGGGTCTTGCAGATACTCAGAAAGACAAGCTCGCTTCACTTGCCGAGAGTGTTGAGTTTGAAAGTGAAGAAGAATATCGTGAAAAACTGGAGACTTTGAAGGAATCATATTTCCCTTCAAGAGTAGTATCTCCTTCAACTAAATCTGATACCCTCTCAGAGGGAGTAAGTGTTGCTCATGAGTCACACTCACCAGCAATGTCTGCTTATCTCAAGAGCCTCTCAGCATTTAGTAAATAATTGAATTTAATATAATTCAAACCCAAAAAACGCACTTTAGTAAAAAGGTAAACGCAAATGTTTCAATCAGAACATCTGCAGGAAAAGTGGGCACCTCTTCTAGACTATCAGGGTCTTGATCCAATCAAAGATTCTCATCGTAGAGCTGTAACCGCTGTCCTGCTAGAAAACCAAGAAAGATTCCTAAGAGAAGAGTCTTCTTTCCAAAACGGAAATCTATCCTTCTTGATGGAAACCCCAACCAATGCAGGTAATGCTGCTGGTGCTTCAGGTGGTTTCTCAGGTAGTGCTGCTGCTGGCGGTCCTACTGCAGGTTTCGATCCTGTATTGATTTCACTCATTCGTCGTTCAATGCCAAACTTGGTCGCATATGACCTTGCTGGTGTTCAGCCAATGAGTGGTCCTACTGGACTCATCTTTGCGATGCGTTCACGTTACACCAATCAGAGTGGTGCTGAAACCTTCTACAACGAAGTAGATACTGCATTCTCTGGTCAGAACTCATCAAGCGGTCTTGTAGGATTTGGTAGCACAGCTGCTGGTATTGGTACTACTTCACAAGCAGGAACCAATCCTTCAGTTCTCAATCCAGTAGCAGGAAATACTGGTGGTGCTAACCTTGAATACAACGTTGGTCAAGGTATGGTCACTGGAGATTCTGAGAATCTCGGTAACGGTGGTTCAAACCAGTTCAACGAGATGGCATTCTCAATCGAGAAAGTCACCGTAACTGCACGTTCAAGAGCACTCAAGGCCGAGTACAGCTTAGAACTCGCACAAGACCTGAAGGCAATTCATGGTCTAAATGCAGAAGCTGAGCTTGCTAACATCCTCAGCTCTGAGATTCTTGCTGAAATCAACCGTGAAGTAATCAGAACCATCTATAAGGTTGCTGAACAGGGTGCTGTACAAAACGTAGCAACTCCTGGTGTATTCGACCTCGACGTTGATTCAAACGGTCGTTGGTCAGTTGAGAAGTTCAAGGGTCTTCTTTTCCAAATCGAGAGAGATGCAAACGCAATTGCACAAAGAACTCGTAGAGGAAAGGGCAACATCATCATGTGCTCTGCTGACGTTGCTTCAGCATTGACCATGGCTGGTGTTCTTGATTACACCCCTGCACTCAATGCAAACCTCAATGTAGATGATACTGGCAACACCTTTGCTGGTACTCTAATGGGCAAGTATCGTGTATATATTGATCCATATGCTGCAAACCTAACTTCAGGTAATGCAACTCCTGGTAATCAGTACTACGTAGTAGGTTATAAGGGATCCAGCCCCTATGATGCTGGTCTCTTCTATTGCCCATACGTTCCTCTCCAAATGGTACGTGCCGTTGGCGAGAACACCTTCCAGCCTAAGATCGGCTTTAAGACCCGTTATGGCCTCGTTGCAAACCCATTTGCAGAAGGTCTTGATCAGGGTCTTGGAAGACTTCAAGTCAATAGCAACCGTTACTACAGAAGAGTTGCAGTTAAGAACCTTATGTGATCTATTTCACACAAATTCTTTAAGAGGGTCTTCGGACCCTCTTTTTTTATCTAAATACTTAAAAAAAATGACAAGAGGACAGATAAACAATAAGAATTTTTTATCCCCTACAGGATTTAAATTCGTACTATCAAGAGAACCAAAGGTATCATTTTTTTGCAATCAAGCAAATATCCCAGATTTAACTCTTGGAGTTGCTATGCAACCCTCATACCTAAAAGAATTACCAACTCCTGGAGATATTATTGAATTTGGTGATTTAACTTTAAGATTTCTTGTAGATGAAAATCTTGAAAATTATATGTGTATTCAAAATTGGATTAGGGGTCTAGGATTTCCAGAAGTATTAACTCAATTTTCTGATTTAGAAAAAAGGGGTTATGTTCAAGGAGAATATGCAAATGATAGACAAAACATTTATTCTGATGGCACACTGCAAGTATTGACGAGTAGTCAAATTCCAAATTTTCAAGTTACATTTAAAGATTTGTTTCCATATACATTGTCAACTCTAACTTTTGATGCTACGGATACGGATATTAATTACTTTACAGCAGACGTAAGTTTCAAGTATACTATTTACAATATAGTAGATTTAGGTGGAAATCCTTTATGAGTATTGATTTGGATACGATCCAAAAGATGTGGGAACAAGATTCTAAGATGGATGTTGATAATCTTCATACAGAATCTCTAAATATTCCAATTCTTCATGCAAAATATTTTGATTTGTATAATACGATCAATCTTTTAAAAAAGAAAGCAGAGCAGCAAAGAAAAAAGATTAGGCACGAAAGATACGAATATTTTACTGGAAAAGCAGATCCTGATGTTTATCTAGAAAATCCATTCCCTAAAAAAATTAGAGATAAGGAAACATTGCAGGGATATTTGGATTCTGATGAAAAACTTTCTCAAGTTGCATTAAAAATTGAATATTACGATACTTTACTAAACTATATTGAAAGCATTCTTAAAATGATTCATAATAGGACTTATCAAATTAAGAATTCTATAGAATTTATGCGTTTTCAGTCTGGATTAGGGTAAATAAATACTCATAGCAATATTAATGCTATGAGTGACGTAATTATTGAAAAGAAAAACGAAGTTTTTTTAAAACTTCATTGTGAACCACACATTCTCTACGAACTTCAACCATATTTTACATTTGAAGTAGAATCTGCAAAATTTATGTCTCAGTATAGAAGTAGACACTGGGACGGAAAAATTCGTCTACTCAGTACTCATACTGGAGAAATATATGCAGGTCTACTTCCAAAAATAATTGATAAGTTAAGCAATCATAATTACAAGTACGAATTTAAAGAAAATAAATTTTATGGACAACCTTTTGAGATTAATGAATCAATATCTCTAGAGGGTGTCAAAGATTATATGCAATCTATTTGTTCTCATTCTCCGAGGCAGTATCAAATAGAGGGAGTATATGATGCCCTACGGCATAATCGAAAGCTATTGATAAGTCCCACTGCGTCAGGAAAAAGTCTGATGATTTACGCCCTCGTGCGGTATTATGTGGATAAAGGGCAAAAAATTCTTTTAGTTGTTCCAACGACATCTCTTGTAGAGCAGATATACAAGGATTTCCAGGATTATGGGTGGGATGCTGAGTCATATTGTCACAGAATTTATTCTGGTAGAGAAAAGACAAATGAACATCCAGTGACAATTACCACATGGCAATCAGTATATAAACTAGAACGTTCATTTTTTGAGGACTATAATGTAATTATAGGAGATGAAGCACATTTATTCAAGAGTAAGTCCTTAATTGATATTATGACTAAACTCCATCACGCAAAATATCGTTTTGGATTTACAGGAACTCTTGATGGAACACAAACACATAAATGGGTTCTTGAAGGATTATTTGGTCCATCATATAAAGTCACAAGAACTGATGAGTTAATGCGACAAGGACACCTCTCTCAATTAGATATTCAATGCATCGTTCTCAAACATCCGCCTCAAAAATTTGATACCTATGAAGATGAAATTCAGTATTTAATTTCTCACGAACAACGTAATAAATTTATTACTAATCTTGCTTTAGATCTAAAGGGAAATACACTTGTTCTTTTTTCTAGAGTTGAAGCACATGGAGCAGTACTCTACGAAAAGATAAATAATACAAAGCAACAAAATCGTAAAGTATTTTTTGTACATGGTGGAATTGATACTGAAGAAAGAGAATTAGTTAGGGAAATTACTGAAAGAGAAAGTAATGCCATAATTGTTGCTTCTTATGGAACTTTTTCAACAGGAATTAATATCAGAAACTTACATAATGTAATTTTTGCTTCTCCCAGCAAATCAAGAATTAGAAATCTTCAATCAATAGGAAGAGTTCTGAGAAAGGGAAAAAACAAAACAAAAGCAGTTCTTTATGATATTGCTGATGATTGTACATATAATTCAAAGAAAAATTATACTTTAAACCATTTAATTGAAAGAATTAAAATCTACAATGAAGAAAATTTTAACTATGAAATAATTACTATACAACTTAATCTTAAGAAAAATGGGAATTGAAGAAGATTTTTACGCAACACTTAAATTAAAAACAGGTGAAGAAATATTTGCTAAAGTAGCAGCTTCTGAAGAAGAAGATAGGACTTTTTTAATTGTTTCTAATCCTATAACTGTTACAGAAATTAAAGGAAGAAATGGAATAGTTGGTTATAAAATTGAACCATGGTTGAAAACAACAACAGAAGATATGTTTATTTTAAATTTGGATGATATTTTAACCCTTTCGGAATCTTTTGATGTTGAGATGATAACAATGTATCAATCTTATATGAGACAATCAAATAAGGAAAGAAATAATCAATCTAAAATTACTAGAGAGATGGGGTATATATCTAACGTAAATGATGCTAAAGAAATATTAGAAAAGATCTATAAGTTATAGAGTATATAATTAATCTTTAACCTCGACAAAGGTAATTATATCTAGATTTCAGGGGGTTGTCAACTATTCGATTTGATGCTAATATTGATACATAATTATGAGAAAAATTTATGATTACCACAGCAGTCATGACCCGAAGAAAAAGATCGGAGCACTACGTAAACAATAAAGAATTTTTAGCAGCACTGATCAAGTATCGGGAAGATATTGAGATTGCTCGTCTTCAAGATAAACCAAAACCACCTATCCCTCGTTATATTGGGGAGTGTTTTTTGAAGATTGCTAATCATCTTTCCTTTAAACCAAATTTTGTAAATTATATGTTTAAGGAAGACATGATTTCTGATGGTATTGAAAATTGTGTACAATATATTCATAATTTTAATCCTGAAAAATCTCAAAATCCTTTTGCATACTTTACTCAGATTATTCATTATGCTTTCCTTCGTCGTATTCAAAGAGAGAAACGTCAGATGGAAATTAAAAATAAAATTTTAGAGAAATCTGGTTATTCTGAAGTGTTTGAAGATAATTCTCTTGACGGATCAAACTATTCGGACTACAATAGTATTAAGGACAATATCCACTCAAAACTTCGTTACTGAATGAAAGTAGCAATTATTACAGACCAACATTTTGGTTGCCGTAAAAACTCAAAACTTTTTCACGATTATTTTTTAAAATTCTATAATAACGTGTTTTTCCCGACGCTGGAACAGTACGGGATTACCACAGTTATTGATATGGGAGATACATTTGATAGTCGTAAAGGTATTGATTTTTCTGCACTATCTTGGGCAAAAAATAATTACTATGATAAACTCCAGCAGATGGGGATTAAAGTCCACACCATTGTAGGAAATCATACGGCATATTATAAAAATACTAACGATGTAAATGCTGTAGATCTACTTCTTCGTGAGTATGATAATGTAACTGTTTATTCTCAACCAACTGAAGTTTTATTAGATAAACTTAAAGTACTTTTTATACCTTGGATTAATCAAGAAAATGAGGAAACTACTCTCAAACTCATTCAAAAAACATCTTGCAAGTGTGCGATGGGGCACCTTGAACTCCAAGGATTTAGAGTTAATAAGCAAATCGTCATGGAGCACGGTTTGGATAGCAAACTATTTGAGAAGTTCTCCCTTGTCTTCTCGGGACACTATCACACTAGATCAAACAACGGAACTGTTTTCTATCTAGGAAATCCATATGAAATGTTCTGGAGTGATGTTGGCGATTCACGAGGATTTCATATCTTTGATACAGAAACTCTAGAACATACTCCTATCAATAATCCATATCGTCTATTTTATAACATTTATTACGAAGATAATAACTATCAAACTTTCGATACTAGAGAGTATGAAAATAAGATTGTAAGAGTTATTGTTCGTAAGAAATCTGATACTAAAAAGTTTGAAAAATTCATTGACAAACTTTATGCATCAAATATTGCTGAACTCAAGGTCGTAGAAAACTTTGAAATTCAAGAATCTGAGGACTTTGAAGCATTTGAATCTGAGGATACTATTTCTATCTTGAATAGATATGTAGAGGAATCAGAAGTAAACCTTGATAAATCTATAATTCAAAAATTACTTCAAGAAATTTATCAAGAAGCATGTGAATTAGTCTAAAATGTTTTTACTAACCATCGACGGAAGAGAGACGGAAGGAGCATATTCGGTTCGCAATGAAGATGGAGAACAAATTCTCTATCTCTTTGAAGAAGAAGATGATGCTGTTCGTTTTGCAATGATGCTTGAAGAAGATGGTTATCCAGAAATGCATGTTCTTGAAATTGAAGATGATTTGATGATCAAAACTTGCGAAACGCATGGATATCAGTATACTATTATTACACCCGATGATATTGTAATTCCCCCAGATACTCGTCATGATTTTATTTAAAAAAATCCGATGGAAGAATTTTCTAAGCACAGGAAATAGTTTTACGGAACTTGATTTTACTGAACACTCTACAAATTTAATCATCGGAACAAATGGTGCTGGCAAATCTACTGTGTTAGATGCTCTTTGTTTTTCTTTATTTGGTAAACCTTTTCGCAAAATCAATAAACCTCAACTAGTTAATACAGTAAACGAGAAAGATTGTAAAGTTGAGGTTGAGTTTTCTATTGGAAAAACAAATTGGAAAGTTATTCGTGGAATTAAACCTGCAGTATTTGAAATTGAACGAGATGGTAAAGTTCTTGATCAATCATCTGCTGCCCTAGATCAGCAAAAATGGTTGGAACAAAATGTTCTTAAAATGAATTATAAGTCTTTTACCCAGATTGTAATTCTGGGTTCAAGCACCTTTGTTCCTTTTATGCAACTTTCTGCAGCACATCGTCGGGAAGTAATTGAGGATCTTTTGGATATTAAGATTTTTTCTTCCATGAATATGGTAATAAAAGAAAAAATTCGTTCTCTAAAAGAAGAAATTAAAACCCTAGAACTTAAAAAAGAATCTCTTCTTGATAAAGTTAAAATGCAAAAAAACTTTATTGAGGAGTTGGAGAATCGTGGAAAGGATAACATCAATAATAATAATCGGAAAATTGCCGAGTTGATGAAAGAAGTAGAACAATATATGAAAGAAAATTCTATTGTTAAGGAGAAAGTATTTTCCCTTACAAAGGATCAAGAATCTCTAACAGGTGCTGCAGAAAAACTTCGTAAACTAGGAAACCTTAAAGGAAAACTTTCTCAAAAAGTATCTACTATTACTAAAGAACATAAGTTCTTTACTGAGAATACGGTTTGTCCCACCTGCACACAAGAAATTGATGAGACCTTTAGACTAAATAGGATTAACGACGCTCAAAATAAAGCAAAAGAGTTGCAGTCTGGTTATAAAGAACTAGAGGAGGCAATTAAAGAAGAAGAACTGCGAGAGCGTCAATTCACTATCCTATCTAAGGAGATTACAAAACTAACGAATGAAATTTCTCAAAACAATACTCGGATTTCCCTCAATCAGAGACAAATCAGAGACCTTGAATCTGAAATTCAAACTATTACCGAACAACTTGAAAACAGAAATACTGAACACCAGAAGTTAGAGGAATTTAAAAGCAATCTCCAAACTACATACGACGAACTCGCAGAAAAGAAGGACTCAATCAACTATTACGATTTTACTTATAGTTTACTTAAAGACGGTGGAGTAAAAACCAAAATCATTAAGAAGTATCTACCTCTGATAAATCAACAAGTCAATCGTTATTTGCAGATGATGGACTTTTATATTAACTTCACACTTGATGAGGAATTTAATGAAACCGTCCAGTCTCCAATTCACGAAGACTTTTCTTATGCTTCATTTAGTGAAGGTGAAAAAATGAGAATTGATCTCGCACTTCTTTTTACTTGGAGAGAAGTTGCAAGAATGAAGAATTCTGTCAATACTAATCTCTTGATTATGGATGAAGTATTTGATTCTTCACTTGATGGATTTGGAACTGAAGAATTTTTAAAAATTATCAAGTATGTAATTAAAGATGCAAATGTATTTGTAATTTCTCACAAGACGGGACTTGATGATAGATTTGAAAATGTGATCAAATTTGAAAAAGTAAAAGGATTTAGTAGGATGGTTGCATAAGTGGCACAAGACAAGGACTGGTTAGATCGTTTAGTTGATAGGATAGGTGATTGGATGGACTCATTAACGGAGAGAGATGAAACTACCGAATTGGCAACATCATTCCAAGAAAGAACAAAAGAGAAAACTTAAACCACAAGCATTAAGACAAGCAAAAGCAAGAAGACAAGCACTTAAGAAGCATCTCAAAAATAGAGATGCTTCTTTTTTTATAAATACCTAAAAAGTACACATAACAATGGAAGCAAAACAAATTAGAGGTATTATGGAAGCATATGCTTCCATTTATTCTTCAGAAGAAGTTCAAGAAATTAATGAAGAAGTAGAAATTGCTACTGAATATTTCTACTCTGAAGGATTGAATGAGTATGGAATTGATATTCTTGTTGAGGAACTCGGTGTAGATGAGTTTGCTGAGTTTGTCAATGATATTGCTGAAGAGTATACTCTCACTGAAGCAAGAGCAGGTGGTGCAAGAATTGAACCAGTAACCAAAGGTGGAAAAGCAGTTGGATCACTAAAGGGCGGTGCAAAAACTGCTGCAATCAATCGTCTCCGTAAGGAAAAGGCAGCAAGAAAAGAAGCAGAATCAAAAGCATCTGCGTCTAAGCAATCAGGAATGACTGCTGCACTAAGAAGTCAAGCAGTTAAGTCTGCTGCAGCAAAGCAACCAGCAGCAAAAGCATCCAAGCAAGGTATTGGTGCAAGAATTGGTGCTGCACTTAAGTATGCTGGTGAGAGAGCAAAGGCAGATACTGCAAAGGTAGCAAAGGCGGCAGGAACTGCTGCTGGTGTAGTTCATGGTGCTGCAAAGGTAGCACATAGAGCAGGACAAGAGTTTGGTAAGAGTGAGGCAGGGCAAAAATTAAAAGCAGGACTTGCTAAAACTGCTAAAGCAGCTGCAGGTGCTGCTGGTGCTGGTGCAGGATCACTTGCTGCAGGAAAATCCCCTGCTGCAGCAGCAGGAAGAGCTGCTGGAACTTTTGTAAGAAAACTTACAAAAGAAGAGTATGAGTTCATCATCGAATACCTACTTGACGAGAAGTATGCTAAGGATGTAGAGTCTGCTCATAATATCCTGGAAAGCATGAGTGAAAACTGGGTTCATTCAATTATGGAAGGTCGTGATGAAGATGCTCAGGAAAGAAGATTCCAGAAGCATGGTGATCGCAGTAGAGGTGAAACTGCAACTAGATTAATTGGTAAAGCAGTTCGTGCATCTGATGCTCTTCATGGAAGACAGAAAAAAACCAGACCTGATCATCCAAAGCATCAAGAATTGGGTAGAAGAAAAGAAGCACTTGCAAAGAGAGTTAAAAATTTACAGCAAGCACGTAGTTCAGATACCTCAACCTTCCGTCAAGGTCCAGTTGGTAAATGATATAGTAGACACTTTTTAAACTGTCTACTGAGGGGTCTTCGGACCCCTCTTTTTTTGTATACTACTTACATACGAAAAAATTCCAATGGCTGTCTGTCACGAAATCAAATCCCAACTTGCAAAACTGCTTGCCACTGAGGATCTTGTGGTTGAGCATAAAAAAGTGGAAACTGCATGTTTTAACGTTCATACTAGGGTTTTGACTCTTCCTCTCTGGGAACGGGCAAGCAACACCGTATACGACCTTCTGGTGGGTCATGAGGTTGGACATGCACTGTTCACTCCTAATGAAGATTGGGAAGAACTGTATAAAATTCCACAACAGTTTGTAAATGTTGTGGAAGATGCCCGTGTAGAAAAACTTATGAAACGCAAGTACATGGGACTTGCTAAGACATTCTTCAATGGTTATAAGGAACTGAATGATCAGGACTTCTTTCAACTTGAAGGTGAAGATATTTCAAAACTGAATCTTGCTGATCGTGCAAATCTTTACTTTAAAATCGGTAACTTCCTTCCTCTGGATTTTACTCCAGAAGAAAAGGAAATTATTGACTTGATTGCTGTAAGTGAAACTTTTGCTGATGTAATGATCGCAGCAGAAGAACTGTACAAATATTGTAAGAAAGAACAGCAAAAAAATAAACTTCCTGATTTTGATTCCCATCAAAAGCAAGGTAAAGGTGCAGAAACACCTTCAACAGAAACTGTAGAAACTGAAGCAGATCAAGAATCGGAGGAAAATAATAACAATAGTTCTAATCAATCTAAGAATGAAGCAACTAATCCAGGAAATGCTCAGGGTGATCAAGTTTCCATGAGTAGTTCTCCCTCTGATAAGGATCCTGAAATTCGTACTGCGAATTCTCTGGAAAGCAAGATTCGTGATCTTGTCAATGACTCTGGATATGAAAACGTTTATATTGAGATTCCTAAACTGAATCTCAATACTGTGATTGCTTCTAATACTGAAGTTCATGAAGAAATTAATAACTCTTTCCGAACTCAACAAGAGAATTATGGTAAACCTAATTCTGCAGAAAGTATTTTTAAAGAAGTTGATGAAGAGTTTAAGAAGTTCAAACTATCTGCCCAGAAAGAAGTAAATTATCTGGTAAAAGAGTTTGAGTGTCGTAAAGCAGCAGATCAGTATGCCCGTGCTTCTACTGCTCGCACAGGTGTTCTTGACACTGCTCGTCTGCATTCATATAAGTTTAGTGAAGATCTATTCAAAAAAGTAACTATTCTTCCTGACGGAAAAAATCATGGACTGGTCTTTATTCTTGACTGGTCTGGTTCAATGCAGCACGTTCTTCTGGATACGTGCAAGCAATTATTTAATCTCATTTGGTTCTGCAAAAAAGTTTCTATTCCTTTTGAAGTGTATGCATTCACTAATGAATGTCGTCGTTTTCAGATGAATTATGAAACTGGTAAATACATTCCAGTAGATCGCACACCTCACTATGAAAGTAAGGAGTATGTTCTTGACGTTGCTGAAGATTTCAATCTAATGAATATTCTTACCAGTAAGGTCACTGGTAAAGAACTTGAAAAGCAAATGTTGAATATTTGGAGGATTGCTTCTTGTTTCCGCAATACTTATAATTCCCTCTACACTTATCCTCCTCGTATGTGTCTTTCTGGAACTCCTCTGAATGAAGCACTTGTATCTCTTCATCAAATTCTTCCCAAGTTTCAGCAAGAAAACAAACTTCAAAAAGTTCAGTGTATTGTTCTTACTGATGGTGAAGCATCTCACATTCCGTATACTGTCCAAATCAAACGTGGATGGGACAAAGAACCTTATATGGGAACACGTCATGTAAATTGCAATACTACGATTCTTCGTGATCGCAAACTTGGAACCACTTATAAGTTTGGAAGGGAATATGAAGGTTGTGGTTATCATGAATTTACGGATACTCTTTTGAAGAATCTTAAGGATAAGTTTCCTTCAGTAAATTTCATTGGTATTCGTGTTCTTGAACCTCGTCAAGCACAAAGTTTTATCACTCTTTATCATGAAGTCTCTGACAAGCAGTATGGAGTCATTCAAAATGATTGGAAAAAAATGAAGAGTTTCACTATTACTGGATCAGGGTATGATGCATACTTTGGTCTCTCGTCTACTGCACTTTCTCAGGAATCGGAATTTGAAGTTGCAGAATCTGCAACTAAAGCACAGATTAAATCTGCATTTGTCAAGTCACTTAAGACCAAAAAACTAAATAAGAAAGTTCTTGGTGAGTTCATTTCTCTTGTTGCATGATCATCAGTGTGCCAGTTAAATCACTGGCACATCTCTCAGAGAAATGACCTCCTTTTTGTTCTATAATTACTTCAGTTGAAACAAACCAACCACATCATGACCCGCATTCAAATGACCGACGATCAAATCCTCACTGACCTAAAAAATACTTTTGGACCTGAAATTACTGCTGCAGATGTTCGTGGTTATTGTGCTTCTAAAAATCTTTCCTACCCCACTGTTACTAAACGACTGGATTCCTTCAAAGTTAGTCGTGGTAAGTGGAATCTGGAAGTAACTCAACAAAAAGTTGAAGAAATGGAACGTTCATTTAGTAATGTTTCTGTTCTTCCTGAAGTTCACCAAAATCTTGTTCCTGCTAAAGATGATACCTTCGTCAAGTTTGGTAATTTTAACGACGTTAAGAAAATTATTCAGTCCCGTCTTTTTTATCCTACGTTTATTACGGGTCTTTCGGGTAATGGTAAAACGTTCAGTGTTGAACAAGCTTGTGCTCAACTTGGTCGTGAACTAATTCGTGTCAATATCACTATTGAGACCGATGAGGATGATCTGATTGGTGGTTTCCGTCTTGTGAATGGAGAAACTGCTTGGCACAATGGTCCTGTGATTGAAGCACTGGAACGTGGTGCAATCCTTCTTCTGGATGAGATTGACCTTGCTTCTAATAAGATTCTGTGCCTTCAATCTGTTCTGGAAGGTAAAGGTGTATTCCTGAAGAAGATTGGTAAATTTGTCAAACCTGCTTCTGGGTTCAACGTAATTGCCACTGCAAACACCAAAGGTAAGGGTTCTGATGATGGTCGTTTCATCGGCACAAACGTACTGAATGAAGCATTCCTAGAACGTTTCCCTGTCACTTTTGAACAAGAGTATCCTTCCACTTCGGTTGAGCAAAAGATTCTTGAAGGTATTGCTCTGGATCTTGGTGTTGAAGATCGTGACTTCTGCAAACGTCTGGTTGATTGGGCAGACATTATTCGTAAGACCTTCTATGATGGTGGTATTGAAGAAATCATCAGTACTCGTCGTCTGGTTCATATTGTCCGTGCTTATAGCATCTTCAGTGACAAAGCAAAAGCAATTCAAGTTTGTGTGAACCGTTTTGATGATGAAACCAAGCAAGCATTCCTTGAACTCTATGATAAGGTTGATGCTGATTTCAAGATGCCTGCTGAAGGTGAGCACGTAACTTACGATCTTGACCTTCCTAAAGTAAACTGATAGAATATTGGGAAGGTAAAAAGTGCCTTCCCTTTATGATTGAAAACAACCTTCACTATTACTATGAACGAAACAACTAATCATCTTTGGAAATATAATGAGGATAAAATCCTTAAGGACATTCAAGATTATGTGACCAGCACTTATGGCAGTCACTATTGTGGGCACAATCAACAATATCAAGATATTCAAACAATCGACCTGATGGCAGCAAAAGATCTTGCTCCAGGTTTTTGTCAAGCAAACATCCTAAAGTATGGAAGTCGATATGGTGACAAGGATGGTCGCAACAAACGTGATCTTCTTAAAGTGATTCACTACGCAATGCTTCTGCTTCACTTTGATGGTCACTATTCCCGTCAAGATAATGGTCTAACTGAATTTCGTTGATTATGAAACTATCTGAAACTACTCTAAATCTCCTAAAAAACTTTTCTTCTATCAATCAGTCCATTCTATTCAAGCAAGGAAACTCTCTTCGCACTATTTCTGTGATGAAGAATATCCTTGCTGAGGCAACTATTGAGGAAGATCTACCTAAAGATTTTGCCATTTATGATCTAAATCAATTCCTAAATGGTCTTAATCTCCACAATAGTCCTGAACTTGATTTTGAAAATGATGGTTACGTAGTGATCCGTGAAGGAAAAATGCGATCCAAGTATTTCTTCTCAGATCCTAGTGTAATCATTACACCTCCCGATAAAGAGATTGCTCTTCCAAGTCAAGATGTTTGTTTTGAACTGAGTACTCAGCAACTGGATAAACTACTAAAGGCATCTGCAGTTTATCAACTTCCCGATCTTTCTGCGGTCGGTGAAGCAGGTGTTGTCAAACTCGTTGTCCGTGACAAGAAAAATGACACATCAAATGATTTCTCAATTGTTGTTGGTGAAACTGATGGTAAGTTTGTATTCAACTTCAAAGTAGAAAATATCAAGATTCTACAAGGAACCTACGAAGTTGTTATCTCACAAAAACTTTTGTCGCAATTTAAGAGTAAGACATATCCCGTACAGTATTATATTGCTCTAGAACCTGATTCAACTTTTGGATGAACATCTTCGTTACAAATCCATTCCCTGCTGAAAGTGCTATCTGTCTTCCAGATAAGCACATTGTTAAAATGCCACTTGAATGTTGCCAAATGCTTAGTATTGTAGCATCTAAGTGGTATCACAACTACGGCACTCTTCCCAAGTCTGATGGAAATCCATATGCGACTGAGAAGGGTGCTTTTCGTAATCATCCCTGCACTCAATGGGCAGCAAAAACTATTGATAATGCTTATTGGTTAATCAAGTGGGGAATGAATTTGTGTGATGAGTATGCCGTTCGTTACGGAAAAACTCATTCCTGCTATAATACTCTTGTGGAGGCATACTACTTGTTTCCTAAAGGAAAAATAACAAATGTAACACCTTTTGCTCGTGCGATGCCAGATGAGTTTAAATTTGACACAAGCATTGACACTTTTACTGCTTACAAGATGTATATCGCATCCAAACCTTGGGTTGCATCTAATTATCTTCGTATGCCGCAACGAAAACCTGATTGGGTCTAATTGATTATGAACAACACTGATTTCCTTTTCGTGGAAAAATATCGTCCTCAAGTTATTGAGGATTGTATTCTTCCCGAAGATACTAAAAAAACATTTAAGGAGTTTGTAGAGAAGGGTGAGATTCCAAACCTTCTTCTTGCTGGACCTCCTGGTATTGGTAAAACCACTATTGCAAAAGCACTCTGTAATGAACTGGGTGCTGATTTTTATGTCATCAATGGTTCTGATGAAGGTCGTTTTCTTGACACAGTGAGGAACCAAGCAAAGAACTTTGCTTCTACTGTTTCTCTTACTGGTGGTTCTAAACACAAAGTCATTATCATTGATGAGGCAGACAACACTGGCAATGATGTTCAACTGCTTCTACGAGCAAATATTGAGACTTTTTATAATAACTGCCGATTCATTTTTACCTGCAATTATAAGAATAAAATCATTGAACCTCTTCACTCTAGGTGTGCGGTTATTGATTTTACTGTAAAGGGAAAGGAGAAAGCACAATTAGCATCTTCATTCTTCAAACGTCTGCAAACTATTCTTGAAACTGAAAACATTGAGTATGATCAAAAGGTTCTTGTTGAATTGGTTTCAAAACACTTCCCCGATTTTCGTCGTGTTCTCAACGAATGTCAAAGGTATTCGGTGGGGGGAAAGATTGACTCAGCAATTCTTGCATCTTTCTCAGACATCTCTGTAAGTGAATTGATTAGAAGTCTGAAAGAAAAAAACTTCACAGAAGTTCGTAAGTGGGTAGTATCTAATCTTGATAACGACTCTTCTATGATTCTTCGTAAGGTCTATGATGCACTTTATGATAATCTTGTACCTTCCACTATTCCTGCCGCAGTTTTGATTATTGCAAAGTATCAATATCAAATTGCATTTGTTGCTGACCAAGAAATCAACCTTCTTGCAGCATTAACTGAAATTATGTGTGAGTGTGAATTTAAATGAAAGTAAAAACTTTTCCATTAAAAACTTGCTTGCGATATCCTGGAGGAAAATCCAAAGCAACAAAGACTCTTGCTCCTTGGTATCCAGAGAACTTTAAAGAATATAGAGAACCATTCATTGGTGGTGGATCTGTTGCCTTCTACACTACACAAGCATATCCAGATGTTCCAATTTGGATTAATGATCTTTATGTTCCTCTTTATAATTTTTGGGTTCAACTTCGTGATAATGGGGAAGAACTTTCTGAACGTTTAAAAGACATTAAGACAAAGGCATCTAACTATAGTACCCAAGATGAAATAGATTCTGCACATAAAGAACTATTCAATCAGACTAAAATTGATATAAATGAGCAAGATGGAGTTGAAAGGGCAGCAAGTTTTTTTGTTCTCAATAAGTGCAGTTTTTCTGGACTGACAGAAAATAGTACTTTTTCAGTTACTGCATCTAGATCAAATTTTTCATTTATTGGTATTGAAAAACTAAAGCAATATTCAAAATTGATGAAGAACTGGAAAATCACAAATATTGATTATTCGGAAGTAATGAATGCTTCTGGTGATGATGTATTTGTTTTTCTTGATCCTCCATATGATATTAAAGATTTTCTCTATGGAAAGGATAGAGAAATGCACAAGTCATTTGATCATGATGTTTTTGCAGAAAACGTTTATAAGTGTCCGCATAAATTTATGATCACTTATAATTTGAACGAACGACTTCTTGAATTATATAAAGACTATTATTTGAAAGAGTGGAAACTTAGGTACTCTATGGCTCATAGGGGTGAAAAGGGAACTGATGAAAATATCAAAACAGAACTTTTAATAACAAATTATCCTATAGAAAGTAAAGAACAATCTAACATTTTGGAGTCAATTTTGTATGATTGAACTTAAAGACTGGTTGAATTCAATTAATTTCACAAAGGAAAATTTGATTGAAGATTCCTCTAATATAAAAGAATATGCTCCTTATATTATTAATCGTTGTTTATCTGGACATATTGATTGTGTTCTCTTTGCAAATGAAATGAATATGTACCATCATCTTGACAAAGATATGCAATATTCATTTTATCTAAATAGTCTTAGGAAAAGGAAGAGATTTTCTCCCTGGCTCCGTAAGGATAAAGTTACAGACTTAGATTGTGTCAAACAATACTATGGTTATAGTAATGAAAAAGCATCTCAAGCTCTGAAGATCCTAAATAAGGAACAACTAAATTTTATTAAACAACGACTTGATATTGGAGGAAAAAAATGACTACTGCAAGTACAACAGTAGAACCTGAAGTTCATTGGTCTCAGGACCAAATGGTTGAGGTTATTCTTAATGAACCTGATGACTTTCTAAAAGTCCGTGAAACTTTGACCCGAATCGGAGTTGCATCACGTAAAGAGAAAAAACTCTATCAATCTTGCCATATTTTACATAAGCAAGGACGATATTATATCGTTCACTTTAAAGAACTGTTTGCACTGGATGGCAAACATGCAAATTTAACTGTGAATGATGTGCAGAGACGCAATCGTATTGCAAGACTTCTTGCAGATTGGGGACTAATTACCGTCGTTAATCAAGACTCTGTTTCTGATATTGCTCCATTAAATCAAATTAAAGTTTTGTCATATAAGGACAAAGGTGATTGGATTCTTGAGCAAAAATATAATATTGGCAAAAAAGGAAAGGTGCAGGAAACCGAATGATTTTGTAGGGAGTCCAACACTCCCTTTTTTTATGCTTCTTGTATAATTAGTATTGGATGCCGAAAGGGTCCACAAAAATAAACTCGCTTTAAAAGGAGATACAACAATGACTAGCATCACACGTTATACTGCTGCGGATCTTCCTGCTCTAATGGATAGGATTAATCGTTACAGTATTGGAATGGATGAATATTTTGATCGTTTATTTAATCTTCATGAAACAACTTCTAATTATCCACCATACAATCTTGTTCAAATTAGTAATGTAGAATCTAGATTGGAACTTGCACTTGCTGGGTTTAAAAAGAAGGAGGTCTATGTCTATACGCAAGATGGAAAACTTTTTGTTGAGGGACAGAAGGAAGATAGAGAATCTGATACCAACTACGTCCATAAGGGATTGGCTCAACGATCTTTCACGAGATCGTGGACAATGGCAGATGATACAGAAGTCAAAGATGTATCCTTTGAAGATGGTCTCCTCACTGTCCACATAAGAAAAATTGTACCGGAGCATCATAAGAGGAAGGACTACCTTTAAGGGAAATAAATATAATTGAATATCGTCGGCGCAGAGGGGACACTGGCCAAATCCAGTTGACTCCCCTCTATTTTTTTGCTAAAATACTGAAAGGGTTAGGAAAACACATGAGCATAAAATTAGTTCTATTAAAATCTGGTGAAGATATTATTACTGATCTGCAAGAAATGGTAATAAATGTAGAATCTGATGATACTCCCAGAGAAAAAGTCGTTGGGTACTTTTTTAATAAACCTTGCGTCATAACCATGAAGTCTCCTGAAATTATTGTTGAGACTGATGATATGCCAGCACAGAATAAAATTGAAATTAAATTAACACCTTGGATTCCACTTACAAAATCTTCAAAAATTCCAGTCCCTACTGACTGGGTTGTGACTATTGTTGATCCTATCGACAAAGTTAAGGAAATGTATGAAACTCAAGTATTAGAGGTTAAAAAAGATGAGTCTGATAAAAGTACTGTTTCTGACGAACAATCTGATTCTGATAAGTCAGATTGAAGAAGTTGGATCGGATATTGGAGAACCTGATTGCAAATTAGTAAAACCATTCTTAATAACAAAAGAAAATGGATATGACCCAATATTAGAACCATTTCTTTGTGGTTATACTAAACAGGATACATTTATGATGAGTTCTGACAAGATTCTTACTCTTGCAGATCCAACTCCAACTCTTCTTGAAAAATACGAGGACTTGATTAAAGAATGAAATTTTACACTAATGTCCAGATGATTGGAAATCAATTTCTGGTTCGTGGATATGATAATGGTCAACATGTTATGTTTAAAGAAGAGTATTTTCCTACTCTTTTCATAAAATCAAATAAACCGACAAAATATAAAACTCTTGAAGGTGAATATGTAGAAGCAGTTAAACCTGGAACAGTTAGAGATTGTCGTGATTTTTATAAAAAGTATGAGTCTGTAGATAATTTTAAAATCTATGGAAATGATCGTTACATCTATCAATATATTTCTGATAAGTATCCTGAAGAAGAAATTAAATTTGACATTAGTAAAATTAAGTTAATTACTCTAGACATTGAGGTTGCGTCTGAAAATGGATTCCCAGATCCTAAGAATTGTGATGAAGAAATTCTCTTAATCACTATCCAGGATTATAATACAAAAAAAATTACAACTTGGGGAACTCGTCCATACAAGACTGATAGGACGGACGTAAAGTTTATTCATTGCGAATCTGAATATGCACTTCTAAACGCATTTCTTTATTATTGGGAAAATAATGTTCCAGAAGTTATTACTGGATGGAACATTCAGTTCTATGATATTCCTTACATTTGTGGGAGACTGACAAAAGTTTTGGGAGAAAAACGAATGAAAAGTTTTTCTCCTTGGGGACTAGTCACTCAAAATGAAGTTTGGGCAAACAATAGACAGCAGGTTTGTATTGATGTTGGGGGAATTACACAACTAGATTATCTGGATTTGTATAAAAAATTCACATACACAGCACAAGAAACTTATCGTCTTGACCATATTGCTTCGGTTGAATTGGGTCAGAAAAAACTTGATCACTCTGAATTTGATACATTTAAAGACTTCTATACAAATGGTTGGAAAAAATTTGTAGACTATAACATCGTTGACGTAGAACTTGTTGACCGTCTGGAAGACAAGATGAAGTTGATTGAACTTGCCATCACTATGGCATACGACGCAAAAGTTAACTTTGCGGATGTTTTCTATCAAGTTCGTATGTGGGACAATATTATCTACACATATCTGAAAAAAAGAAATATTGTTATTCCACCCAAAGATAAATCTGAAAAGAATGAAAAGTATGCTGGTGCTTATGTAAAAGAACCCATTCCGGGTGTTTATGATTGGGTTGTGTCATTTGACCTTAACTCACTATATCCTCACCTAATCATGCAATATAATATCAGTCCAGAAACCTTGATGGATGAAAGGCATCCATCAGTAAATGTGGATAAAATTTTGAACAAGCAGATTACGTTTGAAATGTATAAAAACTATGCTGTTTGTGCTAATGGTGCAATGTACCGTAAGGATGTTCGTGGATTTCTTCCAGAGTTAATGGAGAAAATTTACAATGAACGTGTGATCTTTAAAAAGAAAATGCTTGCTGCTGAGCAAGAATATGAAAAGACAAAGAAAAAGGAATTAGTCAAAGAGATTGCCAGGTGTAATAACATTCAAATGGCACGTAAGATTCAACTCAACTCTGCTTATGGTGCCATTGGTAATCAATATTTTCGTTATTACAAACTAGAAAATGCTGAGGCAATTACTCTTTCTGGACAAGTTTCTATCCAGTGGATTATGGATAAGATGAACTCTTATTTAAATAAGATTCTTAAAACTGATGGTGTTGATTATGTTATTGCTTCTGATACCGACTCTCTTTATATTAACATGGGTCCTTTGGTTGAAAGTGTATTCAAGGGAAGAGAGAAAACTACTCAAGGCATTGTTTCGTTCCTTGATAAGGTCTGTAAGGTGGAATTTGAAAAATATATTGAAAGTTCTTACCAAGAGTTGGCCGAGTACGTAAATGCCTATGATCAAAAAATGTTCATGAAACGTGAATGCATTTCTGAACGTGGCATTTGGACGGCAAAGAAACGATATATCTTGAGTGTCTGGGATAGTGAAGGTGTTAGGTATGAAGAACCGAAATTAAAAATTAAAGGTATTGAAGCAATCAAATCATCTACTCCTGCTCCTTGTAGGAAAATGTTAAAAGATTCCTTTAAAATTATGATGACAGGGACAGAAGATGATATGATCAATTACATTGATAAATGTAGATCTGAATTTAATAAATTTACTCCAGAAGATATTTCATTTCCAAGATCTGCATCAGATGTTCGTAAATATCAGTCTTCATCCGACATATATGTGAAAGGTACTCCAATACACATTCGGGGTTGTATTTTATTTAATTACTATATTAGGGATAAGAAACTTACTAAAAAGTATTCTCTAATTCAAAATGGTGAAAAAATTAAATTTTGTTATCTTAAAAAACCAAATCCAATTCGTGAAAACGTAATTTCATTCATTCAAGACTTTCCTAAAGAGTTGGGTATAACTCAATATGTTGATTATGATACCCAATTTGAAAAGGGATTCCTTGAACCACTTAAAACAATTCTCAATGCAATCGGATGGAACTGTGAGAAGAAAATGACTCTTGATTCCTTTTTTATCTGATGCTATACTCATACTGTAGGTAAAAAAATTATGGACTTTCTTAAAGATATTGTAAAAGAAATTGGTGATGACTACACCAAACTTGCATCTGAAATTGATGAAACGGAAACCTATGTTGACACAGGTTCATATATCTTTAACGCACTGGTTTCAGGTAGCATTTTTGGTGGTGTATCTGGGAATAAGATTACTGCTATTGCTGGAGAGTCTTCTACTGGAAAGACTTTTTTCTCTCTCGCAGTGGTTAAGAATTTTCTTGATACTAATCCCGATGGTTACTGTCTCTACTTTGACACTGAGGCTGCTATCACCAAATCTCTCCTAGAAAGTAGAGGTCTTGATACTTCTCGTATTGTAGTTGTCAATGTCGTAACCGTTGAAGATTTTCGTGGAAAGGCACTTAAGGCAGTAGATATATACCTTAAGAAACCTTTAGAAGAACGCAAACCTTGTATGTTTGTGCTAGACTCTTTAGGGATGCTTTCAACCGACAAAGAGATTACCGATGCTCTGAATGATAAACAAGTTCGTGATATGACAAAATCGCAACTTGTTAAAGGTGCTTTCCGTATGCTAACTCTCAAGTTGGGTCAAGCAAATATTCCAATGATCGTTACTAACCATACCTATGATGTTATCGGATCTTACGTACCAACTAAAGAAATGGGTGGAGGCAGTGGACTCAAGTACGCAGCATCTACAATCATTTATCTCAGCAAAAAGAAAGAAAAAGATGGAACGGAAGTGGTCGGAAATATTATCAAGGCTAAGACTGCTAAATCGCGTTTAAGTAAAGAAAACAAAGATGTGGAGATTCGTCTTTATTATGATGAACGTGGTCTTGATCGTTACTATGGACTTCTTGAACTTGGAGAAATTGGTGGTTTGTGGAAGAATGTAGCAGGACGATATGAGATTGATGGTAAGAAAATTTATGGGAAGCAAATTCTTACAAACCCAGAAGAATACTTCACTGAAGAAGTAATGCAAGCATTAGACGAAATCGCACGAAAGGAATTTAGTTATGGAGAAAGTTGAGTTTCTAATTCTTAGAAACCTGTTACATAATGAAGAATTTATCAGAAAAGTATTGCCCTTTTTAAGGGCAGAATATTTTGAAGATCAAAATCAAAAAATTGTATTTGAGGAAATTTCTTCTTTCGTTCAACAATACAATCAACCAGCAACAAAAGAAGTTTTATACATTGAAGTAGAAAAACGAAAAGATATCAATGAATCTTCCTTTAAGGAAATATCTCATTTGATTGAATGTTTAGAAAATGTTGCTGTTGAACTAGAATGGTTAGTCTCTACAACTGAAAAATGGTGTAGAGATCGTGCTATTTACTTAGCACTTATGGAATCCATTCATATTGCTGATGGTAAAGATGAAAAGAAAAGTAGGGATAGTATTCCTTCAATTCTTTCTGATGCTCTTGCGGTAAGTTTTGACAATCATGTTGGACATGATTACTTACTGGACTATGAAAAAAGATATGAATCATACCATAAAAAGGAGGATAAAATTGAATTTGATCTTGAATATTTTAATAAAATCACGAAAGGTGGGCTCCCTAACAAAACTCTTAATATCGCTCTTGCTGGTACGGGTGTCGGGAAATCTCTATTCATGTGCCATGTGGCTAGCTCCGTCTTGCTCCAAGGGAGGAACGTTCTCTACATTACAATGGAAATGGCAGAAGAACGCATTGCTGAAAGAATTGATGCGAACCTCTTGAATGTTCCCATTCAAGATATTGCAGAACTTCCAAAAGTAATGTTTGAAAATAAAGTTAATAACCTTGCAAAGAAAACACAAGGATCACTCATAATTAAAGAATATCCAACTGCTTCAGCACATGCAGGACATTTTAAAGCACTTCTTAACGAACTTGCACTTAAAAAGTCATTTAGACCTGACATTATTTTTATTGATTACCTTAATATTTGTGCTTCCTCTAGGTATAAAGGAAATCTTTCTGTCAATTCTTATAGTTATATCAAAGCAATTGCAGAGGAACTTAGAGGACTTGCCGTTGAGTTTAATGTCCCGATTGTCTCCGCTACTCAGACCACCCGCAGTGGTTATGGCAGTTCTGATGTTGAACTTACTGATACTAGTGAGTCCTTTGGTCTCCCTGCTACTGCTGATCTTATGTTTGCCCTTATTAGTACAGAAGAGTTGGAAGGGATGGGACAGATACTTGTAAAACAACTTAAAAATCGTTATAACGATCCTACGATTTTTAAAAGATTTGTTTTGGGAATTGATCGTGCAAAAATGCGTCTTTACGATTGTGAACAGTCTGCACAAAATGACATACTTGACTCTGGAAGAGAAGAAGAGTATGATTATGAAGAAAAGAAACCTAAAAAATCATTTGAGGGATTTAAATTTTAAATATGGCACAAGTAATTGATACTAAAAAATATATTGAATTCGTTCGTCAAACTACAAGTCCTGCAAGTAGTGATCTTGCACAACTTCTTTCACGTATTACTGAACTTGAAGCATCCCATGATGCCGATGTTCCTCGTTTATTAACTGCTGCTTTGGGTATGAGTGCAGAAGCAGGTGAGTTCACTGAAGTTGTAAAAAAGATTGTACTTCAAGGTAAACCATATAACGAGGAGAATGCTTTTCATCTAAAACGTGAACTTGGTGATATTTGTTGGTATCTATCTCAAGCATTTATGGCACTTGATACTAACTTTGAAGAGATTCTTCAGATGAACTATGAGAAATTAAGTGCTCGTTATCCTGAGGGAACATTTGACGTTTATCGTTCTGAAAATCGTATTGAGGGAGATCTATGAGTAATGAAGCAAAGGTAACAGTTGAAGTTACCGTTCGTCAAGCAGCAGCAGTCCGTCAAATTCTTTTTGAACATCAGAAAGGATATACTTATGATGAAGTAAGTGTTCCTGAAAGAATTTCTGACATTCGTGATGTTATTCAAAAAATTGATGATGGAATTGATAATGTTTTAAATTAGATTAATTTGCCCTCCTTATGGAGGGTTTTTTAATAAATAAAAATAAAAATGAAAACTTTTTCCGAGTTTATTGTCGAAGCAGAAAATAACTCTTCTCAAATTGCAGCATTAAGAGCAAGAGCAAGGCAAGCAATGCAGAGGGGTGATATGGAAACATTTAAAAAATTAAACATTCAGGCGGGTGAACTTCAGGCAGGCACACAAGCAAAAATAAGTGCTGCTACTAGTGACAAACCAAAACCACAAACAAAACCAAATTCTTATGTTGGTGGTTATGCATCAAAACCAAGAGATGTTGTAAGTAGCGTGGGAACACAATCCAATGTGTCTAGACAGAGAGTTACTAATTTGAAAACAGGTCAAGATCTTGGTTCTGCATCATCTCCTGGAGAAAATGTGCATGGTAGATATGCTGATACTAGAGGTAGATCTCAGCGTGGTGGAACTACTCCTCAAAGAAATGTTGGGCAAGGACGTAGCACTCCCGAACGAGGAAAATACAGTGAGGGATAAATTTATAAATAAAAATAAAGTACTTTAAGAAAAATGGATTCAAAAGATATTAGAGGTTTATTTGAAGCCTACACTGCTGTTTATGATGAAAATCTGAGAGAAGATATTCTCAATGTAGAAGAAGAATTTGAGTTCATTGATGAACTTTCCGACAATGAACTTGATCAAGTCATGGAAGAAATCATCATTGAAGAAAGTCTTACTTTAGATGAGTGCTTTGAGATTTTTGACGAAGTTATTAGTGAAGCAAGGGTAGACATGGCTGCTCGTGCTGCAGCAAGAAAACAATATGCTGCAGCATCTGAGAAATCAGCTAAGGAAGCAAGAGCAAGAGGAAAGGCAAAGGAAAGATCTGAAAGACGCGCAGAAAGAGTAGAAAGAATTAAATCATCTGCACAAAGAGCAGCACAAAATGTAAAGACTAAGGCAGCAGGTGCTGCTTCTGCTGTTGCAGGTGGTGCTGCTGAGGCTGGTAGAAAAGTATCAGCAGGTGCCAAAAAAGTTAGTGGTAAACTTGCTTCTGCTAAAGAAAGAATTAAAGGATTCATGGGTCGTGTCGGTAGAGCTGCAAAAGCAGGTGCTTCTGCTGCTAAAAAAGAGTTTTCTGGAGAAGCAGGTAGAGAAGCACAGGCAAGAACGACAGGTCGTCAAATGAGACGAGCAGCAAGAAATCAAGCAGCAGATGCTAGAGCAAAAGATACTAGTGCTTTCCAAAAACCAAAAGCATCAGTTGGAACTTCCGAAAATCCAAGAATTGGTCAACCTGCACCAGAAAGAAAAGCACTTCCTCAAGCAAAAACTGCAAAAGTTGCAAGTAGAAGGCAACAGGCAGCAGCAAAACTTGCTACGGCAGCATCTGGTACATCTTCAAAACCAGGTGAAAGAAGAATTGCTGGAGCAGCAGGAGTAAGTCCTTTAGTATCAAGCAAGAAGGATATTGGTCGTTATTCTAAGGCAGCATCTGGCGAAAAGAGAAGTGCTAAAAAATCTAAAGTCACAATTTCTGCAGGATATGAAATTCTTGCAGATATGATTGCTGAAGATTTAATTAATGAAGGATATGCATCAGATCTTATTGACGCATACGATTGTATTATTGAAATGAACGATGCTGAAATTGGAGAAATTGCAGAATCTTATCTATCTGAAGAAATTGAAGTAGAAACTCTAGATCTTTATGATGTAGTAATGGAACATCTTCTAGAGGAAGGTTATGCTGAAACTGAAGAAGCAGCAGAAGTTATTATGGTAAACATGAGTGAAGAGTGGAGAGAAGAGATTGTTGAGGCAAGAAGAAAGTCTTACTCAGCAAAGGAAGCACGTAAAGGTCATGATATCGGACTTCCTGGAGAAAATTTTGAGAAGATTGCAAGATCTGGATCAGCTCGTTATGGAAAAGGACGTGGTGCTAAAATTGCAGGATCAGTTCTAGCAAAACTTCGTGCTAAGCATGGTTGATGAATAAAAAAATGTAAAATATGCTCCTCCATTTGGGGGAGTTTTTTTTATGTTCATAAATACAAAAAATGTTGAAAATAAATAAAAGTATATTAAAAAACAGTATGAAAAATTTTTTCCATTTTCTAACGGAAGCAAGGCAGTCTCAGGCTTCAATGCAAGCAAAAAAGCTTGGGCTAGTAGGTGATGGTCATGGATCGTGGGTAGACCGTTCGGGTAAAGTTGTAGCAAGAACTGAAGATGGTAAATTAAAATTTATTGGTGGTAGAGAAGCAGCAGAACCGGAAACTAAATCAAAAACATCAACTACGGCACCTACTCAGGTACAAGCACAAGAACCTCAACAGCAAGCACCAATTACTCCTGTATCTAAAACACAACAGACATCTGCCGACGAAGAAGAATCGGAAGAGGGTGGAACAGTTACTGTAGTTTTTGGACGTTTTAATCCACCAACAATTGGTCATGAAAAACTTTTAAAATCTGCAAAGAGAATTTCTGCCGGAAGTGACATTAAAATATATCCATCAAGATCTCAAGATCCTAAAAAGAATCCTTTGGAAGCATCAACAAAAATTTCTTATATGAGAAAGATGTTCCCAGAATTTGCTGATAATATTATTAATGATCCTGACATGAAAACCATCTTCAATGTTTTAACTACTGCTTATGAAGATGGATATGCAAATGTAAACATTGTAGTTGGTTCTGATCGTCAATCAGAATTTGAAAATCTTGCTCAAAAATATAATGGTGATCTCTATAATTTTGATTTAATTCGTGTTGTATCTGCTGGTGTTCGTGATGCAGATGCGGAGGGTGTGGAAGGCATGTCTGCATCTAAGATGAGAAAGGCAGTTATGGATAACGATTTTGAATCATTCCGTAGAGGAACACCAAAGACTCTTGATGATGGAGATGCTCAAGCATTATTTGATCAAGTTCGTCAAGGAATGCAGGTTAAAAAGAAGAAAGTTAAAAAGGAAAGCTACGGTCTATGGGAAATTGCTCCCAAATATGATATGAAAAATCTTCGTGAAAATTATGTAAAGGGAAAGATATTTAGAATTGGAGATAAAGTTCAGAATTTAAATACTGGATTGATTGGCGAAGTAATGCGTAGAGGAACTAACTATTTAATTTGTGTAACCGAAGAGGGACTTATGTTTAAGTCTTGGATAAAAGATCTGATGGAATATTCTGAAGTTAAAGTTGAAAAGAAAATGAGAGCACCTGGTAAACCAAACACTCTTGTTGGAACTGGTGGTTATTTTAAGTATGTTGCGGATATGACGCCAGGATTTAATAAAGGAGATAAAACAAATCTTCAATTTGGGGTAAAACCTTATAGTGGTTATAAACAAATAAATGTCAAGGAATTCCTAAATAAGTATAAAGCAAAGAAAGTAAGTACTTATTAAAATGTCTAATTTTGTTGCGGATATTTCAAAAATTTATTCAGAAAACATAATTGAATCTGCAGTTCCTGGAAAACCTGCAGAAAAGGTAGATGCATTAACAAACATTGATATCCCTCAATCTGAAAGAGATGCTGCAAGACAAAGAACACTTGCTAAAGCAGCTGCTATGAGAGCAAAGAAAGGTATTGCTAAAGAAGCACTAGATCCTGTTGGAAAAGAAGATTCTGATATTGATAATGATGGTGATGTAGATAAGTCGGACAGATATTTGCATAAACGTAGAAAGGCAATTGGAAGAGCAATTTCTACAAGAAAGGAAGCACTTGATCCAGTAGGTCATGAAGATAGGGATATTGATAATGACGGTGATAGTGATAAATCTGATAAGTATCTTCTAAATCGGAGAAACGTTCGTCGTGCTGCGATTTCAAAGAGAAGGGAAGTAAAAGAAGGGTATTCAAATTGGAGAGAAGAATTGTCTGAACTTTCCGAATATATTGATAAAGAAAAGAAAGATCAAAAAATTGTAGAAAAGCAAGTAAGTAATAAAATTAAAATTAATCCGACTATTGGTGAAGCAATAGAAAATCTTGGTGGAGTTCTTCTTGAAATGGAAGAACTTGATGAAAAGGCTTATAGAAATCTTGGAGTTGGTAGAATTGAAAGAGTAAGCAGTGGTTCTTATGTTGCTCCAGAAACAACTGGTGCTGCTGCTAAGAGAAAGAAAGCAGAGGAACAGAAAAAAGCATCAACACCAAAACCAACACCAAAACCAGAAGTATCAAAACCAGAAGCACCAAAATTAACACCAAAAAAAGAAGTACCAAAACCAACACTTAAAGCAAATAAAGCAAAAGCAAAACCTAGAGTATCCACACCAAAACCAACACCAAAATCAGAAGCACCAAAACCAACACCAAAACCAGAAGTATCAAAACCAACACTTAAAGCAAATAAAGCAAAAGCAAAAGCAAAACCTAAAGTATCCACACCAAAACCAGCACCAAAACCATCAACTAAAAAGAAGAAAAAAGATCCACTTGACGATCTTCTTGATTTAATCCGAAGTGAAAATTATAATATTTTTGAAAAAGCAGAAAGTGGTCAGCAACAAAAACTTTTTGGACTTGCTTTGTCTGTAAAAAGAGGAGAAACTCCAAGATCTGAAGTAAGTGATTCTGTTCTTAAAATTGTTGATGATATGAGTGAGAAAAAAATTCGTGATTTTGCCAAAACAAAGCACGAAGGACTTCCTAAAAAGGTTGAAACAAAAGAAGAGGCAATTAAAAATGCTCTCATTGATAGAATGTCCAAAAAGATTGCGGAGCAAGCATTGGAACTATCTACAAAAGATGAAAAAAAGACTGCAGAAACTAATCAACAGTTGAAAAAAAGTCAACAACAAAAAGATAGAATGAGACAACAAGAAGTTCAAATTCTTCAAAGAAAACTCCAAGCTTTAAGATCTGCACCAAAAGGAACAGATCCTTCAATTACCGCTTAATTTCCTAAATAACGAAGGATACCTTTATAGGAGGATAATTATGGGAGCTATTGTAGAGTTAGTAAAGCCACTTTTAATTGCTGCATTAAACTCTTGCCATACTAAGAGACTTGTATGTGACCTACTTGATCGTTATGTAAAAACTACAGATAATGATATTGATAATGTAATTGCTACAACTGTAAGAACAGCACTTCTTAAAAATTGCTGATTTAAAATAATATAGAATAATAATTTAAAGAGAGATCAAAAGTAAGGTCTCTCTTTTTTATAAATATTGATAGCAAATAATTTTTAACGGAAAAAGACATGGCACTCTGGGGAAATAATGATGCTAAAGGATCTGGTGGAACAGTATCTTTAAACTATGCTACCCTAACCGTTAGTGGTAGTGGAACAACTTTTGGACAAGTTGGAGCTGCTGCAACTGGCGACGTTATTCGTTTTGGATCTAGAACAGGAACTTATTATGGTGATGCTGTAATTGTAGGAATTGCAAGCACTACACAACTTTCAATTGCTTCTACTGCTGGACTAAGTGGTGCTGCAATTTCAGGAGTACAATTTGATATTAGTGAACTTCCAAAATATACAGTTCTTGATAGTACTTTTAGTGCTAAGAACACTGCAAGTGCTTCTTATGTTCCTATTGGATATGTTGGTACTGCAACAACAAATGCGGGAATTGGAACAAATATTATTCCTGTAGTTGTTAAGAGTGGAGCAACTGGAGTAGTTGTTGGAGATGCTCTTGTAAATGGTGGAAATAATATTGCAATCACTGCAATTGGTGCTGCAACTATTTCACTTGGTTCTACAATTAGTGTTGGAATTGCAACTGGAGATACTCTGTCATTTAAGAGACTTTCTGATGGATATTCCAAATCTGTTTATGGAGTTGCTGATGCTGGAATTGCGGCAGCACAAGGAACAAGATATGAGTTAACGCATCAAGGATGGGTTGGAATTACAACTTATATGGGTTCTGAAGGTGAAATGAGAGTCAAGACTGAAGTTCTTGTTGCAATGTCTGGAATTACCACAGGCAATACACCACTATATGATGCAAACCCATTAGCATGATAACTTATGATTTTTAATGAACTGAATGAGGATAATTTCCTCTTATTTGCTATTAAGAATTATGAAAATCCTCAAGCAGTCACTAAAGAAGACTTTGAAAAAGATTTAAATCATTTTAAGTATATTAAGAGATTATTGAAGAGATATAAAAAATCAGGTGAACTAAAAACTCACCTGATTTTAAATCATTTTATAATCTTGTATAATATATTTGGCGAAGCAACAACACCAATGTTATTTTTTAAAATTGAAAAAGAGTTATGGTCTTCTTTAAAATCTTTTGTGATATTTTTGGGAAAATTCCCAGAATATCCTAAATCTAGTATTCATGATATTCCTGTTGATATAAATTGCTTATCACAACTTTACAAGATCTACAATGGAAAAGAAGAAGATTGATAAAGTTATTGAAGCATTTCGCAATCACATTTATTTGAAAGAAATGATGGTTGGCAATGCTCCTGGTACTCAAGGTGGATTTAGTACTGACTCTGATGATAGGGGTCCTGTTGCTGGAAGAAGTCCTAAAATGTTTTTACTTGCAAGAAAATTTGCAAAAACATATGCTAAAGGTGGACCTGGTTCTCGTAAAAAATGGTTAGATTATCTAAAATCTAAATAGTAATAACCTGTCAAGATACACTATTAGTTCTCTGAAAATATGAGGTGTAAAGTAAACTAATAGTCTGCTAAAAAAATGTTTAATCAAAGTACATCTGCGGATACCAAGATCGCTGTTCTAGAAGAACGTCTTTCTTCTTATGAACTTATGATGAAAAAGATTGATGAAGCAATTCAGATCATGGGCAGAACTAGTCAAAATATCAGTAAGATGCTTGCGGTTCATGAGGAAAGAATTGAACAGTGCAATAAATCTGATGATTATATTACTAGAGTCATAGAAGAATTGAGAGAAGAAAATAAAGATCAGCATAAATCAGTATCGGAAAGAATAGAAAAGGTTGAAGGTAAAATAGAAGAATTTGTAAAATATCGTTGGATAGTAGTTGGTATATTTGCTGTTATTTCATTAGGACTTTCACAGTCTCATTTAGTAGTTGATTTTTTAACACCCAATACTTCTCAAGTTCAAGTAGAAAAAAATAAATAATTCAGTGTTGGCATCAGGTGCCAATGAAAATAAAAAAGAAAGTAACAATCTATTCCCTACAAAAAATAACAAATTCTGTTGTTAAGTGGACAGGAATACTCACTTCACTCTGTCTTGACAAATCTAGGTAGTCTGGTAGACTATTAGGACTACTATCAATTTCATCATGGATTTTGTTGATGTTAAGTACATCAATTTGATATCTTCTCGTTTTCAAAAATTTAAAAAAGTAAAAAATAATTTGTATAATTTCCGTTGTCCTATCTGCGGAGATTCTCAAAAAAATAAAAATAAAGCAAGAGGATATCTTTATCAAGTAAAAAATAATACAAATTTTAAATGCCATAATTGTGGAATCAATATTTCCTTTAATAATTTTTTAAAGCAAGTAGATTCCAATATCCATAAACAATATACATTTGAAAAATTTAAAGAAGGTCACACTGGTAAAAATTTTACGGTCGAAAAACCACAGTTAAAATTTGATGCTCCATCGTTTAAGGTAAAGCAAAAAATAAATTTGCCAAAAGCATCAGAGAATGTGGAAGCAAAAAAATATCTTGAAAGTAGAAAATTAAATCCGGATAAATTTTATTACACGGATAAATTTAAATCGTGGACAAATTCTATAAAAAAAGTCTTCGATGATACTTCTAAAGATGAACCTAGGATTATTATTCCTTTGTTCTATCAAAATAAATTTGTTGGTTTTCAGGGTAGAGCACTTGGTTCCAACAAGATTAAATACATTACTGTAATGCTTGATGATGATGCACCAAAAATTTATGGTCTCGATGAAATCGAAAAAAGTCAAACCGTCTACATCACAGAAGGCCCATTCGACTCGACTTTCATATCCAACAGCATTGCTCTTTGTGGTGCTGATGGTGATGTCAATAACTGGGGCATTTGTGATTGTGTTTGGATATACGATAACGAACCTCGTAATTCAGAAATCGTATCAAGAATTTCCAGAGTTGTCGAAAGCGGACAAAAAGTTGTCATTTGGCCTTCAACAATAAAGGAAAAAGACATAAATGATATGATTTTGTCTGGACTTGATGTTCAGTCTGTGATAGAATTGAACACATATTCAGGATTAGAAGCAAAACTTAAATTTACCACCTGGAAGAAAATATGAGCAACGGAACGAAAGTAAAAAAGCGTGATGGTCGAATTGAACCTCTTGACCTAGATAAGATGCATTTGATGGTTGAAGAGGCATGTAGAGGTCTTGCAGGGGTCTCTGCGAGTCAAGTTGAGATGACCTCTGGTATTCAATTTTATGACGGTATTAGTACTGCAGAAATTCAAGAGATCTTAATTCGTAGTGCAAGTGATCTAATTGATCTAGATCATCCTAATTATCAATATGTTGCTGCCCGACTGCTTCTTTTTGCAGTTCGTAAGCAACTATATGGGAAGATGAGAGAACTTCCCAATCTTGAGCAGCACATTTATAATTGTGTGAATAATCAGGTTTATGATTCTGAAATTTACAGCAAGTACTCAAAAGAAGAAATTGAAAAGGCAAACAATTTCTTGGATCATGATCGTGATTATTTGTTTACCTATGCTGGTCTACGTCAAGTAGTTGATAAGTATCTTGTTCAGGATCGCAGTACAGGTGGAGTGTATGAAACCCCCCAGTTCATGTATATGATGATTGCTCTGACAATCTTTGCAGAGTATCCAAAAGAAACCCGTATGTCATACGTTAAGAGGTACTATGACGCAATCTCAAAACACAAAATCAACATTCCCACACCTATCATGGCAGGGGTTAGAACTCCACTTCGACAGTTTGCTAGCTGTGTTCTTGTTGATGTTGATGACACCCTCGATTCTATCTTTAGCTCTGATATGGCAATTGGCAGGTATGTTGCACAGAGGGCGGGAATCGGCATCAATGCAGGTCGAATCCGTGGCATCAACAGTAAGATCAGGGGTGGAGAAGTTCAGCACACAGGTGTTGTCCCATTCCTCAAAAAGTTTGAAAGCACTGTCCGATGCTGCACTCAAAATGGCATCCGTGGTGGATCAGCAACTGTCCACTTCCCAATCTGGCACCAAGAAATAGAAGATATTCTTGTCCTTAAGAATAATAAGGGAACTGAGGATAATCGTGTCCGTAAACTAGATTATTCTATTCAAATTTCAAAACTCTTCTATGAAAGGTTTATTCAAGATGGTGAAATTACTTTGTTCTCACCACATGATGTTCCAGGTCTTTACGAAGCATTTGGTCTTCCTGAATTTGATGATCTTTATGTCAAATATGAAAATGATCCTTCTGTCAAAAAGAAAACTGTTCGTGCTCAAGAACTTATTCTAGATCTTCTCAAAGAACGTGCTGAGACAGGTCGTATTTACATCATGAATATTGATCACTGTAACTCTCACTCATCTTTCAAGGATAAGATTGAGATGAGTAATCTTTGTCAAGAAATTACTCTACCTACATATCCAATTCAGCATATTGATGATACAAGTGGTGAGATTGCACTTTGCATTCTTTCTGCAATCAATGTGGGTAAAGTCAAGTCAGATGAAGAACTTGAAGAACTTTGTGATCTTTCTGTTCGTGGACTTGATGAGTTGATTGACTATCAAAAGTACCCTGTAGCAGCAGCAGAACTTGCTACAAAGGCACGTAGATCACTCGGTATTGGTTATATTGGTCTTGCTCACTATCTTGCTAAACTTGGATTTAATTATGATTCTCAAGAAGCATGGGATGCTGTTCATGGACTTTCTGAATCATTTCAGTATTATCTTTTGAAAGCATCTAATCAACTTGCTAAAGAAAAAGGTCATTGTGAGTACTTTGGACGTACTAAGTATGCTGATGGTATTCTCCCAATTGATACCTACAAAAAAGACGTAGACGAAATTTCTTCCATAGACTATCAGCATGATTGGGAATCTCTCAGGACATCTATCTTGGAATATGGCCTCAGGCACTCAACACTGTCCGCACAGATGCCATCGGAGAGCAGTTCCGTTGTGTCAAATGCAACAAATGGAATCGAACCCCCTAGAGACTACTTGTCTGTTAAGAAATCGAAGAAAGGTCCTCTTAAGCAAATTGTTCCTCAGTATCAGACTCTTAAAAATCACTATACGCTCCTTTGGAATATGCCTAGCAATAGGGGTTATATTAATATTGTTGCTGTTATGCAAAAGTTCTTTGATCAAGCGATTTCTGGAAACTGGTCATATAATCCAGAAAATTATTCCGATAATGAAGTTCCTACTTCAGTAATGGCAAGTGATTTTCTAACTACATACAAGTACGGATGGAAAACTTCTTATTATCAAAATACTTACGATATTAAGACCGATGAAGTGGTGGAAGAAAAGAAGTCCGAATTAGAAAGTTTAATTAACGAATTAAGTTCAGTAGAGGAGGGAGAGTGTGAATCCTGTGCAGTTTAAAATTTCTTCCACAGAAGATCCAACAAAAATCAAAGGCATGACTGTTTTTAATACAGAAAAAGTAGATACGAAAAAGCAACCAATGTTTTTTGGGAAACCTTTAGGAATTCAAAGATACGATTCATATAAGTATCCAGTCTTTGATAAATTAACTACACAACAACTTGGTTATTTTTGGAGACCTGAAGAGGTCTCCCTTCAAAAAGATCGTGGAGACTATCAAACCCTTCGTCCAGAACAAAAGCATATCTATACTTCAAATTTAAAGTATCAGATTATGCTTGATTCTGTGCAGGGTCGTGGTCCTGGTATGGCATTTATTCCATATTGTTCTCTTCCTGAACTTGAAGCATGTATGGAGGTATGGGGATTTATGGAGATGATCCATAGTCGTTCATACACATATATCATCAAAAATGTTTATTCGGACCCTTCTGAGGTATTTGATACAATCATTAAGGATGAACGCATTCTAGAACGTGCTAAGAGTGTTACAGAGTCATATGATGACTTTATTCAATCCGCACAAAATTATGGATCATCCAATACTTGGATGCATAATCTTGAAGGTGTTTCATACGCAAAGGAATCTATCAATGACGTTAAAAGAAAACTCTATAGAGCAATCGCAAACGTTAATATTCTTGAAGGTATTCGCTTCTACGTTAGTTTTGCTTGTAGTTTCGCCTTTGGTGAACTTAAGCTTATGGAAGGATCAGCTAAGATTATCTCTCTTATCGCAAGGGACGAAAACCAACATTTAGCAATCACCCAAAACATTCTGAATAAATGGCGTGACGGTGATGATCCTGAAATGAAGCAAATTATGAAGGAAGAAGAAGAATGGACTTATAAGATGTTTGACCTTGCAGTAAATGAGGAAAAACGTTGGGCAGATTATCTGTTCAAAGATGGTAGTATGATTGGACTTAATGACAAACTTCTTCAGCAATATGTTGAATGGGTTGCTAATCGTCGTTTGAAAGCAATTGGACTCAAACCTCAATATGACATTTCTGCAAACAATAATCCTCTTCCTTGGACTCAGCATTGGATTTCTTCCAAAGGTCTTCAAGTTGCTCCTCAGGAAACAGAGGTAGAATCCTATGTAGTGGGGGGCATTAAACAAGATGTTACCAAAAATACTTTCGCAGGATTCCAATTATGATGATTGGTGCGAACAGGAAATCCTGAACGCATATAAAGAAGCAGCAGAATATGATGACTTTTTGTTTGGAGATTATGACTATCCTAAAGAATGGTTAGGTAAAAACACAAACGATATTGTATAGATAGAGGAGGTTATTACCTCCTTTTTTTTATGGTACATGTTTCAGACATATTAGAACTTAAAGCAAAATTAGATGGGTTAAAGCATCAACTTTATAATGAACCAGCACACCCATACGACAAAGAACTTGCAAATAAATATCTTAACAAAGTGATTGACTACGTTAATGAGTTGCAGTTATACTAATCCTTGGTTTTATGATGGAAAACCTTTTGATACGGATGATATTCAAGATTATTTTGGTTTTGTTTATCTTATACAAAACAATATTAATGGTAGGAAATATATTGGTCGTAAGTACTTTTGGCAGTTTAGAACTCCTAAGGGGAAAAAAAGAAAAGTAAAATCAGAGTCCGATTGGAAAAAATACTATGGGTCTTGTCCAGAACTTAAAGAAGACATTGAAAAAATTGGCAGAGAAAATTTTAGTAGAACTATCTTATCATTACATAAAACAAAGGGCAAAACAAACTACGAAGAGACAAGGCAACTCTTCACCAATAATGTACTCACAGAGTCCCTTGACACAGGAGAGCCAGCATTCTACAATAGCAACATCCTCTCAAGGTACTACCGAAAAGACTACTATGGAAACCCAGATTGATCCTGTAAATTATGTTCGTGACTGGGCAATTGAAAAAATCGAACTTCTTCATGAAGCAGATCGTCATAGAAATGCTAAGGCACTTTTAGCAGAATTTGATGAGTGGATTAATCTTCCTGAAGGTGAAGATGAAATTAATTATATTTGCCTTGAGGATGATTCTTGGGGTGATCAAGAAGTTGATGTTCGGTAAGCATGATTCTTGACAAAACCTAAATATTAACTTATTATGTAAAAAATCCATTAAGGGTTCCCTATTATGAGTAGGGTTTTCTTGTTATGAGACTTTGAGATTGATTTAGAGCCGTGGGCACTGCCCCTGAGAAGGGGAACCTCTCCTTTGCCTATACGGATGTAGAGTTCTATTAATTTTAATGCTTTTAAAAACACTTTCAATTATTGCTATTGCCACTGTAGGACTAGCACCCCTTCAAGCAAAAGCAGCGAGCGGATGTTCCCTCGCATCACATTATGGAGTTGGTGATGGATATCACGGGCAGATAACTGCCAATGGAGAAAGATACGATGCTTATGGCAAAACAACAGCACATCGATGGCTTCCTTTCGGGACTAAGTTGCGGGTGACAAATCAACGAAATGGTAAGTCAGTGATTGTGCGTGTAAATGATCGTGGACCTTTTGTAGGTGGAAGAAGTCTTGACTTGTCTTATGGAGCATTCTCGACTATTGCTTCTCCAGGCCAAGGAGTTGCTAGCGTCTGCTATACTCGGGTCTGATAAGATAATAAATAAGGGTGAGTGCTGCAGACCTCACCCTTTCTTATGTTTAACTTTAATTTTGGAAAAAAGAATACAGCAATAAAAACAATTCTTATACTTACTTTTATAGTTGCAGCACTTTCTTCTTGCCTTAAAATAGAAGACAAACACATCTGGGATATCATTTACGAAGCATTAGTAAAGTATCAACCAGATTCTCCTTTGATACCAGAACTACAAAAAGATCCTGGTATTATTGAAAGGAAAGTAAAAAGAACCGTAGATAAAGCAATCTATGATTATGAACGGTTGACAGGGAACGACGGAGTTGTTAGAATAACTCCACCACAATATTCAGAAGCACCAGTGGACACCTCTGTGTGTTACACTGATGAGTGTAAAGCACTTGGAGGAGAAATCCGACTCTGTGCTCCTTGGGTTGACAACTGCCCAAAACATTGATACAATATTATGGTTGGGTAGGTGTCCGAGTGGTTAATGGAGGTGGACTGTAAATCCACTGGCTCTGCCTACGGGGGTTCAAATCCCTCCCTGCCCACTTGACAATCAAATCAAAGTCTGGTATGATTGTCTTGTTCAAATGTCTCAGTAGCTCAGTTGGATAGAGCATCTGCCTTCTAAGCAGTTGGTCGGGGGTTCAAGTCCCTCCTGAGACGTTGACAATCTAACCTAAATGGTTTATGATTGTCTTATTGCGGAAGTAACTCAACGGTAGAGTACCTGCCTTCCAAGCAGGCTGTTGCGGGTTCAAATCCCGTCTTCCGCTCTGAACCTTATAAGGTTCTTATTCCCAAGTAGCTCAGTGGCAGTAGCTATCGGCTGTTAACCGATTGGTCGTTGGTTCAAATCCAACCTTGGGAGTTGCGGAAAGTGTCTTCCGCGAGTGGTGGGCACTCACTACTCATCGGGGAATTAGCTCAGTTGGTAGAGCAGGGTCTTTGCAAGGCCAAGGTCAGGAGTTCAAGTCTCCTATTCTCCATATATAAAACTGATTATAATAACTGCAAATGAACTTTGAAAGACCTTGGGGAAATTATGAAGTTCTCTTAGAAGGTGGGAACTATATAGTTAAAAAAATAAAAATAGATCCATATCAAAAATTTTCTCTTCAATATCATAATGACCGAGATGAATATTGGACGATAGTTGATGGATTTGGGACAATAATAATAGATGGTTCTGAATATAATACCGATTCTCAAGCCTCATTTTATATTCCTAAAAAATCTATTCACAGGGCTTCTGCTGGTCAGGATGGATTGACCTTCATAGAAGTTCAAATTGGAAATTGTTCTGAAGAAGATATTGTAAGACTTCAAGATGATTATGGTAGAGTTTGATAAATATATAAAAAACAAGTATAATGGAAAAACTTTATAAAATACTTTCCGATACTCAAGCAAGTCTTTTTGTTCTTTTTCAGAAGACTTGGGTATATCACTGGCATATTACTGGACCTGATTTTTATCAAGTTCATACTATGTTCGGTGAGCAGTATGAAGCATTATTTACTGAAATAGATAGATTATCGGAGCATATTCGTTTTCTTGGAGCAAAACCAGTCAGTTCTCTCACAAGGGTTGCTGAGGTTTCAAGAGTTTCTGAAGCAAAGAGTGGTTTATCTGAAATGGAGATGATTAAAGACCTCCTAGAAGACCACAGAAAGGTCGTAGAGATGTTTGGTGAAGCAGCAGAGGTTGCAGAAGAACTTAAGTCAAGAGGAACTACAAATCTACTTGATGATTTGAATGAAGAACACGGTAAGTTTATTTGGTTTTTGAGATCGTTTACTGAATGAGGATGAAGAGCAATGATTTCTATAAGATGCAAAGATTGCAATAAAGAATTGACAGGACACCCTACAAAGACAGTATCTTGTGGATGTCCCAATATGGCAACAATTCGTGGAGATAAGATTTCCGCAGTTGACTTATCTCACATTGTTATGTTAAACTCTAACAAGTCAAAGAAATCTTCTGGAGTATTATCTCAAGAAGATATTATGTGGCAAGAAGCACGTCGTCAACGTAAAGTTAGACGACTTGATTTTGAAGTCCGTTGAGGACTTTTTGGAAGGAGTCCGGTTGGTCGAGGACACCGCCTTGAAAGCGGCTGGGGTTAACGCCCTCGCAGGTTCGATTCCTGTTCCTTCCGTTTTATAAATTCTTTATTAGTGTTACGGAATGAACACATATGTTGACATCTTGGTATTGGCAAGTAGTATATAATAGTATACTACTAAAAAAACAAATGGACCAACATACTTATAATAATTGGGTCCGTATTAAGGAAACTTTTGAAGAATCTGGAAATACAAATAATATGTTTTATAAAAGAGCATGTGCTATCATAAAAACTGGAAAAGATCCTTTAGGTAAAATTCTTGGAGATAAGAAAAATGAAGGATGAAATTTGGCAAAAAAGACAATTTATATTAAGTTCTTTTGCTAGACAAAATATTAAAATAACAAATAGTACTTATCGTTTTATTGATAAGTTAATTAAAGATGAATGGGATAGTTCATCTATGTCTTTAATTGAGATTGATTATTTTATAAGGAATGAGTTTAGTAAGTACATTGGAAATGCTTGACAGGAGACCAGTTCTCTGCTATTATACATAAGAAGAGAAAACGGGGTGTAGCTCAGTTTGGATAGAGCACTGCTTTTGGGAAGCAGGGGCCGAAGGTTCAAATCCTTTCACCCCGATATTTTTAAAATAATTAAATGGAGAAATTATCAGAAGTAGAGTGGATATGGAATGAAGGAAAAGTCACTTCTAAAATTGTGTTTGGGAATGGAAAATCCGAAGTAAGAACAAATGAAGAACCTCCTCCAACAAAACCATCTCATGATATTGCACACTTTATATGTGGATTTAATGGGAATCTTGAATGGGATTATGAGAATGAACCAAATCACATTGCAGAATATAATGCAGTGTTTATGGAAAATATACTAAGTACCTTTTCATCTCATTATTATTATGGAAATGATTTTCTGATTAATAATGTTTCTAATCAAATTGATAACTATATGAAATGGTTTTCTGAAGATTATTATAAAATCTCAAAAGATCATCCAGACAAAAAAACTTTCTTAGAACTTAAAAAAGAATTTTTAGATAACATAAATTTTAATATTGTATGTTCTCACTTTGATTCTTACTATAAAGTTTGGATTTTAGAAGAACTTCTTAAGACTGATTTTTTCAATGTGATTATTAATATGAAATCTGACATTGACTTCCAGTTTGACTTACTGTATAATTTTCTAAAAAATTTAAAGGAAACTTTGTATGAGTGACATTAAAGATCTTCAATCATATACTGTAGAACAATTTCAATCTGATTTTGACAATTTGATGAGCAGAGTCGAAAATGGTGAATCATTTATGATTACAAGTGAGCATGGAAGTGCCGTGATGGTTCCTTATAAAGAAGTTATCGAAATATGTGAAGAATCGGATGTGGATTTTGATGAAATAGTCAGAATTCATACTAATCACGAAGAAGGTTCGTGATTTTATGGGACTGTCGCCTATGGGTTAAGGCCCACTGCTTATAACGGTGTGAACTGAGTTCAAGTCTCAGCAGTCCTACCTAATGCTCCTTTAGCTATCTGGTGAAAGCACCCGACTCATAATCGGTTTCAGGAGAGTTCGATCCTCTCAAGGAGCACTGGACACTCACTTAAGTGTCCTACTTGACTTCTCCAAGTCAAATCCCTTATAATACTAAGGTCAACATTCAAAACAATGACTCTCACTTCTAAATTCAAGAAAGACATTCAAACTCTTCGTGGTGCAGCAAACGGTGAATTCTACCTTGATGTAAAGAATCCGAAACTTTATAAAAAGGTTCGTCGTTACTACGAAAATGAAGGTGTAGTTTTCTCTGGTGATCCTATGGATGATTATGATATTCTTATGGAATACGTCTTTAGTGATCTTGAAACTGCTGAAGTTGCATGACAACTAAAGTTCTTTTTGAACGAGAGGGATATCGTTTCATTGAAGCAGGTATCCTTGAAATCAACGGTAAACCAGATTACCGTATGCAAAAGCAAAACTATTATACAAAACGGTGGAATGATATCTATCTTTTTGATAATGGAATACAATGCTCTCTAGCAATGGAAGACATTGAATATGCTAAATGGTTGGATCCTGAAGGAGTTCCTTGTTACGTTAGGGATGATGATTAAATAGTCACGGAGAGACTCTAAAAGCACTGGTCGGGAGCAAACCCCCTCATGTCTAAAACAAGTATCTTACGATATCTTGGCAATATTCTTCTCATATTTGGTTATCAAACCATGCTTTGGGGAGACTTGAAAGTTGGTTTAATTGCAAAAATAATTGGAGGACTTCTTACAATTCCATTTGCCATTAAACTTAAATTGTGGGATGTGCTATTTTTGTGTGCATTCTTTGGAATTAGTGAAATATCTAAACTAATTCATCTTTTCCTAGTTAGTTAAACTAGGTGGTGGAGTCAAATGACCCTATTATGAGTAATATCCTATATAAATAATTATAGTTATATGGGATATTATGGCAACAAGAGAACAAAAGTTAGAAGCAAAAAGACGTTACTATCAAAAAAATAAAAACAAACTAAATGCTGAATCAAGAGAACTCAATACTAGATTGAGATATGAAAAGAAAAACTTTATTATAGAATCTCTTGGATCTAAATGTTGTGAATGTGGAACTACTAATTGTCTAGAAATAGATCATATTAATCCTGGATTAAAAAAAGATAGAAGATGTCTTTATGTTTGTTCTTGGGACAGAATCAAAAGTGAAATGGATAATCTCCAACTTCTCTGTAGTGCTTGTCATCAAGAAAGGTCTCAACTTCAAAAAGATGCTTCTTGGTTTTATTTTAAAAATCTTTCATTAGAAGAACAAAATAAAATAATGGAGCATTATAAAAAGGAAGGATCTAACTTACCCTCTTGGTCCCCGCAAGATAAGGGACTTTAAAAATTCTTGCTGGTGCGGATGGGATCTTACTCCCGCCTGGTTTCTTGCCTCCAGCAAAAGGGCAAGTGGCGAGCCTGAGTTACAGAAGGTGGGTTGCATAAACCCACCTTTTTTAGTATAATAGTAAAAAATTTGTTAGAACATGAAGGTTGCACTAATAACAGGGATTACAGGACAAGATGGTTCATATCTTGCAGAACTCCTTTTAGAGAAAGGATATGAGGTTCATGGTATTATTCGTAGATCGTCTTTGATTAACACAGATCGTATTGATCATATTTACAATTTTATTTCTCTACATTATGGTGATCTAACTGACTCTACAAACTTGCTTAGAGTAATACAGCAAGTTCAACCCGATGAAATTTACAATCTTGGTGCTCAGAGTCATGTAAAGGTTTCCTTTGAAATGCCTGAGTATACAGCACAAACTGATGGTGTAGGAACTCTTCGTATTTTGGAAGCAGTTCGCATTTTGGGAATGGAAAATAAGGTTCGGATTTATCAAGCATCTACTTCGGAAATGTTTGGTAAGGTTCAAGAGATTCCTCAAAAAGAAACTACACCATTCTATCCTAGATCTCCATATGGAGTTGCAAAGGTTTACGGGTATTGGATTACTAAGAATTATCGTGAATCATATGGAATGTATGCCTGCACTGGAATTCTTTTTAATCATGAATCACCTAGAAGAGGTGAAACCTTTGTAACTAGAAAGATTACCAGAGCACTGAAAGCAATGTCTGAGGGAAGACAAACAGTTCTTCAGTTGGGTAATCTAAATGCAAAGCGTGATTGGGGACATGCCAAAGACTTTGTAGAGGCAATGTGGTTGATGCTACAACAGGACAAACCAGATGATTATGTAATTGCTACAGGAGAACAATATTCAGTTAGAGAATTTGTAGAAGCAGCAGCACCTTATTTTGGAATGAATATTGAGTGGCAAGGTGAGGGTCTTGATGAAGTTGGGATTGATAAAAATACTGGATTGGTGCGGGTAATAGTTCATCCTAAATATTTTCGACCTGCTGAAGTAGAAACATTACTAGGAGATTCTACGAAAGCAAAAGAGAAATTGGGATGGGAACCAAAAACATCATTTGAACAATTAGTTGAGGACATGTGTAAGAATGAACTTTGATAGTAAAATTTTAGTTGCTGGTGCTAACGGAATGGTTGGATCAGCAATTGTGAGAAATCTTGAAAGTAAAGGATATACGAATATTATTAAAGGTACTCGTCAGGACGTAGATTTTACAAATCAGGAAGAAGTAGAAAAATATTTCTGCTCAGAAGAACCTGAGTATGTCTTTATTGCTGCTGCCAAAGTTGGTGGTATTATGGCAAATAATAACTACAAGGCAGACTTTCTGACTGAGAATCTCCAAATCCAAACTAATATTATTCAACAATCTTATAACTTTGGTGTAAAGAAACTTCTGTTTCTTGGTTCATCTTGCATCTATCCTAAGTTTGCAACTCAACCAATCACAGAAGATCAGTTGATGACCGGTGCTTTGGAACCAACTAATGATGCCTATGCGATTGCCAAGATTGCTGGTATCATGATGTGTCAGGCATATCGTCAGCAACATGGTTTTAATGCTATTTCCTTGATGCCCACAAATCTTTATGGTCCGAATGATAATTTCAATTTGGAGACCTCACATGTTCTTCCTGCCATGATCGCAAAGTTTCACAGTGCTCTCAAGCATAGTGATCACTACGAAGTTAAACTTTGGGGTGATGGAACCCCGATGAGAGAGTTTCTTCATGTTGATGATTTGGCAGAAGCATGTTATGTTTCTATGCAAAAGTATGATGGAGATCAACACCTTAATGTGGGTACTGGTGAAGATGTAACAATCAAAGAATTGGCAGAGACAATTGCTGAAATTGTTGGATATGCAAGAGATATTAACTGGGATACTACAAAACCCAATGGTACACCGAGAAAGGTTCTAAACGTAGATAAAATTAAATCACTTGGTTGGGAACCAAAGATTAGTCTCCGTGAAGGTATTGAAAAAACATACGAGTGGTATAAAGAAAATGTCGTTCAATAATTTCTTTCAAAATCATATTAACAGTATCAGATCATCATTTGACCAATTGGATATTGATAAAGTCAATATTTTCATTAATATGCTTGAAAGATGTGAGGGAAAAATATTTCTTACTGGTGTAGGTAAAAATGGACATGTGGCAGCAAAAGCAGCATCTACTTTTTCTTCAATAGGTGTTCCTGTATTTTTTCTAAATCCAGTGGATTCTGTTCATGGTGATATGGGGGTTATAGATGAAAAAGATCTTATAATTTCAGTATCTAAAAGTGGGAACACTGAGGAGTTAATTACATTTTTACACCATGTCTATGACAAAAAATGTAAGATCATTTCTATACACTCAAATAAAGATAATAAATCTTTAAAATATTCTTATTATGATATTTTTCTTGATGTAGATAAAGAAGCAGATCATTTGAACATTGTTCCGACTACTTCTATAGCAATTTACACAATATTTTTACAATCAGTTGCTTGTGAGATATCAAATAGAAAGCAATTAACTTTGGAGCAGTTTGTTTCAAATCATCCTGGTGGTTCTATTGGAAAAATAAAAGTATGATTACTAATTCAGATATATCTTACATTATAGTTCAATCTGGGGGAAAGGGGACACGTTTGGGACATTATACTCACAATAAACCCAAATGTTTGGTTCCTGTAAATGATACTCCGATGATAGTTAATACTTTGAAAGTCTTTAAAGACAAAAAAGTTATCATCATCGGGGATCATTTGTTTGATGTTCTTGAAAGTTATCTAAACACTTTCTGTAAAGAATTTGACTATACTTTAATCAACACCGATGAGGTGGGAACTGCAGCAGGACTTAAGGATGCTGTAAATCTCATTCCTGAAAATGAACCCTTTATTTTAACATGGTCGGATTTGTTCTTTGAAAAGGAACAAGTATTTGATTTCGATACAGATCTATTAGTTGGACTCTCTAATACGTTTAAATGTAGGTGGAGACTAAAGGATAATAAATTTGAAAATATTGAATCGTATACTGAAGGTGTGTCTGGATTCTTTGCTTTTAAGGATAAGACCAAGTTTGAAAATATCAAAACTGACAAGTCTTTAGTGAGAGGATTCTTAACCGATAATTATTCTGAAAAGGACATTTCAAGTTTCTATAATCACGATTGTTTTGAAGTTGGTGATATTGAAAAGTATGAAGAACTGCTGAGAAATAAAGTAAATCACAGATATTTCAATCAAGTTGAAGTGGTAGGAGATAAGGTATATAAAAAATGTATAGATTCAAAGTATGATTCGGTCTTTGATAATGAAAGAAATTGGTATAAGTTTGTAGAGCATAAATTTAATCGTATTCCTAAGATTTACTCTATAGATCCACTGGTAATGCAAAAAATAGATGGTAATCATCTATGGGAAGTTTCTGAAAATAAGAAAGAGATAATCGAAAATTACTGTGATACTTTACATGAGTTGCATTCAATAGACACTAAAACTACCTTTGGACAGGATTGTGAAGATGTTTATTATACTAAATCAGTCTCAAGAATTGAAGAAGTAAAAAATATTATAAAATTCATAGACAATCCTACAATTAGAATTAATGGAAAAGATTGTCTAAATCCATTTGTTCATCTTCCTGATTTTAAACTATCTTTGGAAAATGTTCTTTATACAAGTGAATACAACTCTATTCATGGAGATCCAACATTTAGTAATACACTAGTAGATTCTGACAATCAAATATGGTTAATTGATCCAAGAGGTGTATTTGGAAAAACTTTAATCTATGGTGATTGTAGATATGACTGGGCAAAGTTTTATTACTCAGCAATAGGCAATTATGATTCAATTAATTCTAAGAAGTTTAAAGTTAATATTGTAGATTCTGAAGTTGAACTCTCTATTCAATCAAATGGATATGAAGAATACTCCGATCTTATAATTGAAAGATCGCAAATTAAAAAGCAAGACATTGAATTAATTCACTCTTCAATTTGGTTATCACTTACTGGATACGTAAAGGAAGACATTGATTCTGTTTTATTTTCTTTCTACAAAGGATGTGAACTATGGAACAAAGCAATTGGTCAAATTTGAGAAAAACTTGGATCTTTGATCTTGATGGAACTTTAGTAGTTCACAATGGATATAAAACTGGAAGTGATACTCTTTTACCAGGTGTCAAAGAGTATCTTGATAAAATACCAGAAGATGATTATATTCTTATTCTCACTGCAAGAAGTTCAATCTTTAAGATAAGAACCGAAAGGTTTTTAAAAACCAACCAGATAAGGTATAATAAGATCATATTTGATCTTCCAGTTGGGGAAAGAATTATGTTTAATGATAAAAAACCAGATGGACTGTTGACATGCCACTGCTTCAATCTTGAGAGAAATGGGGGACTTGTAAGTTGAAGAAAATTTGCTTTTACAATTATCTTCATAATGGAGATGTGTTTAATAGTAAGAAATTTGCAGAGCACATTTCAAATTCTGTTGATTCTGAATGCTATTACTCTCATCTAAATCATGAAAAAATTATATCCGATATTGAAACGATAAAGTACGTTAAAATAGAAAACCTTCCTCAAGGAGAAAAGTTTTTTGAGGATGATGAATACTTTTATATCAACACTTGGATTGCTCCTTATTTTGAACCAGGTGTTGATTATTTTGGTGAATGTACGTTGAGATTTTTGTATCAAATGTATGGAAAAATTTTTGATGCCATAAATCAAAAATTCAATACAAATCTTAAGTTGAATGAAGTAGAGTCATATTTTCCAGAAATTGACTATACAAAATATGAAGTATCTGAAGCAGATAAATTTTTATCTGAGTATAATGTGTTAGTATGTAATGGACCTTGTTTGTCTGGTCAGTGTAATTACACTGGAAACATGGAGGATATTTTAAATGTTGTTGCCAAAGAGAATTCAGATAAAACATTTTTCTTGACACATAAAATAAACACAGATATGAAAAATGTCTTTTTTACTGATGATATTTTTAGTGATTCTAATGGGTGTGATTTAAATGAAATTTCTTACATATCTACAAAATCTAAATTGATAATTGGTAGAAACTCTGGTCCATTTTGCTTTACAAATACTTATACTAACTTAATGGATTCTGATAAAACTTTCTTTGCTTTTGGATCCAGAGAAACTGACTGCTTTCCTTATGGTATAGATATTAATTGTAACTTTGTATTTGAGTACTACGACACTCAAGAACAGATTTTAAACACGATTAAAAGTTTACTCGCATGAAGTATATCTATCATCATCTCGGATTAGGGGATCATATTATTTGTAATGGAATGGTTAGGCATTTCTATAATCAATATGGATCTATTGGTTTATTTTGTAAAGAACACAATAGATCTAATGTTGAATATATGTACAGAGATCTAAAAGATATTGAAATAATATCTTTTGATGATAAGTTTGATGCGGATATTCAGTGTAAAAAATACGTACATCAAAATGATTTGTATAGAGATCTTATCAAAATTGGATTTGAAAAAATGAATTCAACTTTATCAGAATCTTTTGATAAAGATTTTTATAGAATTGCTGATGTACCTTTTTCTGTAAGATTTGAAGAATTCTATATTAAAAGAAATGTAAAAAAGGAAAAAGAAGTTCTTGATACTTTAAATCCAAATAATGAAAAATTTATATTTGTTCATGATGACCCTGATAGGGGATTTGAGATTGATTTATCTAAAGTAAGTACTAAGTACAAAATTATTAAAAACGATAAGAATTTTTTAGTTTTTAATTATATTAAGTTATTAGAAAAGGCAGAAGAAATTCATTTTATGCAGTCTTCATTTAAAGAACTTATTTGTTCTTATAATCTTAAGAAACCAAAATTGTATCAGCACAATTATGTGAGGCAATATGATTCTTATATGAATTCTGTGGGGTTGAATGATATTGAGGAGATTTCATGAAAAGTATTGTAACTGGTGGGGCTGGGTTTATTGGTTCCAATTTGGTGGATAAATTACTTGAACTTAATCATGAAGTTATAGTTATTGATAACGAAAGTTCTAAAAGTAATAAAGACTATCACTGGAATCCTAAAGCATCAAACCATAAGTTTGATTTAAGTGATTCATCAAGTAAGGAAAAACTAGATCATCTTTTTACTAATGTTGATTATGTTTTTCATATGGCAGCAGATGTTTCTATTCCATACTGTATAGAAAATCCAGACAAGTCATATATTAATAATGTTAATAGCACTTGTCATGTTCTTAATTCTGCAAGAAAATCAAATGTTAAGAGAGTTGTTCTCTCAACTACATCTGCAATATATGGATTGAATGAAAAGGTATGTGAAGAAACTGATATTCCTAGTCCATTAAATCCATACTCCTATTCCAAACTTTCATGCGAACAAATGATGACGATGTATCATCATTTGTATGGACTTAAAACAGTTAGTTTGAGATACTTTAATGTTTATGGAACTCGTCAACCCAAGTCTGGACAATATGCTCCAGTGATGGGAATATTTCTCAGACAAAAAAATAATGGAGAAAGACTAACGATTGTGGGTGATGGAGAACAAACAAGAGATTTTATTCATGTCTCGGATGTTGTAGATGCAAATATTACTGTAGCATTAAAAGAATCTGAGTCTTATGGTGAAATTTATAATGTAGGAACTTCTGAAAATCATTCAATTAATAAAATTGCTAAAATGATTTCTGATAATCATACATATATTGAACCAAGAATTGGTGAGGTAAGACATAGTATTGCCAACATAAACAAAATAAAAAAAGTATATGGGTGGCAACCAAAAATTAAACTTGAAACCTGGATAAGTGAAAATGTCTAAAATTTTATACGCAATAAAAACAACAGAAAAATATTCAGAAAGAATTAACTCTCTTTTTGATACTTGGATGAATGGAGTTGATGATTATATCATTTATTCTGATCATGAGGATGTAAATAAGAATATTATTAAAGTATGTGATGATTCATCTTATGGTGGACTAGAAGATAAAGGAATTAATTTTTTCAACCTTTTAAAGGATATTGATACTGAAGAAGGTATTCCTATATTAGAACATTATGATTGGTTGTTCTTGGTTGATGATGATACTTTTGTGAATGTGGAACAACTTGAAGAGTTTGCTTCTGAAAATAAAAAAGAAGCAGCATATGGGTACGTATTTTCTTATGAAACGCACTCAGACAATCCTATGTTTTCAACACCATCTTTCAGAAAAAGTAGCAAATGGTATTCTGGTGGTGCGGGTCTTTTAATTCATACTAATTCGTTTAAAAAAGTCGATACTTTTGTGAAATATAACACCAGACATGATGATGTTACTATTGGACTTAACTTTGAAAGGTGTGGAGTGGAATTGATTCACGATGATAAATTTCATTCAGAATCTCCTGAATTTTATGGACACGATTATTCAAGTGTAAGTAAAAATATTACATATCACCATATAGATGTTGACAAAATGAAAAAACTTTATGAGGAAATTAAATGATCAGTATTGTAACTGGAACTTTAAATAGAGGACCACTTCTTCCAAGATTGATTGAAAACACTGTAGAAGCAAATGAAAACTTGGAACTTGTTCTGGTCGATGGTGGAAGTGATGATGGAACCATCGAGTATATTAAAGAAGAAAACAATCCAAGAATTAAACTTATTGAGGTTGGGGAAAGAAGTAGTTATCCTCATTTTATGAATTTGGGAATTCGCAATGCTTCTCATGAAATTATTTGTCAATGGAATGATGATGTGATTTTAATTAATGATTGGAATGACGTACTTAAAGAAATTGATGAAGAAAACGATTTCTACTTGTTTAATTGGAAATATGGGTCTTATGAAGATGCAGTAAATTCTGAGTGGTTGGAAGGCAACAATCATTCAAACCAGTGGTTTCTTCTAGATCAATCTGATCAGGGTGGAGAAATTGTTATGAATTATGGTTTATATAAGAAGAAAATTTTTAGGGAAATTGGTATGTATAATTCGGAGTATAGATATTATGCTGCGGACGGAGATATGGCATATCGAGCACATGCATTTGGATACAAGCACAAAACTTTAAGAGATATTAAAGTTTGTTCTCTTCCGGCAAAAAAAGTTGCAACTCCAGTTCAAGGAGATTCTGAAATTTACAATAAAAATATGAAACTATACGATCAAAAAATTCTTCCAGATCAACTTGAATATCTTGACTAATTTCTTAGAATGAATTAAAATGAAGCATATTTTCTGTATCAAATGAGAGTATTATCTTTTTGTCTATATGGTGGAGAAAAACCTCCTTATGCCGTTGGGGCATTAAAAAACGCACAATTAAAACAAAAGTATTTCCCAGATTGGGAAATGAGATTATATCATGATAATTCAGTCTCTAAAGAACTGATTGATAATCTAAAGAATCTTGATGTAAATTGTGTAAACATTGAAGATCAAGATGATAATTTATTTTATCCAAGAGAAGGAGATTCTAAAACATATGGAATGTTTTGGAGATTTCTTCCAGCATCTGATGAAAATGTAGAATACTTTGTATCAAGAGATTGTGACTCTCGATTTTCTGAGAGAGAAGTTACTGCTGTGAATGAATGGATTGAATCTGATAAACCTTTTCACATCATTAGAGATCATCCTCAAGGACATGGATGGGAAATTAATGGTGGTATGTGGGGATCTCAAGGGGGATTTATTGAAGATATAAGTGAATCTATTCGGAGTTTCCTTAAGGTGAGTCATTGGGCACATGAAATTGCTGCAGATCAAAGATTCTTAAAAGAGTGCATTTATCCTGTTGTTAAAGATTATGCATTTGTGCATGATGAATACTTTAGATATGAGCCTCAAGCAGTTCCAATTAAGAGAGATAGAAAATTGGATGACTTTTCTTTTATTGGAGAACCATTTGATGAGAATGATAATCAAGTAAAAAATTATAGAGATGTAATTATTCAATTATATAAAGGATGATATGAAAAGAAAGTTTAATTTAGTTGGAGATTGCTTTACTCACTTGACTGGAGGAAATAAAGGATATTCAGTTCATGGTAAAGAATCTAAGTATATTGAATGGGTAAAAGATTCCTCTCTCGATACTTTTTACATTGATGAGAACATGCAGCAAGCATTTTCAGATAATGTGGAAGGTAAAAAATACGGATGGATTCTAGAATCGAAAGCAATCAAACCACATGTGCTTGATGCTATTAAAGGTCAATATCAAACATTTTTTGAAAAATTTGAGTATATCTTTACTCACAATAAAGAATTGCTAGAACTTGATGAAAGGTTCAAATGGTGCCCAGCACAAGGATTTTGGATTCAAGAACCAAAGATTTATGAAAAGACCAAAGTTATTTCAATGATTGCATCCAACAAAAGGATGTGCTCTGGTCATGAAAAAAGACTTGAGTGGGTTGAGAGAATCGGAGATCAAGTAGATCTTTATGGAAGGGGATTTAATGAAATTGCAACTAAAGAAGAAGGTCTTTGTGACTATATGTTCTCAGTTGTAATTGAGAATGATACTTATAATTCTTATTTCACTGAAAAAATTCTAGATTGTTTTGCTACAGGAACTATCCCTGTTTATCTTGGATCTCCTGATATTGGAGAATTTTTTAATCCAGATGGAATAATATCTCTTACAGATGAATTTGATGTTTCCGATGAAATTTACTATAGTAAAATGGAAGCAATTAAAGATAATCTTGAAAGAGTTAAACAATACGAAGTCTTAGAAGACTTTATTTACTTAAACTATTTTGGAGAATAATATGGAACAATTTAGATATTTTCATGAAAATTCAGTCAAAGTTAATGGTGCCGTTCACGTTGGTGCTTGTCGTGGTGAAGAACTAATCGACTATGATAACTTTGATGTTAAAGAGGTTGTTTGGATTGAAGCAAATCCAGAAGTTTATGAAGAACTTCTGACTATGATTAAACGTACTCCGACTCAAGTTCAAAGTTATACATTTAATAACTGCATTTCAAATCAAGATGATGTTGAGACCGATTTCCATTTGATTTATGGTCCAGATGCTGGTCCTTTAGTTGGAAATAAGGGTTGTTCTTCACTACTTAAACCTCAAGGATGGATGAGTGGTTGGTATAGGAAGTCAATTAAGGTTAATACTGTTACTGTAGATACTTTATTTGAACGGAATAATTTGGACCTATCGAAGTATCAACTTCTTGACATGGATACTCAAGGTTCAGAACTTATGGTTCTTCAGGGAGCAGATAAACTTCTGGAGAATATACAATACATTATTACTGAAGCAACTTGGGCAGATCCTTACTATGAAGGAAACGTAATGTTTGATGATCTATCTGCTTATCTTGAATCGAAGGGTTTTGTTCATCAAGAAACTTATAAGCACTGCGAAGAGTGGGGTGATTCTCTCTTTATTAGGAAATGATCTATGACAATAGGATATAATCGTCTTGGTTCAAATGGAAGACTTGGAAACCAGATGTTTCAATATGCAGGTCTTCGTGGAATTGCTGCTCATAAAAACTATGAGTGGTTAATTCCAGAACCAACAACTTATGGTGATAGTAATTATGGACTATTTGATTGTTTTCAAATGTCGAATGTAACTGATAAAAATTTCGGTTATATTAATGCAAATAGTATTGCTACCGGATGCTTTCATTTTGACCAAGAATTTTTCGATAATTGCCCAGATAATGTAAATCTTCATGATTATTTTCAAACTGAAAAATATTTTGAACACATTAGTGATTCTATTCGTGAAGACTTTACATTCAAATCTGAAATAGTTGAGGCATGTTTTGAAATTATTTCGGAAGCAAAGAATCCAATCTTTATACACATTAGAAGAGGTGATTATGTTAACCATCAGCATAGTCATCCTTTGTGTCCGATAACTTATTATGAAAAGTCGCTGAGATATTTTAATGATGCCTCTGATGTTTTTGTTTTTTCGGATGATACTGATTGGTGTAAAGAGCAAGAATTATTTTCTGATGATAGGTTTTTAATTTCTGATCTCAATCTAAGATATGATCAAACATCAGATACTAATGATGGAAGAATTAAGTCATTAATTCCTTACTATGATTTGTGTTTGATGTCTATGTGTGAAGGTGGTATAATTGCAAATAGTTCATTGAGTTGGTGGGGAGCATGGTTAATCAAGAATCCTAAGCAACCAATAGTTGCTCCTAATCCTTGGTTTGGTGAAATGTATAGACATTATGATATGAGTGATTTAATTCCTAGTCGATGGATAATAGAAAATGTTTGACTTAACTTTTTTAATACCTATTAGAATTGAAACTGAAGATAGACTTAGGAATGTTATATCTTCAGTTTCTTATCTTATTAAAAATATTCCTGCAAAAATAATTGTTAAGGAAGTTTCGGATTCACCTAGATTTGAGGATATGGCAGTTCCTGCTATTAAAAATATAGTGGGTGATATATCTAATCTTAATTATCTCTATGAGAAAACGGAAGAACCATTCTTCTGCAAGAGTAAAGTTCTAAATGATCTGATAGTTCAATCTGATACAAAGGTAGTTGCGAATTACGATGCTGATGTAGTGATGCCAATATCATCATACGTAAATGCATATTCGTTAATCGCAAATAACGAATTCGATGTTGTTTATCCATATGGATGTGGTTTGTATCAGTGGAGAGTTCCTTATAATGAAAAAATATTTGAAGAGTTTGCAACCAGTTTAAATACAGAAACTCTTGATAAACATCGAGTTCTTCATAATTCAACAATAGGATGGACTCAGTTTGTAAATCGAGAGGTTTATGTAAAATCCTACATGATGAACGAAAACTTTATTTCATGGGGATGTGAAGATGATGAATTTTATTATCGCATGAGTGTTCTTGGAAATCGGATTGGAAGAATTGATAGTTATGTCTATCATTTAGAGCATTCAAGAACTCATAATTC
>JACCEC011895002.1_pt1 | contig 54380 bp, 50 predicted proteins | sample 7450121 | NCBI WGS metagenome assembly JACCEC01 (sample SAMN15323455, study PRJNA562643) | freshwater metagenome | isolation source: river surface water | place: USA:Blue River Watershed | collected 2017-08-18
GGGCAATCTCTACGCGCAGCAATACCAAGTAGGCCAGCGTTGATGTGGCTCCGCAGAGCTGGCGGGTAGGTAGCACCGAGCCGGGTGGGTGACCCCCGGCCCAGATGAATGACGGTCACGCCCGGGGCAACCCGGGTGCACAGAATCCGGCGTATCGGCGGACTTCACACTTTTTCGGTTTCCCGGATGTGCTCCACGTGGGCGGTGAGTGAGCGCATGGCCACCGGCCAGATCCGGGGTGGCACATCATCGTAGGCGCGTTCGACCCAGTCTTGCATGCTTCCGTGGGGCAGTTCGCGCATCACCCGCAAAATCTTGGCTTCGCGTTGCAGTCGGTGCGTTTTCAGCCGCCGGATCACATCGGCGGCGTCAAACGGGGCCCCCAGGGCATTGCCCAGCACATGGCCGTGGGCCGGCAAAATGAATTCGATCCGGTCGCTGGCGCAGACGGCCAGCAGTTTGTCGAGCGAACCCAAATAGTCTCCCATGTGCCCGTCGGGCGGGTCGACCACGGTGGTGCTGCCGTTGAGCACATGGTCGCCGCTGAAGAGCAGGCCGTCTTCTTCCAGCACCAGGCACACGTGATTGGCGGCATGGCCCGGGGTGTGCACCACCCGCAAGGTGTGGCGCCGGTCGCCAGCGGACAACACCAGTTTTTCGCCGTCATGTAATTCACGCTCAGGGGTGAACTGGCTGTTGGCGCGTGCCGTGGGCAGCGAGCTCAGTCCCAAAATCGGGGGGTGCTGCCCTTGCGCCTGACACAAGGCCTTCAGGGGTTGTGCGCCCGGCGAATGGTCGGGGTGAGAGTGGGTGCAGACGATCATCCGGATGTCGCCACCGCAGGCTTGCCAAAGGCGTTGCAAATGCCCGGTGTCGTGCGGCCCGGGATCGATCACGATGTAACCCGTTTGGGCATCGCCGACCACATAGCTGTTGGTGCCCGGGCCGGTCATCACGCTGGGGTTGCCGCAGGTCAGGCGCTGCACGTGCTGGAGCAGCAGCACGGGCTGGTTGGATTGCCAGTCCAGGGGCGGCTGGTGGGCACCGTTGGGGGAAATCAGGGCCAGCTCGCCAAACGGCGTATCGTGGTGCATGAAGTCCAGCGCCTGACCATCTCGCACCCCCGTGCGTTTGTCCAGGGCGATCATGTCGGCGGGGTAAAGCAGTTGTTCGAGTCTGGCCATGCGGTCCTCGCGATCCGGTCACTCGGGTTGCACGCCGGTGGTCAGCAAAATGCGGGCCACCATGTTGTAACTGGCGATGGTGGTGGTGATTTCGACGATCTCGGTGGTGTCAAAGTGCTGCTTGAGTTCGGCGAACAGGGCGTCATCGACCTTGATGTGGCGGGTCATTTGCGCCGCCCATTGCACCACCAGCCGCTCTCGCAGACCCAGCTCTGCTTCGCTCACGGATTGCTCGGGTTGGCCCCGGACGGCGTTTTGCAGGGCTTGCAATTCGGCATCGGTGCCGCCGGCTTTGCGGAACTCGGGGGCATGATGGTGGTATTCGTAATGCGCACCCGTCAGCAGCGCCACGGTGCAAATCGCCAACTCGCGCAACTTGGGGGAAGTCGACAAATCCTGGCGCAGGTTTTTCATGTAGACGTTCCAGCCCCGGGCGATGGGTTCGCTCCACAGCAGCACCCGGTCGAGGTTGAGCAATTGGCCGCCCCGTCGTTGGGCGATGGCGTCCACCAGGTCGGCGGGTTGGGGTTTGGCTTCAGGGGTCCAGGCAGGTATTTTCATGGTGCTTCCAACAAAGGGCTTGGGGTGTGGTGCCAATTATTCAATAATGTGAGCCATGAGAGTGCCTTTCACCAAAATGCACGGGGCTGGAAACGACTTTGTTGTCCTTGATGAGACACAAGGGCGTTTGCACCTGAGCACCCAGCAATACCGATTTCTGGCCGATCGCCATTACGGTGTGGGGGCCGATCAGATCCTGAGCGTGCGACCCAGCCCCACCCCCGAGGCCGATTTTGAGTATGTGATTCACAACGCCGATGGGGGTGAGGTCGAGCAATGTGGCAACGGTGCGCGCTGCTTCGTGCGCTATGTGCGCGAGCGCGGCTTGACCGCCAAAACCTCGGTCAAAGTCAAAGTGCCTGGTGGCGTCATCACCCTGCACGCACAAGCCGATGGGCGGGTCACGGTGGACATGGGTGAGCCGGTCTTTGACCTGCCCCTGGTGCCTTTTGACCCCGCTCTTGCCCGCCCCGGCGTCAGCCCGGTCGCCGATTTTGCGCTCTGGCGCCTCAACTTGCACGGCGGCGAGTCCGCCGAGGTGGCGGTGTTGTCCATGGGCAATCCGCATGCGGTGATGTGGGTGCAAGACATCGACCTGGCGCCGGTTGAGCGCATCGGTCCGCAAATCGAGCGTCACCCCGCATTCCCCCGCCGGGTCAACGCCGGCTTCATGCAGATCGACAGCCGCAGCAGCATCCATCTGCGCGTCTTCGAGCGCGGCGCCGGCGAAACCCTGGCTTGCGGCACCGGAGCCTGCGCGGCGGTGGTGGCAGGCATTCGTTTGGGCTGGCTCGACGCTCGTGTCGAAGTGCAGGCCTTGGGTGGCCGACTCACCATCGAATGGGCCGGGCCTGGGCACAGCGTGCGCATGACCGGTCCGGCACAAACCGTTTTCCATGGCGAGATCGAAATTCCCGAATGAACAGAACTGACCCCATGAACCCCATCACCGAAGACGACATCGCCAATTATTTGGTGCACCACCCGGACTTTTTTCACCGCCACGCCGAACTGCTCGCCAGTGTCCGCCTGGCCAGCCCGCATGGCCAACGCGCTGTCAGCCTGCAAGAGCGCCAAGCCGAGATGTTGCGCGACAAAATCCGCAGCCTCGAATCTCGCATCATGGACATGATCCGAAACGGCACCGAAAACAGTGCGTTGAACGACCGGCTGTTGCGTTGGGCGGCCAGTTTGCTGGCGACGGGCGACGACGGCCAATTGCCTCAGCGCATGGTCGAAGAAATTCAGGCGCAATTCATGGTGCCTCAAGCCAGTTTGCGACTTTGGCAAGTCTCCAGCGACCATGCCCAGGCCGACTACGCCCAAGCAGTCAGCGACGAACTCAAAGCTTGGGCCAACACCTTGTCGTCGCCTTATTGCGGCGCTCCCGCACACCTCGAGTTGACAGCCTGGTTGCGCCAACCCGAACAGGTGCTCTCCATGGCGGTGGTGCCGCTGCGTGCGCCAGAGGGGCATTTGCTGGGCTTGCTGGTGTTGTCTTCGCCCGACACTCAGCGCTATCACGCGGGCATGGGAACCGATTTGCTCGAACGCATCGGACATTTGGCCGGTGCTGCTTTGGTCCGATTGTCGTCCGTGGCTTCATGAGGCCCCGTTCACCGTGCATGCCTCCAGGACGCCCCGGCCACCCGCAGTGACCCTGCATCCGCAGATGCATCGTTATCTGGATCACATCCGATTTGAAAAGCGCCTGTCCGAGCGAACCTGTGCCCTGTATGTTGAAGACTTGCGCAAATTGCAAGGGTGGTGCGAGCCTATGGGCTTGGACCCTTTGGCCGTGCAGGCCCACCATGTTCGGAGCTGGTTGGCCCGCATGAACCAAGGTGGGCGCAGTGCTCGGGGCATTGGCCTGATCCTCTCCGGCTGGCGGGGCTTTTACCATTGGGCCGCACGCGAGGGGTTGATCAGCGCCAACCCTGTGCTCGGGGTTCGCGCCCCCAAAGCCCCCAAGCCCTTGCCCAAAGCCCTCAGCGTCGATCAGGCGGTTCGTTTGGCCGAGTTTCGAACCCCCCAAGCCCGTTCGCCGCAAGACCAGTGGCTGGACGTCCGCGATGCGGCCATGGCCGAACTGATGTATGGCAGCGGCTTGCGCGTGGGTGAGTTGGTCGGACTTGATGTGTCCGACAGCACCCAGGCGCGCGGCTGGCTCGACTTGCAAGAAGGCTTGGCTCATGTGCTGGGCAAAGGTTCCAAAAAGCGCTCAGTCCCCTTGGGACGTTCCAGCGTGGCGGCCCTGCAGGCCTGGCTGGCTTGCCGCGAGCAAGGGCTGACTCCGGTGTCGGTGGCGCCGCAGGCATTGTTCATTGGCTGGGGTGGCACCCGCCTCACGGCCGCATCCGTCTGGGGGCGTTTGCGCCGCCGCTCTCTGCAAGCCGGGCTGGAGGTCGCGGTTCATCCGCACATGCTTCGGCATTCGTTTGCCAGTCATGTGTTGCAATCCAGTGGCGATTTGCGCGCCGTGCAAGAGTTGCTGGGCCACGCCCAGATCAGCACCACGCAGGTCTACACCCGACTCGACTTTCAGCACCTGGCCAAGGCGTACGACTTGGCTCATCCGCGTGCCCGACGCAAGTGACGCTTGTCCCTTCTCCCCGAGGGGCAGGGGTGAGGGACAATAGCCGCATGAAAACCATTCGCCTCAAACCCGGCAAAGAACGCTCTGCCCTGCGCCGTCACCCCTGGATCTATGACAGCGCGATTGCCAAAGGCGGTGCCGATTCTGGCGAAACCGTGCGCATCGAATCCGACAGCGGTCAATTCCTCGGCTGGGCAGCCTACAGCCCCAGTTCGCGCATCCGGGCCCGCATCTGGAGCTTTGACGAAAGTCAGCGCATCGACGCCGATTTTTTTCGCCAGACTTTACAAAAAGCCGTGACGGCGCGGCAACGCTTTGACATCCAAAGCAACGGCATGCGCCTGGTGCATGGCGAAGCCGACGGCTTGCCCGGCCTCATCGTGGACCGCTACGCCGACACCCTGGTGGCCCAATTCTTGTCCAGCGGCACCGAACGCTGGAAAGACACCCTGGCCGATTTGCTGACCGAGGTCAGCGGTGCCACCCGGTTGTACGAGCGCTCCGACTCCGGCGTGCGCGCTCTCGAAGGCTTGCAGCCAGCGACGGGTTGGCTCAGACAGCCCGAAGGCGATGACAGCCACACCCAAATGGAGCTGACCGAGCACGATTGGAAACTGACGCTGGATGTGGCCGAAGGCCACAAAACCGGTTTCTACCTCGATCAGCGCGACAGTCGCCACAAATTTGCGCAATACGCCGAGCGCCTGCGCTTCATGCGCGTGCTCAATTGCTATTGCTACACCGGTGGTTTCACCATTGCCGCATTGCAAGGCATGCGCCGCGCGGGTGTTTTGGCTCAGGGCGGGCGGGTGACGTCCATCGACTCCTCGGGGCCGGCGATTGCCCGTGCCCGCGGCCATGTGGCCCTGAACGGCTTCGAGCCCGATCAGGCTGAGTTTCTGGATGCCGACGTCAACCAGAGCTTGCGTCGTTTCCACCAGGAAGGGCGCACCTTTGACGCCATCGTCCTTGACCCGCCCAAGTTCGCACCCACTGCCGCCCATGCCGAACGCGCTGCGCGCGCCTACAAAGACATCAATCGGCTGGCACTCAAAATCCTCGAACCCGGGGGTGTCCTCTTCACCTACAGTTGCTCGGGCGGCATCGGTGCCGAGTTGTTTCACAAAATCGTGGCATCAGCCGGCACCGATGCCGGAGTCGACGGCTACATCTGCGAACGCATGCAAGGCGCGCCCGACCACCCCATGACCATTCAATTCCCCGAAGGCGAATACCTCAAAGGCCTCGTCGTCCTCAAAAAATAATTGGAATAATTGGGGTCAGACCCCAATTTCTGCACTGTGGCGTCAAAGCAACCATTAATTGGGGTCAGACCCCAATTAAGTGCGAGGGGGTGCTGGAATCTACAATAGCGGGATGCTGATACCTGCCACCATCCTCACCGGTTTTTTGGGCTCGGGCAAGACGACTTTGCTCAAGCGTGTTTTGTCCGAGGCCCATGGCCAGAAGATCGCCGTCATCGAAAATGAGTTCGGCGAAGAAAACATCGACAACGACATTCTGGTCACCGAGACCCAGGAGCAGATCATCCAGATGAGCAATGGCTGCGTGTGTTGCACCATCCGAGAGGATTTGCGTACCACGCTGCAAGACCTGGCGACCAAAAAACGCAAGGGTGAGCTCGACTTTGACCGGGTGGTGATTGAAACCACCGGCTTGGCCGATCCCGGGCCCGTGGCGCAAACTTTTTTCATGGACGACGAGGTGGCTGAAAGCTTCTTGCTCGACTCCATCCTGACGCTGGTCGATGCCAAGCACGCCGCACAACAACTCAACGATCGCCAGGAGGCCCGCCGTCAGGTCGGCTTTGCCGATCAGATCTTCATCTCCAAAGCCGATCTGGTCAGCGCCGCCGAATTGGACGCCTTGCAGCACCGCCTCAAGCACATGAACCCGCGCGCGCCCCAGCGTTCGGTGCATTTTGGCGATGTCTCGATTGCCGAGGTGTTTGATTTGCGCGGCTTTAACCTCAATGCCAAGCTCGACATCGATCCGGACTTTTTGTCGGACGGGCACGATCACGATCACCACGGCGAGCACTGCGACCACCCCTCGCACCATCACCACCACGATCATGAGCACGGCGAGCATTGCGATCACCCTTCGCACCAGCACGATCATGCGCATGGCCATCACCACCATCATGATGACGATGTGAAAAGTTTTGTTTTCAAGGCCACCCGTCCCTTCGATCCGGCCAAGCTTGAAGATTTTCTGGGTGCCATGGTCAATGTTTATGGCCCCCGCATGTTGCGCTACAAAGGGGTGCTCAACATGAAGGGTACTGACCGGAAAGTCATTTTCCAGGGCGTGCATCAGCTCATGGGCAGCGATTTGGGCCCTGAATGGGGGCCCCAAGAGGATCGGATGAGCAAAATGGTGTTCATTGGCATCGAATTACCCAAAGATATTTTTCTGCAAGGCTTGGAACAGTGCTTGAACTGAGTAAAATCCGCGCGCCTAACGCCATCGCTGATGCGGTGGTTCCTGCTTCAGCCCTGGGTTGAAGTGCCTGAAACGTGAGGAGACTGCACGTGAAAGCCAGCGCCAAAGCCAAAACCAAGACCGCAGCCAAGTCTGCGGCCAAAGCGGCCAAACCTGCCCCCAAGACCAACGCCCCAAAAGCCGGCAAAGCGGTCGCCAAGAAGGCACCCGCTAAACCCGTCGCCAAGAAGCCTGCGGCGAAGAAACCAGCTGCCAAGCCCGTGGCCAAGAAATCAGCAGCCAAACCGGCTGCGAAGAAGCCCGTGGCAAAGAAGCCAGCAGCCAAACCGGCTGCAAAAAAGCCCGTGCCGAAGAAGCCAGCAGCCAAGCCAGTGACGAAAAAACCGGTGGCCAAACCGACGCTGAAGAAACCCGTGGCCAAGCCAGTGGCCAAGAAGGTTGAAGTCAAAAAGCCCGTGGCCAAGGCCAACTCGGCCAAGCCCGTCGCTGTGGCCAAGCCGAAACCGGTTGCTGCCGCTCCGAGCACGCCAGTGGCCAAGGCGGCTGCTGTTTCCGCGCCAGTGATCGAAGTGCGCAAAATGACCGGGCGTGCCGCCAAGGCTGCCGCCGGCGTGCCACCGCCGCCGAGCACCATTCCTTTCTCCAATCCGGCCAAAGCCAGCTTTGGCCCGGCCACCGAAGACCGTATGCCTGCCCTTGTTCCCGTGATTCCGAAAAAAGATGCCAAATTGGCCAACAACTGGAAGTCCAAAGCCGTCGAGCAATTGAGTGACGCCGAGGTGTTGGCCATGTCCGATGACGAGTACATGAATGACACCCAGATGGCCTTTTTCCGCCTCAAGTTGCAGGGCCTCAAGCGCGACATCCTCGCCAATGCCGGTGAAACCACCGAGCACTTGCGTGAAGACACGGTGATCGTGCCTGACCCCGCCGATCGGGCCACCATCGAAGAAGAGCATGCTCTGGAATTGCGCACCCGGGATCGTGAGCGCAAGTTGTTGAAGAAGATCGAGCAATCGATCCAGCGCATCGACATGGGCGACTATGGCTATTGCGATGAAACGGGTGAACCCATCGGTGTGGCCCGACTCTTGGCGCGTCCTACGGCGACGCTGTCTCTTGAGGCCCAGCAACGCCGCGAGCTGAAGCAAAAGATGTTTGGCGACTGATTGCCGGCGCACTCATCTTCCCCTGCGGGCTCACCAAATGGTGAGCCCTTTTTTTTCATGCTGCGGCCGCTCCAAATGATTTAAACCGTCACATTGAGTCATTGCGCTAAGTGCTTCATTTCTTTGATATTTTTGCTCAATTTCCGCCCCGAAATGCGTCTCTAAGTCATTGATTTCATTGAAAAAAAATCTGAAAAAGCCCTTGTCAGTTAAAAAATTCCTGATACAGTGCAAAAAAGTGGTGAAAAGTGGTGGAAAGTGATTTTTGCTTTCCATCTGATGGCCGATGGCGTGCATAAAGGGGTTTTGTCGTGTTCCAGGGTGCTTCTTCGCTCAGTCTTGATGCCAAAGGGCGTCTGTCTGTGCCCACGCGCCATCGCGAGGTGCTCAGCGCCACCGCGTCTGGACAACTGACGATCACGCGCCATCCGCACGGCTGTCTGATGGTGTTTCCTCGCCCCGAGTGGGAGCAGTTCAGGGCCCGCATTGCGGCTTTACCCATGAGTGCCCAGTGGTGGAAGCGGATACTGCTGGGCAATGCCATGGATGTCGAGATGGATGGCACCGGTCGGGTGCTGATTTCACCCGAGTTGCGCGCCGCCACCGGCATCGAAAAAGAAACCATGCTGTTGGGCATGGGCAACCATTTTGAGTTGTGGGACAAGGCCACTTACGAGGCGCAGGAGGCGCAGGCCATGCAGGGCGAGATGCCCGATGTGTTCAAGGAATTCTCTTTCTGAAGGCGCATGCGTGGACCCCCTATGGCAACACACCACGGTTTTATTGCAAGAGGCCGTCGAGGCGCTGGCCATTCAGGCGGATCAAACCTATGTCGACGGGACGTTTGGTCGTGGGGGGCACAGCCGACTGATTCTGCAAGCCCTGTCGCCCCGGGGGCGCCTGATCGCTTACGACAAGGATCCCGAGGCCATCGCTGTTGCGCAACAGCTGAACGACCCCAGGCTGGAGGTCCGCCACAGCGGTTTTTCGGCATTGACCGAATTGCCACCCAGCTCCGTCGGGGGCGTGTTGCTGGATCTGGGGGTGAGTTCGCCACAAATCGACAACCCGCAGCGGGGTTTTTCATTTCGCCACGACGGCCCGCTGGACATGCGCATGGACACCACCCGAGGCTTGTCGGTGCGGCAGTGGCTGGAAGAGGCCGAAACAGGCCAGATTGCAGAGGTGATTCGTGACTATGGCGAAGAACGGTTTGCTGCACAAATTGCAAAGGCGATTGTGGCTCGCAGACAGGAGCGGGGGATTCCTGCAGGCACCGCTGAACTGGCCCAACTCGTGGCTGGCGCGGTCAAAACCCGCGAGCCGGGCCAGGACCCTGCAACGCGGACATTTCAGGCTCTTCGGATTTTCATCAACGCCGAGCTTGAAGAGCTCGAACAGGCGCTAGAGGGGGCTCTGAACATTTTGCAACCCCGGGGCCGTTTAGCGGTGATCAGCTTTCATTCGCTGGAAGACCGCATCGTCAAACAGTTCATCGCCAGGCACGCGCGCGATGAAGTGGATCGACGCGCCCCTTGGGCTCCCGGTAAGCCTTTGTTGCTCAGGGCGGTAGCCCGGGTGCGACCCGGCGCCGAGGAAGTGGCGCGCAACCCTCGGGCGCGCAGCGCCATCATGAGGGTGGCCGAGCGCACAGAGGTGCCGGCATGACACGCGTTCATCTGTTTCTGCTGCTGGCGATTCTGGGCACGGCCATGTTCTTGGTCCGCACCCAATACGAATCGCGCAAGTTGACCACCGAGATCGATCGGGCCCGATCCGAAGCCCGGCGCATCGAAATCGAACGCGAAAGGCTGGATCTGGAGGCGCGCACGCAAGCCACGCCGCTGCGGGTTGAAAAGTTGGCTCGCGAACAGTTGGGCATGCGCACCATCACCCCCGCCATCACGGTGTATGTCAACGATCCCAAGGTCAAGCCTGAGGCGGGTCAGTCGGGAGGCCGACCGTGAGCCGCTCGGTGCGTTACACCTCCAGCCCGCTGCTGGCCAGCAAGACGCCAGTGTGGCGCAGCCAGTTCGTGGTGGCCTGCATTGCTTTGGGATTTCTAGGGCTGGTTGGGCGTGCAGCTTACGTGCAGTTGATCGAAAACGATTTCTTCCAGCGCCAGGGTGCTGTGCGTTTCGTGCGCACCTTGGACATGCCGGCCAATCGGGGGCGGATTTTGGATCGCAACGGGCACATCCTGGCCTCGAGCGTGCCGGTGCCCAGCATCTGGGCCAGCCCGGAGGACATGGATCACGACCCGGCCAAGTTGGCGGCTTTGGCCAAGGCTCTGGGGATGCCGCTGGCTGATTTGCAGCAGCGTGTTGCCGACAAAGAAAAGAATTTTGTCTGGCTCAAGCGCTTGGCCGGCGAAGAGGTGGCGGCACAAGTCAAAGCGCTGGGGATCAAAGGCGTCTTTGATCGCAAGGAGTACAAGCGCTTGTATCCCGAAGGTGAGGCCGCTGCGCACATCGTGGGCTTTACCAATGTCGAGAACATCGGGCAGGAAGGCATTGAGTTGGCCTTCAATGAAAAACTGGCCGGTAAGTCAGGTACACGCCGGGTGATCAAAAACCGGTTAGGGCAAGTGGTGGAAGACATGGGCCAGACGGTCTTGCCCATCGATGGGCAAGACATCCAGCTCAGCATCGACAGCAAAGTGCAGTTCTTTGCTTACCAAAAGCTGCGCGAGGCTGTGCAGACGCACAAGGCGGCTGCCGGCAGCGTGGTGGTGATTGATGTGCAAAGTGGCGAAGTGTTGGCCTTGGCCAACTACCCCAGTTATGCGCCTGACAAGCGTGGATCACTCAGCGGTGCCCAATTGCGTAATCGTGCGTTGACCGATACCTTTGAGCCGGGCTCGACGATGAAGCCTTTTGTCATTGCCTTGGCCCTGGAGCGCAACCTGGTCAAGCCGGAGACGCCGATTCAAACCGCCCCGGGCAAATTACCGATGGGCGGACACGTGATCAGCGACGCTCACCCGCACGGTGTCCTGACCGTCAATGAAGTCATTCAGAAGTCGAGCAACGTCGGTACGGTCAAGATCGCTTTGCAAATGCCGGCGCAGGCGATGTGGGAGATGTTCACCCAGGTGGGCTTGGGGCAAAAGCCGCAAGTCCCGTTTCCGGGCGCGGTTGCAGGCAAATTGCGGGCCCCCAACACCTGGCGCCCGATTGAGCAAGCAACCATGAGTTATGGCTATGGCCTGTCGACCAGCCTGTTCCAGTTGACGCACGCCTACACTTTGTTTGCTCGTGAGGGCCTGATGCTGCCGGTTTCCATGCTCAAGCACGGGGAGCATGAGGCCATCACGGGTCAGCGTGTGCTGGAAACCCGCCATGCCAATGCGGTTCGCAGCATGTTGCACACGGTGACGCTGCCGGGGGGCACCGCGCAAAAAGCCCAAACCATCGGTTATTCGGTCGGCGGCAAGACCGGGACCGCGCACAAAACCGAGGGCAAGGGTTATGGGCGCAAATACCGGGGTTTCTTTGTCGGTCTGGCCCCGATCGATTCGCCGCGCATTGCGGTAGGCGTGATGATCGATGAACCCAGCAATGGCTTGTATTACGGCGGTGACGTGGCTGCCCCGGTGTTCAGCCAGACCGTGCAACAAACCCTGCGCATGATGGGGGTCCCGCCCGACATGACCGTGAAGCCCCAAGTGGTGGCCAAAGTCGAGCCGGAGTCGTTCTGATGGAAAAGTTCAGCACACCCGAACTCGCCGCCCAGTGGTTGCGCCAACGGGGTGCGCGGCGTTTGCACACCGACAGTCGCAAGGTGGCTGCCGGTGATGCCTTTTTGGCTTGGCCCGGTGCGCGCCACGATGGCCGTCGCCATGTGGATGCCTCTTTGCAACGCGGTGCCGCAGCCTGCCTGATCGAATCCGAAGGCTTTCAGCAGGGGCTCACGACCCTGTCGCAGTCTTGCGCTTTGTACCAGGGTTTGAAGGCCGACTGTGGTCCGATCGCTGCCGCCTACTACGAGCACCCGACGCGACAGATGGATGTGGTTGCCCTGACGGGCACCAATGGCAAAACATCATGCGCCTGGTGGTTGGCCCAGGCGCTGGCAAAACTCGGTCAAAGGTGTGCCATGGTCGGCACCTTGGGCTTGGGCGAGTTGGTGTTGGCGCAAGATGGCACGGTGCGGCTCAATGGCATGAGCACCGGCCTGACCACGCCCGATGCGGTCTTGTTTCAGGGGGCCTTGCGGGATCTGCTGCAAGCGGGTGTGCGCTCGTGCGTGATCGAAGCCTCGTCCATCGGGTTGGCCGAAGGTCGGTTGGAGGGCACGCAGATCCGGATGGCGCTGTTCACCAATTTCACCCAGGATCATCTGGACTATCACGGCGACATGGACGCCTATTGGCAGGCCAAGCTCAGCTTATTCGACTGGCCAGGACTCGACGTGGCGATCGTCGGTTTGGATGACCCCAAAGGTCCGGAGTTGTTGCAGCACCTCCATCGCCGCGCCACGCCGGTGCGCGTGATCACCTACGGCTTGCACCCCCAGGCCGACGTCCGGGCCGATCAGGTGCGTTGGCAAGCCGGCACCCGTGGCGCCGGCGATTGGGGGCAGTCGTTGCAGGTGATCTCTCAGGGACAAGCGATTCCCATGAACATCCCCTGGGTGGGCGAACACAACGTGCGCAACCTGCTGGCGGTGATCGCCGCGTTGAGCGCCCTGGGACATGGATTAGAAGGATCTTGTGAGGCATGCCGGTCTTTGCAGCCGGTGCCGGGGCGGATGCAATCGATCAATCTGCCAGGCGCCCCCTTGGCAGTGATTGATTATGCGCACACGCCCGATGCCCTGATGCATGCTTTGCAAGCTTTGCGGCCGCTGGCCGAGGTTCGAGGCGGTCGTTTATGGTGCGTGTTCGGCTGTGGGGGGGATCGGGATCGCAGCAAGCGTCCGGAGATGGGCAAAGTGGCGCAGACCCTGGCTGATCAGGTGGTGCTGACCAGTGACAACCCGCGTCAAGAAGAGCCCATGTCGATCGTGCGCGACATTCGCATGGGCTTGGTCGGTTCGCACGATCAGGTGTCGGTGCAACTCGATCGGGCCCAAGCCATCGCCCAAGCGTTGCGGCAAGCCCAACCCGCCGATGTGGTGCTGATCGCTGGCAAAGGTCACGAGACCTACCAAGAGATCGGTCAAGAACGTCACCCTTACTCGGATGCCGAGCAGGTGCAGTTGGCCTTGCGCCGGGAGGCTGCATGAACGCCACCTTGTTCACCTTGGGGCAAGCCGCGGATTGGATCGATGCCACCTTGGTCGGTGATCCCCGGATCCCCGTCAGCCGTGTTCACACCGATACCCGCAGTCTGCAAGCCGGGGACCTGTTTGTGGCTTTGCGTGGCGATCGATTTGACGGTCATGATTTTTTGGCACAACTGCAACCGCAGGGCGTGCAAGTGGCGATGGCTGAAACCGGACTCTCCGCCCATGGGCTGAGTGGCTTGCAGGTCCGTGACACCCGCCAGGCCCTGGGCCAGCTGGCCAGTGCCTGGCGCCGTCAACTGCCGGTCCAACTGACGGCCGTCACGGGCAGCAATGGCAAAACCACGGTGACTCAAATGATCGCCGCCATTTTTCAAGACCATGTTGGCGATGCCGCCTTGGCCACCTTGGGCAACTTCAACAACGACATCGGTGTCCCGTTGACCCTGCTGCGTTTGCGGCCCGGTCATCGCCTCGCGGTGCTCGAGTTGGGCATGAACCACCCGGGTGAAATCGGCCTCTTGGCCGGTTGGGTCGCACCCCATGTGGCTTTGGTCAATAATGCTCAACGCGAGCATCAGGAATTCATGCACACGGTCGAGGCTGTGGCGCAAGAAAACGGAGCCGTTTTGCAGTCGTTGCCCGATGACGGGGTGGCGGTGTTTCCGGCTGATGCCGAATTCACCCCGCTGTGGATGCGCCTGGCCGGCGCCCGGCGCTCCATCACCTTCGGGGTCGGTGGCGATGTGCGTGTGCTGCAAGCCCAGGCCGAGGCCACAGGCTGGCGCGCCCGGGTGCAAGCTGGCGCAGACACCCTCGAGATCGAGTTGCACCTGCCTGGTGATCACAATTTGCGCAACGCCCTTGCAGCCATCGCCTGCGCACAAGCGGTTCATGTGCCGGCCGATTGCATCGTCCGGGGGCTGGCCTCATTCCGTCCGGTGGCGGGTCGCAGCTCGGCGCGTGTGCTCGACGTGGGAGGCCACCGCCTGACGCTGATCGACGACACCTACAACGCCAATCCTGACTCGGTGCGCGCAGCCATCGACGTGCTGGCCCAATTGCCTGGCCCCAGGCTGTTGGTGCTGGGTGACATGGGTGAAGTGGGCGAACAAGGCCCTGAGTTCCACACCGAAGTGGGTCACTATGCCCGCGAACAAGGCATCGACGACCTGATGACCCATGGCGACCTGGCCCTGCTGGCGGCTCAGGCTCACGGCGCGGCCGAGCACCATGCCCGCATGGAAGACCTGTGCGCTGCGGTGGCACAGCGATTGCCACAGCGGGCTTGTCTGCTGGTCAAGGGCTCGCGATTCATGCGGATGGAGCGCGTCGTGCGACACCTGGAACACTTGAACAAGGAACAACAACCATGCTGATGTCACTCGCCGCCTGGTTGCAAACCCTGTCTCCCGAGTTCGGGTTCTTTCGGGTCTTTCAATACCTGACCTTTCGGGCCGTCATGGCGGCCCTGACTGCACTGACCATCGGCTTGGCCGCAGGCCCCTGGGTGATTCGTCGCCTGACCGCCCTGAAAATCGGTCAACCGATCCGGGGTTATGGCGTCGAGTCGCACCTGAGCAAAAGTGGCACGCCTACGATGGGCGGGGTGCTGATTTTGTTGTCGATCGCGATATCAACCTTGCTCTGGTTCGACCTCTCCAATCGTTTCGTCTGGATCGTGCTGATTGTGACTTTGGGCTTTGGGGCTATCGGATGGGTCGACGATTGGCGCAAAGTGGTGCGCAAAGACCCCGAAGGCATGCGCTCGCGCGAAAAGTACTTCTGGCAATCGGTCATTGGCCTGACGGCCGCCTTGTACCTGGTCTTCAGCATTTCGGAAAGCAGCAACCTGCGCGTGCTGGAGTTGTTCTACACCTGGGTCAAGTCGGGTTTCGATGTCGACTTGCCGCCCAAGGCCGGTTTGATGTTGCCCTTCTTCAAAGAAGTCAGCTATCCGCTGGGGGTGTTTGGCTTTGTGATCCTGACCTACCTGGTCATCGTGGGTTCGAGCAATGCAGTCAACCTGACCGATGGCCTGGATGGCCTGGCCATCATGCCGGTGGTGATGGTGGGCTCGGCTCTCGGGGTGTTTGCCTACGTCACCGGCAGTTCCATCTACTCCAGGTACCTGTTTTTTCCCTACATCCCCGGTTCGGGCGAATTGCTGATTTTCTGTGCCGCCATGGCTGGCGCGGGCTTGGCCTTCCTGTGGTTCAACACCCACCCGGCGCAAGTGTTCATGGGCGACGTCGGGGCGCTGGCATTGGGTGGCGCTCTGGGGACCATCGCCGTCATCGTGCGTCAGGAGATCGTGCTGGCGATCATGGGCGGCATCTTTGTGGTCGAGGCCCTGTCGGTGATGGCTCAGGTCAGTTATTTCAAATACACCAAGCGCAAATATGGCGAAGGCCGTCGCATTCTCAAAATGGCGCCCTTGCACCACCATTTCGAAAAAAGCGGTTGGCGTGAAACCCAAGTGGTGGTGCGCTTCTGGATCATCACCATGCTGCTTTGCCTGTTGGGCTTGTCGACTTTGAAACTGCGTTAAACCCCATGGAACTCACGCTCGATCAACGTCATGTCATCATCCTGGGTCTGGGCGACTCCGGCTTGGCCATGGCCCGCTGGTGCGCCCGACAAGGCGCACAAGTGACGGTGATCGATGACCGCGAAGCACCGCCGCAACTGGCGGCCTTGCGCGCCGACGTGCCGCAGGCGACCTTGGTGTGCGGGGCGTTTGAAGCCGCGCACCTCGAAGGCCATGCGGTGCATGCGGTGTTCAAGAGCCCCGGGCTCTCGCCGCAGAAGGTGGAGTCGATTTGGCAGGCCGCACAGGCCATGGGCTTGTGGTGCGGGACCGAACTCAGCCTGTTCAGCCAGGCCCTGGATGTCTTGGGCACCGAGCGTGGTTATGCGCCTCACGTGATTGCCGTGACCGGGACCAATGGAAAGACCACGGTGACCTCGCTCACGGCTGCATTGCTCGAACGGGCTGGTCTGGATGTGGCGGTCGCCGGCAACATCGGCCCCACCTTGCTCGACACACTCAGCCAGCGCTTGTCCCAAGTCCTGCCGCAGGCCTGGGTGCTGGAGTTGTCCAGTTTTCAGCTCAACGACGTCGAAGGCTTCAAGCCCACAGCGGCCACACTGCTCAACCTGACCCAGGATCACCTCGATTGGCACGGCGACATGACGGCCTACGGTGCAGCCAAGGCCCGCATCTGGGGGCCACAGACCTTGCGCGTATTGCGCCGTGATGATCCCGCCGTGGCGGCATGGATTCCGCCCGCACCCGGGGTTCATGCCCGGCGGCCGGAAGCGGCGCAAGAGGTTCCCGCCGTGGTGACCTTGGGGGCCGATCTGCCGCAGCGCCCCGGAGACTATGGCCTCGAAGAGGTCAATGGCATGGTCTGGCTGGTGCGCGCTCTGCCCGCCGACGAAACCCTGAAACGCAAAAAAGGCGAGGTCGAGGAGATCTTCCTGCAACGCCTCATGCCCGCCGATGCTTTGCGCATTCGCGGTCGGCACAACGCCCTGAATGCCTTGGCCGCCTTGGCCCTGGCTGCGAGCACCGGCCAGGCTTTGGCGCCCATGCTGTACGGCCTGCGCGAATACGGCGGTGAACCGCACCGGGTGGAATCGGTGGCGATCATCCAGGATGTCGAGTATTTCGATGACAGCAAAGGCACCAACGTCGGGGCCACGGTGGCCGCCATCGAAGGCTTGGGTGCCGAGCGCCGTTTGTGGGTCATCTTGGGAGGCGACGGCAAAGGTCAGGACTTTTCGCCTTTGGCCGGCCCAGTGGCGCGCCATGTGCGTGGCGTGGCCTTGATCGGTCGCGATGCCCCCCAACTGGCACAGGCGCTGGCCGATGCGGGCGTGCTGCTGCACGACTGCACCGACCTGCCGGCGGCGGTGCGTTGGTGCCGTCAGCAGGCCCAGCCCGGTGATGCCGTGCTGCTTTCGCCCGCTTGCGCCAGCTTCGACATGTTTCGCAGTTACAGCCACCGCGCCGAGGTCTATGTGCAGGCCGTGCGCGACATCGCCGTCGAGGAGGGGGTCGCATGAATGCGTTCTGGACACCCTGGTGGTCGCGTTGGCGCGGCAACGACGCCGAGGAAGGACCGACCGAATTGCCGGTGCGCGTCAAGGGAACCGAATTCAGCCGCACCACAACGGCTCCGGCGCAAGTGCATGGCATCGATCAGCCCCTGATGTGGGTGGTGGTGGCCCTGGTGCTGTGGGGCTTGGTGATGGTTTATTCGGCCTCGATTGCCATGCCCGATAACCCCCGATTTGCCAATTACGCACCGCATCACTTTTTGCTTCGCCATGCGTTCTCGATTGCCATTGCCGTGGTCGGTGCAGTGCTGGTGTTTCAAGTGTCCATCGACACCTGGGAGCGCGCCGCGCCTTGGGTGTTCGTCGCCTCTCTGGTCTTGTTGATTCTGGTGCTCATGCCTTTCATCGGCAAAGGTGTCAATGGTGCCCGACGCTGGATCTCGTTGGGGGTGATGAATTTCCAGCCGTCTGAGTTGGCCAAACTCGGGGTGCTGCTTTACGCCGCCAGCTACATGGTGCGCAAAATGGATGTGAAAGAAAAGTTTTTCACATCGGTGGCGCCGATGGTGGTGGCGGTCGGTGTGGTGGGCTCACTGCTGTTGGCAGAACCTGACATGGGCGCCTTCATGGTGATCGCCGTGATCGCCATGGGCATCTTGTTTTTGGGCGGGGTCAACGCCCGCATGTTTTTCTTGATTGCTTTGGTGCTGCTGGTGGCCTTTGCATTGATGATCGCCCTGTCTGAGTGGCGACGCGAACGCATCTTTGCCTACCTGGACCCCTGGAGCAAAACGCATGCTCTGGGCAAGGGCTACCAGCTCTCGCATGCACTGATTGCGATTGGTCGTGGCGAGTTGTTTGGCGTTGGCCTGGGCGGCAGCATTGAAAAGTTGCATTGGTTGCCCGAGGCCCACACCGACTTTTTGTTGGCCGTGCTGGGCGAAGAGTTCGGCTTCCTGGGTTTGCTGGTGGTGATCGGCATGTTTTTGTGGCTGACCCGCCGCATCATGCAAATCGGTCGCATGGCGGTGGCCATGGATCGCGTCTTTGCCGGGTTGCTGGCGCAAGGCGTCGGGATCTGGATCGGCTTTCAGTCGTTCATCAACATGGGCGTGAATTTGGGCGCCTTGCCGACCAAAGGGCTCACTTTGCCGTTGATGAGTTACGGCGGCTCGGCCATGCTGCTCAACCTCATCGCTTTGGCGGTGGTGCTGCGGGTCGACCACGAAAACCGACAAATGCAACACGGGAGGCGCGTCTGATGTCTCAAGTTGCGCTGATCATGGCCGGCGGCACGGGCGGGCATATATTCCCGGGGCTGGCGGTCGCCGATGTCCTGCGCCAAAAGGGCTGGCAGGTGCATTGGCTGGGCGCCCCTGAGCCCAGCATGGAAAGCCAATTGGTGCCCCCGAAGGGCTACACCTTGTGGCCCGTGGACTTTGCCGGCGTGCGTGGCAAGGGCTGGCGCACCTTGCTGAAGTTGCCCGCGCGGATGTGGCGTGCGATGGCGCAGAGCCGTCGCATTTTGCGGCAAGTTCGACCCCAGGTTGTGGTCGGTCTGGGCGGTTACATCACGGTCCCGGGTGGCCTCTCGGCCTGGATGTTGGGTGTGCCCTTGATCCTGCATGAACAAAATTCGATCGCTGGCATGGCCAACCGCTGGCTGGCCCGTCTGGCCCGCAAAACATTCAGCGCCTTTCCCGATGCGATCCCGCAGGGCGAGTGGGTCGGAAATCCCTTGCGCCAGACCTTCCTCAACCAGCCCGAACCGGCCCAGCGCTTTCAGGGCCGAACCGGTCCTTTGCAGGTGCTGGTCGTCGGCGGCAGTCTCGGGGCCCAGGCCCTCAATGAGGTGGTTCCGAAAGCGCTGGCCCTGATGCCCGCTGAGCACCGCCCCCGGGTCATCCACCAAAGCGGTGCCCGACAAATTGAAGCCTTGGAGGCCAACTACGCGCAAGCCGGTGTGCAAGCCGAGTTGACTCCCTTCATCGACGACACGGCGCAAGCCTTTGCCCGGGCCGACTTGGTGATCTGCCGTGCCGGCGCCAGCACGGTCACCGAACTGGCCGCGGTGGGCGTGGCGGCTCTTTTCGTCCCTTTCCCACACGCCGTGGATGATCACCAGACGCACAACGCCCGCTTTTTGGCGGATCGTCAGGCGGCCTGGTGGTGCCCGCAATCGGCCCTCACCCCCGAAGCTTTGGCCGAGCGCTTGCGCCATTTGACACGCGACGAACTGTGCGCCATGGCGCAAAAGGCGTTTGCCTGTCGACAAACCCAGGCGGCAGACCGGGTGGTGCAAGCCTGTCAAGAGGTGGTGGCATGAAGCACGCCATCCGCCACATTCATTTCGTGGGCATCGGTGGAGCCGGCATGAGCGGCATTGCCGAGGTGCTGTTCAATTTGGGCTACCAGATCTCCGGCTCGGATCTCAGCGACGGCCCAGTGTTACAACGCTTGCGGGCCCTGGGCATTCGAACCCATTTGGGGCATCGGGCCGAGCACATGCAAGGGGCCGATGCGGTGGTGACATCGACCGCCGTCGATGCCGGCAATCCGGAAGTGGTGGCAGCCCATGCCAAGCTGATTCCGGTGGTGCCACGCGCCGTCATGCTGGCCGAACTGATGCGACTCAAGCAGGGCATTGCGATCGCTGGGACCCACGGCAAGACCACCACCACCAGCCTGGTGGCCAGCGTCCTGGCCGAGGCCGGTTTGGATCCGACTTTCGTGATCGGGGGCCGCCTCAACAGCGCGGGGGCGAACGCTCAATTGGGCAGCGGTGAGCACATCGTCGTCGAAGCCGACGAGTCGGACGCTTCCTTTTTGAACCTCAGCCCGGTCATGGCGGTGGTCACCAACATCGACGCCGACCACATGGACACCTATGGGCATGATTTTGATCGGCTCAAGGGAGCCTTCATCGAGTTTTTGCATCGCATGCCTTTTTATGGCGCAGCCATCTTGTGCCTCGATGACCCCGCCTTGCACTCGATCCTGCCGCAGGTGTCCCGCCCCATCACCACATATGGTTTGGACGAGGGGGCCCAGGTTCGGGCGGTTGATGTTCGCCCCGAGGGGGCGCGCATGCGATTCACGGTCCAGCGACGCAACGGCATCGAATTACCCGATTTGGACGTGAGCCTGAATTTGCCCGGCGTCCACAACGTGCGCAACGCCCTGGCGGCGATTTCAGTGGCTGTCGAGTTGGGCGTGCCCGATGCCGCCGTGTGCAAGGCGTTGGCCGAATTCAAAGGCGTCGGACGCCGTTTCCAGTCCCACGGCGAGGTGCCCACACAGGGGGGCACGTTCACCCTGATCGAAGATTATGGTCATCACCCGGTCGAGCTCGCGGCCACCATCGCCGCCGCCCGGGGTGCCTTTCCGGGACGCACCATCCGGGTGGCCTTTCAACCGCATCGTTACACCCGCACGCGCGATTGCTTTGAAGATTTTGTGCGCGTGCTGACCCAAGCCGACGGCGTGTGGCTGACCGAGGTCTACGCGGCCGGCGAAGCCCCCATCGTCGCCGCAGATGGTCGAAGCCTGGCGCGTGCCTTGCGTGTGGCCGGCAAGGAAGACATCCACTTCAGCCCGGACATTCAGGCCTTGGCCACGCAGATTCGCGCCCAAGCACGGGCTGGCGACGTGGTGATGTGCATGGGCGCCGGATCGATCGGTCAGGTGCCTGGTTTGATCCGGCAGGGAGGCACCCCATGATGCGCGTGCCATTGCCACCAGTGCCCGCTTTGCCCGCACAGGCCAAAGTGGCGGTATTGATGGGGGGGACCTCGTCCGAGCGCGAGGTCTCGCTGATGTCGGGCCAGGGGGTCCTGCAAGCGTTGCAATCCCAAGGTGTCGATGCCCACGCATTTGACCCGGCCCGGCAACCTTTGGGTGAGTTGAAATCCGGCGGCTTCCATCGGGTGTTCATTGCCTTGCACGGTCGTCATGGCGAGGACGGTACAGTCCAAGGCGCGCTGGAGCTGCTCGGCATCCCCTATACCGGTTCGGGGGTGCTGGCCTCGGCACTGGCCATGGACAAGGTGATGACCAAACGCATCTGGGACAGCGTGGGCCTGACCACCCCGCCCTCAGTCAGTTTGACCCCCGAGCAGCAAACACCCGAGCGGCTGGCGCAGGTGCCCGCTGAAGTGGGGTTGCCCTTGATCGTCAAGCCACCCCACGAAGGGTCATCGATTGGCGTCACCAAAGTCGAGCAGGCCGATCAGTTTGAGGCCGCCGTCAAACTGGCTGTCAGCCTCGATCCGATCCTGTTGGCCGAGGCCTTCATCGAGGGCGATGAAGTGACCTGCCCGGTGTTGGGTCACGGGGCGGATGCGGTGGCCTTGCCCGTGGTTCGCATTGCGGCGCCTCAGGGCGCCTACGACTACCAAAACAAATATTTCACCGACGCGGTCCAATACCATTGCCCCAGCGGCTTGCCGGCTGATCTGGAAGCGCAAATCCAGCGGATGGTGCTGGCCTCATATCGGGAGTTGGGCTGTCGGGGTTGGGGTCGAGCCGACCTCATGATCCGGCGGCGTGACCAACAACCTTTTCTGTTGGAAATGAACACCTCCCCGGGGATGACATCCCACTCTTTGGTGCCCATGTCGGCGCGCGCTGCAGGCATCAGCTACGAAGCTCTGTGCCTGTGGCTCATTTCGGCGGCAACGCTCGACCGGAGGTCAGCATGAAGGCACTGGCCATGACACCGGTCGATGTGCGACTGATGCACAGCCTGGCTTCAGCGTTGATGCTGGGCGTGCTGGCGTTTGCCCTGTATGCCTTGGCTTCGTGGGTGGCCCGGCTGCCGCTGTTCGCACTTTCCGGCATCACCATCACGGGTGAAGTCCAGCACACCAACAGCGTGACCCTGAAAGCGAATGTGACGCCCAAGCTCAGCGGCAGTTTCTTCACGGTCGACTTGCAGCAAACGCGTCAAATTTTCCAGCAGCTGCCCTGGGTGCGGAGGGCGGTGGTCGAGCGTGAGTTCCCCAACCGCTTGCGGGTCCACCTCGAGGAGCACCAGCCGGTGGCTTATTGGGGGCCGGCCGGGGACGAACGATTGATCAACACGCATGGTGAAATTTTCGAGCCCAACCTCGGTGAACTCGATGACGACAATTTGCCGCGCTTGATCGGCCCCGACAACCAGTCGGCCCTGGTGTTGCAGGCTTATCAGCTTTTGCGCAAGCCCTATCAGGATTTCGGTTTGAGCATCGCCCAAATCGAACTCACCCCAAGGGGCAGTTGGCGCACCCGATCCGATCAGGGCGCCATCATCGAGTTGGGTCGTGGGTCGCCGGCCGAGATCAAACGCCGTTTTGAGTTGTTCGCGATGACCTTTGCCGAAGCCAGCCAACGCTGGGGGCGGCGACTCAATGCATTGGAATTGGCTGATTTGCGGCACGAGAACGGTTACGCCCTGCGTTTGCGTGGCGTCAGCACGATTGAGCCCAACAAGGGAAAACGGTAACAGGGAATCACGAGGTCCACATGGCAAAAGATTACAAGGATTTGGTGGTGGGGCTGGACATCGGAACCAGCAAGATCATGGCGGTGGTCGCCGAAATGCTGCCCGGTGGCGAGATGAAGCTTGCCGGTCTGGGTGTGGCTTCGAGCAACGGCTTGAAACGCGGCGTGGTCGTCAACATCGACGCCACAGTGCAAAGCATTCAGCAAGCCTTGAAAGAAGCCGAATTGATGGCCGACTGCAAGATCACCAAGGTCTACACCGGCATCACGGGCAGTCACATCCGGGGCATGAATTCGAGTGGCATGGTGGCAGTCAAGGATCGCGAAGTCACCGCCGCCGATGTCGCCCGTGTGGTCGAAACCGCCAAGGCGATCAACATCTCCACCGACCAGCGGCTGTTGCTGGTCGAAGCGCAGGAGTTTGTCATCGACGGCCAGGACGTCAAAGAGCCGATCGGAATGAGCGGGATCCGGCTTGAGGCCAAGGTGCACATCGTGACCGGTGCACAAAGTGCCGCCGAGAACATCATCAAGTGTGTGCGCCGTTGTGGACTGGATGTCGAACAACTGATGCTCAACCCGCTGGCCTCCAGCCATTCGGTGTTGACCCCCGACGAGAAGGAGTTGGGCGTGGCGCTGGTCGACATCGGTGCCGGCACCACCGATGTGGCGATTTTCACCGGTGGTGCGATCCGGCACACGGCGGTGATCCCGATTGCCGGTGACCTGATCACCAGCGACATCGCCATGGCGCTGCGCACCCCGACCAAAGACGCCGAAGACATCAAGGTCGAGTCGGGCTATGCCAAGCAGATGCTGGCCGACCCCGACATGCAAGTCGAAGTGCCGGGTTTGGGCGATCGCGGCCCGCGGATGCTGAGCCGGCAGGCGCTGGCGGGCGTGATCGAGCCGCGCGTGGAAGAAATTTTCTCCCTGGTCCAGCAAGTGATCCGGGACTCGGGTTACGAGGAAGTGCTGTCCTCAGGCATCGTCCTGACGGGGGGCAGCTCGATCATGCCGGGCATGGTCGAGCTGGGTGAAGACATCTTCCTCAAGCCGGTTCGGCGCGGCCTGCCCCACTACGCCGGCCCTTTGGCCGACATGGTGTCGCAGCCGCGTGCGGCCACCGTGCTGGGTTTGCTCGAAGAGGCCCGCATGGGCCGCATGCGGGGCATGAAAGTGGCTCAGAAAAGTGGTTCAGTCAAAACCACACTGGGTCGAATCAGGGACTGGTTCGTGGGGAACTTCTGATGAACAAAACTTTGCCTTCCGGATTCGACCTGGCCCTGGGGGTGATGCCCCGCATGGCCTGTAAAACACGTTGGCAACCTTGCTGCCGGGGGGCGCCGCCGATGCGATGTTGAAGTCATTCCAGCCATTCACCACAAAATTCACCATCAGCAAAAAGCAACTGCACATTGAAATTGGAGCAAAACATGAGCATCGAAATGATTGAAACCGAAGAATTCAACTCGGGCACCCAGATCAAAGTCATCGGCGTGGGCGGCGGTGGCGGCAACGCCGTCGAGCACATGATCCGGTGTGGCGTCCAAGGCGTCGAATTCGTTTGCGCCAACACCGACGCCCAGGCCCTGCGCGCCAGCTCGGCGCACAAGGTCATCCAGCTGGGTCACAGCGGCCTGGGGGCGGGCAGCAAGCCCGAGCGCGGTCGCGAGGCCGCCGAAGCGGCCGTGGACCAAATTCGTGAAGCCCTGGAAGGCTGCAACATGCTCTTCATCACCGCCGGGATGGGCGGCGGCACCGGCACGGGGGCTGCCCCAGTGGTGGCCCGCGTGGCGCGTGAGATGGGCGTTTTGACGGTGGGTGTGGTGACCAAGCCGTTCGATTGGGAAGGCGGACGCCGCATGAGCCATGCCGAAGCCGGTTTGGCCGAACTCGAGGCCAATGTCGACTCGCTGATCGTGGTGCTGAACGAAAAACTGATCGATGTGTTGGGCGAAGATGTCAGCCAGGACGAGGCTTTTGCATACGCCAACGACGTGTTGCGCAATTCGGTCGGCGGGATCGCCGAGATCATCAACGTCGAGGCCCTGGTCAATGTCGACTTCGAAGACGTCCGCACCGTCATGAGCGAGCAAGGCAAAGCCATGATGGGCACCGCCAAGGCCAGTGGCCCGGATCGCGCCCGCATCGCCGCTGAGCAAGCCGTGGCTTGCCCGTTGCTCGAAGGGGTGGACATGTCGGGTGCCAAAGGCGTGCTGGTGCTGATCACTGCCGCCAAGGGCGGCTTGAAGTTGTCCGAGTCGCGCAAAGCCATGGAAGCCATCAAGGCCTATGCCTCAGCCGATGCCCAACTCATCTATGGCACCGCTTACGACGAAACCCTGGGCGACGAGATTCGCGTCACGGTGGTGGCGACCGGTTTGTCAGGCGCAGGCGCCCAGCGTGGCACCCAGCCGCTCAAGGTCATCCGCACCGGCACCGACAACCTGCCGGTTCAGATGACTGACACCCATGCCACCGCCATACCGGGCGCCACGGCGGGCATGACCTCGGTCCAGCCCAATTACAACAGCATGGAAATGCCCACGGTTTGGCGCACCAACCGCACGCAGGCTGCCGCCAAGGTGGATGCCCTGTCGTCGGGCGGCATGGACGACCTGGAGATTCCGGCTTTCTTGCGCAAGCAGGCCGACTGAGTGCGGCGGCAGCGGTAAAATCGGATCGTGCTTCAACAAAGAACGATCCAATCGCTGACCCGTGCCGTCGGGGTCGGCCTGCACAGCGGTCAACGCGTCGAGTTGACCCTGCGCCCGGCCCAGCCCGATACCGGCATTGTGTTCCGCCGTGTTGACCTCAGCCAGCCCGTGGACATCCCGGTCCACGCGCTGGCGGTGTCGGACACGCGGTTGGCCTCGACCATCAGCGCCCAGGGGGTCAAGGTTCACACCATCGAGCACCTGATGTCGGCTTGCTCAGGCTTGGGCATCGACAACCTCTATGTCGACATCACCGCCGAAGAAGTGCCCATTCTCGACGGGTCGGCATCGTCCTTTGTCTACCTCCTGCAAAGCGCCGGGATACAACTCCAAAATGCCCCCAAGCGTTTCGTTCGCCTCCTTGAGCGAGTCGAGGTCATGGAAGGGCAGGGCGAGCAGGCCAAATGGGCGCGGCTTGACCCGCACGAGGGCTTCAAGCTCAGTTTTGAAATCGATTTCCATCACCCCGCGGTCGACGCCACGGGCCAGCAGGTCAGTTTTGACATGGCCAGCGGTCGATACGCACGCGACATCGCCCGGGCCCGCACCTTTGGCTTTACACGCGATGTCGAAATGATGCGCGCCAACGGCCTGGCGTTGGGGGGGGGCCTCGACAACGCCATCGTCATGGACGACTACCGGGTGCTCAACGCCGACGGCTTGCGCTATGACGACGAGTTCGTCAAACACAAAATCCTCGATGCCATGGGTGATTTGTACATTTTGGGCAAGCCCCTGCTGGCGGCTTACAGCGCCTTCAGGTCGGGGCATGCCCTGAACAACCGATTGTTGCGCGAACTGCTCAGCCGCCCCCAGTCCTTCGAAGTGGTGACCTTTGCCGATGCCAAGCAAGCCCCTCGTGGCTTGGCCGAGTTGGCACCGGCTTGGTGAGCGCATGCGCGTGCTCGGCATCGACCCCGGTTTGCGTTGCACCGGATTTGGCTTGATCGAACACCATGGCACTCAGTTGCGTTACCTCGCCAGTGGCACCATCAGCACGGCCAATGCCCCGCAAACCGACTTGCCGGCCCGCATCGGCGTGTTGTTTGACAGCTTGGGACAAGTCATTGCCCAATACCAGCCGGACGTGGCTGCGCTGGAGATCGTGTTTGTCAATGTGAACCCGCAAGCCACCTTGAAGTTGGGTCAGGCCCGCGGGGCGTGCCTGTGTGCCCTGACCCAGGCCAAATTGCCGGTGCACGAATACACCGCCCTGCAAATGAAGCAGGCCGTGGCCGGTCACGGCAAGGCGGCCAAGGCGCAGGTACAGGAAATGGTCAAACGGTTGCTCCAATTGCCGGGCTTGCCCGGACCTGATGCCGCCGACGCTCTGGGGTTGGCCATCACCCACGCCCACGCCCATCGATCCTTGAGCCTGATGCAGCAACCCGGCCAAAGCCTCAGAAGCGGTGCCGCTTATCGCCAGGGCCGTGCGGCCTGAAAGACGATGCATCACCCACCCCGAAAGTCAACACCATGAACAGAAAAGGCATCATTCTGGCCGGCGGTTCCGGCACCCGCCTCTACCCGGTGACACAAGCGGTTTCCAAGCAATTGTTGCCGGTCTACGACAAGCCGATGATTTACTACCCGCTCAGCACCCTGATGCTGGCCGGGATCCGCGAGGTGTTGATCATTTCTACCCCGCAAGACACGCCACGTTTTCAGGAGTTGCTGGGTGACGGAAGCTCATGGGGCATGAGCCTGCACTACGCCGTGCAGCCCAGCCCCGACGGTTTGGCCCAGGCCTTCATCATCGGGCGTGATTTTGTGGCTGGCCACCCCAGTGCACTGGTGCTGGGCGACAATATTTTTTATGGCCATGACCTGGTCAAACAACTGCAACAGGCCCATGACCGGCACCAGGGGGCCACGGTATTTGCCTACCACGTCCAAGATCCTGAGCGTTATGGCGTGGTCGAATTTGACGCCCGACAACGCGCCCTGTCGATCGAAGAAAAACCCAAAAAACCCAAATCCAATTACGCCGTGACCGGCCTTTATTTTTATGACGCACAGGTGTTGGATATTGCCCGGCAAATCAGGCCTTCAGCCCGGGGCGAATTGGAAATCACCGATGTCAACCGGATTTATTTGGAACAGCAACAACTTCATGTTGAAATCATGGGTCGTGGTTATGCCTGGCTCGACACCGGGACCCACGACAGCCTGCAAGAGGCGGCCAGTTTCATTGCCACCTTGCAAAAACGCCAGGGACTGATGGTGGCCTGCCCGGAAGAAATTGCCTATTCCCAGGGCTGGATCGACGCCGCAACGCTGGAAAAAATTGCCGGCCCGCTGGCTAAAAATGGATATGGCCAATATTTATTGCGATTGATATCACACTGATCATTGATTTAATTCCCCATCATTCAAATGTTGAAGCATCGATATGGCATATCAAATCATTCCGACCGAAATTCCTGATGTGCTGTTGCTCCAGCCGCAGGTTTTTGGTGATGCCAGGGGTTTTTTTCTTGAAAGTTTTAATCAGCGTGATTTTCAGAAAGTCACCGGACTGGATATTCACTTTGTTCAGGACAATCACAGCCGCTCGGCACGGGGTGTTTTGCGGGGCTTGCACCATCAGGTCAAAAAGCCGCAGGGCAAACTGGTGCGGGTGATCCGGGGCGAGGTGCTGGACGTGGCGGTCGATTTGCGGCCTGGCTCAGCCACCCTGGGCCTGCATGTTGCCCGACGCCTCAGCGCCGACAATCATTTGCAGATGTGGATTCCGCCGGGCTTTGCCCACGGCTTTCTGGTGTTGAGTGAAAGCGCCGATTTTTTATATAAAACCACCGAATATTGGTACCCGGAACACGAGCGGTCGGTGGCTTGGAACGACCCGGATTTGAATATCAACTGGCAGTTGGCTGAATATCAAATCATCCAACCTGTGTTAGCGGCCAAGGACGCCACGGCGTCTTCCTGGAAAGACCACCTGAAAGAAAATCAGGGCTGACGGGAAGCCCCGACAGCCCTGTTGAAAATCAAAACCGGTCGATCAGGATTTGATTTCTGCGCTGGCCAGTTCGCCTTTGGCATTCAGGTCAGCGACCCATTTGGGCATGCGGCCCCGGCCGGTCCAGGTGTTGGCGGGGTTGGCCGGATCGCGGTACTTGGGAGCCACTTTGGCCCGGGGAGCGCCGGCAGCCTTGCGCGGAGCCTTGGCAGCAGCACCTTTGCTCCGTTTGCCGCCCAATGCGGCCGTGATTTGTTCGGCGTTCAATCCAGCATCTCGGGCAATTTGGACAATTTGAGCCAGGGCTTTGTCATGGGTGCGGGAAAGTAATTTCTTTTCTTCGCGTTCCAATTTGGCGCGGGCGGCCCGGATTTTCTCTAACTGACTATTGACATTAACGCGCGGCATGGCGATTCCTTTCGAAAATAGATGTGTTGATTAACCGGTCGATTTTAATCCTTTATTTAAATGGCTGCCACTGTTATTAATATAACTATTAAATGGTGAATATTTACAATATTTAATTCAGCCTGTGCGACCCGTTTTAACCAGACGGTTCGCATCGGTGCGCGACAAGAAATTGCGACAAGCGAGCAGGCACTGACAAACTTTGGTGCAAAATGCTGTCAAATTCGCAATCCCGCACCATGTCTGATTCCAAACCCCGCATCGACTCGCGCGACAAGGCCGAGATTCTGGCCCAGGCCTTGCCCTACATCCGCAAATTTCACGGCAAGACCCTGGTCATCAAATATGGCGGTAACGCCATGACCGATCCGGCCTTGCAGGCTGACTTCGCCGAAGATGTGGTGTTGCTGCGGCTGGTGGGCATGAACCCGGTGGTGGTCCACGGCGGCGGCCCGCAAATAGAAAACGCGCTGTCGCGTTTGGGTAAAAAGGGCGAGTTCATTCAGGGGATGCGGGTCACCGATGCCGAAACCATGGAAGTGGTCGAGTGGGTTCTGGCCGGCGAGGTTCAACAAGACATCGTCGGGCTGATTCAGCAGGCCGGTGGCAAGGCGGTGGGGCTGACCGGTCGCGATGGCGGTTTGATCCGGGCCCAAAAACTCAAAATGGTCGACCTCAAAGACGCCAGCATTGAATACGACGTGGGGCAGGTGGGTGACATCACCAGCATCGACCCCAGCGTGGTTCAGGCGCTGCAAAAAGACGCTTTCATCCCCGTCATCAGCCCGCTCGGTTTTGGTCCCGACAACGAGAGCTACAACATCAACGCCGACGTGGTCGCCGCCAAACTGGCCACGGTGCTGAAAGCCGAAAAGCTGGTGCTGCTCACCAACACCCCCGGCGTGCTGGACAAAAACGGGCAACTGTTGACCGATTTGTCGGCGCGTCGAATCGACGAGCTGTTTGCCGACGGCACGATCAGCGGCGGCATGCTGCCCAAAATCGGCGGCGCCCTGGATGCCGCCAAGAGCGGCGTCAACTCGGTGCACATCATCGATGGCCGGGTGCCGCATGCCTTGTTGCTCGAAATACTGACCGATCAGGCCTTCGGGACCATGATCCGTTCGCACTGAGGAGATCGCACATGCAAGAGCCTATGGCTGACGCGCCCGAACAGCCGGACCCCGAGGGCAGCCCGACGCCGCGCAAGCGACCCAAACCCGGCGAACGTCGCATCCAGATTTTGCAAGCCCTCGCCGCCATGCTGGAAAAGCCCGGCGCCGAGCGCGTGACCACCGCCGCCTTGGCCGCCCAGTTGCAGGTCAGCGAGGCCGCCTTGTATCGCCATTTCGCCAGCAAGGCCCAGATGTTCGAGGGCCTGATTGACTTCATCGAGCAAAGCGTATTCACGTTGATCAATCAGGTCGCTGAGCGCGACGGCGATGGGGTTGTCAAGGCCGGCCGCATGGTGGCCCTGGTGTTGCAGTTTGCCGAGCGCAACCCCGGCATGACCCGTGTCATGGTCGGCGACGCCCTGGTCAGCGAGCACGAGCGCTTGCAACAGCGCATGAACCAGTTTTTTGATCGCATCGAACTCAGTTTGCGTCAGGTGTTGCGCGAATCTCAGGCGGTCCAGCAGTCCCCCACGCCCACCGTCGAATCCCAGGTGCGCGCCTCGGTGCTGACCGCCTTTGTGGTCGGGCGTTTGCAACGCTTTTGCCGCTCGGGTTTCAAGAAAAACCCGTCCGAAGCGCTCGAACAGGCGCTGGCTTTGTTGTCCTGAGCCCAACAGCGCGGGCATCCCCTGCTGCCCCCGCCAGAGGTGCAGGGGCGGGGCACAGCGCCGGGGGCTTCAGCCCATCTTCACTTTTTCACCTGCCGCCAATATCTCGGCCCAGGTGTTGTCGTCGACCTCAATGCCCTGTTGACCGCGCACTGCGCGTGCTGCCCGTTCGGGTTCGCCCGCCAGATGGACGCCGTCGGTCCCCGGGGCGTCCGGGCTGAGTCGCAGCCAGTCGGCAAATGCCAGCGCCTCGGCACTGAAGGACTCGGCTGCCCCCAAAGCTTGCGGATCGATCACGATGCCCAGCATGCCGTTATAGACCGCCCGGCGGTCGTTGGCCTCGTGGTGCCAGGTGCCTCCCCCGCTCAACGCGCCTCCCAGCAATTCGCAGGCCACGGCCAGCCCGAAGCCCTTGTGCTCGCCAAAGGGCATCAGGGCACCATAGCGGCCGTTGCTTTGTGGCACCACGACCACGCCAGGGCGTGTGGTGGGCTGGCCGTTTTCATCGATCAGAGTGCCGGGCTCGACTTGCTTGCCCTGGTTGTGGGCCACGCGCATCTTGCCCTGGGCCACGCGACTGGTGGCAAAGTCGAGCACAAAGGGTTCGCGCTGGGCTGCGCCCAAGCCCATGGGAATGCCGATGCAGCAAGGATTGGTACCGTAGCGGCCATCACCGCCTTGCCAGGCGGCCACCACGGGCCGCGAGCGCACATTGACGAAGTGGATCGAAATCCATCCCCGGGCCACCGCCATCTCGGCAAAATGGCCAATCCGCCCCAGGTGGTGCGCATCGGCCAGCGAAAAAATGCAGGCGCCGTGCTGGCGCACACGCTCAAAGGCCAACTCCATGGCCTGGACCCCCACGATCTGACCATAGCCTTTTTGCCCATCCAGCCCCAGCAACATGCCATGGTCGGTGCGGACTTTGACCCCCGTGTTCGGGATCAGTCCCCCCTCCAAAATGGCGTCGATGTAACGCGGCGCCATGCCGATCCCGTGCGAGTCATGGCCGCTGAGATTGGCCAGCACCAGATTGGCCGCCACGGCTTGTGCCTCGGCGGGCTGACTGCCCGCGGCTTCAAACAGACGACGGAGGTGGTTTTCCAGTTCTTGGGCTTGGAACAGATGGGACATGGTCAGGGGGGATCAACAATGAGACACCAAACATTTCACCATATCTTGTCCTATCATGAGAGACTTCTTGCCACGCAAGGGACAATGTCAAACACAGGAGACGGGTCAATGAATCAACTGGACATGAAAGGCCGCCACGGGGTCGTCACCGGCGGGGCGACGGGTTTGGGTTATGCCATTGCCGAGCGCATGGTGGCCTCGGGGGCACGCGTGACCTTGTGGGATCGCGACATCGGTGGCATGGGCCAGGCGGCAGAAACCATCAAATCCCGCTTCCCCCAGGCTCAGGTGGCTTGTGTGGCGGTGGATGTCACCCTGCATCAGGCGGTGGTTCAGGCCACCGCGCAGACCATCGCCATCGCTCCGGTGGACGCGCTGGTCAATTGCGCCGGCATCAGCGGGCCCAATGTGAAGTTGTGGGACTATGGCGTGGACGACTGGCAACAGGTGATGAATGTCAACATCAATGGCGTGTTTTTTGGCTGCCGGGAGATCACGCCTCACATGCGCCAGCGCAAGTACGGTCGCATCGTCAACATCGCCTCCGTCGCCGGTAAAGAGGGCAACCCCAACGCCAGCGCCTACAGCACCAGCAAGGCCGCCGTGATCGGCCTGACCAAGTCGCTGGGCAAAGAGCTTGCCGACCTCGACATCAAGGTCAACTGCGTGACACCCGCAGCAGTCAAGACGGCGATCTTTGATCAAATGTCGGAACAGCACATCCAGTTCATGCTCGGCAAGATCCCCATGGGGCGCTTCGGGACGCCCGAAGAAATTGCCGCCATGGTGGTCTGGTTGTGCACCGAAGACTGTTCCTTCACCACGGGCGCCGTGTTCGACCTCTCGGGCGGACGGGCCACCTACTGATTTCAAAACCAACCAGGAGTCCTCATGAAACTTGTACGCTATGGCAAACCCGGCCAGGAAAAACCCGGCCTGATCGACGCCGACGGCAAACTGCGCGACCTCAGTGCGGTGGTCAAAGACATCGGGCCCGACACGCTCGATGACAAAACCCTGAAAAAACTGGCCAAACTCAAGACCGACAAGCTGCCCCTGGTCAAGGGCAAGCAGCGCATGGGTTGCCCGGTCAGCTTCGTGCCCCAGTTCATCGCCATTGGCCTGAACTATGTCGACCATGCCAAAGAGGCCGGCATGCCCATTCCCAAAGAGCCGGTGGTTTTCCTCAAGGCCAATTCCTGTATCCAGGGGCCGGACGACGATGTGATGCTGCCCAAAGGCTCCAAAAAGGGCGATTGGGAGGTCGAGTTGGGGATCGTGATTGGCAAAAAAGCGAGCTATGTGTCGCAAAAGGACGCCCTGGATCACGTCGCCGGCTATTGTGTGGTCAACGACGTGTCCGAGCGCGAGTACCAACTCGAGCGCGGCGGCACCTGGGACAAGGGCAAGGGCTGCCCCACCTTTGGCCCCATCGGCCCCTGGCTGGTGACCAAAGACGAGATTGCCAATCCGCACAAATTGGCCATGTGGCTCGATGTCAACGGCCAGCGCATGCAAGACGGCAACACCAAGACCATGATCTTCGGGGTCGAAAAACTGGTCAGCTATTGCAGCCAATTCATGACCCTGATGCCGGGCGATGTGATCACCACCGGCACCCCTCCGGGTGTGGGCCTGGGCATGAAGAAAGACGGCAAGCCGGCACCGGTGTTCCTCAAGGCCGGTGATGTCATGACCGTGGGCATCGAGGGCCTGGGCGTACAAACCCAGCGCGTGATCGCTTACAAAAAGGGCTGATTCAGCGGATCGCCAGCCCGCCGACGGTGGGCGTGGCAAACTCTTCGGCGTCAAAGGCCACGTCGCCGCCTGCGAAGGCGGTGCCCGTGGCTTTGACGTTTTTGAAGTCGAACAAGGCCGCATCCATCAGGTGCGAGGGCACCGTGTGCTTGAGAGCGTTGAACATATTGTCCAGCCGGCCCGGGTGTTTTTTCTCCCACTCGCGCAACATCTGCCCGACCTGTTTGCGTTGCAGATTTTCCTGGCTGCCGCACAGGGTGCATGGAATGATCGGAAATTGCCGGTGCTCGGCCCAGCGAATGAGGTCGCGCTCGGCCACATAAGCCATGGGTCGGATCACCACATGCTGGCCATCGTCGCTGACGAGTTTGGGCGGCATCGATTTGAGCTTGCCGCCAAAAAACATGTTCAGGAAAAAAGTTTGCAAGATGTCGTCGCGGTGGTGGCCCAGTGCGATCTTGGTCGCTCCAAGCTCGCGCGCCACGCGGTACAAAATCCCCCGGCGCAGACGGCTGCACAGGCTGCACATGGTCTTGCCTTCGGGGATCTTGTCTTTGACGATCGAATAGGTGTCCTGATTTTCAATGTGAAACGGCACGCCGATGGCGCTCAGGTAACGGGGCAGAACCTCGGCGGGAAAACCGGGTTGCTTCTGATCCAGGTTGACCGCAATCAGTTCGAAACGAATGGGCGCCCGCGCCTGCATTTTCAGCAAAATATCGAGCATGCCGTAACTGTCTTTGCCGCCCGACAGGCAGACCATCACCCGGTCGCCTTCTTCGATCATGTTGAAGTCAACAATGGCTTCGCCGACCTGGCGGCACAGGCGCTTTTCGAGTTTGTGGGTTTCGCGCTCGATTTTGGGCGAAACGACGGCGGTTTCGGGCATGACAATCATGGCCACCATTGTCGCACTGCCCACCTCTTTGCGCCGGGGTCGGGGATTCAGACGAATTTGGCGATCAGGGCGCACAGGCCGCTGAGCAACAAAGTGCTGGTCAGGGGGATGAACCATTCACGGCCAAACAGCCGGAAGCGAAAATCCCCCGGCAGTCGACCAAATCCCAGCTTTTGTAACCAAGGGGTGAGGCTGTTGATCAACAACAGGGCAATGAAGACGACGATCAACCAGCGGATCATGGCGTGCCCTACAGGGTGTGGGTGCGGTCGCCTTGGGCAAAACCCAGCGGCTCCCAGGGCTCCCCGACGCCCAAGGCCAGCACTTTGAACAACTCGCCCATTTCGTGTTCAGTCAGCAGTTTTTGCGCCATGGCCCGCTCCGGCAAGCTGGCCCCTGCGAGCAACTCGACCAGCCCCGAATTGATCAAAAACCGCGCCTGGCTGGTGTAGCCCAACACCGACAATCCCGCCTCTTGTCCAGCCAGGGCCACCCCCGTGAAATTGACATGGGCCGTGATGTCTTTGCCCCCCACCGCCACCAGCGGGTCTGGATCGCTCTGGTGGCCCTGGTGGCACATCAGGGTGCCCATGTGGCGCTGCGGGTGGTAGTACTCGCGTTCCGGAAACCCATAGTCGACCAAAAAAGCCGCACCGCGTTCCATCCGTTCAGCCAGAGTGCGCACAAAGGCTTCGGCCTGAGGATGGATTTCGGTCAGGTAGTCGTGTTCGCCGTCGATCGGCACTGGCGGGCGCAAATCGGTCGGACGATCTGACCAGGCCCAGGGGCGAACGGGATCATCTTGGGCCACCACACCCCGCTCGCGCCAGACACCGGCTTGGCGCACCAGCAACTGCACCGGCATGGCATCGAGCAGTTCATTGCCCACCACCACCCCGGCAAAGTGCTGGGGCAGTTCGTCGTGCCACTGCACTCGACCGACGTGGGTTTTCAGGGTGTCTTGCTGACGCTGGCGCAAATCGCCCGACAAGTCGACGATGTGGTAGCGGGTCAAGTCTTCGCCCAGGGCCTCGATCAATTGCAGGGCCAGGGCCCCCGAACCGGCACCGAACTCCCACACTTCGGTGGTTTGGGTCTGATTCAGGGCTTCTTGCACCGATCGGGCCAACGCACGACCGAACCAGACCGACATTTCGGGGGCGGTGACAAAGTCGCTGCCCGAATCGGGCATCCGGCCCAACTTGGGCAAGGGACCGCTGTAGTACCCGCTGCCAGGGGCATACAGCGCCAGGGCCATGAAGCGGTCAAAGCCCAACCAGCCCCCGGTGGCCGTCATCTGGCGCTGGATCAATCGGGTCAGGGCAGAGTGCACATGCATCACCCTATTATTCCAAATCAAGCACAATTCACGCTTTAAGGCTGAAATCAAAATGTCCAACTGGGTCTGGGTCAGTGGTGGGGCGCACCGATTGGGGCGCGAAATCTGCCTGGCGTTTGCCAAGGCCGGCTGGTCGGTGGTGGTGCACCACCGCAGCTCGTCCGAGCAAGCCCAGGCGGTAGCAGTCCAATGCCGTGACCTTGGCGTGCAAGCCTCGGTGCTGCAGGCCGATTTGGCCGACCCGGCGCAATTGCGCGCCATGTGCAAGGCCTTACAGGCCGACCTGGGCGCCGATCTGCGCTGCGTGGTCAACAATGCATCGCTTTTTTTGCCCGACACCGCGTCCGACTTTGAGGATGCCCAGGCCCTGGCCCAATGGCAGGTCAACCTGATGGCGCCGATGCGCATGGGGCAGTGGCTGGCTCAACTGCATGCCGGTGGCGGCTCGGCTCAGGCCAGCCTGATCCACATCCTCGATCAGAAGGTGTTCAACCTCAACCCTGATTATTTTTCGTACACCTTAAGCAAGTTGGCCCTGCATCAGGCGGTGGCCTTGCAAGCGCAGGCTTTGGCCCCCGTCTTGCGGGTCAATGCGGTAGCGCCCGGCCTGTTGTATGTCAGCGGGCCGCAAACCCAGGACAACTTCGAGGCCGCCGGGCGGGTTAACCTGTTGCGACGACCCATTGACCCGGCGCAGGTCGCCCAATCGGTGTTGTTTCTGGCACAAAACCCGGGCATCAGTGGCGCCAGCTTGCCGGTGGACAACGGCCAGCATTTGGTCCCCATGGCGCGCGACGTCATGAACATCCCTGTCGAAACCCTCAAGCAACACACCCCATGAGCCCGCACGACCCCACCCTGAGACATTGCCGCCGAATGTTTTTGCGCGGCCTGACGGTGCAGGCCCGCATCGGCATCCATGACTTTGAACGCACCGGGCCGCAGCGCCTGATTTTGGACATCGATGTGTACGTCGACTTGGCCGCCCACACCCCCCAGGCCGACGACATCGCTGAAGTGGTCGATTACGACTTTGTGCGCGACCTGGTACACCGGCGTGTGGCCCAGGGCCACATCATGTTGCAAGAGACCCTGTGCGACGACGTGCTCGACGAGATCTTGCGCCACCCGGGCGTGCGTGCGGCGCAGGTCTCGACCCGCAAGCCCGATGTCTACCCCGATTGCGAGGCGGTGGGCGTGCAGGCGTTTCGCATGAAAGCTTGAGCCATGGCAGCCAAAGGCAATCAAACCCTGAGCCTGACCGGTTTGCGCTTCGACGCCAATCTGGGCATTTTGGAGCACGAAAAAAACGCGCCGCAACCGATCCAGGTCGACGCCGAGCTCAACCTGGGCACTCAGCCCCTCTTGCCCTCGGACGATGACATCGGCCATGTGCTGGACTATCGCAAAGTGCGCAGCATCATCATTGCCGAATGCACCGACCGCCACGTCAACCTGCTCGAAACCCTGATCGGCAAGTTGGCGCACCGGTTGATGCAACTGTCCGGGGTGTTGGGGGTGCGGGTGCGCATCGCCAAACTGGAGATCTTCAACGATTGTGAAGTGGCGATCCACATGGAGACCGGTCAATGGTGAATCCTGAGAGCGCCCCGCGCAAGCGCCAGTCCTCCCCCTTTTGGTGGGTGTTCTGGGTCGCACTGGTTGTTGCCTCGATCTGGTGGTACCCCAGCGTGCGCGACCGTTGGCTGACCCCCAAAGAGTCCGAAACACCCACCGGTGCGCCCCCGGGGTCCGGTGGCGGTGCCCCGCGCGGTACGCCTGTGAGTGTGGCCAAGGCGCGTTTGCTGGACATCCGGGTGAATGTGGCGGCTTTGGGCAACGTGGCTGCACTCAATACCGCGGTGGTGCGTGCCAAAGTCGATGGCGAGTTGCAGGCCATACGATTCATCGAAGGGCAAATGGTGCAAGCGGGTGCTGTGCTCGCCCAGATCGACCCCCGACCCTACGAGTTAGCCTTGCAACAAGCGCAGGGCCAACTGGCTCGTGACCAGGCCTCCTTGCGCAACGCGCAGATCGACTTGCAACGCTATCAGGAACTCTTGGCCAAAGACGCCATCGCCCGGCAGCAGGTGGAAACCCAGGAAGCTCTGGTCAAGCAACTGGAAGGCACCGTGGCCACAAATCGCGCCCTGGTTGACCATGCGCGCCTGCAACTTTCGCACACCCGCGTCACCGCCCCCATCGGCGGTCGCCTTGGGCTCAAACAAGTTGAGTTGGGCAGCCTGGTGCGAGCCAGCGACAGCGCTGGTTTGGTGACCATCACCCAAACCCAGCCGATGGCGGTGGTGTTTGCCATCCCCGATGTCCACGTGCCTGACATCCAGCGCAAACTCAAAACGGGTCAGACCCTGAGCGTGCAAGCCTTTGACCGCGATTTCAAACCCCTGGCCCAAGGCCAGTTGCTGGCCACCGACAACGCCATCGACCCGACCACCGGAACGCTCAAACTCAAGGCCTTGCTCGATAACGCCAACGGCAATCTTTTTCCCAATCAATTTGCCCAGGTGCGCTTGCAACTCGATGTCCTGAATCAGCGCCTGTCGGTCCCCAACCAGGCCATCCAGCGCGGGACACTGGGCACCTTTGTGGTCAAGGTGCAGCCCGATCAGCGCGTCAAACTGGTCAAGGTGCGTTTACTCGGTGGCGATGGTGACTGGCAAGCCATCGATGCGGCCGAAGGCTTGTCGGCGGGCGATGCCGTGGTGGCCGATGGGGCCGATCGGTTGCGCGACGGCAGTCGGGTCGACGTCGTGACCACCCTCGAACCGGCTCTGCCTGCTGCCGCCCCGTTGCCCCTCGAACCCCAGCCAGCCCCGGCGCGTCCGGCCAAGCCTGCACCAGCCGCTGCGGCCGCAGGCCAGGCTGGCGCAACAGACCCAGCCCAACGCCCGGCCTGGATGGACCGCTTGCCCCCTGAAGTGGCGGCCAAAGTGCAGGCCATGAGTCCGGAAGAGCGGCGGGCGTTTTTTCAGCGCATGCGCGAGCGGCGCAACCAGCAAGGCCAGTGAGGCCTCATTTCTGGCACGACGCATGAACCTGTCCCGTGTGTTCATTGTCCGGCCGATTGCCACCAGCTTGCTGATGCTGGCGATTGTGCTGGTCGGTGGCTTGGCCTATCGCCTGCTGCCGATTGCTTCGTTGCCGCAAGTCGATCACCCCATCATTCAGGTGACGACGCTTTACCCCGGGGCCAGCCCCGAGGTCACCACCTCGGCCATCACCGCCCCGCTCGAGCGGCAATTCGGCCAAATGCCGGGTCTGGAGCAGATGACCTCAATCAGCAGCGGCGGCGCGTCCATGATCACCCTGCGATTCGCGCTCGACTTGCGCCTGGACGTGGTGGAGCAACAAGTGCAGGCCGCGATCAATGCCGCAAACAACCTCCTGCCCGCCGACCTGCCCATGCCGCCCACTTACCGCAAGGTGAACCCGGCCGATGCCCCCATCATCACGCTGGCTGTCAGCTCGCCCACCTTGCCCATCACCCAGGTTCACGACTTGGTTGAAAACCGCATCGCCCAACGACTGTCGCAAGTCAGTGGTGTGGGCATGGTCAGCATCGCGGGGGGACAGCGTCCCTCGGTCCGGATCCAGGTCGATACCGAGCGGCTGGCCGCTGCCGGGGTGTCGCTGGAGGCTGTGCGAAGCACCGTGACCCAGGCCAACATCAACTTGGCCAAAGGCGGACTCGATGGCCCGGCCCGGGCTTCGGCCATCGAGGCCAACGACCAATTGCGCCATCCGTCCGATTACGCCGATCTGGTGTTGGCTTATCGCAACGGCAACCCTTTGCGCTTGGGTGATGTGGCCCATGTGGCCGAGGCCCCGGAGAACACCCGGTTGGCTGCCTGGGCCAACCGCGATCCGGCCATCGTCATCCAGGTGCAACGCCAACCTGGCGCCAACGTGATTGAAACCGTCGACCGCATCCAGGCGATCTTGCCGCGCTTGCGCGACGCCTTGCCGGCTTCAGTGGATTTGCAGGTCATGCACGACCGCACCACCACCATCCGGGCTTCGGTGCGCGACGTCCAATGGGAGCTCGCCTTGGCCGTGGCGCTGGTGGTCATGGTGATCTTCCTGTTTTTGCGCAGCGCCAGCGCCACGTTCATCCCCAGCGTGGCGGTCCCGGTGTCGCTGATCGGGACTTTTGGCGTCATGTATTTGCTCGGTTTTTCGATCAACAACCTGACCTTGATGGCCCTCACCATCGCCACCGGCTTCGTGGTCGATGATGCCATCGTGATGATCGAGAACATCGCCCGCCACGTCGAACAGGGCAAGACACCGATGCTGGCTGCACTCGACGGAGCAAGGCAGATGGGGTTCACCATCTTGTCGCTCACCTTCTCTTTGGTGGCCGTGCTCATTCCGCTGCTGTTCATGGGCGATGTGGTCGGCCGTTTATTTCATGAATTTGCCATCACGCTGGCCGTTGCCATCCTGATTTCGGCGCTGGTGTCGCTCACCCTGACCCCCATGATGTGCGCCCGCTGGTTGCGTTTTTCATCGGGTGCATTGACCGCGGGCTGGAGCGGGCGCGTTCATGCCGCCATCCAGCGCATGATCGATCGCTACGCCCGGACCCTGACCTGGGTCCTCGACCGGCCGCGACCAACCCTGTGGGTGTTTGCGGCCACCTTGGCATCGACGGCAGGGCTTTACGCGATCATTCCCAAGGGATTTTTCCCTCTGCAAGACACCGGCGCCGTGATGGTCATCACCGAAGCCCCCGCCGACACCGGCTTTGCAGCCATGGCCGAGCGTCAACGACAGCTGGCGCAAGCCTATTTGCAACACCCGCAGGTTCGTTCGGTGGCCTCCTTCATCGGCATCGATGGGCAAAACCCCACCCTGCATCAAGGGCGCATGCTGATCGCCCTGGTTCCCAAGGCCGAACGCGATCAGCCCTTGCCCGTCTTGCTGGACAACCTGGAGCGCGAAGCCGCTCGCCTGCCCGGTACCCGGGCTTACGCTCAACCGGTGCAAGACCTGACCCTGGATGACCGGGTGGCGCGCACCCCCTACAGCCTGATGCTGAGCGGACCTGACCTCGATGCCCTCTCGGTTTGGGCCACGCGCCTCATCGACCGTTTGCGGGACGATGCGCGCTTATCCGACTTGAGCGGCGACCACGATGCCCTGGGTTTGCAGGCTTACATCCGCATTGACCGCGAGGCCGCCTCCCGGTTGGGGGTTTCGGTGGCAGCCATCGATCAGGCTTTGTACAGCGCCTACGGCCAGCGCTTGGTTTCGACCATCTTCACCCAAAGCAATCAGTACCGTGTGGTGCTCGAGGCCGACCCGCAACGACGCAACGGTCCTGCCGACGTGTTGCGCCTGAAGGTGCCCAGTCTTGCGGGCAACCTGGTCAGTCTCGACTCGGTGGCCCGTGTGTCCGAGATCCCTGCGCGTTTGCACATCAGCCACGCGTCCCAGTTTCCGGCGGTGACCCTGAATTTCAATCCCGGCAGCGGGGTCGCGCTGGGGGATGCCGTGCGCGCCTTGCAAGACACCCTGGCCGAATTGCGCCAACAGGGCATGCCACCCGGTATCGAAGTCCGTTTCGAGGGCGCCGCATCGGCTTTCAGCGCGTCTTTGGCCAACACCTTGTGGCTGATTTTGGCGGCGGTGATCACCATGTACATCGTCTTGGGTGTGCTCTATGAAAGTTACATCCATCCCCTGACTATTTTGTCCACTTTGCCCTCGGCGGCTCTGGGCGCCTTGCTGGCGTTGTGGCTGTCCGGGCATGAACTGGGCATGATGGCCGTGATCGGCATCATCTTGCTGATCGGCATCGTGAAAAAAAACGCCATCATGATGATCGACTTCGCCCTCGACGCCGAGCGTGAACAGGCCCTGTCGCCGCGTGCGGCGATCGAGCAGGCTTGCCGCATGCGTTTTCGGCCGATCCTCATGACCACACTGTGCGCTTTGTTGGGGGCGTTGCCGCTGATGCTCAGCCAAGGGGTAGGCAGCGAACTGCGCCAGCCTTTAGGCATCACTTTGGTCGCCGGCCTGACGCTGAGCCAGTTGCTGACCCTCTACACCACCCCGGTGATTTATCTGGCCTTTGCCCGCTGGCACCGACACCCGGCGTCCACGTTGGGCGACGATTCATGAACCTGGCTCGCATCATTGCCGTGTTCATCGCACGGCCTGTGGCCACCACACTGCTGACCTTGGGTGTGGCGATGGCCGGCGTGTTGGCGTATTTCCAGTTGCCCGTGGCCCCCTTGCCACAAGTCGAGTTTCCGACCATTTCGATCAATGCCAACATGCCGGGCGCCAGCCCGGAGACCATGGCCGCGACCGTCGCCACTCCGCTCGAGCGGGCCTTGGGAGCGATATCGGGCGTGACCGAGATGACTTCGTTTTCGGCCCAGAGTAGCACCCGCATCACATTGCAATTCGAGCTCAGTCGCAACATCGACAGCGCGGCTCGCGATGTCGCCGCCGCGATCCAGGCGGCCTTGCCCCTGTTGCCCAGTGGCATGCCCTCGGCCCCCAGTTACCGCAAGGTCAACCCGGCCGATCAACCGATCCTCATTCTGTCGCTCACCTCTGAAGTGCTCGGGCGTGGCGAGCTCTACGACATGGCCTCGACCTTGTTGGCGCAACGTTTGTCCCAAGTAGAAGGGGTGGGGCAAGTCATTTTGGGCGGGGGCGCCCTGCCGGCAGTGCGCATTGGACTCGACCCCGACCGCTTGTTGGCACAGGGCCTGTCCCTCGAAGACGTGCGCCTGGCTGTGGTGGCTCACCACGGCCAACGGCCCAAAGGCCAGCTCGACGATGGTCAGCGCTCCTGGCAACTGGAGTCCAATGGCCAAGCCCGCAAAGCTGCCGATTTCGCCCCCCTTGTGCTGCGGTACCAGGACGGTCGTGCGGTGCGCCTGAGCGATGTGGCCGAAGTGCTCGACTCGGTGCAGGACATTCGAAACTATGGCGCAACCAACGGCAAGCCGGCCATCACTTTGTTGTTGCAGAAACAACCCGAGGCCAACGTCTTGCAGGTGGTCGAACGGGTGCGCGACTTGTTGCCTGCACTGACCGCCAGCCTGCCCGAGACCGTCGACCTGAGGATCGTGCTGGATCGCACCCCCAATTTGAGAGCCTCGATCTTTGAAATTCAGAAATCCCTCGCCGTTTCGGTGGCTCTGGTGATCCTGGTGGTGGGGTTGTTCCTGCGCCGCTTGCGCGCCGCCCTGATCCCCAGCGTGGCGGTTCCCGTCTCATTGGCGGGCGCATTCGGGGTGATGTACGTATTGGGCTACAGCCTGAACAATTTGTCCCTGATGGCGCTGACCATTGCCACCGGCTTTGTCGTCGACGACGCCATCGTGGTGCTCGAAAACATCACGCGGCGGATGGAAAAGGGCGACACCCCTTGGCAAGCCGCACTGCACGGCTCGCGCGAGATTGCGGTGACGGTGGTGATCATCAGCCTGTCGCTGATCGCCGCATTCATCCCGGTCTTGTTGATGGGCGGCGTGTTGGGTCGATTGTTCGAAGAGTTTGCCGTGGTGCTCTGCGCCGCCATCCTGATTTCGATGGTGGTGTCGTTGACCACCACCCCCATGATGTGTGCGGCGTTGCTGCGCCCGCAGCCTCATCGGCCGCCTCAGCGCGCTTCGCGTTGGCGGCGTTTTTATGCCCGCACGCTCGGATGGAGCTTGCGCCATCCGGCCGTCTTGTGGCTGTTGCTGCTGGCGGTGGTGGCGCTGAACTTCAACTTGTATCAAGTCATTCCCAAGGGCTTTTTTCCGCAGCAGGACACCGGGCGCATCTTTGGCTCGATCCGCGCTGATCAGAGCAGTTCCTTCCAGATCATGCAACAGCGGCTCGACCGCTTCATCGATGTGGTGCGCACCGATCCGGCCGTGCAGGATGTGACGGGATTCACCGGGGGCTCCCAACGCAACTCGGCCTGGATGTCGATCAGCCTCAAGCCCCGTGACCAGCGCGACGCCAGTGCCGAACAGGTGGTCGCCCGATTGCGCACCCAACTCGCGCGCGAGCCGGGTGCCCGGTTGTTCATGGTGCCAGGGCAAGACTTGCGCTTGGGGACCCGAACCTCAAGTTCGCAGTTTGAATACACCGTCAAGGCCGACGACCTCCAGGACCTCAAGCTCTGGGGACCGCGCATCCGTCAAAGCCTGATGCGCCTGAAAGAAATCGAGGACATCAGCACCGAGTTCGAGGATCGCGGCTTGCAGACCTCACTGGTGATTGACCGCGAAGCGGTGGCCCGCCTGGGCCTGACCATGCGCGACATCAGCACCGCCCTGCAAAACGCCTACGGGCAGCGTCAGGTCGGAGTCATATACAACCCGCTCAACCAGTACCGGGTGGTGCTCGAAATTGCGCCGCGCCATTTGCAAGACGACCAGGCGTTGCGCCGTTTGCAATTCATCAACAACCAGGGGCAGCCGGTTCCCTTATCGGCCTTTGCCCGGCTTGAGTTGACCAACACCGCATTGGGGGTGGGGCACGATGGCGGAGTGCCTTCCGACACTTTCAGTTTCAACCTCGCTCCCGGGGTGTCTCTGTCCCAGGCCACCGAAGCGGTCAAGCGGGCCCTGGATGAGTTGCGCATGCCGGTCAGCGTGCGAGGCAGCTTTTCTGGCTCGGCCAACGCCTTCCAGCGGTCCCTCGAATCGCAGCCTCTGCTGATCCTGACCGCCTTGATCACCTTGTACTTGTTGCTGGGCATGTTGTACGAAAGCCTGTTGCACCCGCTGACCATTTTGTCCACCTTGCCGTCGGCCGGGGTGGGCGCCTTGTTGGCTTTGCTGCTCACCCGAACCGAATTCAGCCTGATTGCCCTGATCGGCGTGATTTTGCTGATCGGCATCGTGAAAAAAAACGCCATCCTCATGATCGACCTGGCCTTGCAGCATCAGCGCGCCGGGGCCAGTGCCCCGCAAGCCATTTTGCGCGCGGCCTTGCGTCGCGCCAGGCCGATTTTCATGACGACCTTGGCGGCCATGTTGGGGGCTTTGCCCCTGGCCGTGGGCACCGCTGAAGGGGCCGAGTTGCGCCAGCCGCTGGGCTTATCGGTGCTTGGCGGTTTGTTGCTCAGCCAATTGCTCACCCTCTACACCACACCGGTGGTGTTCGTGGCGGTTGACCGTTGGCGTCAGCGCTGGCTGGCCTGGCGGGGGCGTTAACATCCAACTTGCCATGTTCATCCGTTTCTTCATCCGCACCGGTTTGCCCTTGATCGCATCGGCCTTGGTCGCGTGCTCGCAGGTGCCGGCTCTGCCCGATGCCCAGGCCCCGACCATCGAACGATTCCGTCAGGCCCCGGCTGATCGCAGCGCCCAACCGCTGTCTGCGCCCAGCCAGCAGGCGCGTGACACTTGGCCGTGGTGGAAGTCCCTCCAAGACGCCGAACTCGACCGGTTGCAGGAAGAATTGCTGCAAGCCAGCCCCAGTTTGCAGACCTTGGCGGCGCAGACCCGACAAGCCCAAGCAGCCTTGTCGGCGGCTCAGGCCAGCCTGTGGCCCAGCCTCAACCTCAACGCCGCAGTCACCCGCAGTGCCAATCAGCTGGCCTCGGTCCAAGGCACCAGCTACAGCGTATCGGCACCACTGACCTGGGAAATCGACCTTTGGGGCCGTCTGGACGCGCAAGCCCAATCGGCCCTGGCCACCCTCGAGGCCACGCGCGACGATTGGGCGGCAGGTCGAAGGGCGGCCCAATCCACCCTGGTGCAGACCTACATCGCCTTGCGCACCGCCGAGCGCCAGCGTGACGCACTGTGGCGTGCCGAGCAAGCCTATCAACGCTCGTTGGACCTGACGCAAGCCCGCTGGCAAGCCGGGGTGGCCGCCAGCACCGACGTAGCGCAAGCTCAGACGCAATGGCAAAGCGCCCGCGCGCAGCGCATCGAAGTCGACACCCAGCGTGCGCAACTCGAGCACGCCATCGCCGCTTTGCTGGGCCGGGCGCCCGCCAACTTCCCGGTGGCTGCTTTGACCGCGCCAGCCTTGGCCCAATGGCCGGTGCAACCCCCCGATTTGCCCGCCAACATCCCGGCCAATTTGCTCGAGCAACGACCTGATCTGCAAGCCGCCAAGCGGCGTTTTGAGGCCGCTAACGCCCAGATCGGTGTCGCCGGGGCGGCCTTTTTCCCCACCGTCAACTTCAACCTCGCAGCCGGCTATCGTTCGCGCGAGATCGGCAACTGGATCAGTGCCGGCAACCAGTTCTGGTCGGTCGGACCGAGCATGGCCCTCAACCTGTTCGACTTCGGCTTGCGCCGAGCCAACCGGGCCCAGGCCCTGGCCACGCGCGACCTTGCACTGGCCAATTACCGTCAGCAAGTCCTGACCGCTTATCAGGAGGTCGAGGACAACTTGGTGGCCAGCGTGCAGTTGCAACAGCAGGAAGAGGCGCAACGACTGGCTTGGCAAGCCGCGCGACGCAACCTCGAACTGACCCAGGCGCAATACCTGGCCGGCACCGTCAGCTACCTCAACGTCGTCGTCGCACAAACCTCCGCCCTCAACGCCGAACGGGCCTGGCTCGACGTCCAATCCCGTCGCTGGCTCGCCCTCAACAAACTCATGGCCGGCGGCCTGCGCTTCTGACCCTTCCCCGCCCTCACCATTGCATTAATTGGGGTCAGACCCCAATTTCTGCACTGTGGCGAAAAACCAACCATTAATTGGGGTCAGACCCCAATTTCGACCCCAATTTCTGCATCAGGCCAATGGCCTCGGTGTGCGCCTGCTTCAGCGCCAGCCCCACATCCTCTCCGCGCAAGCCCTGTGCGAGTGCCTGGCGGTTGACCGCTTTGGCGTCGACCGCAAGCAATGCATTCAGGGCGGACAGCCACGACTGGGCGATTTGAATCTGCTCGTCGTCCTGACTGATGTGCATGGCCAATTCGATCAGGCTTCGCACCCGCCCGGGGCGACGCACCGGGTCCATCAGGTAAAGCTGCTCACAGACTGTTGTGGTGTCCCGTGCAGGTTGCGCCAGCACATGGCGGTGGGTGGCCCAGGCCCAAGCCATGTCTTGCACGGCAGCGGGTACCCGGAAGCGTTCACCAATGCCCGTGACTTGCTCGGGGGTGGCGCCGTGGCACCACAAAGCCCAACGTTGGCCAAGGTTCAGCCCGCCTGACGGGTCGGAATGGGCGTCCAGCCGTTGCAGCGCGTGTGTGTGCTGGGGGTCGTCCGCGTTCAGTTCGGGCCACAGCCGCTGCCACGCCCCGCAATCCATCAGCACCTGCGCCATTCGGGCCGGGCAGGGGGTCTGCAGCCCGCGCTCGACTTCTTGCCAAACCCTTTCGGGTACCAAGGCGTCGACTTCACCGGCGTCCACCATGTGTCGGCACAGGGCCATGGTTTCAGGCGCCACCACAAAGGTTTCGAAGCGCGCCGCAAAACGGGCCAGCCGCAAAATGCGCACCGGGTCTTCGCGAAATGCTTCGGTGACATGTCGCAAGATGCCGGCTTGCAAATCACGCTTTCCACCGAACGGGTCGATCAGTTGCCCTTGCGCGTCTTGAGCCATGGCATTCAGGGTCAGGTCGCGGCGGGCCAGGTCTTGTTCCAGCGTGACCTCCGGCGAGGCGTGCACCACAAACCCCTTATAGCCCGGGGCAGTCTTGCGTTCGGTGCGTGCCAAAGCGTATTCTTCACCGGTTTGCGGATGTAAAAAAACGGGGAAGTCTTTACCGACCGGTTGGTAGCCCAGGGCCAGCATCTGCTCGGGCGTGGCGCCCACCACCACCCAATCGCGGTCGGCACCAGGCACGCCCAACAGGGCATCTCGCACCGCACCACCGACCAGGTAAATCTGCATCCGCCTATGGTAACTGCACCGGAAAAATGCCTGTCAGTCCCATGCCCTGACCTAAGCCCAGCTCGGCCAAGCCGGGACAGGACCCCGACTGCACATTGTCGACTTGCATCGAGGCCAGGTTATCGCGACTCATCAGGGGCTCGCCAGGGGCCAATTCCATCAGCGCGGCTTGCAGCCAGGCCACGGCATGCGGCAAGGGCACGATGGGTCGCGGGCATCCGGCCCAGCGGCCCGCATGGCGCACCAAATCGGCCAGCGTCAGCACCTCGGGGCCACCCAACTCATAAGTGGTGTCTTGCAACCGCACATCCAGCACCACCCGAGCCACGGCTTGGGCGACATCTTGCACCCACACCGGCTGGAACCGAGCCGATGCACCCGCCAGGGGCACGACCGGCACCACCCGCTGCATGCGGGCGAACAGGTTGATGAATGCATCGTCTGCACCAAAGATCACGCTGGGTCGCATCAGCGTCAATTTCAGGCCATGAGCCTGAGCCGACTCGCGCAACACCTGCTCCCCGCGCCCTTTGCTTTGCAAGTAAAGCGAAGGGCCCTGGGGGTCAGCGCCCAAAGCGCTGATGTGGACCAGCGACTTCACGCCTTGGCGATGACAAGCCAGGGTCACACGCCGGGGCAGATCCACATGCAGTTTTTGAAAACGGGCTTCATCGCCGTGCAGCACCGCGATGAGATTGACCACCACGTCGTGACCCCGAACCAGTTCGTTCAAAACAGCGTCGTCCATCACATCGGCTTGCCTCACCGTCAGCCCGGGCCAGATTTGCACGTCTTTGGCATGGGGGTAGCGGCGTGTGGCCACCGTCACCGCATGCCCCGACCTGGCCAGGGCTGCACACACATGGCGGCCGACAAAGCCACTGCCACCCAGCAACAAGACACGCTTCATGGTTTTACTCCCTAAAACGCCATTGTCCCGCCAGGCCTTTAGCCGATGCTGCCACGGGGATTTTGCATAATGAGGTCATGAACGCTCTAGATGCCCTGAAACAAAGCACCATCGTGGTCGCCGACACGGGCGAATTCGCCCAACTGGCGCAATTCAAACCGCAAGACGCCACCACCAACCCATCGCTCATTTTGAAAGCGGTGCAAAAACCCGACTACCAACCCCTTTTGGCCGAGGTGGTGCAAGCGCATCGCAACGCCCCGATCGACGAAGTCATCGACCGTTTGCTGGTGCGTTTTGGGCTGAGCATCCTCGACACCATTCCGGGTCGCGTGTCCACCGAAGTGGATGCGCGCTTGAGCTTTGACACCCCGGCCACCCTGGCCCGTGCCCGCCGGCTGATCTCCCTTTACCGGGCGCAGGGCATCGACACCGAGCGGCGGGTGCTGATCAAGATCGCCGCCACCTGGGAGGGCATTCAGGCCGCCCGCCAACTCGAAGCCGAGGGGATTCACACCAACCTGACCCTGTTGTTTGCGTTTGCCCAAGCGGTGGCTTGCGGCCATGCCGGCGTGCAACTGATCTCGCCTTTTGTCGGGCGCATCTACGACTGGTACAAAAAATCCGCAGGCCCTCAGTGGGACGAAACCGCCAGCAGCGGGATCAACGATCCAGGCGTGCGCTCGGTACGCACGATCTACAACCATTTCAAAAACCACGGCATCCGCACCGAGGTCATGGGGGCGAGTTTTCGCAATGTGGGTCAGGTCATCGCCCTGGCGGGTTGCGATTTGCTCACCATCAGCCCCGAGTTGTTGACCCAACTCAGCCAAAGCGAGACCCCGGTCCCGCGCCTGCTCAGTCCCGAGTTGGCCGCCCAAAGCCCCAGCGACGATGTGCGTTACGACGAGGCTGGTTTCAGGTATGAGCTCAATGAGGACGCCATGGCCACCGAGAAGCTGGCCGAAGGCATTCGGGCCTTTGCCGCGGATGCGATCAAGCTCGAAGCCTTGATCCAGCGCTGAAGGTCAACTCAGCCCCACGCGCGGGCATCGCGCACCAAATTGAAACAGAGACCTGCGGGTCTCTTTTTCCGAAGTGCACCGACATGGCGCATTGCCGGCTGCGATGCCGCCCAAACAGGGCGGTGCCAACGTGGCACAAGTATTGCGAAGACCCTGATGTTGTTCATCATCATCATGGGAGTCATCATGACATTGAATCGTCGCTCGTTTGTCACGCAATCTGCTGCCGCTGGCGTTGCCGCCACCGGTTTGGCCGCACCGGCCATCGTCGCGGCACAGTCCGCCATCACCTGGAAGATGACCAGTGCCTATCCCAAGGGATCACCGTTTTACATGGACGGTCCGGGCAGCGCGACTGACTTGGCCCGTCGCATCGATGCCATGTCCAACGGCCGTCTCAAAATTCAGGTGTTCGGTGCCGGTGAATTGGTGCCCGCTTTCGAAGGTTTTGACGCGGTGCGCGCCGGCACCGTCGAGATGAATCACGCCAACTCATACTTCTGGACCGGCAAGACCTTTGCGGCCCAGTACTTCACCGCCGTGCCCTTTGGCATGAACTTTCAGGGCATCAACGGCTGGCTCTACGACGGTGGTGGCCAAGAGCTTTGGAACGAGGTCTATGCCCCCTTCGGCATGGTCGCCATGCCTTGCGGCAACACAGGCGTGCAGATGACTGGCTGGTTCAAAAAAGAAATCAACTCGGTGGCCGACCTCAAAGGTTTGAAGATGCGCATCCCGGGCTTGGCGGGCAAGGTCTATGCCGCTTTGGGGGTCGACGTCAAGGTTTTGCCGGGCGGTGAAATTTTCCCGGCACTCGAGCGCGGTGTGATCGATGCCGCCGAATTTGTCGGCCCTTTCCAGGACCGTCGACTGGGGCTGCACAAAGCCGCCAAGTACTACTACACCACTGGTTGGCACGAGTCTGCAACGGTCAGCGAACTGCTGATCAACAAGGCCGCCTGGGACAAGTTGCCCAAAGACCTGCAAGCCATCGTCTCCAATGCGGCGGCGGCTTGCAATGTGATCAGCGAAGGCTGGTGCCAGAAAGCCAATTCGGACGCCATGGAAGACCTGATCAAAAACCACAAAGTGATCGCCAAGCCCTTGCCCGACTCGGTCATCAAAGCCTTGCGAAGTGAAACCGACAAGGTGCTGGCCGAAGCCGTGGCCAAAGACCCGCTGGTCAAAAAAGTTCACGACAGCTACTTCGCCTTCAAGGCCAAGTTTGACCGCTGGAGCGAAATCAGCGAAGAGGCCTACCACGTCAAAGTGCGCGGTTGATCGGAGCACATCGACATGGAAAGCAAAGTCGTTGCCATCGAGCGATTCATCGATGCCGTGGGCCAATGGACCCTGTGGCTGGTGTTGGGCATGATAGCCCTGGTGGCCACTAACGTCGCCTTGCGCTACACCCTCAGCCTGGGCTCGGTCTGGGCGCAAGAGCTGGAGTGGCACCTGCTGGCGGCGTTGATTCTGCTGGGCATCAGCTTCGCCTTGCAAAGGGGTGACAACGTGCGGGTTGATGTGTTCTACGCCAACTACACGCCCCGGCGCAAATACCTGGTGGATTTGCTCTCACTGGGTTTGCTGCTGGCGATCAGCCTGATCTTCATCAAGATATCGATCCCCTATGTCATGCAGTCGTTTGCCATCGCCGAGCAATCGCCCGATCCGGGTGGCATTCCGATGCGGTGGCTGATCAAGTCCTTGATCCCGATCGGCTATGTCCTGGTGGTGTTGCAATGCCTGGCCGCCATCGGCCGGCGCATCCTCATCGAACGTCAGGGGCGTGCGCCTTCGGCCTGATCCGGGCCGGGTGCGCGCACCCTGATTTTTTTCACTTTTGGAATTTTGATCGTGTTTGAGACTCAAACTCTGGCCCTGCTCATGCTGGGGGGCTTCTTTGTCTTGCTGATGATCGGCATCCCGGTGGCCACCACCCTGGCGGTCGTCGGTTTCGTCTTTGGCTGGCTGGGCTTTGGCGACACCCTGTTCAACCTGCTGCCTGCCCGTTTTTACGGCATTGTGGCGGGTTACCAATGGATGGCCATTCCCTTGTTCGTGTTCATGGGGGTGATGCTGGAGAAATCACGCCTGGCCGATGACTTGCTCGACGTCATGGGTCTGGTCGCCGGCGGCGTCAACGGTGGCATGGGCGTGGGCATCATTTTGTTCGGCGTGCTCATGGGTGCGACCACCGGCATCGTGGGTGCCACCGTCATCACCCTGGGCCTGTTGACCTTGCCGACACTGATCCGGCGTGGCTATGACAAGGGCCTGGCCTGTGGCGCCATCTGCGCTTCGGGCACCTTGGGTCAGATCATCCCGCCCAGCCTGATCCTGATCCTGTTGTCCGACATCATGCAACTCTCGGTCGGGACCTTGTTCGCTGCTGCCGTCATGCCGGGCATGATGCTGGCCGGCCTGTACATCGTGTACTTGCTGGTTCGGGGGTGGCTCAACCCTTCTCTGATGCCGCCAATTCCGCTTGCAGAACGCATGCAGGTCAGTCGCTCTGAGTTGATGGTGCGGTTTTGGAAAGTGGTCGTCCCACCGATTTTGTTGGTGGTGTCGGTGCTGGGGGCCATTGTGGGGGGTGTCGCTGCCCCGACCGAAGCCGCTTCGATGGGTGCCGTGGGTGCCGTGCTGATCACCATCATTTCGGGTCGCTTCAGCCTCAAAACCCTGAAAGCGGTGGCGTTGGAGACGTCCAAAATCACCGCCATCATGATGTTCATCCTGATGGCTGCTCAAGTCTTTGCCCTGGCCTTCAGGGGCTTGCACGGTGAAGACCTGATCACCAAGATGTTCGAGTGGCTGCCCGGTGGGGTCAACACCGACATCTGGTTCATGATGTTCCTGATCTTCATCCTCGGTTTTTTCATCGAATGGATCGAGATCAGCTACATCGCGGTGCCCTTGTTCATGCCGGTCTTGCTGGCTCAGGGCGTCGATCCGGTGTGGCTGGCCATGCTGATCACCGTCAACCTGCAGTCGTCCTTCCTCACGCCGCCCTTCGGTTGGGCCCTGTTCTACCTCAAAGGCGTCGCCCCGCCCGAAGTCTCGATCAAAGACATCTACCGTGGCGTCGTTCCCTTCATCGCCTTGCAAGGCCTGGCCCTGACCCTGCTGTTCTTCTACCCCCAAATCGCCCTTTGGCTCCCCAAAGCCATCGGTTGGGACTGATCATTAATTGGGGTCTGACCCCAATTAATGGTTGGTTTTTTGCAACACATAAAGAACCGGGGACAGATTAGTTTTGCCCGGTCAAAAAGAAAAAACCCCGCCATCGCTGGCGGGGTTTGGCAGAAATTGGGGTCTGACCCCAATTTCAGGTTTGCAGTTCAGCAAACGGGGGGTGATTACATCATCCCGCCCATGCCGCCCATGCCGCCCATGTCGCCGCCGCCGGGCATGGCCGGGGCTTCTTCTTTGGGCGCCTCGGCAACCATGCCCGCGGTGGTCAGCATCAGGCTGGCGACCGAAGCGGCGTTTTGCAGCGCGGTGCGGGTCACTTTGGTCGGGTCCAGAATGCCCATTTCGATCATGTCGCCATAGGTGTCATTGGCGGCGTTGAAGCCGTAGTTGCCTTTGCCGCTGAGGACGGCATTGACCACCACGCTGGGCTCGCCACCGGCGTTGTAGACGATCTCGCGCAGGGGCGCTTCGATGGCCTTCAACACCAGCTTGATGCCGGCGTCTTGATCAGGGTTGTCGCCCTTGATGTCGCCAGCCGACTGACGGGCACGCAGCAGAGCCACGCCACCGCCAGCCACGATGCCTTCTTCAACGGCTGCACGGGTGGCGTGCAGGGCGTCTTCGACACGGGCTTTCTTTTCTTTCATTTCCACTTCGGTGGCAGCACCCACCTTGATCACGGCCACGCCGCCGGCCAGTTTGGCCACGCGCTCTTGCAGCTTTTCACGGTCGTAGTCGCTGGTGGCTTCTTCGATCTGCACGCGGATTTGTTTGACGCGGGCTTCGATGTCGACGGCCTTGCCAGCACCATCGATGATGGTGGTGTTTTCTTTGCCCACTTCGACGCGCTTGGCCTGACCCAGGTCAGCCAGTTCGACTTTTTCGAGGGACATGCCGACTTCTTCGCTGATGACCTTGCCACCGGTCAGGATGGCGATGTCTTCCAGCATGGCCTTGCGACGATCGCCAAAACCAGGGGCCTTGACGGCGACGACTTTCAGGATGCCGCGAATGGTGTTGACCACCAGGGTCGCCAGGGCTTCGCCCTCGACTTCTTCAGCGATGATCAGCAGCGGACGGCCAGCCTTGGCAACGGCTTCGAGCGTGGGCAGCAGGTCGCGGATGTTGCTGACCTTCTTGTCGTACAGCAGCACGAAGGGGTTGTCGAGCAAAGCGGCTTGCTTCTCGGGGTTGTTGATGAAGTAGGGCGACAGGTAACCACGGTCAAACTGCATGCCCTCGACCACGTCGAGTTCGTTGTTGAGCGACTTGCCGTCTTCAACGGTGATCACGCCTTCTTTGCCCACTTTGTCCATGGCGTCGGCAATGATCTGGCCGATGCTGTGATCGCTGTTGGCAGAGATCGAACCGACTTGGGCGATTTCTTTGCTGGTGGTGGTGGGCTTGGATGCCTTCTTGAGCTGCTCAATCAGGGCGGCCACGGCCTTGTCGATGCCGCGCTTGAGGTCCATCGGGTTCATGCCGGCGGCCACGTACTTCATGCCTTCGCGCACGATCGACTGGGCCAGCACCGTGGCGGTGGTGGTGCCGTCACCGGCGTTGTCGCTGGTCTTGGAAGCAACTTCCTTAACCATTTGGGCGCCCATGTTCATGAGCTTGTCTTTGAGTTCAATTTCTTTGGCGACCGACAC
>JACCEC011708692.1_pt1 | contig 54249 bp, 54 predicted proteins | sample 7450121 | NCBI WGS metagenome assembly JACCEC01 (sample SAMN15323455, study PRJNA562643) | freshwater metagenome | isolation source: river surface water | place: USA:Blue River Watershed | collected 2017-08-18
AGGCATCTTTGCACCTGAAAAATCAGTGAAAGTCAGGACCGACTCACCCATCTGTGCATCGCTAAAATCGCTAGCCGAAAAATCCGCTTGCGTTAGATTGGCTTTAGCTAACCGGCAGTTGGAAAAAACACATTCACTCGCACTTGCTGCTTGAAAACTAGATCCAGATACATCAGCATAGGGAAAACGCGCTTGACTTAACAAGGCCTCGTCAAAACGACAGTTCTGCAACCTTGACTTCTCAAAGTTTGCCTCGACGAGGGTTGCCGCAGAAAAATCCATCCCCTCTAAGGTCAAGTCAGACAGATCAACGCCGGTAAGATCCACACCCTTGAGGTCTTTATTGCGTGCATGTCGCGTGATGACGAGCTGTCGCAAATCCGTTGCGAGGAGTCGTGCATCCTGCTCTTCAGGCGTTTCAGCCTTAGCTGCTTCGGCCGCGGCTTGAGCTTCCTGCTCTTTCTCGCGCGCAGCCTCTTTCTCCTTTTCGTCTATTTTCTTTTCGTCTTCGATATACTCAGAAAACAAATCGTTCAGCTTTGCAATGACCCCTTTGAGTCCTCCAGGTGTCTGAGCAATCACGTCGACATATTTTTTCATCTCCGGATGCGCAGACATTTGCTTAATCAGTTCACTATCTGTGAGTCCTAGCTCATTCATGTAATCGAGTAGCTTTGGCGTTACATCGCTTAACTGTTTTTGCAATTCTGCAAAACTGCGTATTTGCTCTGGCGGCTTATCAAGCATTTTTTTTACATCCTCTTGCGTCACACCATATTGATTCATCATTGCCTGAAGATTCTGCATGGCAGAAGCGAGCTCAGGGTGCTCAAGGAGAGTTTCCTTTTCAGCGTCATCCAAAAACTTCTGTACAGCAGCAGGGTTCCGAGCGGTCTTTACAGAAATGTCTACGTTTGCAGGGGCTATGGCCAACTCAGAGGTATTTATCGCCTTTTCGCTTGTCGCTTCAGCCGGCTCCAATGTCTCGGATTCTCTTGCATCTACTTCAGGCGCCTGCCCAGACAGCACGAGGAATATTTTTTCGTGTTCTTTGAGAGTAGCTGGTACTCCAGAAAGCGGCTCTAAGCTGGCATAGACATGCGTGATATCGTCAGCATCAGGTGTTCCAACTTGACCGACTGCACGAAAAAGCGCAACGGCGACGAGCTGCTCAGGAAACAACCAAACCGTCTCTAGCCTCGACTCAATTTCACGAAAATCCTCGCTTTGTTTAAAAAACACTCTTGACCGTAGCCCTGGCAAATGACTTTGGATATGTCTAAATTGAGGATGTAAATTAAGTAAAGAAATAGGTTCGTTCCCAGCAAAAAAAGACGAGAACTGCTGATCGTGTGGCGCGGTCTGAAAATAGTCTGGCGCGGTGTCCAACGGAAGATGCGGCCACCGCTTATCCAACCATTCTTTATCGAATCTGCCCAATAACGCCTGACGCCGAAGCGAGTTCGCCGGCCAAGCCCAAAACCCTGCGGGCTGCGGTTTATCGGTACGCTGCGCCATTAAGGCACTGGGATCTTCAATATTGGGTAAAGGCCAGATGGGCAAACCTTTCGTCGGGGACTTCACTTCATTTGCGCCCTTCCCTAGAGGATTCTCGGCGCACTCGACGCCGCCGAAAGCGTGGCTGGGCGTAATCGGCATTGAAGACCAGTTTGAAGGTGCGCCCAACATTCCTAAAGCGTTGAAAGTCCGATCGCCGAATACTGCAAGCCTCTTTGAACGCTCACCTACCTCGACAACGACAGACACAGGCTGCGAATTACGTGATGGATCAGCGTGTGCTGAACCATACACGAGGAACTCTCCCCGGGCCTTTGGCCAACCCTCATCCAGTAAAACATCTGAACCCATCGCCTTCTCAGCGATCGACCAGAGCGCTCCCGGCTCTGATAAATATTGCTCACCATCTGCGTGCAGTGGAAAAACATGCAACAAGCCAAATGCTAAGCTGCTGACGCCACTACTGTGTGATACGGTCCTGAACACGCATTCGGTGCGGTCGGGTTTGATGATTTTCATGAATCGTTTTTTTTATTCAGACTGACGACGTTTCTCGACTTGATCGTGGTACTTCTTTAACTCTGCTTTCATGTCCGTGTCTAATTTTTTTAAATATTCGTCTTGTTCTTTCAGCTTTTGAGCAACATCATTTACGTTATTCGCAACCGTCGTTTCCAAGTTAGTGACATTGTTTGATACGACATTTCCTTGCACAGTCAGTTCACTACCTATTGTGACAGTCGACGAATTAATAGTGATCCCTGTGCCACCCTCGATAGTTATGCGTATTGTGTCGTTATTTAAAGTAAGAATCGATTTGCCTTTTTTTAAAGCAATCGACTCGGGACCGATTGAAACTTTAGAGTCGCCGTCTTCAGTTGCGGCAGCAGCACCATGCCGCAATGTCACGCCATTCGTACGATGTGCAATGACAGAACTTCTTTGCAAATTCATCGATGCAGACTGCAGATCGACGCTAAGTGTTGCGCAGTTTGCCTGGTCGGGAGGCATCACCATCGCCACCCACTGCCTATTTACACCGACGGTAACGTGGTTAGCTTCAGTCCAGTGCTCCGAACAATCTGTATACACGCCAGTTGGCGTGTATCTAACCGAGGTCTTATCTTTCTCCTCATTATTCGCCCCATAATATAAATCGAGAAACCGCTTACCTCCCTCATCCTTGACCCACTTTCGATCCACCGACGAGACGCCAATTTCGACCCAGTCACTTGCCTGTCTGATACGTGTCGACCCCGCACGGATTGGTAAATTTGGGCTCGCTCGCTCACCACCCATAATCTGTACTGCACCCTGAGCAACTTCATTACTTAGTATTGCCGGTAGGCTTTCTTCACTGGATCGCACACCCATAAACATCCCCAGCGACTTGTCCATATGGAAGACTGCATTCGGGATCATTTCCTTGTCTAAATCTTTATTCTTCTTTTGTGCTACGTAGTCACGGACCGTCGCAATGGTGCTGGCAGTAATTGCTATAGTTGGCAGCACTGTTAGCGCCAGATCGGGCCACTTTGCCTGAAACTTAACTTTGTCGAACGCGCCTTTAGCATAGGCAAGCCTGGTGATATTCCAAGCCTGAGCAATTGCTACCGATGCTGCCGTGACCGCACCGTTAATCTTAACTAGCGTCTTATTTCTTGTTTCAAGAAATGCGTAACTTTCCTCTGCTTTGGCACCAAAGCCGGTCGCTACTTGATAAGAATCCTGATTCCTAATATCTCCGGCTTTTCCTTTGCCGCTTGCAGCTGAAAATTCATACTTAACGTTTGTCCCGTTGACGTACTCCATTTTGGGACCCCAGATGAACGAATTTTTGTAGCCAAAGATTATCTCGGACGCTCCACCTATAGTCATTTCGCTTTTGGTCGCGAGTAGCACCGCAGAGTTAAGCCCAACGCCCATATCCATCTTCGAGCCAACATTAAATCCGAACTTCATTCCCATCGTGCCTTCAATTGAGGCTGGAATGAGACCCTCACTTTTTAAGTCAAAGAAGCTGTCCGTGACCACACCAACCCCGCCCTCGCCAGGGGTGGAGTCCATTACAAGCATATTGCCATTAGGATCCCTAATTCCACTGAAGGTCGGGTTTGTGGCATTCACAACGCTAGGGTTCTCGGAGTTAGGGGCCGAGGAAATAATGACCGGCTGATCAGGATCTCCACCGGCAAAGGATAACAGCACCTCTGCCCCTGGCCGTAAACCGAAAAATAACCCATTTCTAGACCCAGAAAACGGTGTAGCCATCCTGACCCAAATTGCATCACCACCCAGCGGTTTAGATGAGTAGTCATACAACAACTTAACCTTGTATTCCCCGAGCATATTGAGCTCAGGAGTCGTTCCGGAGCCGGTCACAATCCCACTCATCGTCCCTGAGATCGTTGGCATGGGCGTCACGCACTCGGCTCTAAACTGCATCGACTCTTCAATGGCGCTAAAGCTGCATTGATACGTCGCCCCTGACTGACCATTGTTGTAGGGCGTGTTTTGTCCTGCAAGGACGATTTCGGCTTGGGATCCCGAGTGCGTCACCTCAGTCACCAGATACTTGGCATTGACACTGCTGCGATAGTGATCTTTCAGCTTAATGAAGTATCCACTGCGCACACCTACAGCAGGCGATTCACCAAAATATGTTTTACTGCGACACAAAATTTCTTGCGCGCGCATTTTGGCGATGTGTGAGGCCTCAGAAGTTGTTCGCACATTACAGCCGTAAAACATCACAGTGCCCTCACCGGATGCGGATACGGTTTCAGTCGCTTTGAGATCTTTGTCTAGCTTTGCATCGCCTTGCCAGAAGTCTTGGACGATCACTTCCTTGGGCACGGGCTGCTGTCTACCCACAAACGCGATCACACACTTATCCTGATTGGACGTCATCACATCTTCGGGCGCACTGTATTGCAGTTCAAGCACTTCAGCCGGGTGCATCAGTGTCGCGTCCGTCATGTACAGCAGCTCGCCCGAGGGCTGATCATGCTTAAAAAAGTAATAAATGCCGTGATGCTCTAGACGGCGCGCAATGAAATTGAAATCCGTCTCATTGAACTGACAATAAAAGCTGCGGGTGGTGTATGGGGAAGCTAACGCCGGCGCAAGTGCCATCTCAAAGTCGGTGTTCGGTACAAGCTGTCGTTTCTTTAGCAAGTCTTGTACGAGATCGGGTACGGATTGCTCAGAGAGATAGACTTCATTGACGCGCGAGAGCGATGTACGCCAAATCTTAGGCACTAACACCGCACGATATAGATAGAAATCCTTTACCTTGCTGAGCTGTTCAAACTCCGCAAGGATGCCGTGGTAGGGCACCTCTGTCGCCTGATCGGTCGACATCACCGTCAGAGTGGCGGGATTATTCAGCATCCCACTGAAATCAATGTCCGGATCGTCGCTAATTAAGATAATTTCAAAACGATATGTTTTAGAAATCGCTTCTGTCCCGGTGAAGCTCACTACATTAAACGCTGGCGCTTGAGGCATGCGCGAAACAAACTTAAATCGCAAGTCTTTGTTTTGATCAGTTGCGAGAATGCCCATGCTAGCCCTCAAAGCGGAAAATCTGATTAGTAAGTACTTGTTTAACAGGTATATTAGTTGCAAATTATCGCTGACGGAGAGTCGAATGTTCCTAACTGACGAAGAAACGCTGATGTTGAATGGCGACAGGGGCCCGGCGGTCCGGAAAGCCATGGAAATCCTGGTTGCGCTGGGCGAAAGTTTTGGGGCAGAACGCTTGGTCCCCGTCAATAATGTGCACATGGCCGGCTCTTCCGTACTAGTCGCCGAAGAGGCTGGGACCCGCTTTGTGGAAGACATCCGCAAGCAAGGCGGCAAGTTTGTCACTCGCGTCACAACCAACCCGACCGCCGTCGACCCAAGCCAATGGAGAGAGATCGGAATTCCAGAGTCCGACAGTACACTGCAGGTGCGCCTGACGGGCGCCTATGCCGGCATGGGCGCCAATACCTGTAACACCTGCATCCCCTACCTGGTCGGCAATATGCCGCGCTTCGGCGAGCACATGGCTTGGGGCGAATCGTCCGCCGTCGTGTTCGCCAATTCAGTGTGCGGTGCGAGGACCAACCGCGAAGGTGGGCCAAGCGCCTTGGCCACAGCTCTTACGGGCCGAACTCCTGAATACGGGTTTCACCTAACTGAAAACCGCTATGGCAGCTTTTTGATTAATGTCGAAGCACCCATGCGCGATATGACAGACTACGGGACATTGGGTTTTTTTGCCGGAAAGATTGCCGGTCAAGACACTCCGGTTTTTGCCGGTCTGCCTAGCAACCCAACGCTGGAAGATCTCAAAGCGCTGAGCGCTGCGTTGGCTGCTTCAGGTGCCGTTAGTATGTTTCATGCCATCGGTGTGACACCCGAAGCACCAACAATCGAAGCGGCGTTTGGCGGTCGCGCACCAGCCAAGACACTCACATTTGGCGTTGAGGAAAGGACACAGGCTGAAAACGCCTTAAATAAAGAGCCGTCGGATCATGTTGACTGGATTCTTGTTGGTTGCCCGAATGCTTCTGTACAAGAAATGCGCGAAGTCGCGGAAGCACTAGAGGGCAAGAAAGTACACAAAGACGTATCGCTTTGGGTCACGACAGCTGGTGCAATGTACGCAATGGCCGAGCAAATGGGTTACGTTGATACGATCAAAAAGGCTGGTGGTGTAGTCGTTCGAGAGACCTGCCCTTTCCTTGCGCGTAGCCGCGTGATTGCGCCTAACAAAGGCTATAAAACGTTAACGACTAACTCAGCCAAAATGGCCTTCTATGCACCGGGTCAGTTTGGACTGCCGGCCCACTACGGCAACCTATCGCGGGTGATGCAAGCTGCAATCGACGGCGTCTGGAGATAAGCATAATGACCACAGCTAAATTAATACTCCAGGGCCGCAAGATTGTGAAAGGCAAAGCCAGCGGCGAAGCAGTCGTGACCAGCGAAGCCATCAGCTTTAACGGCGGTGTGGACAACATGACCGGCATCGTAACCGAACCTGGACACGAACTCGAAGGCGTCAATATCGCAGGAAAAGTTCTCGTCTTCTTAACAGGAAAAGGATCGACTGGCGGCTCCTACAAAATTTACGATATGGTCTCAAGAGGCACAGCGCCTGTCGCATTCATTCAAGTTAATCCAGAGCCCATCACGACTATTGGTGCCATCATCGGCAACATACCTGTCGTGGCGGGACTAAATGAAAACCCAACAATCGCTATTGCAACAGGCGACTTTGTTGAGCTAGACGCAGATGCAGGAAAAGTAGAAGTCACTAAAAAGTGATCGCTTGATCGTCGCATTAAATTTATTCATCGACACACAGATCAATATCAGGAGACAAACATGGTGTACTCAAAAATTGTTAAAGCAGCTCTTGCCGTATCAAGCTTAGCCTTTGGACTAAGCGCAGTCGCTCACGCGCAAGCCTGGCCCACACGCCCGATCACGATGGTGGTTCCGTTTGCGGCGGGCGGTAGCACCGACATCACCGCACGGATGCTCGCAGAAAAGCTCGGCGGCATTCTGGGCCAAAGCGTTGTTGTGGAGAATAAAACCGGAGCGGGCGGCAATATTGGCGCTGCTGCGGTTGCGCGCGCTACCCCTGATGGATATACGATCTTGCTTCACACGAGCACCCTGACTGCGAACGTATCTCTATATAAGAATATGGGGCTCAATGTACAAAAAGATTTAGTGCCCGTATCGCAGGTCGCCCTCATTCCCAACGTATTGATGGTGAACAATGACTTTCAGGCAAAAACTCTGAAAGACTTTGTAGAAGTAGTGAAACAAAAAAAAGTGGCAATCAATTACGGCTCCTCGGGTAGCGGAGCCTCAAACCACCTGGCTGGCGTATTGTTCAACAACATGGTTGGGGGTGATATGGTTCACGTCCCCTATAAAGGTGGCTCACTTGCCAACAATGACTTATTGGCAGGTCAGGTCCAGGCAGTATTCTCGCCTCTCGTCGAAGTTCTCGGTTTTGTAGACAGCGGCAAACTCCGACCACTCGCCGTCACAACTAAATCTCGTATTGCAAAGCTACCGGATGTACCCGCCATCGCCGAAGTTTTACCTGGTTTTGAAATTGTGTTGTGGAACGGGATTTTTGTTCCGACCGGAACACCCAAAGAGATCGTTCAAAAACTGAGCAACGCAATTCAAACAGTTCTACAAGATCCAGCTGTTCTTAAGAAGCTGGCAGAACAAGGTTCAACCCCATTAAAAAGCAACCCCGACGACTTCAAGAAAGTAATTGATGCAGAGATCGTCAAATGGGGTGATTTGATTAAGATGGCCGGCGCCCGCGTCGACTAAAGCGCTAAGACATCGCGATAAGGAAAAAAGGTAATGAACGCTAAAGATTTTGATACTCAATTCCGCGCTCGACTAGATGCGCTCGCGACATCCAACTTGAGCGATGCACTCGATCGAGTTGGAATTCCGCGCTGCGCCATACACGGCATCATCCCACAATGGGGTCGCACGAAGATCGTGGGTCGTGCGGTGACGATTCGCTTAATCGCAGCCGGCGCAGTCCCCTCGGGCGCACACCTTGGCGTAGATGCCATCTTCAACAGCGAGGTGGGCGACATTATCGTCATCGATAACCGCGGTGACTTGCACCATAACTGCTGGGGTGAAATCCTAGCAATGGGTGCCAAACAAAAAGGTGTGTCTGGTGTTGTTGTCGATGGCGCTGTACGCGATGTGGATGCCTGTGAAACATTCGACTTTCCGGTTCATGCACGTGGCACCGTACCGAGCACAGCCCGCGGACGTATCGTGCAAGAGGCCTGGAACATTCCTGTCCGCATAGGTGATGCCCCTGTTCGTCCAGGGGATGTCATCGTAGCCGATGTCAATGGCGTTGTAGTCATTCCGGTTGAGCGCTTGGCCGAGGTCGTTACCGCCGCAGAAGAGATCATGGCAAAAGAGCTAGCCATGATCGATGCGCTGCGTGCTGGGGAGTCCATCCTTGAGGTAGATCGCCGCTTTAATTACGAACAAATGTTGCGCAAGTAACCATGACGCAAAAGAACCGGACGCGCCGTGAGTTTATTTCTTCATCGGCTGCACTTGCAGGCGCAATAGCACTATCGCCTGCCAGCGTCCTGGCACAACCAAGTGCTGCCCATGAAATACTCAAGACTAGGTCGTGGCCTACTGAGAAAGCATGGGAGTCTCTGCAGCAGCAAGTTGGTGGACGGCTTATTCGTCCGACCGCACCTTGGGCGACGCTCAAGCCGGGAGCAGTCCCCCCCGAATTAACAAACCCCTGGTTCCTTGAAGAACAATCCGGCGCAACGCAGTCAACCGGCATGTATCAGGCCTGGAATTCAACCCCCAGCGAATATGCGGTCGCAGTTGAAAACGTCAACGATATCATCGCTGCGGTGAAATTTGCCAAAGAACATAATGTCCGACTCGTCGTCAAAGGCACGGGGCATGACTACTTTGGACGATCAAGCGCGCCGAACTCGCTCTTAGTCTGGACACACAAATATCGGGGTGTGACGGTTCACGATGCATTTAAACCTTTAGGCGCTCCGGAAGAGACAAAGACCGTTCGCGCTGTCAGCGTGAAGGCAGGTAACCGGTGGCTTGAAGCCTACCAAGCGGCGACGGCTGCAAACTGCTACATACAAGGCGGTGGCTGCACAAGCGTAGGGGCTTGCGGTGGCTTTGCTCTTGGTGGTGGCTTTGGTTCCTATTCCAAAAAATTTGGTAGTGGCGCGGGTGGCGTGCTCGAACTTGAAGTTGTGACCGCAGATGGACGCGCTCTAGTTGCTAACGCTTTTCAAAACGCCGATCTGTTCTGGGCTCTGCGAGGTGGAGGTGGTGGAACCTTCGGCATTGTCAGCAGGATGACATTACTCGCGCACCCTATGCCCACTACAGACGGCTGGCTTTCCGGATCTATCACCGCGTCATCAGACGAGACGTATCAAGAACTGATTCAACGCTACTTTGAATTCGTTGCCGAGGCTCTTAATAATGGCAACTGGGGCGAAGGAGTCATCTTCGTCAAAGGGAAAAATGAAATCGATGTTGGCACAGCCTTCCTAGATCTAACAGCAGAACAGGCGCAGAAGATTTGGGAACCGTTTGTCGCTCCGTTAAAGGAGCGCCCAACGGACTTCAGTGTGAAGCTCAACTACCGAGTCGTTCCATTCAAAGATAAATGGAATCCCAAACTAGGCGGGGCCATCATGGACACCCGACCTGGCGTACCAGAAGGCTATTTCTGGTGGAAAGGCAATGCGTCTGAAGTAGGTGCCTACTGGGCTAACTATCAAGGCAGAGGGGTCCCCTCCAGTGCAATGGAGCCCCGTAACACAAGAAAACTGGCGAAGGCTATTTTTCAGGCGACACGCACCAGTCTGGTGTTATTTCAGACGAACAAGGGATTGGCAGGCTCACCCACTGAAGCCTATGAACGCGATCGCACAACATCCATGAATCCAGCTGTATTTAAGAACGTAGGCTTTGTCACGCTCGGCAGCTGGGTGCAATGTAAGTATGCTGGCGTTGCGGGCCACGAGCCAGATCTGGTCTGGGCAGCCACCGAAGCTCTAGGTGTCGACCAAGCCATGGCGCTTATCAAATCTGCGACACCGGGTGGTGCTTCTTATACGAATGAAGGCCATTTTGGCGAGACGAACTGGCAATCGGAATTCTGGGGCAGTAACTATCCGCGCTTACTCAGCATCAAACGCAAATACGATCCAACAAACTTGTTCCGTGTGCATCATGGTGTGGGCAGCGACGCCGTATCATAACGACTAGCCATCTACAAATACACGCGACACCGTGCAATATCAATTTACTTATATCTCTGATCAAGTTAGCACTGCACCAGCGTGGGGAGAATTCAACGCACTGTTGCACGAGTACGCTGAGCAAGATCTGGCGCAACCGCAACTCAGCACCATCTGGAAAGATCTAAAGGATTTACCCGGTCGCTACGGCAGCCCTGCTGGAGGAGTTGTCCTGCTACATCAGGAGCACATACTGGCCGGATGTATGGCATTTACAGCGACCAAGTTCGCCGAGACTTGTGAACTTAAGCGTCTATTTGTGCGCAAAGCGTTCAGAGGCAAAGGGTATGCCCGAATACTTCTGACCGAAACAATGCGCATGGCCAAGCAAGCGGGATATCTTCGCGGTGCACTCAGCACCTGGCCAGACAACCCCACAGCCCTTGAACTATATCGTTCACTAGGATTCATGCCCACAGAGTCTTTTAAAGAAGATCGTGGGCAGAATCTGGTATTTCTCTGTATGGACTTGTAGTCACGGGATGAAAGCACATCTTTCGCTGTATTTTTTCATCATTGCGACGATTCAGCTTGGACTGCTGCTTGGTCTCTATCATCATTACCGATCGCAGAGTTTGATCCAACCCAGCCGGTACTGGTTTGCATCGCTTTTACTTAGCGTATGTGCACTGTACATCTTCGGTGCTGCAGTTCTGGTCGTCGAAGATGTCTCCAAGCCTGCGTTCAACTTTACCATTGCCAATACATTTTTCTATGCATCCGCGGTTCTGCAATCTTTGTTCTGTCGTTCACTTCGAGGTTCCGTATCTAATCCGATTCGAGTCAGTGCGTTTTTTTCTATCGTTTGCTTTAGCGTGATCTTCGAACAATTGCGCCAGCATGCCTCATTTGAAGCACGAACAATCTTTATTGTCGCGTTACTGAGTTTTTTCTACCTCTGGCAGATACTCCAAGTCCACGGCCACAGAAGAGCATACTCATCTGACCAGTTGATGTATTTGCAATACGTAACCGCGTTGGAACTATTGTGTGGGATCGGCAGAGTCGTTGTGATTGTGTTGGGCAATCTACAAATCACCTCTGTTGAGCAGATCCCCGGGCTACTCGTCTTATTTACAATGGCCCAACTCGTCATGAACACGCTTGCGTATACCGCAATTGCCGGCTACTGGTCTGAACGCATCTCGAGCGCTAATGCCATGGCGATTGCGCAGAACGAGGCCGCAGAAAAGAAACTTCAGGAAATTTCTAACCTACTAAAGGAGCGAGAGCGCCTTATCTTTGGCCTTACAAAAGCAAACAGGACTGCCGCAACTGGAGCCTTGTCAGCCTCCATTGCACACGAGCTCAACCAGCCTCTGGGTGCATCGAGCTTACATATTCAACTCTTACAAATGCGACTAGCGAATGGTGCGATCTCATCAGAACGCACAAAAGAGATATTGGACGCACTCGAATCGGACAATAAGCGTGCGGCGGCAATCGTCAAATCTTTACGTTCAATATTTGCGGATGATGAATCACAGACTCAACAACTGCTGCTGAGTTCGGTCATCAAAAGCGTCTTGGAGATTGTCGCTCCTGAGCTGAAGTCTAAAAATATCGTGCTGGAGTTACTTTTGCATTCGGATCCGGTGCTACAGGCAAATCCTAGTGAGCTCGAACAAGTCGTCTTAAATTTAATCAACAACGCAATTGACGCAATCGATCTATCCAGCTCGAAGATAGGAAAAATTTCGGTACAAGTAGACGCTGATGGTCAGGCCGTGCGCTTAAGCATATCGGATAATGGTGGCGGTGTTCCTGCGCAATTCCAATCTGAGTTGTTCGAATTGCTAACGACTACAAAAGACTCGGGAATGGGGCTTGGTCTTTGGCTTTGTAAACACATCGTCACACGCTGCCGTGGCCGAATTTGGTACGAAGATCTTAATGGCGAAGGTGCAAAGTTTGTGCTCGAGCTGCCCACAATAAAGGTAAGTCATGCTCCTGTATAACGCTCCATCCTCGTATTACTCTATGGTCGCGCGCTTAGCACTGCTTGAAGCGAATATCTCATTTGAAAATCGACGCATGGACATTCATGTCGCCAAGGAGCAGCTCAGCAGCTGGTACCGTGCGCTCAATCCCCATATGACTGTGCCGACTTTAGTGGATGGTAAGAATGTATTCACTGACAGCCGGGATATTCTTCGTTTTGCCCGCACCAAGGCTGGGGATACATGGGCAGATGCGGAGAGCGTTCATCAACCGAACATAGCTAAGATCGTCGATGCCTTTTATGAAATTCCGATCGAGGATCTTACGTTCGGTAAGGCAATGATCAAGTTTCCCTTTTTGCGCTTTGTCTTTCCGAAAATCCTTGGCGGCATCGTAAAAAAGCTCCGCGCCCAACTCTCAGCATGCCCCGATCCCGATGCTGTACGCGAAAAGATTGCGTTAAACGAAAAGAGAATTGCGTACTTTACGCAGGGTAATCTTTTAGACAAGCTCAATGCAGAACGCCATCGAATCTCGGACTTCTTATGCATTCTTCCTGATCCAAGTCCAAATTTATTTGGGGATAAGACGTCCTCTGCGGATGTGGTGTGCTGCGTATTGCTTGGGCGCCTGAGGATGGCGGGGGAGTATGGTCTGATGAAATCCTTTCCATCACTCGACGCTTGGTTCTCGCGTGTTGAGGGAACTGATAACTTTTTGAAAGCCGACATCTGGACGAAATTCATGCTTTCGCGTGTTTTGCTAAGACGTTGACCGCGCGGAACTTAACCTGCTTTCCCCAACAGAATACCGGTACCAACTTATCCTCTCATCCGTCTAATTGCTCAGCATGATATTTCCAACTTGCCTCTGGCCATTGTTTAAATTTAATTGCTTCACGCATGCATTCAATGAGCTCTGTGACAGCGTGCTGGGCTGGGGAAGATAACGGTCGATTCGCGGAAGACGCCAACGCTAGCTTGCGCGTAATGATTGGGTCAGCCAACCGCGCCGCCGACAAAATCCCTGCAGCGACTTCACCAGCAACCGCAATCAGCGGTAGGATCGTAACGCCGTGGCCACCAAGCACCAGACTTTTCTGGACGCTCATCGCATTCGTTTCAGCCACGACAGACAACTGTACCCCTAACTGCATGCACGCGTGCTCAACCAGCATTCGGATACCATGAGGTGCGCTGGGCAAAATCAGGGGTTTGCCCGCGAGATCACGCAAGGAGAACGTCTTGGAAAGCGAAAGCGCATCTTTCGGTAACCCAACAGCGCACATGCTTTCCTCAAGCAGAGGCTGTAACAAAATAGTTTGGGAACTATTGGGCTCGTACAAAAGCGCCACGTCAACTTCTCCACTTTCCAACCACGCCTGCAAGGTCCCCGCATAGCCCACGGCAATACGAATCTTGATGCCGGGGTACCGACTGGTGATTCGACTCACCAGAGGACCCGCTAACAAGTCGGATGTACTGGGCAATAAGCCGATAGTGACAATGCCACCAACGCCGACCTGCTGGGGATTGATCTCTGCGCGCGCGCGGTCTAACTCATTCAACGCTCGGCGTGCGTACTCGACCAAGGTCTTGCCTGATGTGGTGAGCTGCATACCGCGACGCGTGCGGTCAAACAAGGCTCTACCAACATCCTCCTCCAAGAGGCGCAATTGTCTTGAAACGGCTGGCTGAACAATGTTTAGCAACTGAGCCGCTCGTGTGACGTTACCCGTCTCAACGATCGCCAAAAATGTGCGTAGCTGTTTGAAGTCCAAATAAAACCCTATGCATGCCAGATATTGATCAATTTAATCATATTTTGTTATTTTACTTTAATGTAAATAACAAAATATGATTGAAATAAGTACAGTTAATCAAATATTCCTAAACCCATAAGAGTCGACACCATGAGCGAAGAACAACCACACTCACCTTGGCAAGAAGACATTTTTAATGTCCTCAAGCAAGGCAACATCCGTCAAGTTGCTTATGTCCCGGATGCGGGGCATGCCCACGTGATCCGTCGCGTGCATACAGAGCCCAGCATGCGCGGCATTGTCCTTACCACCGAAGAGGAAGGCGTCGCCGTTGCCGCTGGCGCCTGGCTCGGCGGCGAACGTGCTGCTCTTCTCATGCAAAGCAGCGGCGTAGGCAACTGCATCAACATGATGTCGCTCCTGCAAAGCTGCCGCTTTCCGTTTTTGAGCCTGGTCACCATGCGTGGGGAATACGCAGAGTTCAACCCCTGGCAGGTGCCTATGAGCAAAGCGACACAAGGCTCGATGGAGTTAATGGGAATTACGGTTCTGCGCGCCGAACGCGCCGACGAAGTCGAAGACATTGTGAGTGCAGCGCTAGATGCAGCATTTGAGGGCGGCGAACAGGTTGCTGTGCTGTTGTCTCAAAGCTTGATCGGCCGCAAAAAATGGATTCGGAACTAAGGAATGAACATGACCGTACGAAACACAGCAACAGCAACAATCGATCGACGTGCGTTTGTGAAGGAACTGCTCGCAAAATGCCCCGAGGCACTCGTTGTAACCGGACTAGGATCGCCCACCTACGACGTATTCGCCGCCGGTGATCGGGATAAAAACTTCTATCTTTGGGGTGCTATGGGTGGGGCTGCGCTTGTTGGCTTGGGACTAGCACTCGCACAACCCGACAAATCCGTCGTCGTCGTCACAGGTGATGGTGAGCAGTTGATGGGAATTGGCGGCATCGCGACCATTAATGCGCAAAAACCGAAAAATTTGTCGATTGTCGTACTGGACAATGGTCACTTCGGCGAAACAGGTATGCAATATAGTCACACCAGCCACGGCACAAGCCTGGCCGCCGTGGCGCGTGCATGCGGTATCGAAAATGCGTATGAAGTCCATGATGCAACCGAGGTCGCAAAAGTTGTGGACGGAGTGAACAAGCGCAACGGCGTCAACTTTGCACAGATTTTCATCAAAGCGGATGACTTGCCACGCGCGCTTCCCTCGCGCGATGGCGTGTATGTCAAAAATCGATTCCGTGAGGCACTTGGGTTCGCGCCGCTATAACAGGTCGCGTTACCAAATTGCCTAAACAGGCATAGAATGAAGCACATGAAGAGACTGTGCCTATTTCTATGCCTGACGCTTTTTTCAGGTTTGATTCATGCCACCAGCATCAATATTGGTGAGCATGCTGAGCACGCGCAGGTGCAAATACACGACTGTCACACTTCAGGCGACCATCTCCCACCTGCCAGCGACGCAACACAATGCCACACTGAACACTATCAATGCTGCCTAGCCTTGGTCATCGCACCTTCCGTGCCGATATCAGTCATACCTGCTGTAGTTGACAGTTTTCTATCTTCACCGGCAGTCTGGACTCTCGGGCTGCACACCCACGCCATTTTCAAGCCCCCGAAATACGCAAGCTAACGACCCAATCTATTAGCCTTGCCGTGCGACGTTTTGTTGCACCTCACGTATTGTTCGGAGACTCATCATGAGCATGACTCATTACATGGAACTATTGGCTGTGAATCAGCCCTGGAACCTCATTATCTTTATGGCAATCCCAATCATCTTGGCAGAGACCCTTGCCATCACGGAGCTCTATCTTCTCTTTACTCGTAAATTTGATGGGAGCGTGTTTTTGCTAAATCGCTTTGCCGGTATTGCCGTTGGAATCTACTTCATCGGCATCATCGTTTATCTTGTTCAGACGGCAGTCATCCCGATTACCGTTGCGGGTGAATGGCGAACAGTGATCGATGTCATTGCGGTGGCAACCTACTTGATCGCTGGTTTGCCTCTCATTTGGATTGCGCTCCAAGAGTTGGGCCTTGTGAATCGTGGCCTAGAGAAAATGGAGAAACTAAAAATCCACGCAATCTGTGTCGCGCTATTCCTGGTATTCGGTCATATAGCGATGATTGCTGGGATGTTGGATCCTGCAATCTTGGGCTACGATAATCCTGAAATGCATCAGAGCCACAAAGGACACTAACCATGCTTCGCGACAACCCAAAGATAGCTGTTTTAGGCGCAGGCGCCGTTGGTTGCTACTTTGGAGGAATGCTCGCTCGCGCTGGCAATACGGTCACACTCATTGCGCGAGCAAACCACGTCGCCGCTATTAAAAAAAATGGTCTGTATCTGGACTGCCTAAGTTTCAAAGAGTATGTGCAGCTAAATGCAACAACCGATGTTGCAGATCTCGGCACTGCTGACTTGATTTTATGTTGCGTGAAGTCCAGCGACACTGAGGATGCGATCAGACTCATCGGACCTCACATAAAAAAAGACGCTGTGATTCTGAGCCTGCAAAACGGGGTCGACAACTACGAACGCATTCGAACGACCATTTCGAATCCGACGTTTCCCTCTGTCGTCTACGTCGCCACACGTATGGCGGGCGATGGTCATGTGGAGCACGTAGGTCGCGGAGAACTTGCTATCGGCGCGGCCGGCGCCCCAGGTGACTGGGCGGATACCCTCAACGCGATTGCAGCACTTTTTCATGCATCAAGCGTTCCCTGCGCAGTCTTACCCGATGTGAAGCGAGCTTTGTGGGCGAAGTTTCTTGTGAACTGCGCCTACAACGGAATATCAGCTATCGGCGCGATTGACTATGGTCAGATGGTCGAGACAGCAGAAGTTAAAAAACTAATCGATGCACTAACAGTCGAGTTTTTGCTGATTGCAAAAAAAGAAGGCGTTAATATCTCGGCTGAAGAAGCCATGAAAGTTAATGCACAGATTCCCATCACAATGCCGCGTCAAAAGTCTTCAACTGCTCAAGACTTAATGCGTGGCAAACAGAGTGAAATCGATTACCTAAATGGACTCATTGTCCGTAAGGGAGTCGAGCACAATATTCCAACCCCAGCGAATCAAGCGATACTTGCGTTAGTCAAAATGCTTGAACGCAAAATTTCAATGCCAACACCATGATCGATCATCTAGACCATCTTGTTTTAACCACAGCGCATGAATCAGCCTGCGTTGACTTTTATACCCGCGTGCTTGGCATGCGACTTGAGTCCTTTGTCGGCGGGACCCCGCCGGTCGAACGCAAGGCCTTCAAGTTTGGGAATCAAAAAATCAACCTGCACATCAAAGGTAAAGAGTTCGAGCCAAAGGCAGATCTGCCGACACCAGGCTCACTCGATCTTTGCTTTATTGCCGACCGTCCGCTCAAGGATGTCATCGAGCATCTCAACTCTGTGAACTGGCCAATTATTGAAGGGCCAGGCATGCGTACCGGTGCGACATCAAAAATCAACTCTATCTACGTCCGCGATCCAGATCAAAACTTGATTGAAATCAGCGAGATTTGGAAATAAATCGGCTTAAATCAAATTGATAGCTTTTAGTTATCAATGAATCAATAAGTTTCATTTTACGAGGATCATTTCAGCTTCTAGTATGTCTGGGTTATCAAAACAATAAACCCTGGAGACTGGAATGAAAATCAAATTTTGGGCCTTACTACTCGCTGGACTCGTGTCGACGAGCGCACCAGTGCTGGCACAACAATGGCCAAACAAGCCTGTAAAACTCCTCGTCGGCTCTTCGCCAGGCGGCGGTACCGATGCGATGGCACGTGCCGTAGCAGACAAGCTCACACCCATGTGGGGGCAGACGGTCGTCGTTGAGAATAAACCCGGCGCTTCGAATACGCTCGCTGCTGACCTGACAGCCAAGTCTACCGACGAACAAACTATGTTGATGGGAGTGTCGACTGCTCAGGCAATCGCACCACATTTGTTGAAACTGAATTACAACAACGATAAAGATTTGGTACCTGTCGCGTTCACAGGTGCTGTCCCAAACGTTCTGGTCGTTGCAGCAAATAGCCCAGTCAACAGCGTCGAAGATCTCATCAAGCTACTCAAAAGTAAACCGGGTCAATTAAATTTCGCCTCAAGTGGCGCGGGCAGCACACAACACATCGCGGCGGAGCTTTTCAAAGACCTAGCGAAAGTGGACGCTGTCCACGTCCCATACAAAGGCAGTGGTCCAGCGATGATCGATCTCATCGCCGGTCAGGTTCAATATGCATTTGAAACAATGTCCTCCGCATTACCCCAAATCCGCGGTGGCAAACTGAAAGCATTAGGTGTTGCAAGCGAAACGCGTAACCCCCAGCTTCCAGATACGCCAACAATGACACAAGCAGGAATTCCCTTGGTAATGAGCGCTTGGTACGGAGTCTACATGCCAGCCAAGACGCCCAAAGCCGTACTCGACAAGGTCAATGCGGATGTCAACGCTGTATTGAATATGCCAGACACCCAGAAAAGACTCGAGACGATTGGCGCCACCATCACCCCCATGTCACAGGCACAGTTCAAAGCGTTCCATGATGCGGAGAATAAGCGCTATGCCGACGTGATCAAAAAGAACAATATTCAAGTTAACTAATTCACTTAGCTCACCAGCACCATCAGGAAACTGTTAAATGAAAATCAAATCAGTCCGCGCCCGCGTTTTTGAATGGAAAGGCAAAACTGTCCCACCGCAGGGAAACTTTTGCTCAAACGCTATGGATTTGGTGTACTCAAAAAACGAAACGATGAGTACCTTTCGCTTCCATTCCTGGACCGTCGTAGAAATTGAGACCGATAACGGTATCGTTGGTTTGGGCAATGTCGCGCTCGCTCCCAAGATTGCCAAAGCAATCATTGACGAGTATTTGGCAGGGATGGTGATTGGAGAGGACCCTTGGGACTACGAATATCTCTGGCAAAAAATGTATCGCGGCACACACGCCTGGGGACGCAAGGGCGTGGCGATGGCAGCGATCTCGGCAATCGATCTTGCAATTTGGGACATCTTGGGCAAAAGCGTTAATAAGCCGGTGTTTAAACTTTTGGGCGGACGCACAAAGGAAAAAATTCCCTGTTACTACTCTAAGCTTTACCGCACAGATCTCAGCGAAATGCAGAAGGAAGCGCAAACTTTCTTGGACCAGGGCTTCAAAGCCTTCAAAATGCGCTTCGGTTATGGACCTGCTCACCTACAACAGGGTGTTGTCGAAAACCTGAAGTCGGTTGCTGCGGTGCGTGAAGTGATTGGTGATGATACCGACTTGATGCTCGAATGCTATATGGGTTGGAACCTCGAATACGCCAAACGCATTCTGCCTAAGCTAGAGAAATATGCACCACGCTGGCTAGAAGAGCCAGTTATTGCCGATGATATTGATGGTTATGCCGAATTGAATCAACTCACAAGCATCCCGATCTCAGGCGGCGAGCACGAGTTCTCTTTATACGGCTTTAAGCAACTGCTAGATCGCAAAGCAGTATCAGTCGTACAGTACGATACCAACCGAGTAGGCGGTATCACGGCCGCACACAAAATCAATGCCTTATGCGAAGCCTACAGCGTGCCAGTTATTCCGCACGCCGGGCAAATGCATAACTATCATTTAACGATGAGTACGATTGCATCGCCTATGAGCGAATACTTCCCGATGTTTGATGTGGAGGTTGGTAATGAGTTGTTCTATTACATTTTCGATGGCGAACCGGTTGCGAAAGATGGCTTCGTGCAACTCGACGACAACACACCAGGACTTGGTCTCACACTCAAGACTGAATTCCTGAAAGACTTCAACATCATCGAGTAATGAATATGGCTTCGCAACCCAGATATAAAGGCGTATTTCCTGTTGTTCCGACAATTTTTAAAGATTCGGGCGAACTGGATATTCCAGGCCAAAAGCGCTGCGTCGATTTCATGATCGACGCCGGATCAAATGGGCTATGTATTTTGGCTAATTTCTCTGAACAATTTTCAATTTCAGACGACGAAAGAGATACCCTCACGAGAGAAATTCTGCAACACGTAGCAGGTCGCGTGCCCGTTATTGTTACGACAACACATTATGGCTCTCTGATTTGTGCGCAACGCAGTCGTCGCGCACAAGAGCTTGGCGCATCAATGGTCATGATCATGCCCCCTTATCATGGCGCCACAATTCGAGTACCTGAGCAAAATATTTACGAGTTTTTCTCAAAAGTGTCTGATGCAATCGACATCCCGATCATGATCCAGGATGCGCCAGTCAGCGGTACGACACTATCGGCTGCTTTTTTAGCGAAGATGGCCACCGAGATTGCGAACGTTGCGTACTTCAAGATTGAAACCCCCGGCGCAGCAAGCAAGCTACGCGAACTCATCAAGCTGGGTGGCACAGCGATTGAGGGCCCCTGGGACGGCGAAGAAGCGATTACTTTGCTACCAGATCTTGAAGCAGGATGCACCGGTGCCATGACAGGCGGCGGTTACCCTGATGGCATACGGCAGATCATGGATGCTTGGTTTGCTGGCGAGCGCGAAAAAGCGATTGTCGCTTACACACGTTGGCTCCCACTCATTAACTATGAGAATCGCCAAGGTGGGATTTTGTCAGCCAAAGCATTGATGCAGGCCGGCGGCATCATCGCATCGGACGCCTCACGGCATCCATTCCCAGCCATGAACCCTGCTGTACGCAGTGGCTTGCTAGAGACAGCAAAACGCTTAGACCCACTTGTATTGCGCTGGGGCAAGTAAAGACAGCCTAGCTCTCCGGATGAAGCATCATCAAAAATGCTTTGGTTGCCGGAGAGCAAGGCCTCTCGGCGCGGATGAGACTGCCATAAGGCTCTAGCTGGTTTTTGATTTGATAGTGCAGAACCTTGATACGACCACTATCCGAAAAAATCGAGGCTACCGATTCGGGGATGACCGCAACCATCTCCGTGCGTGCAACGATATCAGCAGTCGTCAGGATCGAAGAGGTCTCAATTAAGTTAGTGGGCAATGTCAGGTGCTGGCTGCGGAACTCTTGCTCAATCACAGTACGCATGGGACTGCCCGGCCCCTGCAGGATCCATGGATAGCGATGCAGAGCATCTAGAGTAATTTTAGATTTGCCCGCCAAAGGATGTGTTGCAGCACCCACTATTGAGAGCGCTTCGTTAGCGATAGGTCGAAAAATATAGTCTTCTTGCTTGACGCTCACGATACGGCCGATCACCAAATCAAGCTCTCCCTGATTCAATGCTTCGATCAGCACATCGCTAGTACCCGTAGAGATGTTGATCGACAGTAAGGGAAAGGAGCGGCGCATGGCAATCAAAGCGTCCGTGAGGATTGCAGGGGATGCAGCCATGATGCTGCCCAACGACAAAACCCCATGAATGCCGCTCTGCATCGCATCAAGCTCGCGTGCGAGCGACTCCAAATTACCTCGCATACCCTGAAAAAAGCCGAGTACAGTTTTCCCGGCTGCGTTCAGAGTCAGCGTCCGTCCGGTACGGTCAAAGATCTTGGTGCCCAAGGCGTCTTCCAGCTCATGCAACATTTTTGTCGCGGCGGGCTGGGTCATTCCCATCGCCTGCGCCGCAGCCCGTAAAGTGCGGTGCTCTTGAATACTTAGGAGCAATGAAACTTGGCGCATCCGCAAACGATTCAGTAGGGTATGAGCAAAATTCGACATGGGATAAATGATAACTTTTAGATATCAATTAATGATCAAGTTTCATTTTACTGGAATTAATTTGCTCTCTAGAATGAATCAGCTAGTAAAACAAATCAAACCTATATGGAGTAGACAACATGAAGAAGCACTTGGCACGCCTCGCAGGCATCGTACTGTTGACGACTTATGCGAGCGTTGGTTTCGCACAAACCGCCCCAATCAAATTGCGCTTTGGTCACGCTCACGCCGACACAGACTCACAACATGTCGCCGCATTAGAGTTTGCAAAAAAAGTCAAAGAACGCACAAAAGGTGCGATCGAAATCCAGGTGTTTGGTAATAATCAGCTCGGTAACGATGGCGCGATGATCGCCGGCGTTCGCGGGGGCACGATCGATATGGAAACCTCTGGCAACCCATTCTTTACCGGTATGGTTCCCAAACTCAACGTGTTTGATTTGCCTTATTTGTTCGACAACGCGCAACAAGCTTACAAAGCGCTCGACAGCGATGTCGGCCGCTCATTACTCGACGAGCTTGGAAATCATCAAATGAAAGGCCTCGCCTTTTGGGAAGTTGGCTTTCGCAGCTTGGCAAATAACAAACGCGCCGTCAACCAACCTGCTGACATCAAAGGTCTGAAGCTGCGCACGACACCAAATCCTGCGCATATCAAGGCATTCCAACTGCTTGGCGCCAATCCGCAGCCTATGCCCTTCGGTGAAGTCTTTGCCGCTCTTGAATCTGGTGCGATTGACGGTCACGAGAATCCACCTTCATTGATGCTCTCGTCGAAAATGTACGAGGTGCAAAAAAATCTCTCGCTCACCAACCATGCTTACACGGCATTGATTGTAGTGATGAACAAAAAGCGCTTCGACTCATTGACGCCAGAGAATCAGAAAATTCTGCTTGAAGAAGCTGCAAGCGCTGCAAAGTTTCAACGTGAGCTGAATGCTAAGGGTGAGCAGGCCGCCGTTGACGCACTTCGTGCAAAAGGCATGAAGATTGTTGAGGCGCCTGATCGTGCCGCAATTCGTGCCATTGTCCGCGAACCGACACGCCAGCTGTTCATCGAGAAAAACGGTGATGACGTTCTTAAGAAGATCGAAGCTATTGCAAAGTAAAGTATCGTGACACAGTCGTTCCTGCCGGATGCGATCGCAGACTCCCACCATCATCTATGGGATTTAAACGCTAGCATCCGGTACCCTTGGCTACAAGACGAATACAACGCATCGACCTTTATTCTGGGTGACTACGAGCCCTTATGTCGAGATTTTTTACCCAATACCTTTCGTTCCTGCTGGGGAGACCTACCAGTTACTGCGACGGTCCACATTGAGGCAGAATGCGATCGCAGCCAGGCACTCGCGGAAACAGCATGGGTTGCGGACGTGGCATGCTCAAGCGCTATACCGAACGCCATCATTGGGTATGTGAACTTACTCGCGGACGACTGTGCGGAACAACTCGACGCGCATAGGCAATATGGGCTATTTCGAGGGGTTCGCTTCAAACCTGTGACCAGCCGCCTCGCCAATGAATCAGTTTGTAATATGGCGGGCTCTCTACAAGACCCACGCTGGGATGCCGGCTTGCAACAGCTAACGCAGCGCGGTCTGATCTGGGACTTACGTGTCCCGTACTGGCACTTACTTGAAGCAGCAAGTCTACTCAAACAACATCCGCACACTCAAGTTGTCATTGAGCATGCTGGGCTCCCCTGGGATCGCAGTCCTGCAGGGCTCGCGCAATGGCGAGCAGGCATGCAAGCACTCGCGGATCTCCCAAACGGCGTTCACGTCAAACTATCCGAGCTTGGACTGCGCGGCGAGCCATGGCGCATCGAAGACAACACTGTTATTGTGCGCGATCTCGTTTCTATGTTTGGTCCCGAGCGCTGCATGTTTGGCAGTAACTTCCCCGTTGCAAGCTTGCGGATTAGCTATCGCGACCTCATTCGTGCGATGTCACAAATACTTTCACCCTTTGGTGGCACAGCTCGCCAAGCGATCTGGCACGACAATGCAGTCCGGTTTTATTCGATGACTGTCCGGATGGAGAATCAGCGTGATTGATAAAGTTGTCCGGAAATTTATCGAATGGACACTCATCGTGTTTCTGGGTGCCATGGTGGTACTCGTATTTGGTAACGTTGTATTGCGCTACGGATTTAATTCTGGAATTATTTTTTCGGAAGAAGCCTCCCGCTTTCTGTTCATGTGGATCACTCTTTTAGCTGCGATGCTGGCCTTGCAAGAAGGCGCGCACCTTGGCATGACCAGCGTTGTAGCGTCGCTTCCAATTAAAGGGCAGCGGATCGCTCGATTTGTTTCGGATAGCGTGATGCTAGTCTGTTGCGTGCTATTAACAGACGGCACCTGGAAGCAAGTCACAATCGCAATGACCGACCGCGCACCCGTGACGGGAATACCGCTTGGCGTGGTTTTTTCTGGGCTGTTAGTTTGTAGCGCTGGGATGATTATTATTTTGTGTCGCTCGCTTTGGCGACAAGCCACCGGGCAGATGCAAGCCGCAGAACTCATTCCTAACCAAGACCAAGGGGCGGAATAGCCATGACGATCTTGGTCTTCATTTCCTCTCTTTTGGGTGCCATGGCGCTTGGCATGCCAATTGCCTTTGCCTTGCTCACATGTGCTGTAGTTCTGATGGTCTTCATGGGGAATTTCGATACGCAAATTCTTGCGCAGAATTTAATCGAGGGCACTAATAACTACCCATTGATGGCCGTGCCATTTTTTATGTTGGCCGGCGAACTCATGAATGCAGGCGGCTTATCTAAGCGCATCATTGAGATGGCTAAGTCGTTAGTCGGTCACGTACGAGGTGGCCTCGGGTATGTGGCGATTATCGCGGCGCTAATTATGGCAAGCATCTCCGGCTCGGCCGTGGCCGATACTGCAGCCCTAGGTGCGATTCTCATTCCCCTTATGCGTCAAGCAGGGTATGACGTGCCGCGGTCTGCAGGCCTGATCGCTTCCGGTGGCATTATTGCGCCCATCATTCCACCTTCGATTGGCTTTGTCGTTTTAGGCGTGGCGGGCGGCATCTCCATCACAAAACTATTTTTGGCAGGAATTGTGCCAGGCATCATGATGGGTGCGGCACTTTGGGCCACCTGGTGGTGGTGTGCCAAAAAGGAGGCTCCGCCTGTACTCGCTAGTCGCTTTAGTTTGAGTGTATTTTTAAGGTCATTAAAAGATGGTTTTTGGGCGTTGCTACTGCCACTTGCCATTATTGGTGGCATGAAATTTGGCGTCTTCACACCAACCGAGGCGGCCGTCGTGGCTGTGGTCTATTCATTCTTGGTCGGATGGCTGATATACGGAGAGCTCAAACTCACCGAGCTACCTAAGCTCATGCTCTCTGCAGCGCGCACTTCTGGCGTCGTGCTTTTTTTAGTAGCCTGTGCCATGGTGTCTGCCTGGCTTATCACGATCGCCGAAATTCCAAAGCAAGTTGGTGAGCTATTACGCCCATTCATGGACAACAAGATTTTATTGATGTTCATGATGATGGCGCTGGTGATCGTCATCGGTACTGCATTAGATTTCATGCCGACTGTGCTGATCCTAACGCCCGTTCTTATGCCAATCGTTAAGCAAGCTGGTATTGATCCGGTTTATTTCGGTGTGCTATTCATCATGAATAACGCCATCGGCCTGCTCACACCGCCTGTCGGTACCGTATTGAATGTCGTCGCCGGCATCGCGAAAGAGGATTTGGGGCGTGTCACAAAAGGTGTGATGCCCTTCTTACTTGCCCAAGTGCTCTTACTGGTACTGTTCATTCTATTCCCCGCGCTAGTGATGGTTCCCGCCCGCTGGTTCTATTGATAAGAGAAATTTTCATGCAAAATAAACTTCCCGTTGTAGTTCTAACGCTCGGCGATCCAGCAGGTATCGGTTCAGAACTGATCGCACGACTGCTTGACAAACACGCAGTCTGCGAACTGGCTAATGTTGTTATCGCTGGAGACCAATGGCTCTGGGAGCATGGTCAACAAATCGCGAACGTACGGGTCCCTACGGTTACGGTCGATTCCTTTGATGAAGTGCGTGCTCGCTCAAATCAAGATGCGCCAGCTTTTTTGCCGATGCAGACAATCAATGCGCGCGATGTCAAGATGGGGCAAGTCAGCCCATTGAATGGCCAGTCTGTGTTGAAGGTTCTAGATGCCTGTATGGATGCGACCCTTGCCGGTCACGTTGATGCCATCTGCTTCGCACCGCTCAACAAGCAGGCGATGAAGATGGGCGGGATGAAGCACGAGGATGAGTTACATCATTTCGCTGAACATCTAGGTGTCACCGGCTATTTTTGCGAATTCAACACACTCGGCAACTTATGGACCTCCCGCATTTCGTCACACGTACCGCTCAAAGACGTTGCGCAATACCTCAGCAAAGAGCGGATTGTGCAAGCTTCTGAGCTGATCTACAAGGCTTTGCTTGCGAGCGGGTTTGAGACGCCAAAAATTGCGATCGCGGCTTTCAACCCACACGGCGGGGACGGAGGCTCTTGCGGTCGTGAAGAAATCGACATCATCGCGCCAGCCGTTGCCGCACTCCAAGCAAGGGAGTGGCCAACCGAAGCACCTTTCCATGGACCGTTTCCGGCCGATACCATTTTTCTAAAGGCGCAAGCGGGCGAGTATCAAGCCATTGTGACCATGTATCACGATCAAGGACAGATTGCGATCAAACTACTTGGTTTTTCGCGAGGTGTGACAGTCCAGGGGGGATTGCCAATTCCAATTACAACTCCAGCTCACGGCACAGCCTACGATATTGCCGGTCAAGGCAAAGCTAGTGTTGAAGCAACGTGGCAAGCGTTTCAAATCGCATCCCGAATGGGAAAGACCTGGCGCAAGTAAGTAAGTAGGGCGTGATACATTTCATGTGCACGCCCTACCCATTTCTAAAAGGTTGTTCCTCATGAAAAAAATTGGCCTCGCCCTAATAGGTCTTTTGTTTGCGAACAGCGCATTCGCCGCTTACCCAGAAAAGTCGATACGACTCGTTGTGCCCTTTGCAACCGGCGGCACATCGGAAATCGTGGCGCGATCAATTGCCAACGGATTAACTACCGAGCTGGGACAGTCTGTTTACGTTGAGAACAAGCCGGGTGGCGCGGGTAATATTGCCATGGCTGAAGTCAAGCGTGCGAACCCAGACGGTTACACGCTTATCTTGGGTCACGTAGGTACACTTGCAGTCAACCAACTTTTGTTCGGCAAAAAACTCCCTTACGATCCCAATAAAGATTTCGTAGCGGTCACGCTTGTCGCTAAAGTACCCAATGTGATTGCTGTCAGCAGCAAAAGTCCCTACAAGACGATCGCCGACCTCATTGCTGACGCGAAAGCGAACCCCAAAAAAATTAACTACGGCTCGGCCGGCAATGGCAGCGCTGGGCACTTAGCGATGGAGTACTTTGCGTCCGAGGCCGGCATTGAGTTGACGCATGTGCCGTACAAAGGCTCGGGCAATATGCTGACCGACCTCATGGGCGGGCAGATCCAAGCGACTTTCAACGGACTACCTTCGCTGATCGGACAAATCAAGGGCGATACCTTGCGTCCGCTCGCAGTCGGCCCACTCACACGCTCGGCAGCACTGCCCAACGTACCAACTCTAGATGAGTCTGGACTGAAAGGTTTTGAGACCTCACAATGGTATGGAATTCTGGCTCCTGCCGGTACACCAACCGATGTTGTGGATCGCCTGCAAAAAGCAATCGTCAAAGTCTTAAAGTCGCCAGAGCAATCTAAGCGCATGCTCGACGACGGTGCGGTGCTTATTGGGGATACGCCACAGGAATTCACTGCGTTCATCAAGACTGAACAAGACCGTTGGGCCAAGGTATTTGAAAAAGCACAAATCAAAATCGACTAAAAGCGAAATCCATCTGCCGCCACGGTTTTCTAAAGGAATCCTCGAGCATGAGAAACCTCAAACTTTTTATTCCCGTGGTTGCTTTATTTCTGTGCTGTATCAGGCCCACCATCGCCGCTGAATATCGTCTGTACGCTGCAGCTGGCATCAAGATACCTTTGATTGCTCTTAGCAAAACTTATCAAACGGAGTCTGGCCACTCGATTATTAATGATTTCGATACAGCAGGCGCTGCAGAAAAAAAGTTTCTTTCTGATCCAAATGCGAGTTTCCTAATTACGACCAAGCCTCGCATCGACAAAGCGATCGCTTCGAAATTGCTCACCAACGGCCAAGCAATTCACCTAGTGGATACTGCGGCCGGCATAGCCTCTTCTCAAGCCGTCAAACCGGTAATACGCAACGGGGCTGATCTAAAAGCGGCTCTCCTAGGTGCAAATAAAATTGCTTTTTCTGACCCCGCTCGAGGTGCGACTGTTGGCCTTCACTTTGTCAAGGTGATCCGGGAGTTAGGGATTGAACAAGAGGTCATGGCAAAAGCTGTGGTTGCTCGCGATGGCATCGAGACCATGCGACTGATTCAAAGCAAAACCGTGGATATCGGGATCACCCAAATGAGTGAAGTGGTCCAGGCGGATCGCGCGACTCTGGTTGGTCCTTTTCCCAAAGAGTTTGAACTAGTTAGTCAATATGTTCTTTGGTACAAGACGAGCGGTGACGCTGGAGTCGAAGCGTTCGTCAAACTTCTTACTTCCGCGCGCGCTGCCGGTATCTTTGCGCAAGAAGGTCTTCTACCTGTTACTTCGCGATAGTAAGACTGGCGATCACCGAGCTCTTACACACTAGCCGAACCGCACCAAAGGCCCGACCCTATGACTCCTGTACGCTTATTAATCTGGGCCGCACTTGCTGGCGCCTTCATCCCTGTGATGGCAATCCTGAATGGACGGCTCGGTAAGTCCATGGGAGAGGCGCTACACGCCTCTGTCATTTTGTTTGGCGTTGGTTTTCTATTCTGTTTGACTGTTGCGCTCGTGCTAACCAAATCACTTCCGCAAGCTACGGACCTCGCGAATGCGAAACCGATCGAGTATCTCGGTGGGTTTATTGTTGGTTTCTATGTCATTAGTGCGACCTTGCTCGCACCACGGATTGGTCTGGCGAATTTTATTGTTTGTGCTGTCTCAGCTCAGATTATTATTTCAGTCGTGATTGATCACTATGGACTGCTGGGAGCTGCCGTTCGACCAGTCAGCCTAACCCGCTTGCTCGGAGTTGGGCTCCTGATCGCAGGTATCATCGTCACACAAATATCTGACAGCACTTCGACCTCACGTTAGCTCAGCTGGGTCGACTCTAGCCTTTAGGGTCAACCCTAATGGGGGAGCAAAATATTTCATGGCGCCTCCCGATTTCTATCTGTTCTCGAATATCATGGCGCATCGATTGTGGCGCTTATGATCCTGTGCACGTAAATCTCTTGGTGATTCAAGTTGATTTTGATCTGCGTTGCATCATTGATTTCAGTATCTAAAGAAAATCGGAGACCCCATGACTAACAAAAAATTACCGACTAACGATTCAACTAACGCGACAGACACGTCACCAAACACAACGCGTCGCTCCATTCTGGGTGCGACCGGTTTTGCTTTGGCGGGCGGACTATCACTACCATCAGTCGGCTTGGCGCAAGCCAAGTATCCAAACAAGCCAATCAAGCTTGTGATTCCATGGCCACCAGGGCAAGCAACAGACCTCGTCGGCCGTGCGCTCGCGCAAGGCCTGTCACAAGTGCTTGGTCAGAGCGTTGTGCCGGATAACAAAGCTGGTGCCGGCGGAGTGATTGGGACGGACTATGTTGCGAAGGCGGCCCCTGATGGCTACACGCTGCTTGCTGGTTCAGCTGGCCCGATTTCAATTAGCCCATTGCTTCAGCAAGTGCCCTACAACCCAGTCACTGATTTGACTCCGATCGGCATGTGCGGCCTGTCCTCCTACATTTTGGTGACAGAGCCAAGTTTCCCAGCTAGCACAGCTGGCGAATTCATCAAGCTTCTGAAAGCTAATCCCGATAAGTATTCATTCTCGTCATCGGGCACAGGCGCAACGGCTCACCTCGTTGCCGAAGCGTTCAATGCCGCTGTTGGCATCAAAGCGATTCACGTGCCTTACAAGGGCTCATCACCTGCGTTGACCGACGTGATGGCCGGTCGAGTCTCTTACTGCATTGAGACTGCTGCTGCAACCATGCCTTTTGTACGCAACGGCCGCCTCAAGGCCCTCGGCGTTTCGCTAGAGAAAGGAACGCCCGTTGCGCCTGGTATTCCACCACTTGCCACTGTTGCCAATATTCCTGGCTTCAACTTGGGCGCGTGGATTGGCTTGGTTGCACCCGGAAAACTGCCACCCGAGCTTGTTGAAACCTTAAGCAAAGCGGTTCGGCAGGTGATGCAAGATCCAAATATGGTTGAAGTGTTTAGCCGTATTTCGGTAGACATCGACTTCCGCTCACAAGCAGAGACGATTAAGTACTTAACCTCGATCCGCACTCAGTTTACTGAGGTGATCAAGAACAACAACATTAAGATTTGATCTAGAACGTCTATGACTGCGCCGAAACATGAAGGCTTGATCCTCTTTGCTCATGGATCGCGCGACAGTCAGTGGCGACAGCCTTTCGAAGCGATGTTAGAGCGGCTCCAGAAAGACAGCGACCAAGTCTGCACACTTGCGTTTCTGGAATGCATGGAGCCGTCCCTAGCTGTAGCAATCGACTCGTTAGCTATGCAGGGCATACAAAAAATTACTGTTGTGCCCGTTTTTCTGGCGGTGGGCAGTCATGTCCGCAAAGATCTTCCAATGTTGCTGGAGCAAGCACGGCAAAAACATCCAGCGTTGCGTATTCAATCAAGCGCCGCGATTGGCGAGCAACCAGAGATTCAAGTCGCAATCGCTCAATTTGCGCTCAAGGCTGCAACAACATAGCCCGGTAGTAAATAGCATCAAAGATTAAGGTGGCCGTCGATCAGGATATGAACCTGCCCACCTATCCAGGAAGTGCCGCTGGGATCAGGACGGACCGTAACTCGGCCAACACGACCAATTGATGTGCCTTGTGCAGCAAGGTACGGCGACTCCAAACGTCCCTGCGACTGCATCCACTTTGCGATTGCTGCATTGAGTGAACCGGTGATGGGATCCTCGCTCATCCCGCTCGACGGCGCCAACATGCGCACCTCGTAATCACATTCACTGCCTGATGGATGCGGTGCAATAAATCCTATTCCCAGAAATTCCGGCCATCTCACTTTTGACGCATCAAGTGCCAACACTTGCTCAGCCGTTGTGAGCTCAAAGAATTGCCAGGTGGGACCGTTACAAAGCTCTGCTGTATGTCGAATGGCAGACGCGGGAATTGCTAAGGCTGACATAATCGCGTTGCGCTTGTTTGCAGACATTTCCTTAATCGTCGTCGGTGGTGCAGCAAACGCAAGGATGCCCGGTTGCGAGACGTCGACATCAACAATGCCCACGCCACACTCTTGGCGCACAAGCCCTGCTGTCTTCGGCACACCACCGCTGTGCAACCACGTTGCACAGCTACCAAGTGTTGGGTGGCCTGCAAATAACATTTCACGCGCAGGCGTAAAAATTCTGACTCGGTAATCTGCCATCGGGTCTGACGGAGGCAGTAAAAATGTTGTCTCTGCAAGATTGGTCCAAGCCGCAAACTTTTGCATCTGCTGATCGCTCATCCCATCGGCATCGACGACGACGGCGAGACCATTTCCTTGAGTGGGAATGGGACTGAATACATCACACTGCACAAATCTACGCGCTTTCAATGTAATTCTCCACACTACGTCATCGGGGCCTCAAAGGAGCTAAGACCTATTTATGCTAACTTGCATCCTTTGCAACATTTGATATCTTTAATAATGACAGACTGGCAAATTGTAGTCGCCATGGCGATGTTCGCTTTTGCAAGCTCCATCACGCCGGGCCCTAACAACATGATGTTGCTCAGCTCGGGGGTCAACTATGGTTTTAAGCAAACCATCCCACATATGCTGGGTATTTCTTCCGGCCATCTAGTCATGTTGCTCGCCACGGGAGCGGGCCTCGGACAAGTATTCCAAGCGTTTCCTGTTGGCTATCAAATAATGAAAGTTGTAGGCTTTTGTTATTTGCTTTATCTCGCCTGGGCTATCGCACATAGCCAGTCCCCGCTCAAGCGTGGTGAAACGAAATCAAAACCGCTTGGTTTCATCGGTGCAGCGTTGTTTCAGTGGGTGAACCCTAAAGCACTGCTGATGGCGATCACTTACTTTAGTAACTATATGCCAGCGAACGCGTCTCAGACATTTATCGTGATGACTTGCGCGATGTTCACTCTCATCAATCTCCCATGCATCGCCCTTTGGGTCTTACTTGGGACCCGACTCGAACGTTTACTAGGCGATCCGCAGCGCCGCAAGGTATTCAACTGGACCATGGCACTGCTCTTGGTGCTATCCATGATCCCAGTGCTCACGATGTAGTCTCGACTACTTAGTCGGTGCATCCTTAAGTAACGCAGCGACCTGATCCTTCCACCACTTTGCCTGTGCGGTTGTGCCATGACCAGAGGTTTGGGGGCTTGCTGGGATGAGGTAGAGCTTCGCATCCGGAATGCGGGCTAGAATTTTGTCCATCAACCCAAGCGATGGCGGATTGCGTTCATCATCCTCTGAGTTAATCGCTAGTACGCGCGCCTTAATTTTTTCGACATGCGGTGCTGGGTCGTAATCGCCAGAAGATTCCCACTGATACAAATTGTCATTTGCATCCGCCTTGAATTCGGCAGCCAATCGCTTGTCAAGCACATCGTCAGCTTGTTTACGGGTCGGGGCCAGGCGATACAAACCTTGGTCACCTCCGCTTGTCCCTACATTAAAAAATACTGACGCGAACTGCAGGCTCTTAGGCTGGGTGGTGTAGTTGCCATCCATCCATTCCGGATCACGACGAATCATATCAATGATGAGTCTGCGCATCATCCAGTTACGACCAGACATTGCAGACGGTGTTGCCGCCATAGGCACTAACGTATCCATAAAGTCTGGATACTTGATTCCCCACAACCATGTCTGCATACCGCCCATGGAGTTCCCGATGACCAGGCGTAAGTGTTTCACACCAAGTCCCTCAGTAACCAAGCGATACTGCGCACTCACCATGTCGTCATAGTTGTACTTGGGAAATTTGGCGCGCAATCCATCTGAAGGCTTACTCGATCGGCCCATTCCAATCGCGTCAGGTAGGATGATGTAGTACTTACTTGCATCCAGCGGCTGCCCAGGGCCGAACAGCTCACCTGAGAAATTCTTATTCGTGATCATTCCAGTACCGGTACCAGCCGTGCCATGCAACACCAGCACGGGGATCCCTGTAGGTTTGCCAAGCGTGGTGTAGCCGAGCTTAAGCTCCGGGAATACTTCACCCGTATGGAATTGAAAATTCTTTGCGATCCAGACACCTTGCTGTTGCTCTGGATATGGCTGGGCGCTTGACGTATCGACGCCAAGTGCGAACGCAGACACACAGAACAAACTACGAAGTATCCGGCCATTGAAAATAGTCATTCTGTTTCCTATCAAGCTATTGGTTTGAATTAAAAACTCTGCTACAAGTGATCCAATCTGTTGCTTCAGATTATGCGACAAATCTCACACGGAACAAGCGCTCGCCATGAAATTCATTCAATCTCCAAAAGTCCCCGCCCCTGCGGGTCACTATAGCCAAGCCGTCGAGGCAGCCGGGCTGGTATTCGTCTCAGGCGTACTGCCAGGCAAACCGCCTGAGGGTGAGCAAGACTCGTTCGAGCGGCAAGTTCGCGCCAGCTTTGCGCAGTGCAGCAATATTCTGAACGCAGCAGGCTGTGAACTAAGTGACATTGTTCAGTGCACCGCCTACCTTGTAGGTGTCGAGCGCTGGCCAGAGTTCAACGCAATCTATGCAGAAATCATGGGGGACCATAAACCTGCACGTGCAGTTGTTCCCGTGCCAGAATTGCACTACGGCTTTCTGATTGAAATTCAGTTGGTCGCTGAAAAGAAAAACTAAACAAAGTAGAGGGGGCAATCATGAAGCGATTTTCTGCACACTCGTTCACAACATTCGCGACAGGAATCGTCACGGCAGTCGTGGCATCCTTGAACATCGCACATGCGTCGGACACATTCCCGAACAAACCTATCAAATTCATCGTGCCTTACGCTGCAGGTGGCGCCACCGACACAACCGCGCGACTGGTGTCCAAAGAACTGACAGCAATACTCGGGCAGCCAGTCATCGTTGAAAACAAGGCCGGTGCCGGCGGTAACATTGGAACGGACTATGTAGCGAAGTCCCCTCCAGACGGCTATACGATGCTACTAGCCTATACAGGGCCAATGGCAATTAACCCATCACTGTACGACTCGCTCCCCTTTAAGCCACAGCATGACTTTGCCCCTGTCACACTGTTGGCGCAGGCACCACAAATTTTAGGCGTACACCCGTCAATTCCAGCGACAACCGTCGATGAGCTTGTTGCCTACGCCAAAGCAAATCCAACTGCTCTATTCTTTGGCTCTTCCGGAAACGGCGGGGCAGACCATCTCGCAGGCGAGCTATTCAAAATGCGTACTGGTGCACAAATTACGCACGTGCCTTACAAAGGTGGGGCCCCCGCATTAGCGGATCTGGTAGCCGGCCGTACACAACTGCAGTTCATGACGATACCTGCCAGCATTGGTCACATTCAAGCCGGACGTATCCGGCCGCTCGCAATCCTTGCAAAAGAGCGCTACCCACTCTTCCCAGATGTTCCAACAATCAGCGAGGCGGGCGTTAAGAATTACGATGTGAATAATTGGTATGGCGTTGTCGTTGCCGCGGGTACCCCAGAGCCTATCGTTAACAAACTAAATAATGCACTGATCAAAGCCCTACGTTCAAACGAAGTACAAACTCGCTTTAGTGGGTTGGGCTTGGTACCTGTATCCAACACACCAAAAGAATTTCAGAACTTCATCGCAGCAGAGTCAGTCAGATGGGCTGAGATTATTCGGGTATCTGGCGCTTCGCTAAAATAGTGCAAAGCCTCATACCAACCCATAACAAGCATTTGCCGCACCCGGAGACAATTCATCATGCCGTTCTACACCAAAGGTAACGTCCGTATCCATTATGAAGAGCGGGGCTCGGGCTTCCCACTTTTGATTTTGCCCGGTGGCGGATTGAACTCAACCATCAAATTCTTCACCACCTCATCGCCCTTCGATGCAATGGAAGAATTTAAGAACGAGTATCGCTGCATCACGTTGGACTGCCGCAATGCCAACACAGGACAATCGACAGGTCCACTGGAAGTTGATCGCCCCTGGGATGCTTACACCGACGACCACCTCGGCCTGATGGACCACTTAGGTATTGATAAATTTTTAGTAATGGGCTTTTGTATTGGCGGCCCATTCATCTGGAATATGCTCAAGCGAGCACCGAACCGTATTGTCGCTGCCGTGCATGCACAACCAAGCGGATTTCGTGCATCGATCCCTGACTGGTTCCATAGCAACAACATGGCGAACTGGGGGCCCAAACTTGTAGCGAGTCGTCCAGAACTAACCATGGATATGGTTGATGCATTTTTAACAAAGATGTATCGCGCTAATCCAGATTTTGTATTTAGTGTGTCCAGAGATTTTGTCAAAAACTGCCAAACCCCGACACTCGTGATGCCAGACGACTCAGACCCTCACCCTTACGCTGTTGCAATGGAAGTGGCGAACCTGGCCCCTAACTCAGAGGTCAGCATCTATCCATGGAAAGAGCCTAAAGATCGCGTGCCAATTGCGGTTGAACACGCACGGACCTTCCTTCGCAAGCACACACCCAAATGACGAAAATTCTGCTCGGCCTGTTGCTCATATTAAGCAACGTGGCCTTCGCCCAAAATAGCAGTCAGTGTGGCTTCATTAATAATGGCGATGATGCTGCAATGTGCCGAGCCATCGCACAACGCAGTACAAGTCAATGCGGTTTCATCAACAACGGCGATCAAGCTGCCATGTGCCGAGCAGTGGCAGGCGGCGGGGTGAGCCAATGTGGATTTATTAACAATGGCGATCAGCAAGCCCTCTGCCGGGCTATTGCGGGATCTGAGCCGAGTCAGTGCGGTTTTATTAACAATAACGATCTGCAAGCGATGTGCCGTGGTATCTCTGGCCGTCAGCCAAGCCAGTGTGGTTTCATCAATGACAATGACAAGGCTGCGATGTGCAGGGCCATCGCGGGTAACGCCTCATCTCAGTGTGGCTTTATCAACAGTGGCGACCAAAGTGCCTTCTGTCGGGGAGTCACTGGCAGGTAGGATTTCACTAACTTGACAGATCTCACCCCCTAACCTACCGTATGAAACGCTTGTTTGGTGGCATTAGCCACTCTGGTACAAAAATAACTCGGAGAACATAATGAAAGTCTGGAATCGTTTAGTTAAGTCGGCTCTTGTAGTCGCCATGTCCCTGGCGGTTGTGCCGCTGACTGCCACGGCTCAAAATTTTCCTGACAAACCCATCAAAATTCTGTGCCCATTCCCTCCCGGGGGCGGTACAGACTTCGTCTCAAGAATTGTCGCCGCAAAGCTCGGAGAGCTAACGGGCTGGCAAGTTATCGTAGAAAACAAACCAGGTGCTGGCGGCAACCTTGCAATTGAATTTGCATCGAAGGCACCAGCAGACGGCTACACGCTTGTCATGGGACAGACAGACAACATGATGCTGGGCCCTTGGCTGTACAGCAACATGAGCTATGACAGCGTCAAGAGCTTCGCACCTGTGATCCAAGTCTCCGTTACGCCTGCAGGCATTGGCACCTCGCCAAAATCTGACCTCAAGACGCCGCAAGATCTCGTAAGAAAAGGAAAGTCGGCTGAAGGTTTACGCTGGGGTACTGCAGGTCTGGGCACGCTGGGTCACGTAGTTGGCGAAGATTTCAAGAAACGTGCAAATATCAATCTGCTACAGGTGCCCTATAAGGGTGCTGGCCCAGCCATCACAGACGTCATGGGCGGCCAGGTCGATGTTTACATAGGCACGCTTGCTTCCTTGGCTCCGCATGCTAAGAGCGGCAAGTTGCTCGCCGTCGCAGTCACCAGTGGTGAGAGATCGCCGGAATTCCCAGACGTCCCAACACTGAATGAAACCGTGGCAAAGGGTATGGACTTCAATATCTGGACTGGCTTGTTTGCGCCCGCAGGCACACCAGCATCCGCCGTTGCAATCCTGAATAAAGAACTTAACCGCGTACTCGCTGACCCAGATGTCATCGCACGATTCAAATCTGCAGGTGTGGCACCTGCAGGCGGAACAGTGCAAAACTTCGACGCCTTCGTCAAAAAGGACTACGCCAACTGGGGTCGCATCATTAAAGAGTCCGGCATTAAGCTCAACTAATTCTGTTGCTTAATCAGCCTTGATGCCCAGGTCCTTTATAACCGGCGCCCAGCGCGCCAGTTCTGAACGGATGTGGGCATCAAGCTCTTCTGGTGTAGACGTTACAAGCTGAATCGCTGTCAATCGGTCGCCCAAGCCTGGACTTGCCATAATCTTTTTCATTTCCGCATTCAGTTTTGCCACAATCGGCATAGGGGTGCCAGCAGGCGCCATCAACCCAAACCACTCCGTCGTCACTAAATCAATCCCTTGCTCTTTAAAGGTCGGAATATCGGGCATCGAGGGGTATCGCGTTGCAGAAGAAATCCCCAAGGCTTTAACCTGACCTGCTTGTAATTGAGGTAAGACCTGACCGAGGGTGGCAAAGGTCATCGGAATATGTCCGGCAATAACATCCATCAACGCCGGTGTGCCGCCTTTGTAAAGAATGTGGGTCATATTTAGATTTTCCTGACGCTTAAGCATCTCGGCAGTCAAGTGCGTCATCGAACCCGTTCCCGCAGAGCCAAAATCTAACTTGACGTTACCCGCTTTGGACAATGCGATTAAATCTTTCACATTGTTCGCTGCAAATTTTGGATTCGCAACAACAACAATAGGCGCCAAAGCCAGCATACTAATTGGCTGAAAGTCCTTTAACGTATCGTAAGGCATCGTCGCGCGCATCGCAGGATTTGTCGTGTGATTACTGACCGAGATAATCAAGGTGTAACCATCTGGCGGGGACTTGGCGAGGGCCGTTGAACCGATCAAAGTACTTGCGCCGGGTCGATTCTCAATGAGAACCGGCTGCCCCCAGTTTTCTTGCATCTTCTGACCAACCGCACGCGCAATCGCATCAACCGAGCCACCGGGAGGGAATGTCACAATGATTCGAATTGGACGATCTGGGTACTTATCGGCAGGTGACTGTGCATGACTCGCCCCAAGCGCTGCAGTCATCACACCGATACCAATCATGGCTTGTACGGCACGTCTTAACAAACCACTCGTTTTCTTAAGCATTGTTGTCTCCTGATCGTGAGTTGTCTCACCTATTTTTAAAAACTCTATCAGTGCGCCTTCGGTGCAAACCGATCAAAGATATGGCGCACCATTCCTTTGGCCAATTCCTCTTCACCAAAAAATATCTTCCCGAATCCATCTGCTGCTAACAATTCCGATTCGTCTTCGCTATGCGTACGTACGACGACCTCAATCGCAGGATTCAATAGTCTTGCCGTCTCAACCATTTGTCTGACATGCACGGTGTCAGGTGTTGCAATGACGAGCATTGCAGCCTTTGCAATGTGTGCTTGAATCAACACTTCGGGGTCACCAAGGTTTCCAGAGACCGCAGCTAAACCCTGTTCACGTAGTTCTTCAACCCGCTCTCGGCTTTGCTCAACAATGACGTACGGAATGCCTCGTTCGGTAAGTGCGAGCCCAATTCGTTTACCCACACGCCCATACCCCACCAGCACGAGCTGCCCTTCCAAGTATTTACCGTCGGTGCTCATAGGCAACGCCGAAGTTGGATCCTGACGCTGATCAAGTCGACGCGCAAGGGCTGAACGACTAAGCACCCAGCGGCGTAGCGGCTCGACCGCCTTGAACAACAAGGTATTGAACGTAATCGATAACAAGACCCCGGCTAATACAAGATTCATTACCTCAGGTTGGATAATTCCCAACCCTAACGCTAACCCGCCAAGAATGATCGAGAATTCACCGATTTGCCCAAGACTTGCACCGATTGAAAGTGCGGTACTTAGCGGATAACGATTAGCAATAACAATTGCAACGGCGCACGCAGAATTAACAAACATCACCACGAACACAACGACAAGAATGCGCCAAGGCTGATCAAGAAAGACTGCGGGATCCACCATCATTCCGATGGACACAAAAAATAAAACTGAAAACGCATCACGCAGAGGCAACGTCTCTTGTGCGGCTCGGTGACTAAACTCTGACTCGCGCATAACGGTACCTGCAACGAAAGCACCTAATGCAAACGAGACGTTGAAAAAGGCAGCAGCACCCAGCGCAATCCCAATAGCGGTAGTCACAACTGCCAAGGTAAAGAGCTCGCGAGACCCAGTTTTTGCAACCTGCCAGAGTAGCCACGGCAAGACTCGCTTGCCCACGACAAACATCAAGGCCACGAAGGCGCCAACAAGTAGAAGCGTGCTACCAACAGTCCACCAAAGCGAGACAGGTGCGGCACTTGCAGTATTTGCTGCACTTTTTGAGCCACCGATGATTTCAGCAAAAGGTGGCAGCAACACCAATGCCAGCACGGTAACCAAATCTTGCACAACTAGCCAACCAACAGAGATGCGACCGCCCATCGTGTCGAGCTCACCGCGAACTTCGAGCGACTTCAGCAAAACGACCGTACTCGCACAAGCCAAGCACAGTCCAAAAATAATACTGGGCGCAATCCCCCAACCCCATAGCCAGGCGATGGCCGCCCCCACTGAAGTCGTGACCCCCATTTGAATCAAAGCGCCCGGTACGGCCACGCGCTTGACTGAAAACAGCTCACTTGGGGAGAAGTGCATTCCGACCCCGAACATCAACAGCATGATGCCAATCTCGGATAACTGCGAAGCGATTTCAGTGTCTGCAATATAGCCAGGCGTGCCTGGCCCAATCACAATCCCGGCGACGAGGTATCCGACCAGTGCGGGGACTTTTATTTTCTCTGCGAGAAAGCCAAGACCTAACGCAGCGATGAAAGCAGCCGCGATAGTTGTAATGACTGAAATATTCTGGTCCAAAGGCTTCTCGCTTAGCGACTAAATCGATGAGCCCTAATCGGCTTTAATGCCATTATCGCGTATGAGTTTTCCATAGAGCTCATACTGTTTTTTCGTGGCCTCTCCAAACTCCGCTGCGCCTGTTCCGCGAATTGTGACGCCCAGATCCACAATCTTTTTTCTGGTTTCCGGATCAGACAAGGCTTTTTGAATTTCAACATTCAACTTTGCGACGATATCTTTGGGAGTGCCGGCGGGAGCAACAATCGCAAACCAAGAGTTGAACAGAAAATCTTTTGTCCCTGCCTGAGATACGGTTGGCGTGTCTGGATATTGAGGCAACCGCTCCGGTGTCGACACAGCGAGCAACTTTAATTTGCCGCCACCGATCAGGCCAGTGACTGTGCCCAAACCTTGATACGACACATCAACTTGACCCGCAGCCGCAGCAACTGCGGCTGGCGTTGCACCTTTGTAAGGTACATGCGTCATCGTCACGCCCGCGCGCTGGGTCAACAGCGCCATCGCAATGTGCTGCGGACTACCGTTACCCCCAGAACCGTAATTAATTTTGCCGGGGTTGGCCTTAGCCGCAGCCAATAATTCGGCAAGCGTTTTATAAGGGGAGTTAGGAGGCACCACGATCCCCCATTCAATTGTTCCCACGAGTGACACGGGATCAAAATCCTTGAGCGCATTCCAGGGCATATTCGGGTAGATGTGCGGAATCATCGTCAAGACGCTGTCATTCACACCGCCAAGCGTATAGCCATCGGGTGCCGATTTAGCCAAGCGATCTGCACCAATCAAGCCAGACGAGCCTGCAATGTTTTCAATCACAATTGCCTGACCCATGTTCTGACCCATCTTTGCGGTCAAAATGCGTGCAGCATTATCAACCGCACTTCCTGCAGCTAACGGAACGATCATTCGGATCGCCTTGTTGGGATAGTCTTGTGCGTACGTTGTCGCAGCCGCGCCCCAGAGAGCAGAGGCTATTAATAGTGTCTTGGTTATTTTCTTCATGTTGTCTTCCTCGGATAACGCTTTAGTTGGTTTGCATCGGCTCTACGCCGAGATCCTTTGCTAGGACTGCGAGCTCTTTTGCAAGAGCACCTGCCACTGGAATACCATTTTCGCCATACGCCTGGCGGCGCGCGTGGCTTTGCTCTCCTGGCAGCCAAACGCGATCAACGCCTGGTAGCCGTTCACTTGCCCGGATATCTTGCACCAATGTATCAACGGCAGACTTAAACACATTCACCTCGCCGAACGCTTCGAGGTTAATGGCTAGTATCGCCTGACCAGTGTTGGTTGGGGTCACGCTGTCTTTATTAAAGTCAACGACGTCCTTACCCATCGCAGCACCTTGCAGCGTACCCGCCAGCAAACCTACGATCAGCGCCAAGCCGTAACCCTTATAACCCCCAATCGGCAGCAAAAACCCCTCTTCTGAGCGCGTTGGATCCAACAATGGCTGACCTTGCCGGTCAATCATCCAGCCTTCGGGCATCATCTCGCCGCGCTTTGCCTTTGCCTTGACCTTGCCATACGCGGCGACGGTCGTGGCCATGTCCAGCACAATCTCGGGCTCTTTGCCCGCAGGGATCGCTGCTGCGATGGGATTTGTCGATAACAACATATCCATTCCGCCCCAGGCCGGCAAATGGTTAGCATTTCCGACCGCGAAGTACAGACCAATCATGTTATGCGCGACAGGCATGCGGGCATAAAGCGAGGCGGGGCCTGCGTGGTTACTGTTGCGCGTACCCACCCATGCGACGCCTGCTGTGCGTGCTTTTTCAATCGCAAGATTGACTGCTCGCGACACTGCTAAGTGCCCCATCGCATTGTCGCCATCTACGATTGCCATTGCTGCGCGCTCTTGCACAACTTGGATATTTGGACGTGTATTGATGCCGCCTGCACGGATGCGCTTGACGTATTGGGGAAGCCGAATCACGCCATGACCATCCGAACCTTGCAGATCGGCTTGTGCCATTAAATTGGCGACGACTTCTGCATCCGGCAATGGAATGTCGACGGCGACCAGGGAGCGGCTAATGAACGCTCTTAGCGCATCAAATTGAACGATTGGGGTTTGGCTTGCTGCTGTCATGGCTCTATATCTATCTAAAGGGACTCCACGATACCTCAGACTAATTTCCCGCCCAAGTGGTTCTTACTCAAATGGACTAATCTTTAACGATAATGTATTATCAATATCATTAATGATTAAAACGTGTATTGCTGTGCACTCCCGAGGAGCCAAAATGAGAAAGCTAACGTCGCTAACACACACCCTATTTGCACTAGGGATAATTGCTTGCATCGCATGCCCAACCGCAAGCTTTGGTCAAGCCGCCTCTGCTGCGGATATTGCACAGCTCCAAGAAAGCTTGAAAGCGATGCGGGATGCCTACGAGCAACGCATCAACGCCCTCGAGCAAAAAATAACGACGCTCCAACAACAAAACACACAAGTGACCTCTTCGCCGAGAGCGACGACCACTCCAGCCAGTGGCGCAAAGGCGAGTACGGCCGCACTGCCGCCCGTTGTGCTGACTACTGCCCCCCAGGCGTCAGCCCCCGCATCAGTCGCAAACACAAGTGCCCCGACCGCTGCAGCCACACCTACCGCGGCACCTACAATGACTCGCGGGGTTACTTTGCCAAAAGTTGGAGCGTTCACACCAGAAATCGCGCTCATTCTGGACGGCAAGTATTCAGCGCAGAGCCAAAATCCAGAGTCATTGCGACGTGGCTTTATTCCCTCTGGTGGCGAAAACGTTCCGCGCGGGTTCTCTCTTGGGGAGTCTGAGTTCGCATTTGCAGGAACCGTCGATAACCTGTTTCGCGCTGAAGCTCGTCTTGTCCTCGGACAAGACGGGACTGACTTTAGCGTTGCGCTAGAAGAAGCGTTTTTCGAAACAATCAATCTTCCCGCCGGTTTAAAAGTTAAAGCAGGTAAGTTCTTTTCAAATGTTGGTTATCTCAATAACAAACATCCTCACGAATGGGATTTCGTCGACTTACCTCTCGCGTACAAAGCATTTTTTGGTGGACAGCTCAACAACACTGGGGGTCAGTTATCCTGGGTCGCACCGCTCGACAATATGTATCTACGCTTCGGCGCTGAGATCGGACAGGGCATGCACTACCCCAACAGTAACAACTTCAACGAAAACAAACCCAGACTTGGCACACTCTTCGCAAAACTTGGCGGAGACGTTGGCACGACCGCATCATGGCAAGGTGGCCTGTCGTACGTAGGTGCCTCGACCGGAGGACGCCCAAGCGTCTCTTCTTTGAACGACACCGATACCTTTGATTTCTCAGGCAATACAAACATTCTGATCGCAGACTTTGTCTACAAGTGGATTCCCAAAGCAGGACAGAGTTTCAAACTGCAAGGAGAAGCGTTTTGGAATACGCAAAAGGGCACGGCAACAATTAACACGGCAGTCCCTTACGGTGCCTGTGAATCAGGATCCTGCACAGGAAACCCATACAACAATACCCAAAGCGGCTTCTACGTTCAGGGCATTTACCAGTTCATGCCTAACTGGCGCGTAGGGTACCGCTTTGATCAGTTGTATGGCGGCAACTCGAATTACGGCTTTGGCTCAGGCACCTTTGCAGGTAGCGCACTCGAGTCATGGAACCCCACCCGCAACACCGTCATGCTGGACTGGGCCAACTCAGAAAACTCGATGTTCAGACTGCAACTCGCTACGGATACATCTTACGGTCCTGGCAAAACAAATAATCAAGTCTTTTTGCAATACATCATGAGTCTTGGTGCGCACGGTGCTCACAAATTCTAGGAGTGTGGAGATGTATGGATCGACCCCAAACAAACTTCTCGCGATATGGAACGGCCTGTATCGGTGCGTGGCATACACCCTCCTTCTTTTAACCCTGACCGGTCATGCACATGCGCAGCTGAAGGTCTTCGCCACGGTTCCCGAATGGGGTGCGCTCGCTCAAGACCTCGGCGGAGAAAAGGTCTCTGTCTTCACTGCGACCAATGCACTACAAGACGCACACCAAGTCCAAGCGCGCCCGGGGCTGCTTGCACGCGCTCGCACAACAAATCTATTAATCGCTACAGGTGCAGAGCTAGAGGCTGGGTGGTTACCCGTTCTCCAGCGTGATGCAGGCAACCCAAACATTATGCCTGGCAGAGTAGGCATGTTCGAAGCCGCGCAATATGTTCAGATACTTGATGTGCCAATCTCCGTGGACCGCAGCCAGGGGCATGTGCATGCCTCTGGTAATCCACACATTCAACTCGATCCACGCAACTACATTCCAATCGCACGCGCACTCTCCGAACGATTTATTCTCTTAGATCCCGTTAATAGCGCACATTACAAAACAAGACTCAATGCGTTCTTAGGGGCTTGGTCGACGCATCTCGTACGCTGGGAGCAACAGGCCAGCGTGCTACGTGGCATGAAAGTATGGGTGCAGCACGATGCTTTCACCTACCTCAACAACTGGCTCGGTTTGAACCAGATTGGAGTGCTTGAGGCAACGCCTGGGGCTGACCCTTCCATTACGCACCTAACTGCAATCCTACAGAAGCAAGCTACTTTACATGGACGTCTGGTCATGACTTCCGCATACTTAAATAGCAAGCCTGCAATATGGTTCAGTGAAAATGCGAAGATTCCAGTTGTAAGCCTGCCTTTCACAGTCGGCGGTAACGCTGAAGCAAAAACATTACCTGCTTTGTTTGACGACACTATTCGACGTCTGATCCAAGCACAGTAAACTCAAACATGAGTGAGCTCACACTACCTGGCGAGGTACCACTGAACCTGCTATGGCCTGCTCTCTGGGCTAGCGCGCTAGTCGTCTCCACGCATATTCCACTTGGAATACAAGTCCTCCGCCGTGGGATCATCTTTATCGATCTCGCCATCGCTCAAATAGCGGGGCTTGGCGCTTATCTGGTTCTTGTTATTGCAGGCGAACAAGCACCAGCATACTGGATGCAAATTGGTGCCGTGTCACTGTCCCTGTTCGCGGCCTGGGGGCTCGTCGCACTTGAAAACTTCGGCGCACACTTGCAAGAGCCCATCATCGGCGTTGTATTTATATTGGCCGCGACAGCAATCCTATTGTTGGCGCATGGCGATCCACACGGTGGGCAACACCTTTCAGATTTACTATCAGGTCAAATCTTGTGGGTATCAACAGAGCAACTCCAATATGCCACAGCAGGAACAGCGTTCGTCTTGCTAGGCCTCTACCTATTAAACGGGCGTCGTTGGGCCTTCTACAGCCTCTTTGCTATCGCCATCACAATATCGGTTCAACTTGTAGGCGTCTACCTTGTATTCGCGACGCTCATCATTCCCGCCCTCGCATGCGCAGCAATGCAAACACGACAAAGGTCTCGTGCAGCCTACCTCTTGGCGATCGCTGGCTATATCAGCGGAATATTTTTCTCAGCGTGGTTAGACCTGCCAACTGGTCCGTTGATTGTCTGGACGCTAGCCGTGGCTGGGATCCTGACACGAATAGGCCGAGGCAGACATTTAATGAGAGTGGCTAGGCAAATGCCGATTCGGTGACAAGTAAGAACCAATCAGCATTCCACACAAGCTTGCGACTGCCCCAACGACTTGCGGCTGTACGGGTTCGTCTATACCTGTGACTTCAAGAATGATCCAGGTGGAAAGGCCGAACAAAATAGCCAATGCCGCACCGAGGTTACTCGCGCGCTTCCAAAAGAGACCCGCCGCCAAGGGCACGAAGGCGCCCGCCAACGTGATTCGGTAGGCATTCTCAACCATCGTGTGAATCGATGCTTCTGTGGCGATTGCATACAACGTCACTAAACCACTAAACACCAAGACCGTTATTTGCGTCGCGATTAGCAATGTGCGATCAGACATATGCGGCACAAAACCTTTCAAGATGTTTTCTGTAAAGGTAATTGATGGGGCAAGTAGGGTTCCCGAGGCCGTACTCATAATCACAGAAATCAGTGCTCCAAAAAATATCACCTGCATGTAGAACGGCATATGTTCCATGATCAGGGTTGGCAATATGAGTTGCGCATCTGTGTACAAAAGCTTAGACACCATCTCGGGATCGATGATGTTCGCCGTATAGGCCAGAAACAAAGGTACTGCCGCAAAGAAGAAATATGTGACGCCACCAATGGCGGTCGCCCAGATAGCGACTGATTCTGTTTTAGCCGAGTTCACACGCTGAAACACATCTTGCTGCGGTATAGACCCTAACGCCATCGTGCAAAGTGTGGCAATCCAAGCGATCATATCCAGCCACTGTAGTTTCGGTAAAAACTCGAACTTGCCCTCGGCGGCAGCCTTGGCGATCACATTGGATACGCCCCCAGCTTCTACTGCTGCGTAATTCGTGACCAAAAGCAATCCGATAATAATGACGATCATCTGTACAAACGTTGTCAGCGCCACGGACCACAACCCACCGAAGATGGTGTACAGCACCACCACCCCAGCTCCGATCAACATACCTTGCTTCATCGTAATTACATCATCGGACAAGACGTTAAATACGAGTCCAAGTGCCGTTATCTGGGCAGATACCCAGCCTAGGTATGACACGACGATACAGATCGAAAGTAGCAATTCTGTTTGACGGTTATAGCGGATACGAAAGTAGTCGCCGAGCGTCAAAAGATTCATGCGGTAAAGAGGTCGCGCAAAGATCAACCCGAACAATACGAGACAGATCGAAGCACCTAATGGGTCAGAAATCAGTCCACGGAAGCCCTCCTTTAGGAAGGTCGCAGAAATGCCCAAAACAGTTTCGGCACCGAACCATGTCGCAAAAACCATTGCCAGGACCACGACAAAAGGCAGATTACGCCCTGCCGTGACGTAATCTTTTGCGTTGTGTACCTTAGAAGCCCCGTACAGGCCAATAGCGATCGATACAGCAAGATAAGCAATCACGAGCCAGAGCAACATGGGGATCACCCTTTTATTGTCAGTGTTTCACGGAAATGAACGGCAGGGGATTATAGACAGGGTGACCCCAATTTCGGTAGAGTGGGTGTTTATTGCGAGGTTCCAACATGCAAACCACGTCAAAATATCCTTTCAGCTTGCGACTCATCCACTGGGCTTTCGTCCTGTTGCTACTCACCTTAGTGGTTCTAGGGTTTTGGATGACCAGCCGTTCTTCGGCCAATCTTTGGGACGCACTGACCAATACACTCTACGCATGGCATAAGGCTTTGGGTTTTACGGCTCTATTGTTGGTTGGTTTGCGCTCAATCATTCGATTTAGGGCGCAACCCGTCCGTGACCCGGTCACCCTGCCTCAGACACAGCGCGCGCTGATAAAAGTCGTCCACATCGGCCTCTATGGGTTACTGCTAGCGGTACCTTTACTGGGTTGGGCTGGCGTTACTGCGTTTCCAGCCCTGATCACACTGGGTGGATACAATTTACCGGCGATGCCGGGAGTGCCTGTCGATCAAGTTTTAGCAAAACAACTGCTCGGCATACATGGCACCCTCGCCATCGTGCTGATCGTTTTGGCACTTGGGCACATATTGGCCGGCCTTAAACACTTACTGATCGACAAAGACGGCATATTCAACAAGATCTGGTTTGGAAAATCTCCATAGCCAGATCTCAGTCGATACGATTAGTCGAGTTTTGCACCTGACTTCTTAACAATGTCGTTCCATTTTTTTGCTTCGCTTTCAACATAGGTGGCAAACTGTGCTGGCGTCGATCCGACTGGCTCTGCACCCATTGCTTCGTACTTGGCAATGACTTCAGGATTTTTCAAGGCTTGTGCAGCCGCAGCCGATAGCTTCTCGACGATGTCAGAGGGGGTGCCCTTTGGCGCCCAGTAGGCATACCAAGTGCTGATGTCAAAACCAGGAAATCCAGACTCGGCAATCGTTGGCAAATCTGGCCTTGCTTTGGCTCGCGTTGACGTCGTCACTGCAATAGCACGTAATTTTCCAGAATTAATCATCGGTGTTGCGGAAGGCATCGAATCAAACATCAGCTGCAGCTGACCGCCCGCCAAATCAGTTAATGCTGGCGCACTACCCTTGTACGGAATATGTTGCATCTGAATGCCGGCTGCAATCTTGAAGGACTCTCCGGCTAAGTGTTGCGCCGAGGCACTTCCAGCCGAGCCAAAATTCACTTTGCCCGGGTTTGCCTTCGCAAACTCCACTAAATCCTTGACGCTCTTAATCGGAGAGTTCGCGGGCACCACTAAAACCAGAGGCACCTGTGCAAGCTGCGTAATGGGTGTGAAATCTTTGATCGCATCGAAACGCATGTCTGGATAGACACTGGGATTAATCACATGGATCGAGGCGTTAGCCAACAGCGTGTAGCCATCCGGCGCAGACTTCGTGACCATTTCAGAGCCAATCATCCCGCTCGCTCCGGGGCGGTTATCAATGACAACGTTCTGACCAAGCGTTTTCATCATCTCAGCGGCCACCACGCGCGCGGTGATGTCGGTCGGCCCACCAGGTGGGTAAGGAACAATCATGCGAATCGACTGATTAGGGAACGTGGCTGCCGTTTGTGCAAAGCTCGTCGTCGCAACAGACAATGCACCGACAACCAACCCACCTAACAGAGCCCTACGCAACGAACCACTTAACTGCGCGATTTTCAACTGATGTTTCATTTTTTTATGTCTCCAAGAATTTCTAATGCGAGCTTGCCTGTTACCTGACGATGATGCAAATCAGACAACGCATCTGTCAGGCCTGTTAAAGGATAGGTTTTCGTTACGCTAGGTTGGATGCGTCCGGCAAGCGTCCATCGCTGCAGTGTATTCATCATTTTTTGCATGGCGGGCAAATGCTTTTGGGTTTCATCCTCAGGAGTCCAACCTGTGTACAACCCGAAAAAGAAACCCAGTAAGGACAAATTTTTTACAAGCGCAATATTCATCGGAAGCGAAGGGATCTGACCGCTTGCAAAGCCAATGGTCAGTATTCGGGCACCTTGTGCCGTCGCTCTAAATGCACGCTCCATGACCGGACCGCCAATTGGATCAAAAATTACATCGACACCACGACCGTTGGTCAGCGCCTTAACCTGTTGAACAAACGCATCCCCCGGTTCAACAACGTGATCAGCTCCACGACTCATTGCGAGCTCGCGCTTGTCAGGGGTGCTTGCACAAGCGATGACTTTGATACCTAAGGCCGCGGCGATTTCAACACAGGCCAATCCAGTCCCAGAGCCAGCACCGAGGACTAACAAGGATTCACCTGGCTCGATCTTGGCACGCCACAATAAGGCGGTGTAAGCAGTGCCATAAGAGAGGGGTAAAGGAAGCGCTTGAAGCCAAGCCATTCCCTCCAAAATTGGGTATACCGTGTGCGCGGCGATCGTGATCCGCTCTGCAAAACATCCCCATCGCGACAGTCCCATCACGCGTTCCCCTGGTCGCACGTGCTTGACCTGGGCACCGCAGGCAACAACCGTACCAACGGCCTCTGTGCCCGGAATAAAAGGTAAGGGAGGGGTCGTCTGATATTTGCCTTCAATCAGAAGCCCGGAAGAATGACTCACACTCGCAAAAGCCACATCGATTGTGACCTCATGATCTTTGGGAGCCGGCGGGTCAGGCCAGGCTTTTACGTGCGCAACCTCTGAAGGAAGACCAAACTGCTCACATACCAACGCTCGCACAACGCCTCCTATGGAATATTCTTAGGCAATGAAATGTAGCCTAAATGAGTCTTGATGCAATCAATCTCACTGTCCTTCATGTGTGACGAATATAGTAAGTATTAACCACTACAAGAGGCGACAACCGTAATGTTTTGTAATTTACTTGTTTACCTAGTGAAAGAATCTTGTTACATTCAAGCCTCGATAGGGAGTAGCTCAAGATCTATAAGCCATCGCCATTAGCGTCGGCTTCTACATCTTCAATCAGTCGTCAATACGACGCAAAAGGTCCGGCTGATTGGGCAACACAACACAGACTTATGTGCTGAGCAAGACTGTCGATCCGACGCCCATACCCTCGCTCGTGTGGCGCGGTTCGATTAGAGATGCTCTCATCCCTGAAAGCCACCGCGGCCAGCACGATCTTGAAACTGGGTCTTGTATTGACTTTTTTCTTAAGGTTTTAAAAGATGGAACTCTTCTCGACAGCATGGTGGTCGGCGCTCATGGCGATCATCCTCATTGATCTGGTTCTTGCAGGTGACAACGCAATCGTGATTGCTTTGGCAGCTCGCAAACTCCCCCCCGAATTGCAGAGAAAAGCGATTGTCTGGGGCACCGTAGGCGCAATTGTGGTGCGTTCAGCCATGACCCTAGTGGTCGTCTGGCTCCTTAAAATCCCTGGCTTGATGCTTGTTGGTGGTTTGGGCCTGCTGTGGATTGCGTACAAGTTACTGGCTGACACGGACGATGGCTCTGAGCATGATGTCGAAGTCAATTCTTTCTGGGGTGCGATGAAAACAATCGTCGTCGCTGATGCACTGATGGGAATCGATAACGTGTTGGGCGTTGCCGGTGCGGCCCATGGCTCGTTTGACCTGGTGGTGATCGGCCTTTTGATTAGCGTGCCAATTGTCGTCTTCGGTAGTACCGTTGTGCTGAAACTTGTTGAGCGCTTCCCGATTGTGATTAAGCTGGGTGCAGCTGTTCTGGCCTACACGGCGGCAATGATGGTCATCAACGAACAGTTGCTCAAGTCAATTTTCCACTCTGGCGATATGACGGCCACTGCGCTGCGCTGGGGTCTGATTGTGCTGGCAATTGTTGGTGTGCTCGGCGCTGGTCATTTAAAAAGCATGCGCCATAAGGCTACGCAGACGCACTAAAATTTGATTAATGCACTACAAAGACCCCCGAATCGTTATGATTTCGGGGGTTTTTCTATTTTGAGCGCCAATATCAACACATCGTATGCCAACACTTTCTCAAATCACTGGCCCCAGCGCATTTATTGGCCTACTCGTTTTATCAAATGTATTCATGACCTTTGCTTGGTATGCCCACCTTAAAAACCTTTCTGAAAAGCCTTGGTGGATCGCCGCGCTTGTAAGCTGGGGAATTGCTTTTTTTGAATACGCCCTGCAGGTTCCTGGCAACCGCATCGGCTTCCAATACTTTTCCTTGGGACAGCTCAAAATCACCCAAGAAGTCATCACATTGGGTGTATTCATCCCGTTCGCAGTTTTTTATATGGGCGAACCATTCAAAACCGACTATATCTGGGCCGGACTGTGTTTACTTGGTGCGGTGTACTTCATTTTTCGCAACTAACTTCGGAACCCCATTATGCAAATTGACTTGACTGGTAAACGCGCACTTGTAGCAGGAGGCAGCCGGGGTATTGGGCTCGCGATTGCACACTGTCTAGCTTCGGCTGGTGCAGATGTATCGATCTGCGCTCGGACTCAAGGTCCGCTCGACCAAGCCGCGCATGATCTAAAACAGCACGGTCACCGGGTCCTTGCCACGGCATGTGATCTGGGGGACGCCGCCGCAATCAAGAACTGGCTTGAACAAACAGCACAACAGCTCGGCGGGATCGATATCTTGGTGAATAACGCCTCGGGTTTTGGTCGAACAGATGACGAGGCAGGTTGGGCAGCAAGCGTACAGATCGATCTGATGGCCCTCGTGCGCGCCTGTCATGCAGCGATTCCGTTCTTAGAAAAAGCAGGCGGCAGCATCATCCACATCTCTTCGATTTCAGGTTTAGGTGCCAGTGTGCGCACACCGCCTTACGGTGCGATCAAAGCGGCGGTCATGGAGTACACACAAACGCAAGCTCTGACCTATGCGTCAAAGAAAATTCGAGTCAATTGCATTGCGCCTGGCTCGATATTTTTCGAAGGCGGCACGTGGGATAAGGCTAAGCGTGAAAACACAAAACTCTACGATCGCATTTTGGCTGGTATCCCCTCCGGGCGCTTCGGCACCCCTGAGGAAATCGGACGTGTCGCAGCCTTCTTATCCAGCGACCTTGCTTCTTGGGTCACGGGCCAAACCATTGCAGTCGACGGTGGCCAAAGCCTCTAACAACCTTCAGCGGGAATATTCATGACAAAGCGATTAGTCGATCGTGTTGCCTTCATCAACGGTGGCGCCAGAGGAATCGGACGGGCAAGTGCGTTGCGCCTGGCCAGTGAAGGTGCGCGCGTATGGATCACGAGCCGCGATACGGCCGCGATGGACGAGGCTCTGACAGAGGCACGTGCACAAGGACTTTCGCTCAATGTCCTCGAAATGGACTCCTCGCAAAGCAAAGCAATCCGTCAAGCAATATCACACGTTCATCACACCGAAGGACGCATTGATATTCTCGTCAATAACGCGGGTGGCTCCTTGCAGACACCAGGTGTGTTTGAACAACAATCAGATGAAGACTGGGCACGCGTCCTTGATCTCAATATCCTCGGCACTGTATGGGCCTGCCGCTACACTCTCCCCTTGATGAAAGCGCAAGGCAGTGGGCGAGTCGTCAACGTCGGCTCAAAAGCGGGACAATATGGCAGCCGGGTTACAGGCGCAAATTATGCTGCAGCAAAGGGAGCCGTCAGCGCACTTACCCGACAGCTCGCAATGGAGTATGGTCCAGCCGGAATCACAGTAAATTGCGTCTGCCCAGGCCTAGTCATGACAGCTAGAACCAAAGCGCGCTGGGAGGCTCGCAAGACACCCGAAGAGCGCACGCAGCTATTACAAAGCATTCCGCTCAGACGTCATGCAGATCCTGAAGACGTCGCAGCGGCAATTGCATTTTTAGCATCAGACGACTCTGCCTTCATCACAGGGATTACACTGGATGTTAATGGTGGTGAAGTCATGGCCTAGCAATGGCCTGCCCCACCCAGTCCGCTCGCTTCAGAGGTTTTTATGTTTCGTTCGTCTAAACGTATTTCGATACTCATCGCGCTCGTAGCACTCGCGGCATGCAGCACGGATAAGCCTGCCGCACCACCAAAGCCCAAGGCGTCAAGAACTGCCGAAGCTATTTTCCCGAATAGTTCAGCCGTAGCGATCAAGAATGCAATCATGGGGGCATGTTCCACCAAGCAGTTACATATCCAGCCCGCTGGTGACAAAGTTATTTGTGTTCGCTATAAAACCAATGTTCAACGAGAAGAGATTGTTCAGAACGCTGTAAACAGTGATTTTGCAAGACACGCGAAAGACCTGGTGCGTTTCACGATCACATCGAGCGGAAAGGATGTCATGGTATTGGGTAGCGCACTCGTGGAATTTCAGTCGACGACAAGCGTCATGCCTGACGCGGGCTACAGCACAGACGAAGTGAATTTGCTGGACGACAATTCGTTCGCGATGGTTCAAGAAATCTTAAAGCTCGCAGGAGCGAAGTAAGCCATGACTAAGTCAAGCAATCCCCACGAACTGGTCAATCTCTTTGAAAAAAATAAAGAATGGGTCGCCTCGGTTAAGAAGAATGATCCAGAGTTTTTCAATCGACTCGCTAACCAGCAGTCTCCTGAATACTTGTGGATTGGTTGCTCAGACTCTCGCGTACCCGCCAACCAAATTACAGGCCTTGCGCCGGGCGAAGTCTTTGTCCATCGCAATATCGCGAACGTTGTCGTGCACACCGACCTTAATGCACTCTCGGTGATTCAGTTTGCAATCGATCAAATTAAAGTCAAGCACATCATCGTTGTTGGTCACTATGGATGCGCTGGCGTGCGGGCCGCACTTGAGAACGTGCGCGTAGGTCTCGCTGACAACTGGATTCGCCACATCAAAGACGTGCACGACAAGCATGGCTCTTATATGGGCAAGCTTATACAACGCACAGAGCGCATGGATCGGCTCTGTGAACTCAATGTGATCGAACAAGTTGTGAACGTATGTCAGACGACGAGCGTGCAAGACGCGTGGGCGCGCGGTCAACCTGTGACTGTTCATGGTTGGGTCTATGGCCTAAACAACGGCCTCGTACAGGACCTTGGGATCAGTATCGCTTCGGCCGATGAACTAGAACAACGCTATCAGTCAGTCGTCGAGCGGCGTTTCTCGTAACAGTCCCGCAAGGACTTACGATGTGGCGAGGGTAGGTCTGCTCATTCGGCGCACGCGGAGAAATAGCCAAGTCGCGATGGAAAGGTTCAACAAGTTCCACAAAATTCCATTGACGACTGCAGCTTGATACGAGCCTGTGACGTCAAATATTTTTCCAGACATCCACCCACCTAAGGCCATCCCCAGCATCGTGGCCATAATCACTGCCCCGACCCGTCGGCCCGTTTCGGCCGGCGGAAAATACTCTCGAATGATGATGGCATACGACGGCACGATTCCGCCCTGAAACAAACC